>Ga0193744_1000038_pt1 | contig 55864 bp, 78 predicted proteins | sample L1a1metaG_FD_143056 | JGI IMG/M metagenome (GOLD analysis project Ga0193744, IMG submission 143056) | Soil microbial communities from a riparian zone of the East river system, Colorado, United States - L1a1 | ecosystem: Environmental > Terrestrial > Soil > Riparian zone | place: USA: East River...
CAGGGGATCGAGCTCAAGCTCATCGAGACGCTCAGGGCCTGGGATAGGCAGGAAGTTCTATGGCGCCTGAGGGCCACCAAGACCCTGGACTCCCAGCACGAGGCGCATCCCCCCAAGTCACTGGGCTTGGCTGCTGATCTCTGCCCGGTGGAATACCTAGTGATGAAGGGGTGGAATGGCTCAGGGGTGCATTGGAAGGTGATGGGGGAGGAGGCAGTGGGATTGGGACTGGGGTGGGGCGGGAGCTGGTCCAGTTTTACCGACAAGCCTCATGTCGAGCTCAAAGCCTGCGAGTGTGCGCAGTGATGGACCGCAGGAGCTTCCTCAAGTTACTTGGGCTCGCCGGGGCTGCAGTCGGTGTTGGTGCGGTATCACTCGAGGTGATGCCCAGTCCAGCAGTCATGGAGGCTGCGGCTGAGATCGAGGGGATCTCGGTGGCTGAGTTTGATGCCCTGTGTCGGAAGTACATCACTCCTCAGATCATTGATGCGTACTTCAAGGAGGACCCCCTGCACAAGATGCTGCGGAGGCAGAGTAGATCATGAACAAGGTGATGGAAGCTGCGATCAAGGGGCATCGTAGGGCGGGGCACTCGAGGGTGAGTCCTGGTCTCGAGGCGAAGGTAGGGGCTGATGGAGAGCTAGTTCACCCTGACAAGTTCCCCGAGGACAAGACTCCTACTGGCTATGAACCCCAGTCAGAGATCCTACTCAGAGATGAGAAGACCAAGTACCAAGTGCAAGATGATGGAAGCTTCAGGCGGGTGGAGGATCAAGTACCAGGGGAGTTCACCAAGGTCCTCAGGGATAGCATCGGCAGAAACAAGAAGAGGAGAAAGAATGGCTGAGTCAGGTCGCACAGGCAACCCGATCATGGAGTTCTTCAAGTGGGAGCATCTCCCAGTCAACCTGCAGCTCATCTCGCAGGATGCTTGTGAGTTGGCCAGGAAGATGGAGAGGGACCTCCCCGCATGTGCTGAGACTTCCGCAGGGCTCAGGAAGTTGCTTGAAGCCAAGGACTGCTTCGTCAGGGCAGCTCTTACTAAGTGAAGTCTGCCAACCAGTGGTCATCTGAAGTAACCCTAGACAAGGAGATGCACATGAAGACACCCCCTACCAAAGCAGCCCTGGACAAGAAGTTCAAGTGCGCAGCTACAGTCACTATCCATGGTGCTGGTTCCATGACCCCCGCAGGCCGCAGGGAGATCGCAGCTTGGCTTCGGAGTCATGCTCAGTTCATCACCAAGGAAGGCAAGAACTACAGCAAGAGGTTCACCGGGAGATACCTGCATCCATGAGGTGGGTGTTGGCGGGGATAGTGGTAGCGCAGATGCATGGGGTGAAGGCTGCACTCGGAGCAACCTGGAGGGCGGCATGGCGAAGGGTGCTGTGAAGAGGGGGAAGGACCCCCTGGAGAAGATCGCTGATTCATTGGGGCTACTGGTGAAGCTCCAGTGCATGGCGAGGAATATCTCAGTGGGTGATCTCAGGGCAGCCAAGTTGATGGACGCTCAACCCGACACCGCACCTGTGGTGTTGAATCAATCTGCAGCAGAACTCGAGGCACTAGCCAAGGCACTCCCAGGATCTGCTGAGGAGCATGATTACCTCCTGCAGGCCATGGGTGGGGCTAGTGAGAAGGCAAGAATGGACGCTCTGAAAGGTACTGGGAACAATGGGTGAAGGTGAAGGCCAGACCCTAGAGTCCAGGGCGATAGACAAGCTCGCTCATCAATATGGTGGGAAGAGTGGGCTCGCTGAGTTACTGCTGACTCAAGAAGCCCCTGCACCAGGGTCTCCACTGGACAAGGTCTTGGCCCTCATCCTCGATCCAGTCAATGAGGGTAAATCCCTGGGGCTCTTGTGCAGGCAAGCGGGAGTCTCCATGAATACAGTAATGAAAGCCATCCAAGCAGGCCATGGTGCCAAGGCAATCGCAGACTCCATGAGAGCTGTGTATGGGAAGGTGGCTGAGGTAGCTGAGGATCTAGTGGCTAGGGCAGCTCCACAAGAGATCCCGTGTAGGCACTGCTCAGGAGTAGGGCAGATCCTAGTCAAGGGTGTCGATGAACCCAAGGAGTGCCCGTACTGCGCGGGCAAGGGGCGGTCCTATACCAAGCCTGACCTCGACCGGCAGAAGTTCGCATTGGAACTGGGCGGGGTCTACACCAAGAAGCACCAGGGTGGCGGGGTTAGGGTGAGTGTGCCGGTGAGTGTGAACCAGAAGATGAGTGTTCGCAGTGATGCGACCTCACTGTTTGACCTGGTGAAGGCAGCCTCCATGCGCACAGTCTATGGACTGGATGAGCGAGCATTGCCTGAAGGAAAGGCCAGGGAGTTAGCTGCCCCTAAATCTCCCGAGACAGTCATTGATGCTCAAGTAGTAGAGAAGTCCAAAGGTCCCATGCCTGCTATGGCTCGCCCAGCATGGAAGCGCCCTGAGTAATGTTCCATCCTGACATCATCGAGGAGCAGCGGCTGAAGCTCGAGGTGGCGAATGCTGATGGCCTGGGCGGGGCTCAACTAGCACCACATTCACTGAGAGAAGTGGATGAATGGTGCTACAGGTTGGAAGGTGCAGTAGATGGCGAGGGGGCTATGACTCGGTCCCTGGAGCCAGAAGAAATCAAGTTCATTCTCAATGAGCTGTTGATCTGCAGCATTGACTATAAATACTGGCTCCTTCACTACGGGCATATCAATCAGGAAGGTGTAGGAGTCAAACGCATGGGTGCTCTCAAGTACACCCAGGAGCTCTTGCTGAGGAAGTGGGCCAAGATCGAGATGGACATTCACATGGGGGTGAGAGATGACGCTCTTCTCTCGAGTGTCCTCAAGGCCCGCCAGCACGGTGTCTCTACCCTAGCCGACACCAAGCTCGCCCACTCCATGACCTTCTTCCCTGACCTCAAGGGGATCATGGCCAGTGCCGCAGCAGACTCCACTGACCACCTCTGGGATATCTTCACCACTGCCCTCGACCGCCAGCCTTGGTGGATGAAGTGCGAGGTTGAGCAGCGGAACAACACCTTCCCCGAGAAGATCAAGTTGAGTAATGGGGCGCTGTTGGTATGCGCTGCGGGTAAGTCAGCATCAGGGCCAAGCAAGGAAGAAGCAGGCAGGAAGCGTGGGCAGATTGGTCGCGGGCGCACCACTGCCCTCTTGCACCTCAGTGAGATCTCATCCTGGGAGAACCCCAAGCAGATTGATAGTGCCTTGATGCCACAGGTGCCGAATAACCCATTGGTCTTCGGGGTATTTGAGTCGACTGCTCTAGGAGCCCATGCCTGGTGGCAGGAACACTGGAAGCTGTGTTTGGAGGGAGTAGAGAGGAATGTTCCGATCTTCCTGCCCTGGTACGCAGACCCAGTGAAGTACCGGCGTAGACCTCCTGAGGGTTGGCAGCCATCGCAGCAGTCAGTGACCTATGCCCATAGGATCAAGAGTTCTAGTGCCCGGTGGATGGATGGTGCTAGCTACTCCCTCAGCAAGGAACAACTGTACTGGTATGAGATCAATCGCAAGGCCTATGAGAGGAAGGATGCCCTCAGTTCATTCCTAGAGGAATTCCCCGCCGATGATGAAGAGGCCTTCCAGGAGAGCCAGCCGAGTGTGTTCTCAGCACTAGTCCAGCAGAGGATCCGTGATGGGATGCGACCTCTTGCACTCGTAGCTGAGATCGCCCCCATCGGTGATCTTCAGCAAACCATGCAGGACTTCGGGTAATGGCCAACGTAACCCCAGGCTACGCCCTCCCAGGCAAGGATCTCAGGGCGATTCATGATCTACCCCTGAGCATCCCACCTGGGTCAGGGCTCAGGATCGTCACTGACTGGAAGAATCTTGAGTCCCTGTTTGGGTATCTCCTGGTTTGGGAGAGGCCCAGGAAGGATCAGTTGTATGTACTCTCAGCGGATGTCTCAGGTGGTACAGGAAGAGATAGAACAGTGGCTGAGGTCACTCGGGTTGCTACTGAATTAGAGCCTGATGAGCAAGTTGCCCAGTGGGTCTCCCCCTTCATCGACCCCGTTGAGTTCGCCTCTGTGCTCTACGTCATGGGAGGGTTCTACTCAGGTGCCGATGGGCAGAAGGCGGTGTGTGCCATCGAGCTCGGGGGATATGGACTAGCCACGCAGTCAGAGCTCATCCGGCACTACGGCTATGACAATCTCTATGTCTGGCAGTATGAAGACAAGCTAGACCCTGAGCGCAGGATGAGTAACTCAGTGGGCTGGGATACTAACCGCAGATCTCGCCCATTGATGCTTGCCAGGTACATCCGCAGGGTAAAGTCCATTGGCCCTGATGGTCTCCCAGATCTCTACAAGGTGAACTCTCCATTCACGCTCGATGAAATGAAGACCTTCAAGCGTCCAGAAGGGTATGAAGACGCTGATGCTGCTGCTGATGCTACAAACCCCCAGGCACACGATGACACCATCATCGCAGGGGCTATTGGGGTGTATGTAGCCCAAACCATGTACTTCGAGACCAACGAGCCCATGGATGCTAAGCGTCGGCGCCTGACCGAGGAGAAACTCCGCAAACAAGCCAAGGAAGCTGCTGCGGTTAGTGACATCAGCTACCATAACCAGGACTACACTCTCGATGAGATGGAGGAAGCATGGCTGGACAAGTCAAAGGGGCTGCTGGGGGTGGACGGGGAGCTGAGGCTCGGACAGGAAACAGGCTGACAGGTGCGGCGTGGCATGCAGCACGGGCAGCGAAGGCAAGTGGGCAGGCTCAAGCTCAGCCTCAATCAAGACCCTCTGCCCTCGCTCCTCCAGGTGAGTCCCAACCTGAGGGCTGGATTGTCGACCCTCCCGAGCCTGATGGCATTGGAGTTCCTGAAGCGGCTCCAGTTGCACCGGGGAAGATGGCGGAGATCAAAGAGCGGCTGGCACTTGGAAGAGTAGAGCATCAGACTTCAGGTGGGGCTGCTAGTCGAGGGGTGGCCAGGCGAGTAGACAAGGAACTCCGTGGGACTCTGGCTGCAGCGGTGGATGATGATGGTGACGGGGACGGGGATGACCCAGGCAATGACGCTGATCCAGACCAGGATGAACCTGGTGTGCTACAAGATCTCCCAGATGATGACCTGGGTCTCCCGGATGTGAGTGAGCTGGATGGCAGGGGTGGGAATGTGAGTAGGCCTAGGGCAGCACAGGCCATGCCCCCTGATCATCAGCCGAGACACGTGGAGAATGTCATTCGAGATCCCAGGCTAGCAGCCAAGGCCAAAGCCCAGCAGACTGAGTTGCAGAGAGTCACCCCAGACAAAAACCTCCGCAAGGGAGATGCTTGGGGTGGCGGGAGTAGTACCCCCGCAGCTCCTGAGCCCCGAGTCACTACTTCCACTCGAGGCTTAGTCATCGAAGACAAGCAGCGTCGGGCATTGGAGGTGTTGCTGGACTGCACCCTTGCAGATGCTGGTGACCTCCTCCGAGCCATCAACAAGATCTCCTTGGTGCAGGTGGGTGGGTTCACTGTAGAGCTCAATCAACCCGAGCGCGAGGAAATCGCTCGCAGGGCAGCATTCAACAACCGCTCCCCTGAACAAGAATGGGCAGCTTGTTTCGACTTCATCAAGCCCATGGTGTTCAACGCGATGGTAGTGATGGCTGGGGCAAGGGATCTCAATAGCGGAAAGCGGGAGGGCTAGTTGCCAATTCATGACTATGTCTGCCCGCAGTGTGGTCACCAAGAGAAGAACTACTTCTTCTCCTCCACCCAAGGGATCCCATTGCCCACATGCCCTGAGCATGGTGTTGTGCTCGAGGTCGACTACTCCACCCCGCCTCTGAAGAACCTCACAGGCCGCCAGACCTTCGACCCTCTTGTAGTCACCGACTGGGAAAACAACGAGCGCACCATCAACTCAGTGCAGGAGGCCAGGAAGTTCGAGAAGGACTCCGCCGCTGCGGGGCATCCTCATGTGTTCCGCAACTTCTCCCAGGATCGCAGTAACAAGGATGTGGGAGTCTTCGGTCGCGGAGACCACATGAAGCCCATCCGCACTGTCTCCAAGCGTGGCATCCCCTTCATCACGCGCGGGCCTAACATCACAGTCAACGCCGAGGACATGGAGTAATACATGGCGAAGCGAGCTAAAGAACCACTACCGGGCTCTCTTCCCGCCGGGTCTCCAGTTCATGAAGAAGGTGAGTATTCGGTATCCCAGTTCAGGGCTGGGGATAGTAGGCTCCATGGCTACTGCCTTGAGATGCTCAACGAGGGCGAGAGGATCAACCGCTCTGACCCAGCCCATGCCAAAGCCGACACCATCATGCAGTACATCGCAGGGCAGCAGGATGTCTACAAGAACATCCCTGGGTATCTGAATCCAGTCACCGTGAACCAGATGCGGAAGTCATTTGGGTACCATGTGTCTGGCTTGACTGACATCAAGCCCTTGTTCTCCATCAATACCCAGAACCCTGACTTTCAGTTGCAAGGTGGGCTGATCTCCAAGTATGTAGTCTCCTGGTGGGCACAGTCCCTCGCAGGTAGAGAACTAGGCCAAGCAGTGAGATATGCCCTCGCCTCAGGCTCTGGTGACCTTGTCTGCGAGTATGACCCTGGGTTCCTTGGCGGGGAAATGAGGATGTTCGCCCGTGATTGGCGGGATACGATGCCCATTTTCCCAGACCTGGAATACGACATCCAGACCTGGGAAGGTGTGGTGCTGAGGGAAGTTCACCCCATTGCCAGGTTGCTTGCGAAGTACCCTGGCCGGGAAGACATCATCCGCGAAGGTGGTGTGTGGACTGCGTTCTCGAGGAGGAGAGACCTATTCGTAGACCGGGCCGCAGCCGAAGCCCAACTCCCTCTGGACCAGATCTCAGCTCAGTCTGGTGCGAAGCAAAAGCTCCAGCGCTACATGGGCTACTGCAACCTCTACCGCAAGTTCATCCGAGACCGCTCAGTCAACAACACTACCAAGACCATCGGCATGGGGGATCCAACCAGCAACTACTTCTACCAAGTAGAGCCCGGGAAGCCCTTGTATCCCTATGGCAGGTGCATTGTCTTCACTGAGTACGGTGTCCTTGACGACGGCCCCAACCCCTACTGGCATGCGCAGTGGCCTGTGACTAGGTTGCAACTTTGCCCGCTGCCCTGGCTATTCGCTGGGCTTCCCTTGTGCAGTGACCTCAAGCCCGCGCAAGACGCCCTCAACAAGATCACCAACTTGATGATCCAGAACCTGACTCAGCATGTAGAAGTAGGCACCATCTGGGACGCCAATGCTCCAGCTTCTGCCATGGGGAGATTCGACCCTCGGCGCCCTTACTGGAAGCTCAAGAAGACTAACATGCAAAACCCACTGATGCAGATGGCTGAGGTTCCGACTCTTCCTGCATGGGCACCTGCCTTCCTCACCAACATGTTCCAGAAGTTCGATGACCTCAGTGGCATCGCAAACATGCAGGCATTGCTCTCCCTGCGCCAGATGCCAGGGTATGAAGTCATCGATAAATTGATGGAGTCCCTGACCCCAGAGATGCGCACCGAAGCCGAACAACTCACCTTCTGCTTGCGACAAGTCGCAGACTTCTTCATGCACAATCTCTTTCAATTCCAATCTCGTCAGAAAAGGGTGATGGTCCTGGGTGACGGTGGTGAAATGCTCGAGGACTTCGACTGGGATCCCAATACCATGGTCCCTGGGATGAAGCCTGGGGATCAGGGGTATGTGGAGCAGTTGGACGCCAAGCTCCCCAGGCAAGACCGAGCTCGATACTTCAAGAAGTTGTTCGGGTTCTATGTCAGCCCACAGAGCCTGATCTCCCTGTTGTCCACAGGCAACCAGATGAAGTACCTGCAACTGGCCCGTCAAGGCTATGTCGACCCATGGACCCTGGCTGAAGTCTGGGGGATCCAGAACTTCGGTGCTCCTCCGAATATGCCTCTACCAGTGATGGACTGGAAGGGGCAAGGAGACCCGCCGCTGGAAGTCAGGAAGCCAGTGACGATTCTGGAGAGGCTGCTTGCGGCGCAGAATCTAGGGATAGGGCAAAGTGTGAGCCCAACCGGGCGCAAAGCTAGTGGTCAGCAAGCGCCTCATTTGGAGACAAAAGGGGATGGAAGACAGGTAGTCAGCGAGTCATAGCACATGCTTCCAGGTGAGCCTTCGGAGAATGCTGAAGGCTGCATACTTGGTGATCCCGAACTTGCGCGCCAGAGCCTGGTGCGAGAGCTGACCCTCTAGACTTCTTAGCTCTCGCACCGTTTCCTCGGTCATTTTGGCTTTGTGGTTGTTCTCCCCACGGACATACTTCTCGCTCTCCCGCTTGCTGTAGTTCCATCTTCCTTTCCTGATTGCGTCCTGCACGTTGTCTGTTACGGTCCCAGCGAAGAGATGGTCAGGGCGTACGCACAAGGGAACATCACACTTGTGGCAGATGTGGATGTGGGATGGCTGCTTCCCGTGAAGCTGCTCGAAGATGAATCGTTGGGCAGGTACGCTGTGGCCATCGAACCAGAACCTTCCATATCCCTTGCGTGTGTCGGCTGTCCACAACCAGCAGCCCTCGGTCTTGTTGACGTACTTCCAGAACCTGGGGATGGGGTCTTCTAGTGGCTTCGGGGTTCTTACGTAGATTCCTGTTGGCATGTCGGTAGTATGAATGAACAAAGAGCCACTGGGCAAGAAGTTTCTGATGCTACACTTCCCTCATTAGGAGGTCTCATGGCTTACTCAGGTGTTGTAGACCGAATCATGAAGAAGGGTGGAGTCGTCAAGGGTGGGAAGTCGATGAAGTCTCAGAAAGGCAAGCGGTAATCCCATGCCTCAGAACTCTCAGGACATCCAACGCGAGCTTGACAATGACAAGCGCATCGCTGCGGGCAAGAACGCCGATGCAGCATCCAAGTCGCAGATCAACCCAGGTGGCCTCGGTGATCTAGCTCGAGCAGTCGCCGCGAAGAAGGCTGCTGCAGCCAAGCCGGCTACTACTCCATCATCTACTACTCCCAAGGCCATGAAGAAGGGTGGCGTGGTGCGAGGGATGACATCACGCAAGTGTTAGAGGCATGGATCCAGTTCAAAGTAGCGCCTGGACTCCAGCACTAATCACCACACTGATCTCTGCGGTCTTCGTAGGGTTCATCGGGCTGATTGGTGCGGTTACTGCTTTGTATGTAGCAATCAAGGGCCAGCGCCGCGAGGAACAAGCCTCAGCAGCCCGTACCACTACCCAACTTGCTGAAGTCCACTCAGCAGTCAACGGTACCAACTCAGCCCTCCAAGAACGCATCTCCCGCCTGAGTGCAGAGCTTGCTGCCCTGAAGCCATCCATCGGAAACCTCGCCCGCGCCCAAGAGGCCTCAGCCAATGTCGACGCCAAAGCCAAGATCACCGCTGAGTCCAGTGAGCTCAGGGTGGAAGCTGCGAAGACCGCAGAAGGAGTGAAGAAGTCATGATTTCATTACTTGTCGCGCTGGTTGTGTTCGGGGTAGTTCTGTACCTGCTCTCCCTGATCCCCATGGATGGCACTGTCAGGCAGATCATCAGGGTGGTTGCCATCTTGTTCTTGATCTTGTATCTCCTGCAGGCGTTTGGCCTGTGGCATGGCCTCCCGCTGCGGTAGTAGGAGAATTCATGCCTGCTGTATCACAAGCGCAACAGGCCGCAATGGCCATCGCCGAGCATCACCCTGAGGAGCTCAGTGCCAAGAACTCTGGGCTCCTCAAGATGACCAAGTCCCAGCTCCATGACTTCGCCTCCACCAAGCGCAAGGGATTACCCAAAAGAGTCACCGGGCGTCGATCCACAACCAAGCGCTAGGGCCTTCCCCTGCCTCAACCCACTTGACACCCTATCCCTAGTAGGCAGTACACTCACTTGCATGAAGTCTCTTCATCACCTGCAAGGGAGTGATCAATGAAGACAGGTAAGTCAGGTAGCGCCCCAGCTCTCCCGAATGCCAAGCCAGTCACTGGCAAGGTAGGTGGCATGAAGACCACCTTCGGGACCCGCGTCATGAGTGGAAAGAAGTAGCTATCCCTCATGGCATCTGGTATCCCCCCGAGTGCAATGGCCGGCCCTGGTGGTTCACAGGGAGTCGGCGGCTCAGTCCCAACCTCAGGCCCACCCCCCGCACAGGGCATGGACGGTGTATTCGCTGGGGCATCGGACGCCGGCCCCGCCAAAGATCCAGGCCAGGCCCTCAAGGGCATCACTGACATGACCATGGAGATCGACCAGATCCTAGGCATGTTGGCGACTACCTTCGCAGAACAAGGTGGGCAGGAGATCGCGCAGGCCCGCAGTCTCATCAAGCAAGGTGCAGCGAAGTTCCTGGGGTCAGTTGGCTCCGGTGGGGCTTCTGCTGCTACATCTCCCACTAGCCCAGGAACCAACTTCCCAGGCGGCGGGTTCACTTCAGGCAAGTAGTCCAACTACCAACACCCAATGACCACGAACAGGCCCGATTCAAGCCGACTCAGAGATGGGGATACACACCACCCGCTGAAGGCCTCTGTCTCGATCAGCCGACGTGAGGAGGTCTAGATGGCGAAGAAGGCACCGAAAGACGCAGGGAAGGAATTCCTGGCAGAGCTAGTCGCACTAATCCCCGAGGACAAGCGCGCTGGGGTTGCTGCGTTACTCGAGGATGAGACAGTCTTGACTCGCGCAGGTGAGCACACCCTGCGGCAGGAAGACTACTCGCGGCTAGCCCAGAATGTTCAGCAGACCCGCACCCAGCAGGAACAATGGTGGGCTGAGAATCAAGCTAAGGTCGCTGAGTATGAAGCCCTGGTATCCACTGGCAAGCTCGACAAGCTCGAGAAGTTGGATGCTGGTGATGATGAGGAAGAGGAAGAGACTCCCAAGGGCAGGCGTGCCAAGCCTCAACCTGACCCAAACCTCATCACCCGCAAGGAAGCTGAAGATCGCCTGAACAAGGACAAAACCGAGAATGTCCAGTTCTCCACCTACCTCACTGATCTCAGCAACCGGCATTACCACACCTACAAAGAGCCCCTCGACACCACTGCATGTGTGCGGTTCTGCCGCGAGAACAACATCTACATGGATCAGGGGGGCTACGAACTATTCACCAAGGATCTCCGTGACAAGGCCGCTGCTACCGCCGCTGCTGCCCACGAAGCCCAGATCCGCCAAGACGAGCGCCGCAAGACCGTGGAGGAGATCTCTGCCAAGGGTCCCGGCTACCCCATCGCCGGCCGCTCCACTGGTCCTGACCTCGCTCCTCTTGATGAAGTGCTCGCACGTCGCGACAAGGACAAACCCGGGGAAGTGAACTACTCCGCTGCGGAAGCCGCACGTGAGTACAACAAGGCAGTCTTCAGCGGAGGCGTGTAACCTAGCTTCAGGTTGGACTCTCTGCACTTCCTGGAGCGCTTGATAGGAGTACAAACGTGGCAGACATCAACGTCGAAGAATTCGACGTAGCGACCAGGAAGTACATCGCCCCGGGAGTGGTGGACAACTACTTCAAGGGCGGTCCATTGATGGCTTACGTCAAGGCCAACCGCTACAAGACCTTCCCCGGAGGTACTCTGATTCAGGAGAACTTCCTCTTCCAGCCGATGACGGGTGGCTCGTACAAGAGGGGCGGAAAACCCTTCGACACCACTCGCCGCAGGACCAAGGCTGCGACGCAGTTTCAGCTCAAGACCTACTATGTGAACATCACCGAGTTCTTGGAGGACTTGGAGATCGAGCTGGTAGCCAGTGAGGCTGCATTCGACACAGTCAAGACCGACTTCGGGAACGCGGCCCTCACCCTGAGTGCCATTCTCGAGATCGCGATGATGCAGTATGGTCAAGACCTCTCTGGCTCAGGTGGATCTGACCGCAGTGGTGAGATCAACGGGTTCTCGGAGGCCCTGAACGATGGCACGGTAGCAAGCTGGGATGGTGGTCTCTTCCCGACGTATGGTGGTCAGCTTCGTTCTACGGTGAACGGTGCTCTCACACCTGCCAACACCGCTATCGGTGCCAACATCGCAGGCCCCCCGACCAACAGGGTGCTTGAGTATTCCTACCAGTCGACTGTCATTGGTGCCGAACACCCCAAACTCGGCGTCACCACGTCCCTTGCCATGGCGTATCTCAATGAGCAATGGATGCCATTGCAGCGTGCTGGTGTGGATGTCGTAGAACCCAACATCGGCTATCCTGGCCTGAAGTTCAAGCGGGCCACCATCGTTGAATCCCAGTACATGCCTGGCACTCTGGGTGTCAACGATCCCAACATCGGCAACTACTTCACCGCTGCTGGTGAGACCTTCATGTGGCTGAACCCTGGTGGCGAAGGCGACGATGCCTACTTCCGGGTTTGGTTCCCGCGCAGCAAGAAGTTCCAGTTTGGCTTCACCGGTTTCAAGGTGACTGCCAATGGAACCCAGCTGAGTGGCCAGATCCTCGTTGCCTGCAACCTCACCGTCAGGGCTCCGCGCCTCATGCGCATCCTGCACGGCATCCGCGCTGCGTAAGCGCCTCCAGGAAAGGAATAGGAGAATCCAATGCCTGCAGGAGAGAAGCGAGTTCAAGCTCAGTATGTAAGCACCGGGGATCCGAACACCGTCTCGGATCAGTCCCCGCTGCGATACCCTGGGCAAGTCGGAGGGTACTTCACCGATACTGCCAATAAACTGTATCGGTATGTACTGCTGGATTCCACGATGACTGTAGCTCCATATGCTGGCGCTGTGGCCATGTGGTCCAACCGCACCGCTGGTATCGTCACTACCTCCGTGACCAACCGAGGCCGCAGGGCAGGTATCTTTACCCGTGCGCATCAGCTCACTGGTTCTGACCGAGCTCTGGCATGCTTCATTCAGGTTGGTGGTCGCAGGACTGACGTGAAGGGTGCCAATGCCCTCACTGCTCAGCCTTCGACTGCTGGCTTGTTTGTCATCCCGAGCTCCACGGATGCCAAGGCCGATGTCTTGGCTGCCGGTACCGCTGCGACTTACCCGGCTCTTGGTGTCACCGCTGGCACCCTGAACCTGGGTGACAACACCTTCGCGGTGGATCTCAGCGTCGAAGACGACTTCAGCTAAGGGGGGTGAAGCATGGCAATGACTGTCAGCCTCTCTGCGAACGCGAAGCCACATGACCAGTATGGTCAGGTGTTGGTCAAGCGTTTCCGGTACACAGGGCCTGCAAGTTACCCGAGTGGTGGTGACCCGACTACATTGAATGGTGGTGTCACTACTACCTTCGGTCTAGGCGGGATCGTCAACTTCCCAGTCGGTGTAGCCCTGGATGCCAACAAGGCCAACGCACGCTTGCTGGTCTATGACGCAACCAACAAGACCGTGCGTTGGTTTGTCCTCAGCACCAACCTCGAAGTCGCTGCTGCAGTAGACCTCAGTGGGTTCACTGCGGATTTGGAGGTCACGGGGTTCTAGGGTGGTTGACTAGAGTACCGCTGACCTCAGGAGAGCACCTTGTCTGAGACCTTTCGCGAGATCACAGGCAAGGTGCTTCTTCACTGCCCGCTGGCTGGGGCGATGCTTTGTAGACTCTTTGTCGAGGATGGGTGGTTGTGGCTGCAAGAGCGCAGGGACTGGAGTTTCAAGAGGTTTACTGCGAACTTCAGGACTAGTACCTCCCTCACGGGGACTTGCAGCGTGACTCGGGGATCCACTACAGTCACCCCGGGTACACTTACTTTCTCGGCTACTGATGTGGGGCGCCAGTTCAGGGTGGGCAATGGCATCCCATTCACCATCGTAGATGTCACTGCTGGTGTGGCTACCTTGGACAACCAGTACGGGGGCTCCACTGATGTGGCTGCCACTGGCATGGTCCTGGACGCCTTCATCACCATGCCTGCTGATTTTGGTAGATTCCTCAATGTCATCGACCCGGTGAACCAGTGGCAGCTTCATCTCTGGGTGACTGAGCAAGAGCTCGCCCTTAGAGACCCTGCCAGGCAATTCATCCAAGACCCCTGGGCTATCGTCAATGGGACTTACTCACCTGTCCCTGGGTCTGAGGGATTGATCCGGTATGAGCTCTGGCCCTATCTACTAGAATCCCGCCGCTACGACTACATGGCCATCCGTCGCCCGATGCCTGCGGTAGATACCAAGTCCCCCACTGGCCCCTTCCAGCACAGGCCTGATGTAGTTCGCCAGGCAGCGCTCATGAAGGCAGCCCAATGGCCAGGGCAAGGTGACCGCAAGAACCCTTACTACCAGCCCCAGCTCGCCATCACCCTCGAGCGCCAGTTGTTGAGCATGCTCGAGAACTTGGAGCGCTCTGACGAAGAAACCTACCTCACCATGCTCGACCTCACTGGCGTCGACCGCATGCGATTCGCACCGCTAGACTCTGCGTGGATGCAGGGTCATGATGCATTGGCAGCCCCTGGATGGGGCGCATAGGAGATCCAAATGGCTAGGGGATTTGTTGGTGAGACTTTTGTAAAGGCAATCGCACCTGAGGGGGAGATCGAGCCCTTTGGTGTGGAGATCGAGAACGGGATTGACCTGGCAAGTGGCGAGAAGGGTACCAAGGGGCGCCTGGATGAAGTGACCATCGCCAAGATTGGGTCAAGCCCTGGCTATGGGGATACTGCCTCTACTACTGAGGGAGGCTTCATCGGCCCTGGTACTCAGGCCCTGGCAGGTATCTTCGGACGCAAGAGCTAAGGATCCAAGATGGAGACGCGGACTTATGTCCTGACTCTCAACGGGGCAGCCCAGCAGTTGAGCTCGGTGTTGCCTGACTCATTGGTGAACCCCGGCACCCCTGGTGTCCCTGCCAGTGGCCTCGATACTCCCAGTAAGAAATTCAACTCTTGGTCGATGATCTCCCTGCAGGGCGGGGCTGCGAATGCAGGGGCTATCTTTGTAGGCTCTGATGCCACTGTTGACTCTACTAACTATGGCATGCGCATCCCTGCTGCAGTAGCTGGACTCCCGGGGCCTCCCTTGTTCTTTGGGCCATTCAACAGGGCTATGAAATTCGAGGGTATCTGGGTGTTTGGCTCCAGTACCGAGAAACTCCAGATCTTCGCGATTGAGTGGTAGCCCCAGGTGACTGCCACTAGGTACCAGTTCAAATACGCTGCCGACTGCGCGAATGGCGGAGCAGCCGGAGGTGCGCCTGTAACTGGGTTTGCTGCGTGGTTTTCTGCTGACATGTTGGTATTCCAGGACGCAGCCGGGACTGTCCCTGCGGTAGTTGACGGTGATCCAGTCATGCGCTGGGACTCCATGAATGGTAGCTACGGGGTCTTGGCTTGTACTACTCCAGGTGGTTATGGGGCCTGTACCCTCAAGCTCGCAGGGAATGGCATCGGCGGGCGGGCAGTCATTCGGAGTTCTGCTGCTGCGTTTGGACTACTGGCAGATGTCGCAGCAGACACTGGGATCTTTGAAGGCGGGATTCTCAACAGTTCCCAGTGTCTGCTGCGACATCTGTTCAGGACTTCTTCTGACTTGGTGGCAACCTGGGGAGACGGTGGGGGTTACATTGAATCCCAGAACCAACTCGCTATGGGGATGGTTTCGTTTATCTACGATGGGGCTTCCAAGGTAGCTGCCAAGCCTTACACCCCTGGGGCTTCAGCAATCCACACCTGGCATCACGCAGCGGGGGTACTGTACTCAGGGGTTTCTGACACCCGCTTCGCATCCATGGGGTCTGTGGCAGCAGGCAGTATCGATCCTGGGGCTTCCAGGCTTGTCATCCTTGGAGGCCCAGGCCCTGGTCAATACCTAGATGGAGACGTGGCTGAGTTGATCTTCTACCCAGTGGCTTTGTCAGAAGCAGACCGCAAAGTCACTGAGACCTACCTCGCGCAGAAGTACGGCATTACCCTTCCCTACTAGGAGTTCCTCATGCCCATTCAAACCGAAGTCATCATCCCGCAGAAGGTCCAGGTTTTGCCTAATGTGATCGTGCATCTTCAGGCTACAGTCACTCCCTGCACCTTCAGCATCCAGTCCGCCAACATCCCAGGTGGGGGTATCCTCACGCAGACCGGAGCCAATACCTGCACCGTCCAGGGCTCTCAGAACCTTGCCGAGTGGGGTGAGGTTGTAGTGAGAGGAGATCTCACAGATGGCAACTTCGGCATCTGTGAAGTGTACTTTCTCGTAAACTTCCTCGTGACACCTGCAGGGGAGCCTGACTAACATGTGGACTAAGTTCAGGTCCCTCGCCCTGATTGCGTTTATCCTTGTCATCCTCCGAGCACTCGGTCTCGCCAGCCCTGAGTACTCTGGAAACATCACCGCTGGCCCGGAGTTTTAAACCATGGCTAACTTCGACATTCACCTTGGCAAGACGCGGACATTTCAACTCACCCCTACCAAGGATGGGCTTCCATTCCCTGTAGGTGCTACCAACCCAATCTTCGGCTCGTCTGCCCCAGAGGTCTTCCAGTTGTCCACCGGCCCCGGTGGTGAGTTCACCATCAATGGCAAGCTCATCACCCCTGGGAATGCCTTCCTCACGTGGCAGTTCCAGGTCCCGAGTGGCGCTACCATCTCCGGCTCCGAGACCATCACTGGCCTTGACAACCCTCCTGCAGATGAAGCCAATGGCGGCCTGGTCGAAGCCGGTCCTGAGTTCTGAGTCTTACCCCAACTTCTGGAGCCCACAGATGAACTCACCAATCACCAAGCTTAGTTATCTAGCAATAGCTGGAGTCTCGGGGGTTGGTGCGTTCTCTCTGGGTGAAGCAGCCGGCAACCAGAACTGGAGAGCTCTGGGCATTGCGCTGGGCATTGGTACTGTATGCGTCTTCATCATTCGACAAGTTATCGCCTACGCAGTAAACAAGCTGATCGAGCGCTGGGAAGCCATCCCGCAGGAGATCGAGAGAGTCAGGACTGAAGCCAAGGCTAACTTTGACTCACTTGGTGGAAGCCTCTCGTCACTGACCACCTCGATCACTGCCCTCACGCGGGACATGGCAGTCGAGACAGGTTCCTACAAAGAATGGAAGCGTGGCGTCGAGCACAGGTTGATTTCCTTGGAGCAAATCACCTTCGGTCAGGTACGCGCCAGGGATCTTCCTACAGAGTTGGAAGTAGATCTACCCGAGGAAAAGGAATAACCCATGCAGAGGCTCTGGAACTGGGCGAGGATTCTTAGTTCTGGAGCCCCTGCGCCTGGGTGTACGGTGACTGTCTACGCAGCGGGCACCGTCACCCTTAGTACTATCTTCTCTGACAACATCTCCACTCCCAAGGCCAATCCATTCACTGCTGATGCAAGCACAGGGTACTGGTTTTTCTATGCACTCCAGGGTAGGTATGACATCAAGTTCTCAGGTACAGGCATCACCAGCCCCTACACCCTGAGTGATGTCACGCTGTTTGACCCGACTGATGGGTTTATTCAGAGCTTGAATGGGCAGGCACAGGCTGTTCAGACGCTTGTAGCAGGGACTGCCGGGACTGATTTCGTAGTGAACTCGGCTGCGGGGGTGCATACACTGAACCTCCCGAATGCCGGGGCTGCAAGTAGAGGGGTGGTGAGTACCGGGGCGCAGACCTTCGCGGGGGTGAAGACATTCAGCACACCCATTGCAGCTGGGTCTGGAGGCACTGGGGCAGACCTCAGTGCTGCTGGCAACGGTAAGCTTCTCATCGGGAACGGTACTGGGTTCACCCTCGCCAACCTTGCCTCCGGAGGTAATGCTGGCGTAACCATCACCAATGGTGTTGGTTCAATCACCTTAGACACCCCGCAGGACATCAGGACCAATGCGTCTCCTGTATTCCTGAGTTTGGAGATTCAAGCGCTCAATCAGAGCCCAACAGGCGGTGCTTTGTTTGTCTCTCCTGGGGATGGGGTTCTCAATGTACGAACACTCAATGACGGAGAGATCCTAGTAGGGGCTACTGGGTTTGCCCCACAAGCTACTTTTCTACACGTAGGCAGTGGGCTCTCCCTCATCAACGGTCCATGGACCATCACCCTGGCCAACACCGGCATCCTCTCCCTGGCTTCCTCCGCAGGAGCTGCACTCACAGGCGCCCTCACCCTTGCAGTTGGCTCTGCGGGGACAGACGTTGCCATCTCCCCTACGGTCATTGGGGCCACCACGGTCACCCTGAATGTCCCTGATGCTTCTGCCAGTGCTCGAGGGGTAATCAATTCCACTACTCAGGTGATTGGTGGAGTCAAGACCTTCAACTCCCCACCTCTTGTGATCCCAGGTGGTGCTTCCTCAAGTACCACCCCTGGGCGTCCTGTGGTGAGTTTCCTCCGCAACCTGACTCCTGTTGGCAACGTAGGCACAGGAGAAGACGATCTCCAGACTGTCTCTCTGCCTGCGAATTCGCTAGACACTGATTTTGCCTCTGCCTTGCGAATTACCTCCTGGGGTACCGTCGCCGCCAACGCCAACACCAAGACCATCAAGTTGTACTTTGGATCTACGCTTCTCTGTACCATCGCCAGCGCTACCGCCCTCAATGACGGAGCCTGGTACTTTGAAGCCACGGTCATCAGGACTGGCGCAGGAAACCAGGAAGTTATCGCTGAGGGCAGGGCTAAAGCAGTAGGCGCCACCGCAGCGGCTTACACAATTACCGCAATTACTCAGTCCAACCCTGCCCAGGCTCTGGGGTCTGCAGTTACCATCAAGACCACAGGGGAAGCCGTCTCCAACAGTGACATCATTGCTAAAGCTTTGCTGGTAGAGGTCTTGTACTAGCTCCATGCCATACACTGCGGTAACCCGCGTGCAGATCCAGACCTTGCTGCTGGCGAAGGTGGAGGGGTTACCTTTCTGGGATCCCACCGAAGCCGCAGACAGATTCAATGAAGCACTCCGGTGGTGGAATCTCCTCACAGGGACCTGGAAGACCAAGTTACTGCAGGCAACTGTAGCCAACCAGATCTACTACTCAGTCCCGGGTGGGATGACCTTTGGGTTCAGGGTGAGTTGGAATGGGAAGGCGCTACTTCCTGATTCAGTATTTGGCCTGAGCTATGGCAGACCACAGTGGAGGAAGGAGACTACTGCCTCAGGGGGCACTGTCCCCAGTGAGCCTCAGATCTGGGTGCCTGTAGGGATCAACAAGTTCGCCATCTGGCCTGCAGATGCGGTGGTTGCACATGCGCTGGAACTGGATGGAGTAGCGGTGACTCCTGTCTTGGTGAACCCTGGGGACACCTTGGACATCGATGAGTCTGAATTAGGCCCCTTGCTGGATGAGACCATCCACTTACTTGCATTCAAGTCAGGTGGTTCCATCCTCAAGGGCACGCAGGCAGCCCACTTCAGATTCCTCCTCGCAGCCGCAGACAAGAACTCTAGACTCAAGGCTTGTTCCTGGATGCGTAAGGTTCTCGGCTTAGATAGAGCGAGATCCGCCAAGCCCATCACCGAAGTCCTTGATGAAGCCTTCTCCAACGCAGTAGCCCCGAGGAGTAACTGAGATGGCGCAAGTGATTCACTTCTATGTGAAGTATGGACAAGCGGTGATTTTGCCATTCACCGCGCAGGCTCCGCTGACATCAGGCGCTAGGCAGACCTTGATCACGGGTGCTACTGGCCCTGTCACCGCGGACATCACCATCTCCAAGGACGGGGCAGCACTGGGAGCTCCTACAGGGACTATTGCCCAAGTCGCAGGCAAGCTCTACACCTACAATGCGTCTGCCGCTGACATGACTGCCCAGAGAATCATGGCAGTGGTTTCAGACGCTGCGGGCGCTGCGTATGATGACGTAACGATCTACATAGAGACAATCCTCGAACTGGGCCAACTCAATGCCAATGCCACCAACATGCCAACAGGGAACTCCGGCATCGTTGGAACAGGCATCGGCACCGGGCATGGCATCCAGGGAATCCCAGGAGCCTCAGGGAAGATCTGCAATTTCTTCGATACTGTTCTCGTGACTGAGCCTGCTGCTGCCTACAACGCCCTCACTTCTACCATCATGGAGACCCTGCAGCATCTAGCAGCCAGGTTCTATCACCGGGTGGTTACATCCGGCACCCAGCAAACCGTCTACAAGCGTGGTGGGGTTACCGCAAGCGACACCATGACCATCACTCCCACAGGGTCGACTGTCGAGAAGGGCCAGGCGAGCTAGTCACCAATGTCGACCACTGACCAAGCCGCACTGTCCTTGATCCAGACCTACATGCTCGAGCCTGCCAATGGCGGGGCGAGCTGGGCGTCTGGGTTCTGGACGGTGGCTGAGGTGGTTGGGTACCTGGATGAGAGGCAGAAACGCTTCATCATGGAGACTGGGTTGGTGGCGAAGACGGGCACCAACCCATTGGCTGCGAACGTCCTCCGGGTCTCCCTGCCCAGTGACTGCATTGAGCTTAGATTCCTAGCATTCCAGTCTCAATCAGGTGACTTCTATGACATCCCTCGGGCTGACCCTCTACAGGCAGACCTTTACAGGGCTGACTGGTCATACGACGCCAAGGAGATCCCAGATGGGTACTCCACTAGCGAAACCCCCAGTCTAGAAGTAGAACTCCACCCTGCTTCTTCCCTGGCAGGTGTCCTCCACTATCTCTACCTCTATGTCTCCCAGACCCTCACTGGTGCTGGTGCTCTCTTCACTGTCCCTGATGACTTCGTCCCCTGCATTATCTGGGGTGTCATCTCAGACATGTTGAAGAAGATCGGGCGGGCTACGGCCTTAGACAGGGCTGAGATTGCTGAATCTCGATATACCATGGGCGTAGAAATCACGAAGCTCATCCTCTCCGGGTGGGCATAGGAGAGAATCATGCCGAGCATCAAAGACCTCGAGAAGCTCAAGGACTTGATCCATCTGGATCCTGCCACCTTGAAGTTCGTAGCCCCTCTCATCCTCAACAGCATCATCCCGAAGGTGGTGCATGTGGGTGGGAAGTACATCAGTACCGCAGGCCTCGTGGACAAGATCGTGGCAGACGGGCACATTGGGTTGGAGGACTTGCCTATCTTGGTCGAGGCTTGGTTCTCTGGAGTAGATGCTCCCGCGGTGGTGCAGGTTCCTGTGCAGCCTGTTGCACCTGTGCAGCCCACCCCAGTCCCTGGCTGGCCTCCTGTATTGCCGCCGAGTACTTGGACACCGCCGCCTGCTGCCGTTCCCAAGCCCACAGCCCCTGCTGCTGGTCCTGCCTCCCTGGCCCTGGTCAACTCCTTGACCATCGAATTCGAGCTCCACGACACCCTTCAGAACAACCGGGCACCCATCTCATACCACTTCGATGAGACCGCTGAGGCCTATGGAGTAGTCCTGGACAACTACGGGACCACCAACCTCCCCATTCACTCGGGGGCCTACTTGCACGCTGGCTACCTGGATGCCTCTGGCGCTGGGATCAACTTCGAGCAGCGCAACACCCTGGATCTCTACAACACCGCTGTCTGGATTGCTCGGTATCTCGACGGCTCGGGTACCAGCACCCTGGCCTATGACAAGTCCCTGGGCCGCTACAACCAGGTCGATGTGGGCGCGCGGGTGGTCAACTGGAACAACGAGGCTGAGGAGCCCAGGGAAGCCACACGTACTGGCGGCATGGATGTTCCTGTGAGCTTCCCACCCGAGGCCAATGACAAGGTCGTGGAGATCAATCTCCAGGTGGGTAGCGTGACGCACATCAAGCCCATTCGCTTCCCCAAGATCAGCTAGTACGAGTTGACCCCAACCTCCCATGGCCGAAGACTTCAAGCCCCAAACCATCCCCTTCGGCCGTGGGAGCCTCGATCTACGTAGACCCATCGGTGAGATCGCGGCTGAGAATTACGCAGCCCTCTTCAATGCCTACCGCAGGCAGGATGGCCTCCTAACCGGGCGTCCTGGCCTAACTCAGCTACTCACTGGAATCAACAACGGTGCAGTCAACTCTATCTGCAGGTTGAATCTCAGCCTCACCCCACAGCCCTTCGCAGCAGATGGCCTACCCCCCATCGACTCTCTTGGACTCCACCCTGTTGGGGTGAGGTTCATCGGGACATCCAACCTGGGGGGCAATCTCTTCTATGCTGCGGTTCCTGCTGCGGTCTTGATCGACAGTGGGTACTCAGGGAATTCCCTGTGTTTCCTGCCATACCGCCCACCACTGGCAGCTACTCCATGGGTCTACATCGCTGACTCAAACAAGATGTCAAAGGCAACTCCCATCAGCACTACCAAGGCACTTGTACTGCCATTGGGACTCCCTGCTCCTAGTAACCCAGACGCCCGCATGCCCATGGATGAGTTCCCACCTGAGCTTTACTTTGGAGGCTGGGATGGGAGCATGGACCTGCGGCAGATAGCCAATTTCACGCTCTTTGGGTTTGAGGCTGTAGAGGGTGCTGCTCCTCAGCTAGTCACTCTCCAAGCCCAGGACAAGACAGTCATTGATGCTTGTGAGTCAGCAGCCCCCTGGACTGGGTCTGCAGGCACGGGTGGTGCCCCTACAATCACCACAGACGCAGTCGACTTCAAAGAAGGTCTAGCCTCCTTGAAGATCACCACCGCAGTCGGTGGAGCCACAACTGAGTACTACAACTTCCTCTCCAGGGCCTTGTCACTTGATCTCACGCGAGTTGGGACTAAGCCAGCCACTGATGAAGACCACTTGCATGGCTGGGTGCAGTTTGACCAGCCCAAGTTGATCCAGGAGATCAGGTTTTATTACATCCTCAGTAACTACTCAGCCACTGCGCTTCCTGGCGATGATGCCACCAGCAACAAGAACTTCTACGCCAAGGCCATCAGGGCTGATGACTTCACTAGTTTCCTCTCGGCTACTGGAAATGCTCTAGAGTCCCAGACAACTCAGAATACAAACACCAGCGTCCAGCAAGTAGGTGGAGGGCTGGCCAGTGTCGCAGGAGTCCCCACGGTCTCAGGAGCCAAGAACTGGACTGAGTTTGGGGCATTGAAGTTCCCTCTGCGCCGTGGAGACTTCAAGCGCTTTGGGGACAATGAAGCCCTGGACTGGAGTGATGTAGTCGGGCTGACTATCTTGATCTTCACCACTACAAACTCAGCAGTGAACGTCTGGTTCGATGATCTGAGCTTTGTTGGTGGGGCGGGGCCTGATTCCTCCATCGCTGGAGATGTTCCCTATGACTACAGGTACAGGAACTATGACCCGCGCACTGGTGTGAAGGGTAACCCCTGCCCTGTGTCATTGGAGAACTTCTGGATCGACCCTGTTCGTCAGGCAGTCATTGTCAAGCCTGTGGCGTTTGGGGATCCTGAGATTCGCCAGCAAGTCTTCCGCAGGGGTGGAGTGCTGACCAGGGCTTGGTACTTCGTGGGCCAGAACGCCCAAGATGGTGGCTCCATAGAAGACCGCCTGACTGACGCCTCCATCATCAATGCTGAGATCCTCCAAGAAGACAATGACCAGCCAGTTACTACTGTAGATGCCAATAACAGGATAGTCCTCGCCCAGCCTCTGCACACGATCTTCGGCCCTGTAGATGACACCATTTTTGGCCTGGGAGACCCCTATCGTAAAGGTGACATCTACTGGTGCAAGAAGGGTGATGCAGACGCCTGGCCTGCGTACCAGCACATCGAGCTCTGTGGAACTGCTGAGGAGTTGGTTGGTGGGTATGTGTACGCGAATCAACCCTATGCCTTCAGCAGGGAGCAAGGGTTTGTCTTGTTTCCGAACCTAGGTGGTTCTGGCCAGGTAGGGTACGCCCCAACAGGCTGCAAGCGTGGGCCTGTGTCTCGGACAGCCTACGCAGTGGGAATCAAGGGGTGCTACTTTGTCGCGCGAGATGGGTTCTACGGGACTGCCGGTGGTCCTGAGGAGTGCCTATCTTTTGACTGGGTGGACCCCATTTTCAAGCTCGGGCTTACTGAGCCTAATACCCAGATCAACGGTCTCTACCCGATTGACTTCGGGTTCACTATTCTTGTTGCTTGCCACGGGCATGATGTCTGGATCTCCTACTTCGACACCCAAGGTACCCAGAGAGCCTTGATCTACGATGTCCTCCAGCAGTACTGGAGAGCCTATAAGTTCCCAGTCAACTACGGGCCTTCTGGGTTGTATTCTGAGCCAGCACAACCTCTGAGCTTGTTGGTTGGCGGGGAACCCAATGTCTGGTCGCACACCGGCACCGCAGATGGCTCCTTGCCCATTGCGGGGACCTATAAATCAGGCTCCCTGGATCAAGACGTAGACCGCGCAGACAAGCTCTATGGGGATATCTGGATCCAGAAGGACTCCCCCGCTGCTTCCCTCTCGATCACCCCAAGACTCAATGACGAGACCATTACTCTACCTACCCTGACCCTCCTCCCCAATGTTGGCGGGATGAGTGTCACTACCTTGGACCCATTCGATAGTGTTGGGGAGTTCGGGAACCCAGGCCCACGGGAAGCTCAGTCCCTGAGTCTCGAGGTGAGTTGGTCGACTGTTGAGGCTCCACCATTACTCAGGCAGTGGGGGCTGAGTTTCCTGGTGACTCCTGAGTCAACCATCGGCAGACCTACAGACTGGGATGCTCAAGGGAGACTCACCGATAAGCAAGTGAAGGGGATCCTGCTTGAATGCGATACAGGTGGAGTCAACAAGACCTTGGTGATCGAAGCTGATGGCGGGGTGAAGGTAACCCTCACAGTCAACCACAATGGGAGACTGAGCAAGCACTACGCCTGGCCTGAGTTCTTGGGCAGGATGTTGAGGTTCAACCCAGTAGACACGGTTGAATGGAAGATCTATGACTACAGATGGATCTTCGATGAAGAACCCGCGCAGCTCGACCGCTGGGAGACTCAGTTACTGGATCACGGGATACCAGGGTGGAAGTCAGTGCAGCATGGGTATGTGACCTACAAGACCGAAGCAGGTAGTAAGCTCGATGTCACCATGGAAGTCGATGTGTATGACAACTCGGGGAACATCCTGCAGACTCTAGTCCCCACTCCCCTGCTGACCTTCACCAATGGCACCAAGATCAAGAGGTTCATTGGATTCACAGCGCACAAGGGGGAATTCTTCAAGTACAGGTTCACCAGTGATACGAAGTTCTGGTTGTATCGAGAGGAGACAAGTATCTTGTGTCAGCCCTGGGATGGTGGGGATGCGAAGTTGATTCAAGGCTTTGGGGATGATGACCTGGATCTAGTGCGTGGTCTCCATGACGCAGGTGCCATGGCTGCAAGGCCTGGAGGAGGTGCGTAGTGGCTGCTGTTATACCCCCGACTACTCCCGCTGCGGCGAATGTCTCCAAGACCTACCCTGGAGTGGCCCAGGTTACCGACCCGATCATCCAGCAGGCCCTGCGGGTGCTGCATGACCTCCTGAGCATGTTCACTGCCAAGGCCACTCCCACTCGAGGGACCCTGGAGCCTGACCAGAAGCCTGTGCTAACCCCCCTGCAGACTGGGTATCTATTCTGGGCGAGTGACTTTGACCGTGTCTTCCGATGGACAGGCACCACCTGGGAAGACGCCCCAGGCATGCCTACTCGGGGGCAAGTGGGGTTCTTTCGCATGTCTCCTGGTATAGGGTGGTCTCAGTGCAATGGGAACCAAACCCAAACCACAGGCCCTGGTGGGCAGTTGTTCGCCCTCACAACCCCAACCATTGATTCCATCAATGGCTTACTGGCCTGGATTAGGCTATAGGAGGTAGACTAATGCCCATGGCTAGCCCACAGGTAGGGCCTCCGAAGGTCACGGGGATGAAGGGGAAGCAGGGGCTGAAGGTGGTTCCTAAGCCTGAGGTTCAGTCTGCTTGGAAGGTGAGAGATCTCCCCGCAGATGAATGGCACAAGCTCAAGCAAGTACCATTGGGAATCAATCCAGACCCCAGCATCTACCGCGCGATTGTCTGCGAGGAGAACGGGCAGATCATCGCGTGTTGGTTTGCATACCAGGCTACCCATGTGGAACCTGTGTGGATCCACCCAGACCACCGCAAGCGGCCTGGGGTCATCAGGAGACTCTGGGGTACGGTGGTGCAGCTTCTCAAGGACTGCAATGTGGATGTAGCCTTCTGCACAGTAGCTGATGAAGTAGCCATGACTTCTCTCCCCCTGGTGCTCAGACTAGGCTTCAAGAAGGTCCCCGGTGACTGCTTCTACCTCGACCCCAATGCTGTGAAGGATCCCCACCATGGGTGATGGAGCCAGCCCGGCAGCGTCGAATGTAGGGGTCAGGCGTGGTGGAGGTGGAGGGACTGGAACACTCTCCCCTGCAGCCCCGACGAAGATCAACCTCAATGCCTATAGCGGGGCTGACACCACCAAGCTCCCTGCTGACAATTTCCCTGGGGCTACGATTCCTGACAGTGTTCGGCAGGCGAGGCAGGATCTACTGACCCAGAGGCAATCAGGGACAACACTAGCCCCGCCTCCTGATCCGACTGCGCCGCCTATTTCACCTGCGACTCCCGGGGCTGATCCAAATGCCAGGGTGCCCCAGGCTGCACCGGGGAGTTCACCTGCTACACCTGCTACACCCGCAGCAGCTCCAGGAGTCAAGGCAGGCACAGGAGCTCCAGTCCAAAAGCTCTGGACGCAGACAGACGCTCAGGGGAATCCATCTGGAGTAGGCACCATCGGCGGGCAGCAGTATGTCCGCGATGGGTCTTGGTGGGTGAAGAAGTCTATTGTGGATGCCAACCCTGGGATTCTGGGCATGCAGAAGGGCCAGAACCCGCAGCTTGATGACCTGGTTGAGAAGAACCGCATGGAGTACTCCCAGGGCGTTACTACCATGGCGACTGAGATGGGGAATGCACAGAGAGCTGCGAAGACCACCGCTACTGGCTTTGATTCAGAATCCGAGCGAGCGCTCCGCCAGCAGTGGGCGAATGAAATCGGGGTCAATGAGAAGTCCGACGAGAATCAGGGAGACCCTGTCTTTGTAGCCAAGCAGGTTCTCGTGGATCTCATCAAAGGTGGGCATGTGGACAAGATGCCCAATGGGATGTTCTTTAGCTATCACGGGGACACCGCAGCCAGACCGTGGGAGTTCAAGAATGCCAATGGGCAAGACATAGCGCCGACTCCTGAGTTGGTGGCCATGGCTTCACAGGCACAGCAGCAGAAGAATTCTAGGTATGCCACTGGCGGTGGAGGTGGCTCAGGCGGTGCTCCGCCTCCTCTTCTAGCCCACGGTGGAATCATCAAGAAGACCCCAGGCGGTAAGCGACTCAGCATCAATGGCAAGCCTGCGATTGTTGGAGAAGGGTCTGAGGATGAGGCTGTGATGCCACTGAGTGTCTTGAGCTCGGTGGTGGAGGCTGCTGCTGCAAGGGGTGCAGGGAGACAGGTAAGCCCCAGTGCTCCACTGCTGAGTCCCAAGGCAGGCGCTGGTGGGCCAGTCCCCAAGCTGGCAGCAGGTGGGATTGTCCCTCGAGATCGAACCATTGCCCCGGGGGAACCTGATCCTGGTACAGGGATGCCGAACTCTGGCGGGGGGACGGGTGTTGGCGGTGGTGGAGGCGGGTTCCTGGGCTCAGGCCGAGCCCGCACTGTCGAAGACATGGCTCGCGGTGGGGATCCTAGTACCTTCGCGCCCTACGCAGGCTACACCCCATACCAGAAGCAAGGCATGTCCGCCCAGGAGCAAGCTCAGCTTCAGGCTATTACCAAGATCGCCCAGCAGCTCTCAGGTCGAGGCGAGGGGACCTACAACGTTGGCTCAGGCGCCTACAACGATGCAGTCAAGTACTTCCAGACCCTGACCAAGGGCAACCGTGGCCAGATGATGGCTGCGGTGGCGCCATCTGCGGAGCTCATCCGAGAACAAGGTGAAGGCGCCAAGAGTGCGGTGCTTGCAGGCCAGGGGCGCAGTGGCCTCAAGGACATGGCGCTGTCTGGGATTGACCGCCAAGCCCAGGGGGATATTGCTCGACTCACCGCAGGGGTGCAGTCAGGTGCAGCGGGGCAACTTGGTGCATTGGGTGGCCAGGGTATCCAACTGGGCAACCAGGCCACCGAAGCCAGTGGCCAGTTGTCATCCGCAGCCCAGCAAGCCTTGACCCAATCTCGCCAGTATGAAGAAGGCCTCGGTGAGTCCAGCAGGCAATTCGGCGCTGGTCTTGAAGAGAACTCTCGGCAGTTCGGAGCTAGCTTCTCTGAGAACTCTCGCCAGTTCAATGCGAACCTGGCTGAGCTTGTCCGCAGCAACACCATCAAAGAAGAACAAGCCCAAGCTGCGATGAATGCCCAGCGCCAGATGCAGGAAGACGATTACAAACTGAAGCTCCAACAGTTCCAAGAGAGCATTAGGCAGTTCGGCATCCAGACCAAGACCACCAACTCAGCCAACAAGGGGCAGGCTATCGGGGCTGGTCTTGCTACAGTCGCGACCATCGCGGTGTTGATTTGAGCCTCCAAGCTAAGACCCAGTTCGGGATCCATGTCATTCGAGAAGCCATGGGTAAGCACACAAGCCCAGTGGTGTACTCGAGCTTTGGCAAGGATTCCATGGTGATGTTGGATCTTGTGCGGAGAGCTGGGTATCACTTGCCCATCATCTTCCACAGGGAAGCCTTCGATCCCAAGAAGTATGAGTTTGCCAACCAGGTCATCCAGAGGAATGGGTACACGGTGTATGACTGGCCTCCGCAGTACATGGAGGTTAGTAAGTCACCTGAGGGTGAATTCGAGATCATCAATCGGCATCAGGTGAGACATGGAGTTGACTACCTGCCCATTGGGATTCGCCCACCTGTAAAGGGCAAGCCATTCCTTTGCGGGTTGGAAGACTTCTACCGCAAGCCTACTGGGACCTTTAGCTTCCCTTGGGACTTGGGGTTTGTGGGGCACAAGTCAGTCGACATAGACCCCATGCTAGGCCCTGTGCCACTGGTGACTGACTACATCAACAACTCCCCCGCGTGCTCCCTGGCATTCCCGTTGAGATACTTCACCAATGAGGACATCTGGGAGTACACAGTGAGTGAAGGGTTACCTATCTCCAGGAAGCGCTACAACTCCAAGGATGGATACCGAGAGTTCCAAGACACAACCTGGAACCCTGACTATTTCACCTGCTGCGTAGCCTGCATGGACAAGGATGCTCCAGCTCGAGTCCCATGCCCCAAGACTGGTGGGAATACCATCAATGTTTCCCAATCCCTGAACTGGCGGGATGTCCCACCTCGCCCAGCACACATTGAAGGAGGTGCGTAGTGGACTGGGGTGTAGGGAATGGCATCGCACAGACGCTTCTGCCGACAGTCAATAATCTAGCTCGCGACTGGTCTGCGAAGAGAGACCAGCGGGAGACCGATGCTCGCCAGAAGGAAATGGACGAGCTCAAGCATTTGGCTGATGGGCCTGATCCAGAAAAACGCGACATGGCAAATGCCGCGATTCTCAAGCGCGTCGAGGAGATGCAGCCGGGGTTCAAAGGGAAACCCGCGAAGAACCTGATGGAGGCGATCCACTCAGGGAAGTTCGCAGAAGACCCTGCGTACATGCATTACAAGTCGATTGCTGCAGCGCATGATGCCGGGGTCAAGCAGGGGGCTGCGGGGGCTGGTGCGGGGGCTGGGGACTTCCATGTAACCCCTGGGACTACCGACCAATTCAACAAGAACCCTGCGTTTGGAGTTGCTGCAGGAGGCCCTCCGAGTGTGCCTCCTCCGATGATTGCAGCTCCAAGCCCGAATGACCCTGCGTATGGGGATAACGCCCCAGGAGCAGCCCCTGCACCCCCGCAACCCGCAGCTCAGATCGAGGGCACTGGGAACATCCAGCCCACAGCTCCCATGGCGAGTGCTGCAGGGCCAATGGGTGCAGCACCAGTGAGTCCTGCGCCTCCTGCTCCACCGCCTCCCGAGCCAACTATCTCAAGCGAGATGGAGAAGCTCGGGATGAAGGCTGATTCCCGAGGTGGGTATGGCAAGACAGGGGATGCCCTCATCCCGCATGTGTTGTCCCGGATGACCAGTGACAAAGACCGCTTGCAGATCGAAGCCAAGGCCAAGCTCGCTCAGGATCGAGAAGACGCGCGTACCCAGGCAGCCAAGACCAAGCGGGAAACCGACCTCGAGCGCCAGGACATCAAGCTCAAGGCCCAGATGGAGCGCCTGGACAAGAGCATCAAGGCCAAGGGTGCCAAGGGGTCTAGTGGTCCCAAGCAGGGCATCAACTACGAGAAAGAGCGCCTGGAAGCCAAGACTGACTACGAGCGGTATACGAATGCCTTGGAGTTACACCAGGCTGCAGAGCAGGCGAATCTCGAGAGAGATGCAGCTAAGAACGACTGGGATCCAGCTCAGTACAAAGCTGCCCAGGAGCGCCTGGATGACTCCATCGAGAAGCGTCGCAAGGCTCTCGAGGAACACCACCAGAAGGTCACTGAGGTGCTCTATGGCGGCAAGGCAGGTGGGCCTCCGAGTGACGGTGGGCCTCCGGTGGTTGTAGGGGGTGGGGGCAAGGCTGCAGGTGGCCCTCCAGCAGTAGCCTCCCCGTCTGCCAAGATCGTCCAGAAGAACTCCACTACTGGTGAATTCCGACACTCCCTCGACGGCGGCAAGACCTGGCAACCAGGGAAGTAACCCATGCCCTGGGAGACCATTGACGATGGCTGGGAGACTGTAAAACCAGACGAGTGGGAGACTGTTGAGGCTCCAGCTCCAGCCCCCACCCCCAAACCCTTCTCCAACGTTGCAGGCTCTACCAATGAGTCAGTCTCCAGCTTCCTACAAGGAGGCATGGAGCACTTCGAGCCTGCTCCAAGCACCCCCAAGAAAACCACCTGGGAGACCCTCAAGGAGATCCCAGGCGCTGCCCTGCAGCTTCCTCACGCAGTCGTAGATGAGATCGTAGGCACCCTGGCCAAGGGTTCATCCCAAGAGGGGCTGCGGATGGAACTCGCGCAGGCACAGGGAGACCTGGCTGAGGCCCAGAGACTAGATCCTGAATCCAAGCAAGAGGACACCAAGAACCTCATCCGCAGATCCTTAAGAATTCAGGACCAAATCTCCAAGGGTGAGAATCTCCCAGAGACCCATACAGGCCAAGCCGCAGAGAAACTCAAGAATCTAATGGTTGCTTCACCTGTGATGATTCCTGTGTATCTAGCTAAGCTGGCAGAGAAGGCTGGGGTGCCGGGAGCTGGGTTCTTGTACGGTGCCCAGGATGAAGTCATCAGTGCAGGTACTGCCCTTGGTAGTGATCCAGCAATGGCTCTACTGCCTGCGCACAAGGCCATTGCGCTGGCTTTCATCCCCGGAGTAGCCAAGGATCTAGGAGTCTCAGCCAAGGATCTCTGGAATGAGCTTCAGACCAATGGGTTCAAGCCTACCGAGGAGATGGGCAGGAAGCTGGCTAAGACAGCTACAGGGGCTGCGTTCTTGGGGCTCTTGGCACATGGGGCGCTTGGGGGGAATGGTGCAGTGCCTGAGACCAAACCTCCCACAGAAGCCCCTCCCACCCTCGGCGCTGACATGCGCGGGTCCTACCAAGATGACACCGTGGCAATCCTCGGGGGCATCGCAGACAAGCACATCGCAGAGGGCGGCAAGCCTCAGACCCTTACCCATGGAGCTGAAGTCTACCCAGGTGCTCTCCCAGACACCCGAGTAGTCATCCGACGCGACTCCACAGGCAAGGCCTCTGCAGGTGCTCTCATCAATGCTGATGGAGTGGTCTCTGACTTTGCCTCAGTGAAGCTCAATTCTCCCGCTGCGGGGCGAGTCCTCAAGGGCCTGGAAGAACTCGGTGCCAAGGCCCCAGACACCACCAAGATGTCTGCTGATTCCTATGGGGTAGTCAAGAACCTGGTCGACCGGCGTGGCTGGAAGTTCGAGGAGATCCAAGCGCCTAGACAAGAGGCCCCTCTCGGCCTACCTTCTACCTTGGAGACCAAAAATGGAGAAGTCCAAGCAGGAGAGCATGGCGGAGTTGGCGAAGGAGATCAGGGATCTGGAGTCCTTGATCGAGAAGGATCACTCACTGCTGGACAGGTTGACACCGGACCAGAACGCGCTCCTGTACCTGGGATGGCTGCAGAGGAGTGGCGGCCTGTCGAGCTCGAAGAACTGGGAGACAGTGCCCCAGTAGTCCCAGGGGAGGCACTCGAGGCGAATGCTGCTGCGGGGGAAGAAGGCGCTCTCACCATCGGCAGAGCCATTGAGAAGGACAAGCCTACTGTCCGGGACCCGCAATACGAGAACCTCCTGGCCAATCGCAGGGCTGCACTTGAACCCCCCGGGTTCTGGGAGGGGGTGAAGGATCACTTCTCCCCAGAGCAACTCAAGACCTACTTCCTTGACCGCATGGCTGCTGCAAAGAACCTTGCTGCAGACACCGAGCAAGCTGTTCGAGGAGCTGCATCTGGAGGGCCTCCTGAGCTCGAGCCCAACCAGGCACCAAGTGGTGAGCTCAATCCATTCCAGCTTCTGAAGCAAGATCCTCGGGTAATCCTAGACCTCGCAACCAACACAGCAGCCCGCCCAGCCTGGCTCACTGAGACCCTGGCCACCATCGTCAAGCCCATGGAGAAGGCAGGGATCAAAGCTGACGTGAAGCAGTGGTTGGATCTCAATGCTTGGTCTAGAAGATTCACAGCGGCCCATGGGGAGATTGCAGGCCTCGAAGCCAAGCTCCCCTTCGCAGAAGAAGGCGCCAGGATGCGCCGGGCAGTGGGCGGGAAGGAGTCTGGGCTTGGGCGCAGGAGGGAGCAACTCCAGCTAGAGGGGAAGATTCGAGAAGCTCAGGGGAGGAAGGACTTCACCCTGGCGAAGATCTTGAAGTCCCAAAGAGACCAGATCTACCGCCAGAGACTAGCAAGCCTCCCAGCTAAGCTAAGCCCAGCCCGCATTGAGGAGCTCGTCAAGCTCAAGCGCACCAAGGGGTACAAGGATGCCAGAGACTCAGTAGCCCAAGGTGAGCAGAAGCTCGGCCAGACCTACCATCAACTACGAGAACTCATCAAGAATTCTAGGACACTCAGGGAATCTGCTGAGTCTCCACTCAAGCCTATTCAAGATAGGATCGAACTCCTCCAGCAGCAGATCTCCAATGGAGGCATGGTCCCGCAGAACTACACTGAGGCTCAAGTCAAGGCACTACTGGACAAGCAGCGAGCAACCCTAGGCCCTGAGCGCATGAAGGCAGTGGAAGCTGCGGGGAACTCTATCTTGGAGATCCCCGAGAGGTTGCTAGCTCTCCAGCACAAGACAGGGATCATCTCGGATGCTCAGTACCAGGCAGTGAAAGCCCTGGGCAAGGGGTATGTCCCGATGTTCAGGCTCCAGGAGGCACTGGCCTCGAGCTCCAAGGGTGAATGGGGGACTGGGAATCTACTCTCACTCAGCGAGCGCAAGTTCCTGATGAAGTTTGAAGGATCCAAGCTGGATACCATGGATCCCATCCAGGCGACTTACTTGGTCTCATTGAGGGCCTTCAGTGACCTGGCCCGCCAAGAGACCGCCAACTCCCTGATCGCCATGCACAAGCAGGCTGCGGCTGCAGGGCTTGACCTCGGCTTCAAGAAGCTCAGATCCAGTGACCCGCATGGTCCCAGGCCTACCATCACTCGATTTGTGAAGGGGGTGAAGGAGACCTGGTCTCTGCCTGAGTCCATGACCCCTGTTGTAGAAGCCCTCAAAGAACCAGGCCCCAGTGGGTTGATGCTTAGTGTCCTCGAGAAGTCCCGTGGGTGGCTCCAGGCGGGTGCAGTCGGGCTCTCTCTACCCTTCACTGTCCGCAACCTGCCTCGAGACTTTGGGCGGTCTGTGTACATGGTGGGCAAGTACCTAGCCCCAGAAACCCTCCCTAAGGGGTTTGGTCTCCGCACTACCTACGCCCTCGGGAAGCTCGTTGAGACCATGGTAGGGGTACTGCGAAAGGACCCCAAGATCATGAAGCAATACCAAGATGCTCTATGGAACAGAGCCCTGGGCAATACCCTCAGCTTCGAGATCGCAGGGAACACTGGGTCATCCCCTGCACTGGAGGTCCCAGGGTTTGAGCGTGAGATGACTGGGCTTCGTGGCATCCCAAAGGCAGTCGCCAAGGGCCTGGTGTCTGCCATGTCCGCAGGCGCCAGGTACTCCGAAATCTCCTCCAAGCTCATGGGCTGGAGGATGCTGGAAGAGGGCATGAAGAAGGGGCGGGCAGGCATCCCAGTCGACCCCAAGAAGCGCGCCTGGATCGTCCAGCAGATGATTGGGACTCCTCCTAGTAATGTCAGGGGGTCCTTCGCCAGGGAGGGAAATGTCTTCCTGATGTTCGGGAATGTGGCTGCCCAGGGCTGGAGGACAAGCTGGGAGCGAACCCTGAGAGACCCTCGGGGGACTCTAGGGCGCACCTCCATCGCTGCCATTGGACTAGGCACTGCGCTGGTGGCCTGGAACAATCAATTCAAGCAGCCTGAGTCCCCAGACAAGCCTGAATGGGACAAGATCCCTCCTGAGATGAAGAGGGATAACTGGTTGCTTCTCCTCCCAGCAACCAACCCTGTTACTGGCCGACATGAGTTCCTGAAGATTGCCAAGCCTGAGTTTGTAAAGGCATTCTTCAATGTGGTGGAAAACGTCATCTGGGACTTCGCGACCAAGAACAAGCCTGACTGGGCTCAGGTGGGGATGGATGCTACTACTGAGTTAGCTAACCCACTTGGGTTCAACATTGATATCCATAGACCAGGGGCAGCAGTAGCGGCTGCTGCAGGGAAACTAAACCCTGCGCTGAAGGCCCCACTGGAACTGGCTGGGAACTTCCAGACCTTCAAGGGGACGCCGATTGAGTCTCAGCAGGATCTCAGGGTAGCTCCTGCAGAACGCTTCGATGAGAGGACTAGCCCTACTGCAGTGGTGGTTGGGCAGGCTACTGGTACTAGTCCAAAGAAGCTTGAGTACCTTGCTAGAACATTCGGTGCTGGCCTCGCAGATGCTGTGCTATCGGTGACTGACCTTGCAGCCCGCCCGTTCTCCCCTCAGCCCTCACCTGCCCGCCCTAGCCCAGAGCGTATCCCTGTCTTGAGCTCCCTCATCAAGACTCTCTGGGACTATGGCTTCCGGGACGCCGAGCGCGAGAAGAACCTCCAGGACTACTACTCACGCAAGGGGGAAGTAGATCAATCCCTAGCCACCTATGCCCGCGTGAAGAAGAACGACAAGTCCAAGGATCGAGCCTCCCAATACCTTGAGGGATCTACCTTCCAATCCCTCAAGGCGGAGGCTGACTACCTGGATCAACGCGGGGAGCAGATCAATGAGATCTACAAGAAGTTGCGTGCAGCTCCGACTGAGGCCCAGGCGCTGGTACTGAACCAGAAGCTCAATCAGGTACTACTGAAGATCCAAACCGACGTGAAGCGTCGAGCTGCAGTCAGGGCCGCACAGGCTTTGTCCGGTCCACCCTCGACGCCCCCGCCGAGCACCCCGTCATCGGCAGAGTGAAGTTGTAGTTGATCTCCCCCAGGAGCGTATACGCAGCAGCTTGGTAGCTTCCTGATTCTCCTTCTACATAGGCATAGGTAGGATCAGCATTCCACGCGAAGATGTCAGCCATGTGGTTGTCGAGACGGGCCAGTTGCCAGTCATAGGGCTGCGGCACCCGCGCAGCTCCGCAGACTATCCTCACCCACTGTCGACCATCGGGACCAGCACCACCAGGAGGGTCACAGCTTGCATCTACAAGCATCAGGTCTTCAGGAGCACAGGCTGTAGCAACAACAGGAGCTGGTTTCCCTGGCCCAGGGTACACAGGGACAATCCTGGGGTCTTCATACAAGATGACCACATTGGGAGACTCGCCTGGGTCCTTGTGCAGGATCATGTAGCCTGCTGCGTCAGTAGGGTGTGCGACCCTGACATCCACAGCCACAGGTGCCAGGATCCTCCCCCGGCCAATGGCGAGCTTGACTGGCAGGGTTTGATCCAAGGAAGACAACTGGGTGACAAGAGCCCCCACAGTTTCCTCCTCTGCCCACGCAGAGAACCCCAAGCCCAACACCCCCACCAAAGCAACCAGCCTCCAAGCCTTCATTCCATCTCCTAGTTAGAGTTCCCTGAAGTCACTCGGTCCCTCTCCAACATGAGCTGTATCTCGATGATCTGGCTCACACTGAATCCCCTCAGCCTCATATTCTCGTACGCGACAAAGAACAACGCGAAGGCGGTTGGGCGATCAGCAAGCAGGGGCTCAATCGCCTTCGCTACGTCCTCGACGCGGGAATATGCAGCAGTGGGTGAGGAAGGCAACTCCAGGATGACCATGAGGAGAAGGTAGGCGCACAGGAGAGGTATGTCAAGAGACTAGGCCAAGGCGCGGCGGAGAGCGATCTCCCTGGACCCTTCCTCAGCTTCATCCTCATCAGGATCCCACTCGTGCTCGAGCATGCTTCTCTCTGCTTCAGCGATCTCCTGCCAGGCGGTCTCATCCCACTTCACAGGCGGGGCAGCGCCTATCCCTGAGGTGTCGACTGTCTTCATCTTCTTCTTGGACCACCGGTCACCGATCTTGGCCTCGATGCCGACAGTGAGGTAAGACCCCAGATTCCACTCAAGAGGACAAGGCATCGCGATGATCTGGCGTTTCATCTCCAAGGAGACCTTCTCGAGCACTGTGTCTAGTTTGGAGTTCTCGACTTCAAGTAGGAACTCATCATGGACTAGGGCGCGTAGAGGATGGCGCCCGTGGTAGGCATCGCCGATGAAGCTCGGGGAATCTGGATGGAAAAGCCTGAGGCCTGCTTCCTTGATGGTCCCTGATGCACTGGACTGCGGGAGGAATGCCTTCAGTCTCTTTGCATCAGCTCCTAGATCCACCGCATAGGGCTTCTCGTTCATCCACGCAACCCCATCACCTTCTCTTTCTCGCTTCTTCGCTGCCTGCGGGGTGATGCCTCGGTAGTTGTAGACATCCCAGAAGTCATGGCGATAGGCATAGGGGTGGATCCCAGGGCCTGCGGGGGACCAGGTCTGGAGGGCATCACCAGCTCCACCGATGTAGTGCTGCTTGTATGCAAAGGTCTCCAAGGCATCATGCCACGCGGGCAGCTTGGGGCAGATCTTGAAGTACAAGCCCTGAGAGTCCTTGGCTAGTCTCAGTGTAGGAAAGTCCTCAGGGAATCTCTCATGCATGCCATAGGGGGTGAGGCCATAGTTGGTCCCATGCACCACCCGCTTAGCTCTCTCATAGAGATCCTTGAACTCTGCCTTGATCGCCTTGAAGTGCTGGATGATGTCTGCATCAGACCAGGCAAGGTCAGTAGGGCGCCCTGCCATGTAGGAAGTGAGGTAGCTGTGGACTCCAAGCCAGGCCAGGCGGATGTAGTTGGGGTCTCCCATGAACCAGCCGGAGAGGACAGCCTCAATGCCAGAGAAGTCGACGCTTAGGAGGGTGCAGCCAGGCTCAGCTACGAAGCATGACCTAAACTCATCCCCGAGCTCGGACCTGGCAGTGATGTTCTGGAGATTGGGGTTGACGTAAGAGGTGCGCAGGGTACTAGGGCGATGGGTAACCTCAGGATGCAATCTCCCATCAGGACTCGCATCCAACCTCCGGATCATCCCGTCTGCATAAGTCCCTTCGAGCTTGGCGTAGTCACGGTAGCCGAAGAGGTGAGTGTAGAACACCGCAGTAGGCTGGGACTTCTGGATCAACTTGCGCTGGAGCTTCTCGAGGGCAAGCCTCCCAGTAGTCTCCTTGCCAGTATCCCGATCAATAGGAATCTCATGCCCCATGGCCTTCATCGCCACCCGCACCTGCACCGGAGACCCCGGCCCGAAGTCTCGGCGGATGTACCAGCGGGGGACCTTGGCTAGGATGGGGGCTACGGCAGGTGTCAGGGTCTTGTCCTTGCAGCGATGCTTGGTGGTGATTTGGAGAGCGCCACAGGTGGAGCACCCATTGACTGAGACTTCCTCGGTGAACTCTAGCAAGGGCTTGAGTCTAGGCTCAGTCTCCGGAGCATCAGGGTCTTCTTTCTCGTCCCCATCTGGCTTCTTCTTCCACCCTCCCTTGGGATGCAGGGGTTTACTTGTATCAGGCACCATCGCCTGGAGCGCCTGGTACTTCTCCACCTTCAGGTCATGGACTTTGATCTTGAATGCATCCAGTGCAACGCGGTCCATGCCTGTGCCTACTGCGCATGAAGGAATGAACATGTATTCATCAGCTAGGTGACAATGCCGCCAGAATGCATCCCATCTACCAGTAGTAGTGAGATCACTGGCGATGCCTGCGCTGAGGCCCTGGGTGTACGCCCCGTCATAGGCTGCGTACTTCTCTGGCTCACTGGAGGAGAGGTGCTTCCAGGCTCTTGACCTGAGATACATCGGCACCCAGAACCCAAGCCCCCTAGGGATATCCGAGTTCAACACATGCGCTGCCCACATGAAGTCCAGCAAGGGGCCAGCGAGGGATGAGGTGACGGGGATAACCCCCTCGGGGATGAGCTGGGAGCAGGATCTCAGGAGGCGAGGACGGTCATACCCCGCGTTCCAGAATGTCTTAGGATTCAGACTCGACAACAATCTCCAGATCGCAGGCAACCAAGGCCCTGCGTATGGGACAGTCACCCCTTGGGCCTGATTCCCACTGAAGTTGATCCTGGTGATGATAAAGCTTTGGTCTTCTGCGCCTAGGTCACCTTCATCAGTCTTCTTGGCTTTGTCCAAGGTTTCAACATCGACGGCAAACCAGAATGCCCCAGGGTCTGAAGCTGAGACTTCTAGGAGGTAGTCGACCCAGGCTGAGAACCATTCAGGGCTCGGGTCTAGGATGAGATCAGGGTCATCCCAGGACCAGCCTCCTTTGGCTACTTCCATCGCTCGCCTGATGTCAGCGAGCATCACCCCAGTGAGGTTCTGGGCGCCTCGGATCAAGTGAGCTGGGTGGAAGGTAGGGACAGCCCATAGCGGTGGTAGCCCTGGTCTCTCTACCTGATGCACCACCCCATGGAAGTCTTTGATACTGAAGTTGTCCTTAGGGAGCTTGAGGACAGTGCGGGTGCTAACACCACCCATCAACACCGCAGTGGTGTGGTTCTCGGCGAGGACTGGGTCTAGGTACTGGGAGCAATGGCGGATGGCTTCTTCTTCCCAGGGCTTGCCTACCAAGTCATTCCCAGGAGGCTGGCAACTTAGGATGTTGTGGAGTCGGTGGCCACCTCGGTTGGAGCTCAGGAGATAGAGCAACCTATTGAACATCGCCCCTGCGTCCCCAACCAGAGGCTCACCCTTGAATGCTTCAGTTCTCCCTGGGGCTTCTGCGAGGAACAAGAGAGGTGAGTCTATGGGACCTGTGGGAGGGACGAAGCCTGAGCCTAGGCGATGAAGGGGACAGGGAGTGCAGTCGCGGGGGCCACTGGTGCCATCAGGCTTGAGGAGCACATACACTCCCGAATCTTGTAGAAGAGTCGAATCCCCTGAACAGCCGTCCCTCCAACAGCGCTGCTTGTCCCATCGACCCACTGCCGGCATATGGGTCTACAACTAGATCTCCAGGGGCTGTGTATGTGCGAACAATCCAACGTAATAGGGGCAATGGCTTTTGCTGTGGGTGGACGCGCTCTTTGCTGCTTGTCCCGACACTGGAGAACTCCAACACACTCGTTGGGAAGCGGTCAGTAGCTCCAGCGCGTGACTCTGTTGCTGTGGTCATGGGGTTGTAATTCTCTCCATGTGCTCGCCGTCTAGCTGCGTGAATGGGAGAGGCCCCTTGCAGCATCTGCGGGTTGTAGGTACTGGTCCCGACTCGGCAAAAGACAAGAATGAACTCATGTGCACGAAGTGGAGAACGTGCCGCGTTCAGATGCCCAGTCGCGAGGCTCTTAGACCAGATTAGGTCATGGCGGAAGTGTTGTTCTTGCGAGTCCAAGACGCAAGTAGTGAAGCGAATGGATGAGCACATGAACACGACTGTCCCGGCAGGCCGCAAGACATCCCAGATAGCAGGCCACAAAGAGTCAAGATCAGGGGCCTTGTCGAACTCTGCCTTTGTTGCGCCAGAGGGAAGGTCAGCGAAGAGGAGTGTTGCACTGTTGGGAAGCAGACTACGCAGCCCTTCTACAGCATCTCTAAGCTCTATCAACCCCGCCCCTCCACTTTCCTCATGATGTTCTCTACCGCCCTTCGCTGCCCTTCAGTAACCACTCCACTCCCCTCAACAGTCTGGTAGATCCCTCCCAGGGTGTCACTGCACCAGTTATACCCAGAGTCAGTAGTCAACCCTTCGAGTAGATCTAGGAAAGACTCTGTATCCCTGACTCTCTTCCTCTCAGCCTCCACCCCTGCATGGTGGTCAGCAGCAACCCCTAGACCTTCACCCTTGAGCTTTGGCATTGTCACCTCGCCTGGGGATAGGGAACCAGACATCATCCACGCCAGCAGAGAAGCTGAGATTCCACATCCAGTACCTTCCTTCATAGAAAGTACAGTACTGCTTCAGCTCATCAGTCAGCTCATCCTCATAAGGAAGTCCAGGGGGAGGCTCTAGTGGTTCACTCATGTATTCCCCTTCGCACGCCTGTCCCTCCTTGGGTTGCCTGTCTGCCTGGATCTACGCTTGAAGTTCCCATCCCAGCCATTGCATTCCTTGCAGAGGATTCCGAGGGGGACACCAGCTTGGTACTCTCGCCATAACAATGCAGCCCTGTTATGACTCCCCATCTTCACCCTCCGAGCATCGTTACTAGGAACTGTCTCCTCCTTGTGGTTCACATGGAAGTAACTCAAGTCCCCAGTAGGGGAGTCATCGAACTTCAGGCCGCACTTCTCACAGTGGTCTCCTAGGGTGCGGAGGAGGGCATGCCTGCGTGCGACCCCCCAGGCCACTTCTCTCCTCATCGAGGGTCAGCCACCCAGTCAACCACGTCATCCCTGACATGGAGTGGTTCTTGGTACTCAATCTCCTCGAAGAACCTCAGGTAGTCTGCCCAGGTGTCTCCATGCCACTCTGAGGCCCCAGCCTCATATTCAAAGATGATCCTGGGTTTGGAATTTGAGATGGCCTGCCTCAACCCCATGAGTGCCCTGAGATCACACCCCTGGGTGTCCAGCTTGATGAGGGCTATGTCGGTTCTGTTGGAGAGTAGCTCATCGACTGGGAATGCTTTGATCCCCCCACCAGGAGCTGGAATAAACGCTACCGAGCTCGCATTGGGAGTTTGGTTGAGATCACCATTCGGTACAGGCCAGCCTAGTTCATGCTCTGGAGCTAGTTCTAGAGTGGTCTCCCGGTCATAGGCTGCGAAGTTCCAACACTCTACAGGGAGTCCCTGAGTGTTCTTGACCAGGAGTTCATAGGTCCCTGGGTGGGCTTCGATGGAGATTGTCCATCGGAACAAGCTAGCAAAATACCTCGAGAACCATCCCACCGACGCCCCTACATCTACTGCTATTTTCTGAGGATCTGCTACTTCATCAATGAATGGCTTCAAGTGTCCATCCCACCAGCCTTGGGGGTAGATGTTGGATTCTAGAACTTGCCCGAGATGGTCTTGATCCCAGACCCAGAAGGGGCCTTGCAGGGAGTTGACGAGTCTCACTTCCCCCTCCCGGTCGCGGGGATGTAGGGGGTGAGGCGGAAGCCGTCGTCGGGATTGTTCCTCCTCCAGTACTTCAGAGTCTCGCGGCCCAGCGCGCGATTGACTGAACTTCCGCTAGTAGGTTCCCAAATCGGCGATTGCGCCTTAAGGAAAAGGCAGGACACATCCATCTCAACCACCCAAAGCCGACGTGGGCGCTTCATTGCCCGTCGCGCTCGTTCCACACCGCCTTGGCCGCACGCGGTGTCTCGCCGCTGACTTGCGGAGATACGGCGCATCGATCATTGCGGCACGAGACCATCCGCTTCTGCGGTCCACCGCCGTGCCACTTTTCGATCTCCGGGAGCAAACCGCAGAATGGGCACGGCAGCATGCCGGTTTGCTTGTCTTTGCGTTCCATCGCTTCCTCCTACGTGGGGCGCTTCATTTGGCGGACTCGGGGCGGGCGGGGCGAGGCATGACACCTTCGACGTATTCCCAGTCATAGCCCAGCTCCAACAGCTTCTCCCGCATCGCTTGGAAGCCCGTGCAGATGCGCAGGAACCAAAGCGCGCTGTCGGTTTGCGGACGAAGGTTCATCGTCTCCCGGTCTTCCTTCGACAACATCTGCTCTATCGTGATCCAGAAGTTCTTTTCGACGCGTTCCATTACCGCCCCTCCCGCAGCCGCTTCCAGGCAGAGATTGCGGCGGGGTTCAGGTAGTACCCAAAGGATCCGTGTAGTGAGTGCTCGAACGCCTCCAGTACCGTCATCGCGTCGGCGAGTTGGGATTCGGCCTGCGCGGCCCTATCAGCATTGCGTGCATGGAATGCCAGTTGCGCCTGCAGCCGCTCAATCTCCGCTCGTGCTTCGGCGAGTTCCGCGGCGGCGGCGTGGCCATTCAACGCGTCTACCACAAGCTGCGCATTCTCGCGTAAGTAGCTTGTAGAGATGCGAGAGTCCGTCTTTGTGTCCGTGATTCTGAATCCGTCACCGCTGTCCTGTACCTCGTATCGGTTCACAGCTTCTCCTTCGCACCGATCTCGTCAGACTTGGCGTTGAACGTCTCGCGCACGAGCTGTCCCAGGTCGAGCCCTTGGCTCGCGCACACAAGATCGAGATAGATCACTGTGTCGGCCAGCTCGCGGCCAAGCTTCTGCCGGAGCGCTTCCAGGTCCAGGTCTGCGCCCTTGTTGCCCGCCACGTTGTCGCGGTGGCGCAGCATCTTCTTGGCCACGTTCGCCGCCTCGCCCGCCTCCCCGCACATGGCGTTGGTCCATTCGGCCACCGACCACGAGTCGAGCGCGTGCCCGAAGCCCTTGACGCAGCGCTCTACGTTGATTGCCCGCAGGCGCGCAAAGTCTAGGCTGCGCAGCTTTTCCGCCGCCAGCCACCCAGCATTCGCCTCCACCCGCTTGGCCTTCTCCGCCTCGAGCGCGTCCTGCGTCGCCGCGAGCGACTTCTCGACTCTGGCAAGCTCAGCTTCAACATCCATCACTTTCTCCACAACCCCTTGTGCTGGAGATCAGGAGTCTTGGTGTAGCGCGTGGGGTCAGTACTAGGTGCATACGCCTCCCAGTACACCTCCTCATTCGCAGGCCCACCCCACTTGGCGAAGTACTCAGCTTGATGCTTGGGGTTCTCGATGGCATGGCGGGCTGCGGCAATAGGGGAGTGCTTGATGGTCTGGGAGGCAAGGTGGTGGTAGCCGACTGGGACACTGAATATGCGATGCCCATCACCCCCGAGCATGATCCTACGGTGATGATCGAGGTCTCCTAGGTAAGTGAATGCAGGGTCAAAGGGGTACTTCTCATGGCATTCACGGGAGATGAGGAAGCAGGAGTAATCAGGGCCTCCTCGGGGGGAGAGCTGTAGAGCCTCACCACTGGGAAGTTCAGCAGGCACCTCACCCACATTCACCGCAGTCACCATCAGTGCATTGGAGAAGAACATCACTGAGTGCAGGCGGTTGTAAGTCTCAGGGTGGATCCTGGAGTCATTGTTCATGACGAGGGCTTCTGTGGCGCCAAGATCCCAGCAGAACCGCAGCGCCATGTTCCACACGTCATCCAGTGTCCCTGGAGCATCCCGCCACCAGGTGTTGTTGATACGGTCCCATGTAGCTGACTGCCAGGCCTGGACCTTGTCCATCTCGTGTGGGGATGACCCGTTGTCTGCGAGGATGACTGTGACTTGGTCAACATCCCCCTGCCTCAGCGCATCCTCCGCAGCCCCAATCGTCATCTCAGCCAGGTCGATGAAGGGGATGATGATGTGTTTCATACGTCCATCTCCACCACTTCCACCTCAGGCAAGGGGAACACAAACCTCACCCCCTTGGCCCATTTGCCTTTCTCTCTTTCGATGATCCCCTGCTTGAAATGCCAGGGTCCCACGAGCACCAACCCACCCTCAGGGAAGTACTTCCTGGCCCAGGTCTCGGGGACTATTGGCACCCCAGTGACTGTGAACTTGCCAAATTTCTCACTGGATCTCTCGACTGCAGTGCAGGCTACCCAGGGGTGGGAGGCATCACCTATTCCATAGTGCTGCAAGAGGGTGTTCCCTTTGGTACTCGCACCGTAGATAGCGATGTCCTGGGCTTGATCCATCAGGGAGTTCATGGCTTCTCGTTGCTTGGCTACTCGGGCTGCCAACCCCAGCCACCCATGGGAATGCTGGAGATAGGATTCTTCTTCCCCCAAGGCATTGATGAGTTCTACCGGTGGCTCTCCTACCTGAGACCCATGCTTCACCCAGAGTCTCAAGCTCCCACCGTTAGTGTCATTGCGCTCGAGCTTGCAGACACTGAGGTCGTAGACCTTGAACAGGCGCACCAGGTCATACAACCTGTAGTACTCCAGGTGCTCATGGACGATGTTGTCGAAGGCATTGGCCCTGAGCATCGAGACCAGGTCAGTGAACTGCACACACCAGACTCCCTCTGGGTGGAGGACTCTCCGCACCTCTCGCACGAAAGCATTGGGGTCTTCAAGGTCGTAGAACATGGCGATAGATGAAATCGCCTTGCACAGTGGCCCGTCATACACCTTGAGTGGCCAGTAGTCAGGCAAGAGCATCTCAGCATGCTTGGCGAGCTCGCCTTGGAGGTTGACTGCTGGGTCTACCCCGATGCGATGTGGGTTGTTCAGTGAGATAGCATCATCATGCCAGTGCTTGAGCAAGGTCCCGTCATTGGCACCGATGTCCAGGACTGAGTCCCTGCTGGAGACCGTCACCAACTGCCTGGCACACTGGACGATATGGAGGAGCTGGGCTTCCATGGCAGGGTTCAGACCGCTGTGATACCAATACTGCCGGTACAGCACATCCCTGGGCACCGTGTGAGTCAACTGAGCCAACCCGCAACTCATGCACTCAGCTACATTCAACGGCACCTTGGGGTCTCGGGTGTCCAGCATGGCACTGTTGGGATCCGAGTGATGCATGACCTTCAGCATCTCAGGGAACTGTGAGATCCACATTGGCCCTAGACCAAACACCTCACTCAACTCCCCCTGGCAGACTCTGCAGCGGGTGTGGCGGACACAAGACCACGGGGATGCTATGTGATTCACTTGGCACCTCGGAGAGCTTTGATAGTAGCTGCCTGCTTCTTCAGGGTGCGTGTCAGCCCTGCCACCTGCAGCTTCAAGCGCTCATTCACCTGTTCCATGTCCCTCACCTGCAGCCAAACTGGCCGGGTCTCGTGTTCATTGTCCTGAGGCACCTAGACTTCCTTTCTCATGCACAGGGATGCGAAGGAGTAGCCAAGGCCGGGGATGGTTTCGGGAGGGGGGAGGAGATCACCGCCATGGTGCGCGTGTTGATCTACCGAGTACTCCCCGAAGAGACTCAACCCCAAGTTGTACAAGCGGGTCTTCACTGAGTTGTCTCCGAGGTAGAGAGAGTCAATGTTGTAGATCCTCTTCCGCATCCAGTGGTACATGAAGGTGTCTTCGGGGGAGTTGGAGGGGTCGTAGTCGGTGGTCAGGAAGAGAACACCACCTGGGGCGAGGAGATTTACCATGTGCCTGAGGAAGGTGTCCTCGTCTTCTACATGCTCGATCACGCTGATGCAGGAGATGAAATCAGCCCTGCCTACTAGTGGTAATGGGTATGTACAGCCCAGGGTGGTGAGGCTTGGCAACCCAACGCCCAACCCATTGAACTCTGGGTCAATGATCTGCATGGGGATCCCGATGTAGTCCGCGACGATCCAAGCCAAGGGGGACCCAGCTCCACCCACATCCAACAACAAGAAGTCAGGGGGCAGCTCCTTCTGCCCTGCCGCCTGGATCAACTCTGTGATGGCGAACATGGCCAGCCTGTACTCCCAGGCCCGAGCAGGGTGTTGAGCAGTCCAACGCTTGCATCCCTCCGCAGCGATGAACTGCACTAGCTTCTTCGCGCTGCACTTATCCTGCTCCTCCTGAGACCATGTTGAGTTCAACACCACACTCACCTTCCACCTCCCACCAAGGTCTTGTACACCCCCCAGTAATCTCGTCCCCGGTTCTCCCAGGAGTCAGTATCGGCTTGGATCTTGGCTGCTAGGGAGTAGGCCTCTTGCAGAGACTGAGACACCTTCAGCACCCCGAGGAACTCAATGAGATCTTGCTCACTGGCAGCGAACTTCACTGCGCCTTCTCCAGCTAGATCCTTGAACTGGCGACACTGGAATGCCACCACAGGCCTGCGGGCAGACAAGCCTAGCCTGATGGCCCCCGAGGTCCCTGAGTTCCCGCATTGGTAGAGGAAAGCAGTAGCCAAGCACTCAGCAAGCTGGGAGACCACAAACTCCGCAGGCTGAAACCCAGTCTGCACGAAGGTGTCAGGGTTGATTGCCCGGAGCTCCTTCACTCTCTCCTTGGTCATCCCTGGGGAGATGATCAAGCACTGCAGCCCTAGTCTCTTGGTCACCTTCGCTAGGAGGTCAAAGTTCTTCCAGGGGAAGTCGAAGCCTACTGTTCCAACTCGATTGGGGAATGCGAGGGGCTCAGCAGGGGCACGGTCCAGGCCAAGCACCCCCTGGCGAAGGAAGAGAGCATTCTTGTAGCCGGAGACTTTCTCATGGGTGATGACAGGGCCTGTGAAGATCGGGAGGCCCCTCTCACTCATGATCCCCACGGTCTCGAAGGTGTCGTGCTGCGTCACCAACACAGGCATACTCAACCCCAGGATCCCTACTGCCTCAGGAGTCCACTGGCTGTGCAGGGCAGCGTGGTGGTCGATCATCACCAAGTCACATCCAGCGGCCACGGTGAACACTTCAGGCCCTGTGATGATGTGCTCCACCTGCGGGCAGTAGCGCTTCAGCAGCTCTGAGTGCTCACGTATCCCACACGCCTCATTGGGACTGGTTACTAGGAGAACCTTCAACTCAATCCCCCTTCACCAGGCTCAACACAGCCTTGATACTCCCCTTGGGCAGGCCTTCTACCCCAAGCTGCCCTGCTAGGTCTTCCAAGGTGTCCTCCAGTGCGAAGCTCGTCCCACTCACCAGCATTACCTCTGCCTTGCCTTCATCCCCGTCATTCACAAACAACACATGCTTCATCGGGATGATGCACCTGGCAGGGGGCTCATCGGTCATGAGGCCCTTCTTCTTGATGGTGACTATCAGATACTCATTGGCCATGGGGTTAGCTCCTGTGAATCTTGGGGGATGAAGGAAGGCCGTCTATAGACGCGATGAGGCGAGCACGCCAGTCATTGAGCATGGAGGTTTCTTTGGTGATGGCCGCGAGCTCGGTGTCTGAGATGCCTACACGGCGGATGAGATTCTCCCGCTCCCAGAGGGCAGCGTTCACCGAGACAAGCAGCCCAGTGTGCATGAGCTTCTCGTAGCCCTCGGGGTTCTCGTTTGCCCACAAGTACCCGCATAACTCTGCTGCCTCATCACGAGCTGCTGAGTTGTCCTGCTCAAGGATCTTCCTCTCCACCATGCGGCGGTACAGGATGCTCAGGCGGTCTGTGATCTCACCGTGAGTAGGCTTCAACAAACTCATCTCTCCCTCTCGAGTTCTTCTTTGATTGTCTGGACTAGGGCTCTAGCATCCCAAGTAGGCTTCCCGTCATTCCCCATGACCATCCTGTTGCGGGGCTTGCCATCCTTCTCCATCGGCCCATCCCACCAGAAGATGGGGTTGTGTCGGGCTTGATTGGGCTCGCAGACCACACACGGGACTCCGAGGGCATTGGCCAAGACCCACTGAGCTGAGAGACAACCGACGTAGAGCTTGCAGGAGGCAAGCACAGCAGCAGTCTCCAACCATCCCTGCTTGTAGATGCTCCATCGGGATGACCCGAGGCATTCGGTTTCTGTGTCCCAGCGGCTTCCGCGAGGGACTACTTGAACAAGTTCAGGGAGTTCCTTTGTGTAGTCCAGGATCCAACTCAACCCCAACTTCAACTCAAACCATTCATCAGTCCACCCTAGGTAGATGTCTTGTCGGGAGGGCTGGTGGATTGGAGGGAGGGTGATCCAAGGGACTTCAGTGAGTAGCGCTTGATCCTTGACTGCCCCCTGCTTGATGGCCTGGTGATAGGTCTCGATTGGCAATGCACGAGAAGGCCACCACTCATACCTCAGGTGATACACCTTCTCGTAGCTGCCATTGACCTGCGGCTCCCAACTAGCAAAGTCCCCTTCTTCCCAGCCTTCGAGTGCAGTGACTTGGTTGAGGTAAGGCTGCAGCTTCAGGAGCTCTAGGATAGGGGAATACTTCCCCCCGATGATGAGATCTACAGGCTCACCAGCCTGACGGGAGATCTCTCGAATGGCAGGGAGAGACCACATGATGTCTCCGAGCTTGCCGGGGAAGCTGGTCAGGATCCTACTCATACCCTCTCCTTGTATTCCTGATTGAACACAGTCACCTTGCCTGGAGTTGGGCGGTAGTCAGTGGTTGCGGCCTCCCCCTGGGCGTCCCGCTGCCTGGCATCCCGCAGACAAAACCCCAACCCCGCAGCAGCCATCACCCCTACTACCCAGCCTATGTATGGGATCTGGGTGGTGCAGACATAGAACCCTAGGGCCGCAGCGACACCGAGGCCAGTCCCAGTCAACAAGAGGGCTTCATGGGTCCTGGGGGGCTTGGTCATGCGGTGATCGAGAGCTTGTCGCCGGTGATGCCAACCAACTTCTCGCACTTCTCAAGCTTCTCTTGTGCTGACCGAGCAACCATCTGCGCCATGTACAGTGACCACTGGAGGGCGTCATTGCGGCATGCCAGGCGATAGTTGAGCTTGAGGGCGTCGGCGGTGGTGGCTCGAACCTTGTCGAGCTCCTTGGCATGGGCGTCTTGCCTCACCACCCAAGCCGCAGCCCGCTCCTGAATGAGCTTGTCCTTGTTCTCCAACTGCTTCTCCAAGATCAAGATCTTCGTCCGCATCCCCGCCAGTGTCTCTCTCATGCACTCTCCTTGGTAGACAAGCTAGGCCCGGCGCACAGGGGTGTCAAGGGGTATTTGGTTGGGAGGGGTGGGGCTAGATCCACCTCTTGACTCGAGGGTCGATGTTCATTCGACTCTGCAGTACCTTGTGCCCACCAACAATTCGGAGCCCCGCTGGTGTGCGCACACGACTTAGGGCTACGTACACCATCCCGCTGGAGCGATAGAAGTTGTCGCGAATGTCCAGTTGTACATGATCCAAAGTCAACCCCTGACTTCGGTGCACAGTACTCGCCCAGCTTGGTCTCAGGGGCATGTAGGTCACTTGGCCGATGATCTCGTAGCGATCCTTGATACGGTTGTCGAAGCCTTCTGCGCGAAGTTGCTTGGCTCTACCAGGCTCCAAGGGGATGACGTTGTCGCGCTGGATGTAGGAGACAGGCACCAGCACCCCATTGCGCTTGAGAGTCACCCAGACAATCCCCTTGTCCACCTCGAACTCATGCACAGTCCCTATATCCCCATTCACACACAGGAACTTCTCTCGGTCAGTGCCATCTTTCTTGTTACTCAGCACCATCACCAGTGCCCCTACCTTGAGCCCTAGCTTCAATGGGATGTTCTTCCACTCAGGTCTTGCATCACCCCAGGTTTCTGACTTGAACTCAACCGTAGGCGCTGCGATCTCCAGCATCTTCACCTGGTTGTATCTATCTACCTCTTGGTTTTTCGCCATCAAGGTAATCCCAGGGAACTTGGGATCCAACAAAGGCGCACAGAACTTCCCGAAGTAGTCAGTAGCTGCGGAAGCATGGCCGGAACGAGCCTTGGAGAGTGCTGCAAGGAAGTCAGGGTCTGACTGCCTCCAGATCTTGGTGAGACGGGTGGTGTTGGCTTCGTACTTCTCCCAGACGCCTACTTCAAACACAAACTTGGACTTGATGGGCGGGAGCTGCAGGAAGTCTCCGGTGAGGGTGAGGGTGATGGGGGGTTCACCAGCTACCTCACGAGCCTCATTCACCCCATCGAGAGCGGCTTGGATCAACACCAACTGGTCTCCATCCATCATCGAAACTTCATCTATGACTAGATGCTTGAGGCCTGCTTGGCCCAGCTTGAAGATTCTGGAGTCTAGTTGCCCACGAGTGAATGCATCTCGCAGGGAAGCAGTATCGAAGTAGCCTAGGAGTGAATTCAGGGTGATTACATTCTCCCCGAGGTTCACTGCTGAGATCCCAGTGGTGCTTGTGAGGATCACTGACCCTGGTGCTACCGCAGCCCATTGCTTCACATGGAAGGTCTTGCCACTGCCTGCCGGGCCAGTGCGAAAGCTGGCTACGGGGATGTCAGTGAACTCAGCTTGTTTGGTCTCTGTGTCGAGTGAGACTGTAGGCGCCCCCAAGGTTTTGTCCAAGTACTTCTCAAGTTCCTCATTGGCCTGGTTGACCAAGATCACCCGCGTCTTCTCCAGGTCATCCTGAACCTTCTTGCAGAGCTCTGGATCTGGTTTTACTGCAGGCCCAAGCCCTAAGTCATTGAGGCTACCCTTGCCCTTGGTTGAGCGAGAGACGGTCCCATAGTCCTGGAATGGTGATGGAGGTGGTGTCCAAGACTCAGGCATGTCTGACTTGGGGAAGAGGGCTTCTTCGGTTAGTACAGTAGTAGGCCCAGTAGCTCGAGTCTTGGTGATGGTGACTACCTCATCACTACCAACCCCTATCCCCATGGTGCGTAGGAGGTCTTCTCTTGTCATCGAACACGCACTGGGAGAACTCCCCTGCCAGCTTCATAGGTAATCCTATGAGCCTCCAACCACAGCCCTGCATCCCCGCCTGGTGCCTTCCCTGCTGCCCACTCTTGGTATCTCTGGTCCAACACCGCAGTCTGCCCGCCCAGGTGTCTGCAGGAAACCGGGAGCATCTTCACGGTGACTCCATTGGCTGCGGCTAAGATGCCAAGGTAGGCGTCGTAGGCATGGTGCTTGATGCCAGCAGCAGCCATCTTGCTGAAGGCCCGACTCAGCCAATGGACTTCAGCTATCTGCGAGAACCCATCAAGCACTGCCACGGTCTCAATCTTGGTGCTTCTCATTCCATGGGCTTCTGCGTCTACCATGTTTGAGTAGCAATCCTGGCGAGCGAGTTGGTAGGGGTCATATGGGGATGAGTAGATGTCATCTCTACCTAACCCCTTCCCACCGAAGAATCCACTGAGAACATTGTCTTGGCCTGCGTGGGCATGCCTGACAATGAGATCCCAGGATTCTTCTTTGATGTCGAGGTCATCATGGAATGCACAGGCTAAGGTTAGGCGCCCTGGTGTAGCGAACTTGGTGGCTACCCCCAGGCCCAGTGCAAACGCAGGTACAGTCCCCAGGTGCTCCTTCATGGAGACTTGGACAGTGTTGAAGAAAGCTTCTTGCCCTAGTGATGGCTTGCGGGGGCCTTGGTGGATATTGACTACAACAAGAGGCTCCTTAGCCGAAGTCATCACCCAGTTGTGGATCCTGGCGTAAGCGCCATCAGACCCTGTGCCTGCAGTCACCAAGATGAGATCAATGTCATCACTGGCTACCATGCGTAGGTCACCTCAGCCCGGAGGTCAGCGTTCTTCAATGGCTCATGCCAGGGCACCGACCCCTTGATGGCCCACTGTGCCTTGGGAGAGATCCTGCCGAAGACAATGAGGGATGCACCTTTGAGATCACCAGTCAGCACCAAAGCATGCTCTGCACTGGTATCTTCCAGGGGTCCTAGCTTGTCCACTGCTGCTTGGATGGCTGCGTCTGAGAATTTCAGCGGCATCAACCCCTCCCGTTTTCCTTCACATGTGTCTTCCAGGCTTCCCATAGTGCAGACCCATCACCATCCCCAGCCCAGAGCAATCTCGCCTTGGGACCTTTGCCTTCTCGGTCCCTGCCGAAGTAAAATCCAACCGCCTTACCTGGGTACAAGTCAGCCATCTCAACCCCATCCAGGCAATTCACATGGAAGAACACCTCTTCCAACCCTGCCCTACCTCTATGCACCAGGAATCCATACCCCTTGTGGGGAAGTACCTTCACCACCACCCCTACCAACCCCTGCTTCCTGGCTAGGTGAGACTTGTGGGAGTTGAGAGTCATAGCCCCTGGGAGATCCAGGTGTGCCATGCTGGAGTGAGGGTGGGCCATGCGAGGCGGGAGACACTCCTGATCAACTCAGCCTTGGACTCCTCAGTCTCCTGACCGATGATGTTCTTGAGATACTTCCCGAGCTCCTCAGGATCCATTACTGGGCGCTTCAGGAGGTAGGCACCTTCCACCCGCGAGTCATCCCAGCGGACTTCATCCATGTCCCCGACTTCAGGCCCACCTGCGTAGGAGACCCCAATCACAGGCACCCCCCTCGCCAGTGACTCTGCAATCGGGTACCCCCACCCTTCCCCCAACCCAGGTGCCACAGTCACCGCGCACTGGTCATAGAGCCAAGCAAGGGAGGCATCAGTCAGCCCGCCTCCCCCCTCGAGGAGATCATCAGTAGCATTCGCACCAGTGAGGAGGTAGTTCCCACCTTCACCAAGCCAGTTGAACAATTCTGGGAATGCCCATGCACCTGTAGCCAACCTATCTGTATGCACCCAGACTGCGAACTCCTGCCCCAGTGCTTTGAGCTCCCGCAGCCCACCGAAGAACCACCCCCAGTCCTTCCTTGGCTGATTCGCCCCGACTGCCCCGATGATAGGCACCCCCTTCTTCTTCATCTCGGTGATGAATTCCCGCACAGGGGGGTTTATGACAGGAGTCCACCCAGCACGCCACTTGGTCTCGAACCATTCAGGGGCTAGACCATGGGGGAGGTTGTGGATGTCATGGTGAGGAGCAGTAGCCTTGAGGACTCGAGCTCCAAACTCTGTGTATGCTAGGATCCTGGTGTACTCCTGCAATGCATCCGCAGCCGGTCCCCCAAAAGCCCCTCCTTCCAACGGCCCCTCAGCATCCACCGCGAAGTACCCCCAGAGATACACCTCTCTCCCTGCAGCTCGCATGTCCTTCACTGCCTGGGCAATGTCCACACACCTGGCAGCGTCATACACAGTGAAGACATAGAGAGGGTCTGAGGCAGGGGTACAAGCTGCGTACTTCAGTAGATCCCCATGCCCCCAATGGGAGAAGTCTTCCATGCGGTTGTGGATGGATTGATCCCCGAGGAGCACAGTCCTGATCTCATCGAACTTCCCTGATGTGGCAAACACCCCGATGAGATCCCCGCAGATCCTCCCTAAGCCTGACTGCCTATCAGGTGAATCCCCGATGATGACTAGCCTCCTCATCAGATCCTCCTCGTATCCAACCGCCATCCCAGGAAGAACGTAACATCCAGCCTGTTGGTAATTGGGTTCCTGAGTCTCCCCACCAATATAGGATCCCCACGCGAGTTGGAAGCATCCCTGACAAACCCAAGCTCATCGAAGAGTTTCTTGCTCAGGGCTTGATTCGCCTTCTCGATGAGTTGAGGGTTGGCGAGTTCAATTGGGAACTCGAGTTCTCTCCAGGCATCTGGGATGGCTCGGTCACGGGTCTTGGAGACGCCCTTCTCTTCGTATTCCTCGGAGTAGAGCTCGCGCCTTGGGATAGGGTTCTTGAACTCCCCCTCTCCCACAGGCAGTAGTTGCCCTGTCTGCGCAAAGCTTGTCCAAGTTGAACCCGGAGCCCCCGAAGGCTTCTTCCTTGTTGTCCTGATGGCAATGGTGTCCATGGGCATGTTCGGAATCACCAAGTACCCAGCGTCCAGGGCCATGACGATCTTCTCGTAGAACAACAGGCGCTTGGACCCGCGGTTGATGAGGCGTTCTATACGCCCCCTCCCCCAATGTCCTCGGATAGCTTGTTGGAGAATAGCTTCTTGTTCTTCGAGCTCGGACTTGCACTCGGTAACTTTGGCAACCGCCCAAGCTCGCAGGTCCCCGTGAGCATTTTGCAAGCCCTGAGGATCAGTCGCGTAGACGCTGATGGGTTCTACATGTGTGACTACTGCGGATGATTCCACTGCTGTGTCTTCCATAATCAACCCCTCCCTACTCCCTACTCCCACACCGACATTCCCCGATCATTCTCTTATGCACCGGGCACCACCAGCCCCATAACCCAGGGCCATACTCAGCAGGGATGAACACCAAACCATCATCCCTAGTAGCCTTGCCTATTGAGTCAGATGCACTAGGCAACGCCCCAACACGCTCCTCTGGACGGCTTCCGAATCTAACTACCGTCCAGAGGAGGTTGGTCATGACTTGGAGCTCCCAAATGCCTTCATGACAGCCTCTACCACCAACGCAGACCGGTTAGCCTTGCTGCGAGGTACTCCCTTAGCAATTCTATCCAGCCGCTCCTGCTCCAATAGCAAAGTGCTGGCTTTGGTCATTCGGTAGGTGATCTTGAGACGATCCTGTAGCACTTGGAATACTCCCCTCGCCATGAATTACTTCTCCTACTTGTGCGCGGTGAACCTGACCAAGGCCCCAAAGGGATAGATCAACGCCTGGCACTCGGGGCAAGTAGTGCGGTCATCGTAGACCTTGACAGTGACTTGCTCCCCGTTGATCTCACGAGTCTCGGTGTGCGTGGGCCATTTGCTCTGATACACCGACCCTTCCCCGCATCCCAAGATGGGAGCATTGTTGGCAGGGTCGACTCCTGGATACGGCACCTTGGTCTCAGGATCCAGGTAATACGCCTGCTTGTCTCCGCGGCAACGTCCCGACCACTCCCAGTCAGCTTCAAACACCTTCCCTGCGTGCTGGGTGATGGCCTTGACCGTCCCTGCGAAGTCCGTGGGCGGCGGGATCACCACATCACCCAGTGCGCGCAGGAGGTACTGAATCGCACTGAGCTTCGGACCATCCTTGCCTCGAGCACGCTCAGCACCAGAGATCCTGGTGTTGAGGGCCTCACCGTTGTACTGCCCGTGTTCCGAATTCACGATCTCCAGGACATCCTTCTCGTCAAACGCCATCGCGATGCGGTCCTTGGTGAGCTCCTTGCCTTCTGCGTCCTTGGCAGGCTTGCCATCCTCACCGTAGATCTTCTTGGTTTCCTTCACATACAGCGCGGAGACATCAGTGGGCAACCGCAGGACAAAATGCCCTGGCTGGTAGCTCTTGTACTCTCCACGTTCCTCAGGCATTTCACTCGCCTGAACGGGCTTCAGGTCTACGTCGGGTTCCGCTTGCAGCTTGAGATCAGACAGTACGCCTTTCGACATTGGGACTCCTTCTTGGGTTAGGTGAGATGGTTAGGGATTGGGCTAGTCTGGATTGACCAGGGCCAGTGCTTCCTTGCGATCAGCAATGAGGCTCATGAGGTCGTTCAGGAACTCGCGTTCTGCACGGCTCAATGTGAATAGGTTTCCATCGAAGGTAATGGAGAGATGCCCGTCTCCTAGCTTCAGTACAACCATATCTGCCATGTGGAGCTCCTAGACCTTCTTACTCGGCATTGGTGGTGGACCTGTGCGTCGTGCTGGGATGGTGGTTGGGGCTTTGGCTGCGGGGATGGTGCCAATGGGACCCTGGCCTGCGGGACGAGGGGATGAGATGACAGGGGGTGGGGGAGGAGGAAGTGGGGTGACAGCCTTCACCTCTACTGTGTCTCCTGCTTTGTATGTACCAGCAGGTAGCTCAGCAGCAACTGTTACTGGTGCAGGTGCAGGTGCAGGTGCAGTCACAGCAGCCTTCGCTGGCATCGTCGCTGTACCAGACTTCCTCGGTGGAGGTGGAGGTGCTGGTCTCCCCTTGCCCACTGTCTGCGAGCTCACACCCACAGCAGCCTGATTCGCCCCCTCGGGCATCTCCCCAGTTCCCAAGCCAGGTGCCTTCCTCCCACCCAGTAACTTCGCTGAGTTCGCTGCACACTTCGCTACCGCTTCATCCAGTAGCTTGTACACCCTCTGCATCCCCCAGCCTGTGTACAAGAGGCCATTCTCCAGTGTCGCCCCCTCAGGGTCTGAGATGTACATGGGGAGACTGGGGTCATTCGCGCGGTTCTTGCATTTGTTTACAGCATTGTCATCGAGGGAGTAGGGCTGGAGGTAGAGACGGTATTCAACCTTCAGCCCTACTCC
>Ga0193744_1000039_pt1 | contig 55611 bp, 51 predicted proteins | sample L1a1metaG_FD_143056 | JGI IMG/M metagenome (GOLD analysis project Ga0193744, IMG submission 143056) | Soil microbial communities from a riparian zone of the East river system, Colorado, United States - L1a1 | ecosystem: Environmental > Terrestrial > Soil > Riparian zone | place: USA: East River...
GTGCTGGGAATTTGAGACGTGCAGCATCCCGGCGCCGTATTCGCGTCGCGCGCTGAATTCCACCTGGCCGCCGAGGTGGTGCGCCATCAACTGCATCCCGTAACAAATTCCCAGCACAGGGATGCCGATAGAAAAAATCTTCGGATCGACCTGCGGCGCGCGCTCATCGTAAACGCTCGCCGGGCCGCCCGAGAGGACGATGCCTTTCGGCTTTAGCTCCGCCACTTCCTCCGCTGGGATGTCGAAGCGGACAATCTCGGAATAGACCTGGCAGTCGCGAATGCGCCGCGCGATGACCTGGGTGTACTGCGAACCGAAATCGAGGATGAGAATCTTCGAGTGAGCGGAGGGCGCGGCGGTCTTCACGAGGTCAGGGATGCGTCTCCGATACCGAGGGTTTGTAATTGGGGTCGTCGGAATGATCCATCGGTCCGAGCGTTCCTTCTCCCCTGATGCCGCGCTTGAATTTTTCTCCCGCCTCCTGGGCAAGCGGTTTCTCGAGCGGATCGGCGCAGCCGCCGAGCAGGATCGCGCTTGCGATACCAAAGGCGGCAAAGAGGGCTTTCAAGCATTGAGAATAATGGGAGCCGTAGCCCAATGCAAGAACTACCAAAGCACGAAGTCCGGCCGTGAATGACGAATGCTTTTTACATTCGGACTGCGACCTTCGACATTCGCACTTCCATGATTCCGGCCGAAGTTTTGCTGCAAGGATACCGGCTCGGCGTTTTTCCCATGGCCATGGAGGGCGGCGAGATCGGATGGTTCTCTCCGGATCCGCGCGCGATTTTGCCCCTCGACGGATTTCACGTGCCGCACACGCTGGAACGGATCGTGCGCAAAAAGAGTTTCGAAATCCGATTCAACACTGCATTCCCCGAAGTGATGCAGGAGTGCGCGCAGCGTCCCGAGACCTGGATCAATGGTGAGATCGTTGAAAGTTACACGCGCCTGCATCAACTCGGCCACGCGCACTCCGTCGAGGCCTGGCAGAACGAAAAGCTCGCGGGTGGCCTTTATGGCGTCGCGATCGGGGGCGCATTTTTCGGTGAATCGATGTTTCACCATGTGCGGGATGCGTCCAAGATTGCTCTGCTCGCGCTGGCGGAACGGCTGCGCGAGCGGCGCTTCACTCTTCTCGACACGCAGTGGCTCACGCCGCACCTGAAAAAATTCGGCGCCATCGAAATCCCGCGAGCCCGCTACCTTCATCTCCTGAACACCGCGGTGAATCTCTCACGGCGTTTTGAGGAATGATCGGTATCAAGGAGGGGCGGTTTACAAACCGCCCGTTTTCTAAACCGTGGGCGGTTTGTAAACCGCCCCTCCTTGTAAATGCAATCGCCACGCTCGAAACCCCAACTTCCTGCCGCAATCTCGCTTGCTCCCTCGGCGTAATTTTGCATAGTGCACGCGCGCGGCTGGGTAGCTCAGTTGGTAGAGCAGAGGACTGAAAATCCTCGTGTCGGGGGTTCAATTCCCTCCCCAGCCACTTCCTCTGGCGAGAGGCCGGAGTTGTCTCCCTTAGGTTTGTCAGCGTCCGAGCAGTCGTGGATCGAAATCGTAGTCGATCGGCGGCGCGATCCGGACGCGTCTGAAGTCCGGGTGGTCGGGATTCAAGAGGAAGTTCCTGTCGTCGGGACTGATTGCGCTCGGCACGGCCAGAATCGCAGAACGCTTTTCTCTTACCCAACGGTCGCCGATCTCCATCGTCTCCGCCGGCGGCGGACAGATTCTCCAATTCGCCGGGCATTTCTTCATTGGAAGATCTTCCGTGAGGCCCTCGGGCCACTCTAGGCGAAACGCCTTGTATTTCTCCTCCGGAGAAAAGGGTGTGCTATTGATGAAAACCTCAAAGGCCGCGGTCGATTGATGTTCGCTGGCATAAACGACGCGCACATGCGGCGAATTCCAGCGCCCACCATAGCGCCAGGCGCCATTACCGGAAAACGCCATCGCCGTTTCACTCTCCAGAACGATTCGCCAGGCCGAACCCATCGGGATCTACGAATAGACGCTATATTTTATTCGACCCAGTAGCTTCTCGACTTCCTGCGCTCCAAGTTCCGTTTCGGCGTAATCGAGAGGAATTGCCCCGCCTAGTCCGCGCTGCGGATGCTTCAACCAGGCGCGGCCTTTCTCGATGTTCCCAAACAAATCAGCCGCAAGCATCAGCAGGCGCGAGAAGCGCGTCACTTTATCAGACTCATCGGGCGATAACCGTCCCGCTGCCTTGCGCCTTTGCAGGGTCGAGCGCGAGATCGAAAGTTTTGCCGCCAGCTGCTCGAACGGCAAATCGATTGTCTTCTGGAGCGCTTCGAGTTCCCGGAAGGAGAACCCTTTCTGAATGCGGCGAATCACTGCATGAGGATGTGCGTTTTTTGGAGGAACGGTCTTCTTTTCCAGAATGGCAGTTTTCATATGATCAACCTTCCTGATTCAAGTGAAACAAACTAATGGTTCAAATAGAGCATGTCAATCTAACTGGTTCAAGCCGGGCGGGCGAGTGCCGAGATGTGGAGGCGATCGCCGCAGCGACCGCCTAACCGGGAAAACAGGCGCTTGGCACAAGCGCCTCTACAATCTTTAGTAAGAACGCGTGCCCAAGGAGCTCGATAAGATTCGAAACTTCATTGACGGCCAGTTTGTTGAGCCAATCGGTGGAAAGTATCTCGACAACATTGAGCCGGCCACCGGCTTGCCCTATTCGCAGGTCCCCGATAGCGATAGTCGCGATGTCGAGCTGGCTGTTGCCGCGGCCGAAAAGGCATTCGCGGATTGGTCGCGCACGCCCGCGGCGGATCGATCGCGCATTCTTCTGCGCATTTCCGACCTGATCGAACGCGATCTGGAGAAATTCGCGCGGGCTGAATCGATCGATACCGGCAAACCGCTTTCGCTCGCGCGCGGTCTGGACATTCCTCGCGCCGCCAGCAATTTTCGTTTCTTCGCGACGGCGATCCTTCACACGGAAAACGAAGCGCACGTCACCGATGGCGTCGCGTTCAACTACACGCTGCGCCAGCCGCGCGGCATCGCGGGGTTGATCTCGCCCTGGAATCTGCCGCTCTACTTGTTGAGTTGGAAAATTGCGCCCGCGATTGCATGCGGCAACACCGCCGTCGCCAAACCGAGCGAGCTGACGCCAATGACAGCGTATCTGCTCTGCGAGGTTGCTGGCGAAGCCGGATTGCCGAATGGCGTGCTCAACGTCGTCCACGGCACCGGGCCCAATGTCGGCGCGCCGATCACGGCGCATCCGAAGATCGGCACGATCTCGTTCACCGGAGGAACAGTGACCGGCCGTAAGGTGGCCGAAACCTGCGCGCCGATGTTCAAGAAAGTTTCGCTCGAGCTGGGTGGGAAAAATCCGAACATCATCTTCGCCGACGCCGATCAGGACGCCGCCATCGCAGGCAGCCTGCGCTCTTCGTTCGCGAATCAGGGCCAGGTTTGCCTCTGCGGTTCGCGCGTGTTCGTCGAGCGCTCGGCCTACCAGGATTTCGTCGAGCGCTTTGTGGAGAAGGCGTCGCAGTTGCGACTCGGCGATCCGTTGGAAGGGACGACCGATCAGGGCGCGATCGTTTCCAAGACCCAGCTCGACAAAGTAAAGTTCTATGTCGATCTCGCGCAGAAAGAAGGCGGAACGATCGCGCTCGGCGGAGCGGCGCCGGAATCCATCAACGAGCGCTGTCAGTCCGGATACTTCTTCCCGCCGACTGTCATTACCGGTTTGCCTGTCGCATGCCGGGTGAATCGCGAGGAAATCTTCGGCCCGGTCATCACCATCACGCCGTTCGACAGCGAAGAAGAAGTCATCGGCTACGCCAACGACAACGAATACGGCCTGGCCTCGAGTGTCTGGACGCAGAACCTCAATCGCGCGCATCGCGTCGCGGAACAGATTCACACCGGCACCGTCTGGGTGAATTGCTGGCTGGTGCGCGACCTCCGCGTCCCATTCGGCGGGATGAAACAAAGCGGCGTCGGCCGCGAGGGCGGCGAGGAAGCTTTGAGGTTTTTCACGGAGGCGAAGAACATTTGCATCGCAAAGTAGATGGCGGGATCAAGAGCGACCTCACGGGAATACCCAACGTGAAGATTACCGTTCGCGTCTTGATCATCGCGCTAGCGGCTATTGTTGCCGTTCGCCTCACCGCCCAAACGACAAGCGAATCCGCTTCTGCACCATTCAGGCAAAAGACCCATACGTTGCATCGGGACGTCCCTCATAAGGTCCAAATTCAATACCTCTTGTTTCTGCCAAACGGCTACGAAAAAGGGACCGAGCGCTGGCCGCTCATCCTTTACCTTCATGGAGGATCTCTCCGGGGTGATGACATTAGTCAGATGAAGAAATGGGGCCTGACGGAAAAGGTCGAAGCGGATCCCAACTTCCCTTTCATCGTGGTCTCGCCGCAGTGTCATAAGGGAGAAATCTGGACCGACGTTGACGCTCTTGGCGCGATCCTCGACGAAGTGGCGCGGACCTACCGCGTTGATCCGGATCGCGTCTATGTGTCCGGGCACAGCATGGGAGGACGCGGCTCGCTCTACGCCGCCTACAAAATGCCTGAGCGTTTCGCCGCCGTGCTTTCGCTGGGTCCGGTCGGTCCGATCACCGCATGGGCGGAGAAGCTGGCGCCCATTCCACTGTGGTTATTTCATGGGCCAAACGATCAGTTCACGCCGCTAAAGGAGGTGGAAGAGCTGGTCCACGCGATCGAAGCAGCCGGCGGCCATCCGCAGTTGACGGTGTTGCCTGGCCGCGATCATTACATCCTGGACGTTTACGACCGGCCTGATCTGTATAAATGGCTCGCGCAGCAAAAGAAATCTCGCACGACGGCCACAAAGGAACCGGGGCACGTTGCGGTTCCATAATAATCTTCGTGAACCTTGCTGGCCTTTGTGCGAGGTCATGATTTCATGAGCCAATCATTCGAAAGCTCTCGCGCCCCTGAGCCGGTCGGGGCGTTCCCGCATGCAAAGCGTGTCGGGGAGCTGTTGTTTCTGTCCGGGATCGGCCCGCGCGTGCGCGGGAGCAAGGAAATTCCCGGGGTGACGCTCGACGCCGCGGGCCAAATCGTCAGTTACGACATCGAAACGCAATGTCGCGCGGTCTTCGAAAACGTGAAGCTGGTCCTGGAGGACAGCGGCGCAACGTGGAACGACATCGTCGATGTCACGGTTTTCCTGACTAACATGAAAAAAGATTTCCCGATCTACAACCGCATCTACGCCGAGCATTTCGCCGGACCGGACAAACCAAATCCGACACGGACGACGGTTGAGATCACAGCGTTGCCCACGCCCATCGCGATCGAGCTCAAGGTGATCGCGGCGGTGGGTCAATAATCTAACCGCGGATTGCGCGGATGAAACGGATTCAGCATCGATCACGAGCATGAGCACGAGGAAAACCTTTCGCATCCTTGCGGCGGATCACACTGGGATCACGGTGACAAATCTCGAACGGTCGCTCGCCTTTTGGCGGGATGTCCTTGGCTTCGAACTATCGCATCGCGCCCACCAAAAAGGTGGACTCGCCGACGAAATTACCGGAGTAGCAGGAGCGGAAATCTCGCTGGCTGTTCTCAAGACTCCCGGAGGGCACAAGATTGAGTTACTCGAGTATCATGCGCCGGAGGACCGAAGGCGTGTCGATCTCCGGCCTTGCGACGTGGGGTCGGTGCACGTTGCGCTAGTGGTCGAGAATCTTGACGCTGTGCTGAGCGGGATTGCGGCGTCGGGCTGGAGCGCGGCCGGCAAACCTCAAACTCTACAGACCGGTCCGAATGCAGGGCGGCGCGTTGTCTATGTCCGTGATCCCGATGGAACCACGATCGAGCTCATGCAACCGCCTCCTTCCCAGGATTCACTTTGAATCTGCGAAATCTGCGTAATCTGCGGACATGCAGTTTTCGGCCGACGAAAAATTTGCGCTTCAACTCGATGCCGAGGATTCGCTCCGCCATTTCCGCGAAAAATTTCATCTCCCGCTAGATAAGGACGGCAAGCCTCTCATCTACCTCGCGGGCAATTCGCTGGGCCTGATGCCGAAAACCGCGAGGAAAATCGTCGAGCAGGAATTGGATGACTGGGCCAAGCTCGCCGTCGATGCGCATCTGAATGGCACTACACCGTGGTATTCGTATCACGAGACCTTGCGAGAGCCGACGGCCCGGCTCGTGGGCGCCAAGCCGGGCGAAGTCATCTGCATGAACAGCCTCACGGTGAATCTCCACCTGATGATGGCCACGTTCTATCGGCCGACGAAATCGCGCTTCAAGATCTTGATGGAAGAGCCCGCGTTCCCTTCGGACACCTACGCGGTCAAATCCCAGATCGTCCATCACGGCTTCGACCCGGAGGAGGCGCTCGTTCTCGCGCGCCCGCGCGAGGGAGGGTTCACGGTGGAACAGGACGACATCGAGGAGGCATTGGAAAAACAGGGCGACGAGATCGCGCTCGTGCTCTTCGCCGGCGTGAACTTCTTCACCGGTCAGTTGTTCGACATTGGGAAAATCACCGCCGCGGCGCGGAAGCGCGGTTGCATGGTCGGGATCGATCTCGCGCACGCGGCGGGCAACGTGCCGCTGGCCTTGCACGATTGGCAGGTCGATTTCGCCGCGTGGTGTTCCTACAAATATCTCAATGCCGGTCCCGGTGCGGTCGCCGGTGTGTTTGTGCACGAGCGGCACGCGACCAACCGTGCGTTGCCGCGCCTGGCCGGCTGGTTCGGGAACGATCCGGCGACGCGGTTCCGCCTCCATCTCGAGCCGGAGTTCATTCCGGTTGCGTCCGCCGACGCGTGGCAGATCAGCAACCCGCCCATCTTGTCTATGGCGCCGCTACGCGCGTCGTTGTCGATTTTCGATGAAGCCGGCGGCATGGAAGCGCTTCGGCTGAAATCGATCAAGCTAACCGGCTATCTCGAGTTCCTGCTCGAATCGTCCGGGCACGCCGGGCCGACAAAGTATAGAGTAATCACGCCGCGAGCGCCGGACCGCGGATGTCAGTTGTCGATACTGGTCCACGAACATCCGAAAGAGCTCTTTGCCAAACTCGAAGCCGCCGGAGTTAAATGCGATTTCCGCGAACCAAACGTGATTCGAGCCGCGCCCACGCCGCTCTACAACACCTTCCACGAGGTCTGGCGTTTCGCTAAAATTCTAGGCGACCATCAGTAACCTGACCGGCCCGGAAGAGTGAGCTTTTTTTCTCCCGCGTGGCGGAGAAACGCCCGAGGCGATCGCGGAGCTGATCTAATTAGAAGGGAGGGCCTTGCGTCCCGTCACGCGAATCCCACGCAGAGACTTATTTCTTTTTGGTCTCGCAGGTCTTCTTCGCGGCTTCACAGTCACTCATGCAGCCTCTGTAACGCATCTCGGCATTTTCGGTCGTGCTGCCTCGAGCTATGGCTTGAGCTTTTTGGTTGCCGCAAATCTCAATGCAGCTGTTATATTTTTCGGTGCACGGATCGACCTTACCGGCGGCGAATACCATCATCAAACAACCGGACAGCACGAGGATCGTAAAACATATTTTGCGTTTCATCTTCACATTCTTTCAGAGGTCGACCGCAGTCGTCCAGCAAAAGGTTTTTCCGCGTCGCATGGTCTGATCTGGCCCGGTCCTGACCAAGCGAACCCATCCAGGTAGCTCGAACTCATTGTGCCTTCGTTTTGCGGCGCAGTTCGCGCACATACTCCAGCTCTCGCGCAGCTCTGGTGTCATGCGGGTCCGCCACCAGGCATTGCTGATATTTTTTCTCGGCCTCGTCGAGCTTGCCGAGTTCCACGAAGACGTAAGCCAGGCCGCGCCGCGCCCGGCCTAGTTCGTCGTTTTTGGCTTCGTCCGGAGATAAGGGAGCGTTGTCCTCGGCTGCGGCAAAGCTTTCCTGCGCCTTGGGCCAATTCTTCTCGAGCTGATAAATTTCACCCAGTTCCGACAGGTAGTGGGAGCTCATCGGAGATAGCGCGAGGGCGAGCTGGACCGCCGATTTGGCTTCCGCGATTCGCTTCAGGTCCTGCAAGGCATAAGCCTTGATGAAGTAAGCGTCCGCCCAAGTGGCGGAGAGAGCGATAGCATTCACCTTATCCAGGGCTGCCTTCATCAAGTAACCCAGGCTTTCCGCGGAAGTGCGGGCGCAATAGATCTTCTCCTTGCGACTTCCGTAATGTGCTTGGAAGCTGGCAATGACCCGGTCGCACTTTTCGATCGCGTCCGGCCACCTTTTCTCTTTTATGAGTGCGCGCGCCTCTTGCAGCAGGCGTGGCAGTTGAGAATCCTTCTCTGGATCATCTGGCGAGGCGGCCTCGTGGCTACGGATCGCGCAAACAAGCAGGAGCAGAATGCCGAAGCCCGTTCGTTTCGCGGCGTGCATAAGCACAGTCAATAGAAGGAGCTTCTGGCGAGCAAGAAAGAATGAGCCGATCCGGGAAAAGGCGATCAGGACTCCCACCCGAAAAACAGCGCGATGACTCCAAATGAGTCGATAAACCCGTGAGCCAGAATACTGGCCCATAGGTTACGGCCCGATAGCATGTAAGCAGCTCCCAGAACCAGTCCCGCAACTCCAGAATCTATGATGCCGACCGGGCCTTTGTAGTAGTGACCGTAACCAAAGAGAACGGAGACAAGAATAATTCCGATCCAGTAGGCCGCCGTGGTTTTGCCACCCAGGTCAGCCGCGCGAGTGAGCAGATAGCCTCGATATCCGACCTCTTCGCTGAACGCGGCCCAAGTCCACACCAAAGCCAGCCAAATGAGCGCTGATTTGATATTCCCCGTGATCGCTTCCGCTCCAGCCGGAGGGACTATCGGAGGCCAGAAATGTCCGGCCAATGGTTCGACGACCAGGCCGCCGAGGATAAGTCTCAATGCCGCCGCGGTCAATGCGATCAGGACGATGCGGAGCCACGATGACGGCCGTTTGAATCCCATGGCGGACCAGCCGCCGTCGCGCAATCGAATCGAGACGATACCGAGCACAAACAGGATCGGCACCTCGTTCGGGAGGATGTGAAAAACGTTGTGCCCGATGACGATGCAAGCCCCCAACACCAGCTCGAGAGCGCTCAGAATTCGCGAGGTCGAAGTGCTCACGCCTTTTCTATTTTCGCGGACTCGCTCGGAGACACCTGACCAAGCAGATTCCCGACTGTGAGCCGTTGGGTGGGCTGCTCGAGACTGGCAACGAATTGCTGGAAGCGCTCGGAGAACAGGTCGTGCCGGAGCGTCCAGTAATAAATCAGCCCGGGCGAAGCCAGATAATGCTCGTAGAGATTTCGCCAGCCGCGCCAGACTTGTTCCTCCATCAATCCGTAGATGTAATGAAAATGGATCGTCTCCATCGCCTTGAGAAACTGAAAGGCGACGTGAAAAAACCGGGCCTTCTCTTCCGCGGTCAAGGTCTCGAGGTCTTCCAGGCCTTTGCCCCAGAGCCGGCCCACTTCAGGATTTTCCGCGAACGGCCGTGTCACCTCCCGGAGCGCTGTGGTAGCGGCATCCTGCGCGGCCAGCTTGGCGATGCGGGTGCTGCGATGCACCTGCACCGCCAGATACCAGAGTGACGCGACCACCGCGAGCGAACTGACCAATTGCGCGATCGCGTTAATCGCTTCCCAATTCATTCCCTGTCGTATAACACAGGAACGCCGAAAGACGCCAGCACTTCACCGGGCCCCTCGAATTCAATGGAACTAAACGCTAAAAAGTAATGAACAGCTTATGAAATACGTCATCATCATCGTTCGGGTCCTGCTTGGACTCATGTTCGCGGTCTTCGGATCAAATGCTTTCCTGCACTTCAGTCCGATGCCTCCCATGGAGGGCGACGCCGGCGCGTTTATGGGAGCGCTCATCAACAGCGGTTACATTTATCCCATTGCCACCCTCCAAGTCCTGGGCGGGCTGTTCCTGCTCATCGGCTCTCGCTGCACGCCGCTGGGCCTCACGCTGCTTGGTCCGGTTATCGTGAACATCGTGCTCTTTCACATTTTCATGGAACCGAGCATGCCCGGTCTCGTCACGGCCGGCGTGGTTTCCCTCATGGCGTTGTTTCTCCTCTGGGTCTATCGCTACAAATTCCCGGCCATCTTTCAGCCATAACGTTTTCGGCGACTCAGATCTTTCGCGAATCGTAAGCCCAGTGGAGCAATGCTTGCCGTTGCCTTCGCCGGCAAGTGAGATCTCCGCGAGCACAATTCTTCTTCAATTGCGCCAGATGCCTTCTCACCGCGGCCCAGCGTTTGATTTGGCGTAAGTCATCCAAACAGCGGCGGCCCGAGTAATAACGGCAATACCACTGGAACCATCCGCGGGGATCTTCAGGATAAATCCAACCTTTCTCTCGCCAGACCGAGAGTGGTTGCGATGCGTTCACTCCGAAAAAATTGAGCGAAGGCTCGTGCCGTTCCGACGAGAGCTTCGCTTTCTGGAACCAACTGGCGGGAAACTCTTTCTTGCAATCCGTCAGGTATTTTCCACCGAAGACGCCGAGCTCCAGCATTTGTTTTGGGGTGAGGTCGGGCTTGAATCCGGCGCGGAAGGCGCGGCCCATTGGTTTCGTGCGAAAATAAACGTAATTCCTTTGCATCAAGTCGTTCACTCTCACACGCACCGGTTTCATCGGATGGAAGCTCCTTGGGGTGATCGCTATTTCCTGGAAGCCATCGACGCAAGGAGCTGTTGAAAGCGGGAGTCTTCGCGCAAGGGTTGCCAGGCCGGATCCGTCTTCAAGTAGCCATAGGAAACGTAGCCAGGCATCGCGAGCAGAGCTTCCAGCCCAGGGAAGGCTTGGTTATGGTCGCCGGTCCAGGTATAGACTTGAGCTAGCCCCTGTAGGATAAGTGGACCGTCATAGGCGTCCTTCGAGACCGGCATTAGCTTCAAAGCAGTTTGGGCTTCGCTCAGGGCGAGGTCCTTGTTCCCGAGGTTTGCCTCTACCTGCGCCAACACCGCCAGAGTCCGAGGATCGTTTGGCTTGTTCTTTAGTCGAGACTCGAGAACTGCGCGCGCGGCATTGAAGGCCGCGACGGCCTTGGCCTTGTCGCCTTCGGCGCGGGCAATCAAAGCTTCGTACCACGATCGCGGGAAGTAGAAGCTGAAATCAACGTCCTGAAAGCCATCGCGCGGTGACGCAGCCAGAATTCGTCGCGCTTCGTCGTAGCTGCGATCGATCAGCGCAATCAAGATTCGCCAGGATGTTTCACCACCGCCGACGTCCACCTGGGGAGCGGCAGCCAACGCGGCCCGAAGGGTCGTTGTATCTCCGGTTTCACCGTAGTCGAGAGCGGCTCTGCGAATCAAGGCAATAGGTTCGCGCATTCCCGCGGCGATGGCTCGATCGTAGGCCAGCTTGGCCTCGGGAAATCGGCGCTCCAGCACAAAATTGTCAACCAGGAAATTGACAGCATTAGGATTGCGAGGGTCCAGTCTTACCGCCGTGGCGAAATCGCGTTCCGCTTCCGTCCAATGACCTTGTCGTCGATTGATGTATCCGGAAAGATTGAAGAACGGCACGCTGTTGGGCAAGCCCGGACGTGCTATCGCCAGTTCCTTCTGCGCCTGCTCATAATCGCGATGACAACGGAAATGGTGGTCGGCCTTGGCGAGGTGAGCCTCGGCGGAATTGGGCCGTAAGCGGAGGGCGGTTTCCACGGCGGCTTCACCCAGCGCATTCCGCTTGGGCGTAGGATCGAGATCGAGGAAATAGAGAAGATTGTGCGCGCGAGCGGCATAACAGTAGGCGAGAACAAAATTCGGATCGCGCTGGGTGGCTTCGTCAAGTAACCGGAGCGCCTTGAGCAGCGACGAGTTAACATCCTGAGCCTCCAGGTAAGTATCGACGATCTCCTTGGCTTGGAGATAAAGGTCAAACGCCGCCAGGTCTCGCGTAGGAGTTTCTTCTATCTCGGCCTTTTGTTCGGGGGAAAGTCTGGCCTGGAGCTGGCTTACGATGGCCTGGGCCAGATCGCTTTGAATAACAAACAGATCGGCCACATCGCGGTCGTAGCTCTCCGCCCAGATTTGGGTGTCGGTGCGAGCGTCAATCAGTTTGGCGTTTACCCGCACGCGGCTTGGCGCACGCTGCACGGTGCCTTCGAGAACGTAAGCCACTCCGAGTTGCCGGCCGATCTCGCGGAGGTTGCGGCCGAGTTGGTTGCGATACTGTTGCACACTGGTGTGGCTGATTACCTTCAAGTCGGACACCTTCGCGAGGTTGGTCAGGATTTGGTCCTGCACGCTATCGGCAAAGAAGGTCCCGGCGTTGTCCGGACTTAGATTCTGAAACGGCAAGACCGCGATGCTTTTGGCCGGAATAACAATGCCGGAATTTTCTGGCATCTCGTCCATCGTGTTTCGCCAGGGATGCCAGAACCAATAACCGGCCAGAGCGAGAGCGGCGATGGAAGTCCCGGCCAGAGCCACCAGCCATAATTGCCGCTTGCTATAAACGCGCAGACCGCGGGCGTTCGGCGTGCGTCGAATGCCTTTTGCCGTGATGTCGTAGAGCCACCCAAGCACGAGGGACAAAGGAAAGCCGGCCGCGATCAGCACGATGAAGACCTGCTGCATCCATTGCGGCGAGTGAAAAATCGGGAGGATAGTTCCACCGACCTGGATCATAGCCGAGGCAAAAATCCCATAGGCGAGCGCGACGCGGTAAACGCGGCGTCGCTTCAACTCTTTCAGCATCGACTTCATCGTTCGGGGATCACGATAATGCGGGTTAGCCGGTTCTCGCCAACGAAACCCCGCGGAGAGGGTCGGAGTCTGGCGAAATGGGCGGGAGGAGGCGTTTGGCGACTCTATGACCGTCGAACGCTCACCACGGCGGTCATAGACCGCCGCTACAACGCTGAGTCGTTCTCAGCTTGCACTCACGCAACTGCGGCGACGCAGCCAATCGCGGCCACGACCGATCCTGCTATTTGAAAATGAAGTGCGCCACGTCGGTTTCGAGATTCCAATAGATGATCGCGAGCGCCGTCAGGTCGAACGCGGCGTGAGCAACCATCAGCATGAAAATCCGGCCGTTGATCGCAAAGATCGATCCGAAGATAAGGCCAACTATCGTGGCTTGCTCAGCCACGGCGAGTCCTTGCACAGGGTAATGGATCGCGCCGAACCAAGTGGAAGTAAGGAGGACGATCAATAGCATGGCCCATATACTCTTTCCGAAAAGTTTCCCGAACCGTTCGAAGAGGTAACCTCGAAACAAAGTCTCCTCTCCGAAACCTGCGCCAACGATTATCAGGAAGACAATTTCCGGGAGCGCGGCCCGATTTCCCGCGAGGTAGTGGTAGGCCTGATTGACGGGATCGGCGCCCAGGAGCGGCATTACGATCGCCTTCATGACCAGCTTGAAAGCGCAGCCGAACGCAATGCCGACGACCAAACTTATGATCCAGCTGTGGGGCCGCACATAACCAATCTCCCGCCATGGCGTCCGCGATAGCCAGGCCCACGCCAGCACCAGAAGAGCGCTGAGCGGGGTAAACAACCAATTACCCGAAAGGATAAGGAGGATCGCGAGAATTCCGAGCGGGCCGAATCCGCGCAGAGCGACAGTAACCGGATCGTCGATCCGCGAAGGTGGATCAGCCCCGAGCGCTTTCGGGTCCGATGTTACTTTACTCGGCTCCGCCGACATTTGTTATACCGGGATTGCGACCTTGGGAGGAGCCACCCTGCGCGTCCCACCTCTACTTGTTGCCACAAGATCCATTGGGCGCTGATCATGCTCAGGTTGTGCAATAATTATCTCAACCTATTTTTCAGCCATATTTTTGCTCGATTGAAAATGTTTTGAGCCGTTTTGTCAGGAGATGTTATCAGAGTTCCGAATCATGGAAGACCTGCTGCTGGATATCCGTTATGCGCTGCGCGCGCTTTGGAAGTCTCCCGCGTCCACGCTCGTAGCCACCCTCACGCTGATGCTCGGGATCGGGGCGAACGTCCTCGTCTTCGGAGTCGTGAATGCGGTCCTGCTGCGCCCGCTGGATGTGAGCGAGCCACAGAACCTCTACGAGCTTCGGCTCAGGCCGTGGACGAACTGGAAACTACTGACGACGTCGTATCCTGCGTTTGAAGACTACCGGCAGCGTAACAGCACCTTCAGCGGCCTGGCCGGCTATAATGGATATTCGGGCGGGAGATTGCGCTGGGGTAACGCGGTGAAAAATGTCTCCGGCTATTCGACTACGGGCAACTATTTCGACGTGCTGGGGGTGCAGCCGGCGATGGGACGGTTTTTCCACGAAGCGGACGTGCACGGTTCGAATTCGGCGCCCTATATGGTGTTGAGCGATGGTCTTTGGCGAAGCGCCTTTAACGCCGATCCCGGCGTCGTCGGGACCACCGTGCGACTCGGCAAGAATCCGTTCACGGTCGTGGGCGTGGCCCCGCCGCGGTTTCACGGGACGGAGCGATTTGTCTGGCCGGACTACTGGATACCCGCCGTAAACGACATCGACGCGGAGTACCTGCGGCTTCGGACGGGAATACCGTTAACGGTGCTTGGTCGGCTCAAGCCAGGTGTGACGCCCGAGCAGGCAGCGGAAAACCTCAGTGCGATCGCGGCCCAGTTGGCGAAGGAGTATCCAAAGACGGACACGGGCGTGCCGCTGCGACTGATCCGTCCAGGACTCTACGCCGACCAGGGTGACCTCATCCGCGGATTCCTTTTCAGCGTGACCGCGCTCGCGCTCCTGGTGCTGCTCGCGGCGTGCGCGAATCTGGCCAGCTTGTTTGCAGCGCGCGCGGCTGATCGCAGCCGGGAACTGGCGGTCCGTGTCGCCCTGGGAGCGAGCCGATGGCGACTCGTTAGGCAACTTCTGACTGAGGCGATGGTGTTGTCGATGCTGGGCGGTGCAGCGGGGATGGTAGCGGCAGGTCTGCTGCTGAGTGCGCTGGGCCAGCGGGGATTGCCGGGCTCCGGGATGCGTTCGCCCTATAGCGATCTGACCATGGAGGTCGATGTGCGTGTCTACCTGGCGGCCCTGATCTTGACACTCGTAAGCGGACTGCTCTTCGGGATGATTCCGGCGAGAAACGTCTGGCAGAGCAGTCCGTTGCAAGCGATCAAGAGCGGACCGGTGGATGCAATGCCCCGGCGCCGCTTAGGACTGCGAGACCTGCTCCTCGGCGCGCAAGTTGTAATCTGCACGCTGCTGGTCATCGCCTCACTCGTCGCCGTGCGAGGTATGGTGCGGCTGCTGCACGCGCCGTTGGGCTTCCAGCCGCAGGGCGCAATGGTAGCCGACATGGACCTGAGCGAGGTCGAAGGCGATGTGCCGCTTGAGAAAACGAAAGCGATGATCGACGCCCTGCGAAACATCCCTGGGGTAACGGCTGTGGGGACGCTGAGCAAATTGCCCTTTACCGGCGGGATCCGGGGTATTCCGGTTTTCCTACCGGGGACGACAGAGTTAACACTGAACAATTCTGTGCTATCGCCGTACGGGTTCACGATATCCCCGGGCTATCTGGAAACTGCCCGCACCCGGCTCCTGCGTGGCCGGGATGTCTCATGGGGGGACAACACCAAGACCCCATATGTGGCGATCGTGAACGAGACTTTTTCTCGGAAGATGTGGGGCGACACGCCGGCGATTGGACAGCGCTTTATTTTCCTGGACCACTTGAGGGAAGTAGTCGGCGTGTTGGAGGACGGCAAGTACCACGGGATTCAAGATTCGCCTGAGCCGGTGGTGTTTCTGCCGTTGCCGCAAAACGACCGGGCCAACACGATTTTCATCGTGCGATCGGACCGGGCGCAAAACGAGATCGGGGCGGCGATGGAACGCACCCTGAGCGGATTTGAGCCTAATGCGCAGATCACGGTGCAGAGCTGGCCGGATGTGATGGAGGGTCCGCTCTTCCCGGCCCGAGCGGCGACCATTGCACTCGGCGTGATGGGTCTCCTGGCAGCGATGGTCGCGGTGACGGGGATTTTCGGCATGGCGACCTACAACGTGAGCCGCCGGATAAAGGAGCTGGGCATCCGGGTGGCCTTGGGCGCGCGCACCAAACACGTGCTTAGCGCGGCAGTGGGGCGGCCCATCGTGTTGCTTGGGGCCGGGTCGTTGGTAGGACTGCTCGTGGGCGTCTTCGCCAACCGGTTACTTGGGCAGATTGCGTATCAGGCGAATTCGCGCGATCCCGTAGTCGTGATTGGCGCGGTGCTAACGATGGCGCTGCTGGGCCTTGCCGCATCCGCCATTCCAGCGCTGCGAGCGCTGGCCGTCGATCCATCCAAACTTATGCGGGAGGAGTGAGGCAGGACCCTTGGGCTGCTCTTAGTTTGCTTTTGCCTTAGCCGCGAGAATTTGAGGCAGCAGGATGTCTCGGACGTAGTGCCAGTAGGGGACGATCTTGAGTGCCGCCCGCGCCTGGCGCTCGGCCAGGTTCACGTCAGGCGTATTCTTGTTCAGGTTCGAATAGGCCAGATTCATCAATAGTTCCGCCTCTCCCCACGACGGCTCGAGATCGTCTGCGCTCTCCTTGGTTTTCCGCGAAAGGTCTAACCCCTTCTCGTACATTTCGATCGCTTTCTCTTGACCGCCTCCGCGCTCGGGCGGCGAGATGAAAACATTCGGGCCGAGCACCCAAAAGAGACGCGGATTGTCCGGTGCGGCCTCTTTGGCCTCCTTGGCCGCGGGTATCAGGTCCGTGATCAACTCCTTAAGCCGTTCGGGGTCCTTCTGATGGATGTAGCCCAGCAAGCTTATGCACGATACCATCGCGATCTTCGCATCCCCATACCCAGGTTCCTTCTCTGTTACTTCTTTGAATTCATCGAGCGCCAGTTGGAGATCTTGCTCCAGCTCCTTCGGATCGACCGCGTCGTTAAAACCATTGATCGCCCTTCTCCACATCGCGAAGCCCCGCCAATAACGAACCCGGGCAGCCAGGGCCTTGTTATCCAGAGACAGCGCCAGCTTATTGTACAACTTCTTCAGCGCTACGCGGTCGCCCTCATAGTCCGCCCTTTGAATCTGGGAAACGATTCGTACCACCGCCTCGCGTTCGGCTTCCTCCGATGCTCCGAGCGCCGCAAAAAACGGCATGAACAAAATTACGGCGGTTACCGATAGCTTGTGCATCCCTTTCTCCTATCAGTCTTGTTCCTTCAAAGAAAGAAGCCACTACGGATTTTTTCGCTGAAGAGCTACCGCGAAAGGATGCAGTTCCGCGGTCATCAACCCTGCCACGACGGCGGGGTCGCTTTCCATGAATGAGCGGGCGGCCGCTTCATCCGTCGCCTCAAAGACCGCGATGCCAAATGTCTTGTCTCCCGGCTCCATTGTCCGGCCGGCCAGGATCAGCTCGCCGGTTTCAACAGCGTGCTGGAATCGAGTGAAATGACGCGAAAGTACCATGTTATCTTCCTTCGTCCACGCGGCATCCGAATGGAGCCGCGGAACCAGTCGCAGCACGTAGATGAATTGCTTCGGCTTGGCCGGGTTCGCTTCCTCAGCGCCGACTGAGTGCGCGATGGTGAAAATGCTTAGGAACAAGACCAATGATCGGAGATAAACGCGTTTCATTTTTGAGATCGCCACCTTGAGTCCGGGGTTGATTTTGTGCGAGCTCATTCATCGGCTGTAGCGAACCTGGTCCGCCCGGCGAACTCCCGGCTTACCGTTATTCGTAGTAAGACTTGACGTCCTTGTGGCCGCGCAAGTTCTCTGGCCGGTACGGCCTCATCGCGTCATAATCGAGCACGGCCGGCGCCTTGAAGCGCTCCAGCACGGACTCGTGCAGTGGAGCCTCTGGGGGGATCGGTCTCCGCTTCTTACCCGCGATCTTAAAGAGAAAGCTGCTCCGCGCCTCGTCGTGCTGCGGGCCGGTCGGATCGGGAAATAATTTCAGGACGGTTTCATCGCATTTCAATCCGACACTGATTGCCTCGTCCAGAATCCATCGGAAAGAGATATCCGACAGCCGCGATTCGTTTTCGTGATAACTGCCGCCGATGTCGGAGTGATTTCCTGCGAACCACAATTGAACGAACCATTCCGGCGTCGTTTTCTTCTCATCGGTCGACATTCCCCATCCAACGCGTTGAAACGATTTGCGCCGCTCATCGATGGAAATGGCGTGCCTGGCGTAATCGACGTTAGGGTCGAGGTCCATATCGTAGAACTTCATGCGCCACCCGGTAAAATGAAATGGGCGCCAGTTCTTGTTGTGCTCGAGACCGGATTCGAAACGCACCGCCTTTACCCTGTTAACGAGCACTCCCATGACGATCGTGGAAAGCGCCAGTATCCCGAACCAGGACCAGAAACCGAATTTTCCAAGAAAGTATGCGAGGACGGCGCTTGGAATTGCCAGCGTCAGGATCGCGACTAACAACAGGACGAAGGTCGCAAGCGGATTGGCCAGTGACGCAACGGTATCGAACACACCGATAAAATACGGATAGCCGTTTGATTTCGTGGAGTCGACTGGATCGGTTGACTTATATTTCTCCCGAAAACGACGGGCCAATTCGCGGCGCTGTCTTAGCAGTTCCTTTTCCCGCTCGCTCGCCTGACTCTCCTTCTTCGAAGCGGTGTGCTGGTAGATCTTCTTGACGGCCTCGACTGCGATTCGCTTAGCCGTGGCTTTGTCGCGTCGCAACGGGTTTCCTTCTTTGTCCCGCGTAGGAACACCGCACATTCCGAGAACGGCGCCCAGGCAACGCACCGTGTATGCGCCTCTGCTAAAGCCGAACAAGAAGATCCGATCGCCCGGCTGCCACATGCGCATAATGGCCGCATAACAATCAATGATATTGCCCGTCAGGCCAAGGCCAGTGGCTCGCCCGGCGAGATTGTAAAACCAGCGCCACGCCCTTGTCACCAGGAGGCCGTTTCCGGGAGGCAGGGTGCCAAGGCCGGGATCATAAAAAGCCAGTTGCTCGACAGGATTGACCGACGAATCCGGGCCGCATCGGGTCGCCCGGTACAGTTTATAGATGTTGCTGCGCCGTTCATCGAACATCAGCCCGCCGCGCTGGCCGGTCCCATCCGAGTAAATGACAATGTTTTTCATAGGGGAAACCCGGAACGATACTTGAGATCGTTAGCAAAAAAGTCGAGATGAGATTTCCCGCGGTTATGATCCGCGGTTAAACATTCCAATAATGGCGGAGAAATTTATTCTTATCGGCAGCGGCCTTGCCGGCGGATTGCTTGCGGCGTATTTCGGGCGCCGTGGGTACGAGGTCGATCTTTACGAACGCCGGGCCGATCCGCGCGAGGGGAATACCGTTGGAGGACGCTCGATCAATCTCGCGCTTTCCACGCGCGGAATTCATGCGCTCGAGCAGCTCGGCATCGCCGGCGAAGTGTTACAGCACGCCATCCCGATGCGCGGCCGCATGATTCACGACAAATCCGGCGAGCTACATTTTTCTCCGTACGACCGCGACCCGAGCAAACACATCAACTCGATCGGGCGCGTCGCGCTCAACACCACCGTAATCGAGGCGGCGCAGCGCTACCAGAATGTGCGCGTGCATTTCAATCATCGCTGCACCGATGTCGATCTCGAATCGGCAACCTCTCAACTTCTCAACACCTCAACCTCTCAACTGATCCAGGCTTCCGGCGACGCCGTCATCGGCGTCGATGGCGCTTTCTCAGCGGTGCGCCAGGCCATGCAGAAAAAACTCGATCGTTTCGCATACGACGAGACTTACCTCGCCCACGGCTACAAGGAGCTCACGATCCCACCTGCGGCGGATGGCAGTTGGCTTATGGAAAAGGAAGCGCTTCACATCTGGCCGCGCAAGAGTTTCATGATGATCGCGCTGCCGAATCCCGACGGCTCGTTTACCTGCACGCTCTTCTGGGAGTTCAAAGGCCCGCGCAGTTTTGAAACCACAAAGACGGACGACGATGTCCGCCGATTCTTCGACGAAGAATTCCCCGATGCCGTGCCACTCATGCCGACGCTGCTCGAAGAATACCGCACGAATCCGACCGGCTCACTCGTGACGATCCGTTGCGCGCCGTGGTATCATCGCGACAAAGTCGCGCTCGTCGGCGACGCCGCGCACGCGGTTGTGCCGTTCTACGGCCAGGGGATGAATGCGGCCTTCGAAGACTGCGTCGTGCTCGATGAATGCCTGGCCGAATTTCCGGATAACCGGGAAATCGCATTCGCCGAATATTTTTCCCGGCGAAAAAAGAATGCGGATGCGCTGGCTGACCTCGCCGTCCACAACTTCATCGAGATGCGCGACAAGACGGCATCAAAAACATTTCGGGCGAAGAAGAAACTGGATCACCTGCTCGAAGGGTTGCTTCCCGGCATCTACCTGCCGCTCTATAGCATGGTCACCTTCACCCGCATCCCGTACGACGAAGCCGCCCGGCGCGCGCGGCGACAGGACCGCATCGTCTATGCGAGCCTGCTTGCGGCGGGCGCGGCGATTGTGGTCCTGTTGTTCTATCTGGTTCGCGCGAAATGAAGCTGAGACCTAAGTACTAACAAAGCGTTCGTCAGCGCACGGATGCCCGAGCGCCGGACCGAAAATCCGCCGCGCGCTTGACCCGTGACGGACGCGACCAGAGAGCGATCGTTTCCTGTAGCAGCGCGAGTCGATCGCATCTCATGCGCAAATTCGCCTGCAATTCCCGTTCGACTCGCGAGCGCAAGTCCGGCGCATTGTTGCGCCGAGCGAACTCCCACGCGTCTTCATCACGCGCCTGCCGCAGGCTGTCCTCCAGCGCAAATAAAGCGCGGTTCAGCTCAGCGAAGAGCGCACGCATTTGCGACACACTGGTGTCTTCGCGAAAGGGATTCGATTGGATATCGCTGAGCGCGAGCAGGATTTCCAACTGCGCGATATCGGTGGCCGCATACGCCGCCTGGACCTCGTGCCATAGAGTAGAGACAGCGGCGCTTCCGTCGGCGCGCAGGTCGGGATGCAATCGCCGAACGAGGAGGCGGTAGAGTTCCTTCACGCGCTCGTCCATCGGCGCCGCCGCCGTCTCCTCTTCGACAGGTTCGCGAGGCGCCTGCTCGATGGGTCGGCAATTCCGAGGCGCTGGCGGATCAGGAGGCCGGTTGCGAAACATGTGTGCTTTGAAGGCTTCGAACGTGGTCGAGTAAGCCTCGTCATCGAGCTTATCCGGATTGGTTCCGATAAATTTCTGCACCCAATCCTGGAAAAGCGCTTCCTGTTCAAACTCACTGAATCTCCGTTCTCCATCGGTCCTTTCCCGGGCCCGCAGTTCCGGTTCCTCAGAAGCCAAAGATGGATTGGCGCGACGAGCCTTGACCCGCAGATAGGCGGTGTGCGGATCGTAAAATCCGCGCCGCATTTCCATTTCCACTTCGTGCACGAATTTTTCGCTCTCGCGAATCTGCGCCTCTACCTCGCGCAGCTCGCTCAGGAGCGGCCCGAATTCTCGCGCCCGCCAACGCGCAAAGCTCGGCTTATCCTCGCGCTCGAAGCGATGCCAGGCCGCCCGCGCTTCATCGAGCCGCGCTCGCGCCGCGCCGCATTCTTCCGCTGCCCTCCGGCGCAACGGGTTTTGGTCGATCAAAACCAGGTCGCGCCCGGACGAATCCGGTTTCATGCCCGCTCCACGGCGTCTCATTTTGCGCTCTCCTCCCATTGGAACGGGGAACTTATGCAGGCAAGACGCGCAGGGAAACTGTTTCGAGCTTCCGGCGCGATTTCGGTGCAAAAGTGGATCGAATGATCTTGTCTGGTTACGTTCGTTTCGTCAGAATTCTCGTATGAAAACGTTACTAACAGTTCTCATGCTGGCCGCATTCCTCCGTACCACCGTCGCCGCGCCGCCGGCCTCGCGGGGTCAGACCATCGCGGACATCAACGTGATCCCCACGCGCGTATTGCAACGAGCGATCAGCCCCAAGTTCTTCAAGACTCTGCTTATATCGCCGATCCAGGCGCGGGTTGTCGTCCGCGGTGAGCTATCCGGCACGCGCCTCTCCGGTTTGAGGGTGGTCCACTCTGAATCAGGCGGTCAGTGGGATTCGCTGGCTCTGCAGCGGGCGAGCGATGTGCGGATGGCCGGAAACGATACGCTCGATCGGCCTAACACGAAGAACGCCGTGTTAGTGCACCTTCTTATTTACCAGATCGCGGACGGCACCATGGCGCTTTCCTTTGCGCATCTGGACATTCCGGGTGGCGACCAGATGCAATACTACGGGTGCTCCAGGCTCGCGGTCTTGAAAAACGACGGCAAATGGGTCGATATCAAAGGACCGGAAGGTTTGGAAGGGAAAGGCTTGGCCGTTCGCCAGGGTTTGAAAAACAATCTCGAAGCCAGTCTCAAGGTGGAAAGGCTCACCCAAGGAGCCGAAGCCACCAACATGGGAGCGGGGCGCTGATCAGGCGGGTCTGCGGCGCCTTTGCCATTCTGAGCGAAGCGGAGCGGAGTCGAAGAATCGCTCGCGGTAACTTAGCCGCAGAAATCTGAATCCATCTCCGCCGGTGAGCGCATCTCACTGGCAAGATGATCCACGATCTGCGTTTCGCGGTCCGTCAGCTCCTAAAGGCGCCGGGGTTCACGATCGCGGCTGTGCTCGTGCTCGCGCTCGGCATCGGGGCCAACACCGCCATCTTCAGTCTCGTTCATACCATGTTGTTCGCGCCTCCGGGCTATGCGCGACCACACGAACTGGTGCAGATCTTTTCGCAGGACACCAAGAATCCCAAATCGTTCCGCGCCTTTTCGTATCCGACGCTGAACGACATTCGCGCCCAGAACTCGGTCTTTTCGGGCGTCGCCGCGCACAACGTCGGCATGGTCGGCCTCGGCGAGCAGAACAACACGCGCCGCACCTTTGCCGATATTGTGACGGCCAACTACTTCGACGTGCTCGGCGTCGCGCCTGTCATTGGCCGCACCTTCACGCTCGATGAAGAACAGCCGGGCCGCGCCGCCTCGGTCGCGCTGGTGAGCTATGGCTATTGGACCAGGCATGACCGGGATGCGTCCGTGCTCGGTTCGCAAATCCAGATCAACGGCCGCTCCTACACGATCATCGGCGTCTTGCCACGGACCTTTACCGGCACGCTCGCGATTCTTTCTCCCGAGGTCTGGTTGCCACTCAGCGCCTATGAATTCGTCGTCAACGATTATGCGAATGACAACAAGGAAGCTTTGACCAGCCGCACCGGGCAACAGCTGCTCGTGATTGGGCGTCTCAAGAATGGCTTGAGCGCTCCGGCTGCCGAAGCCGCGATCAAAACGCTCGCCGCAAATCTTGAGCGCGCCTACCCGGTCGAGCAGAAAGACCAGACGTTCACCACGGCGCCGCTCTCGCGCTTTTCCATCAGCGATGATCCGCCGGACGACAGCCAACTCACTGCGATCGCGCCGATGTTGATCGGGATGGCGGCGGTCGTGCTGCTGGTCGCGTGCCTCAATCTCGCCAACATGCTGCTGGCGCGCGGCACGGGGCGGCGGAAAGAGATCGCGATTCGTCTCGCGCTGGGTGGGAGCCGCTGGCGTGTCGTTAGGCAATTGCTCACGGAAGGATTCCTCCTCGCTCTGATCGGCGGCGCTGCGGGTCTTATTGTCGGGCTATGGTCTTCCAAGCTTCTGGCCGCGTCGATGCGCGGGTTGTTGCCGCTCGACCTCGTTTGGAACGCCGGACCGAACGGACCGATTCTCGCGATGACGTTTGCGTTTTGCTTGTTGGGCACGGTGGCATTTGCGCTCGGTCCGGCGCTGAAGTTGTCGCGTAACAGCGTGATCGGCGATTTGAAGGAGCACGCCGGCGAAGATGTGGTCCGGCGGCGCTGGCGTTTTCTGCCGCGCAATCCGCTCGTCGTCGTGCAGATTGCGTTCTCGCTCGCGCTGCTCACGGCGGCGGCGCTTTTCATTCGCGGCGCGAACAAGGCCGCCTCGCTCGAGACGGGGCTGCGGGTGGAGAACGATTTGCTGCTGGAAGTGGACGCCAGCCTCGGGGGCTTCGATCCCCAGCGCGCCGAACAGCTTTATCGCACGCTGTCGGACCGCCTCGCCGCGCTGCCCGGCGTGCAGCATGTGAGCGTTTCGGCGACGGCGCCTTTCGGCATGGTATCACTCGCTCGGGCGATTCAACGCGCCGGGATGCACGTCGGCAAAGACGACAAGCCGGCGAACGCGGCGGAGGGCCTCGCTTTCAGTTCGCGTTACAACAGTGTCGGCGCCGAATATTTCGCTGCGGTCGGGTTACCGATTTTGCGCGGCCGGAATTTCACCCCGGGCGAAGCAACCCAGTCCAACAGTCCGGCGGTGGCGGTGATCGACGAGGCGCTGGCGAAGAAACTCTGGCCGGATGGCGACGCTCTCGGCCAGCGGATTCAGATCGCGTCCGACGCGGCGCCGCGCGCGAAACGCGATGACGGTGGTGGCGGCATGGGAATTCAACAACTCGGCAAGGGCAATCTCAAACCGGAGGACCCAATCGAAGTGGTCGGAATAGCGGCGAATACGCTTGGCGCGGTTTTCGAGAAGCACCCTCGCGGGACGATCTATGTGCCGTTCGCGCGCGGGTTTCAGAATAACGTCTTTTTCTTTATTCAGTTCGCCTCCTTGAATAAGGCGACGATACCCACCATGGCCGACTCGGTGCGACGCGCGGTCCGCGAAACCGATCCAACGTTGCCGATGCTTTCGTTGAAAACATTTTCGCAGCACCTCGACGCGAACATGGAGATTTGGATTGTCCGCGCGGGTGCGACGCTCTTTTCGGTCTTTGGGGGGCTGGCGCTGGTCCTGGCGATCGTCGGCGTTTACGGAGTGAAAGCCTACTCGGTCGCGCGTCGCACCCGCGAGATTGGCATCCGGATGGCGCTGGGGGAGCAGCCGAAGGGCGTGCAATGGATGATTATCCGCGAAGGCTCTTTCATGCTCGCGGGCGGCCTCGCGCTCGGTCTGCTCCTGGCCATGGCGACGGGCAAGCTGCTCTCCGGCATGTTGTATCAGGTGGGCGCGTTCGATCCGGTCGCTTTTTCCACCGCACCATTGTTACTCGGGGCCGCGACGCTCATTGCCACCTGGCTCCCGGCTCGGCGCGCGACCCGCATCAGCCCGATGACGGCCTTGCGGACGGAGTAGGGGATTCCGCAGGCCGCGCGGGTGAATTTAAGTTTTGACTAAACCATTATTCGCCTCAATCATATATGTCTATAGCATATATGGCTTCACCCATTCTCGACCGTGAACTGAAAAAAGGCAGCGCCGAGCTTTTGATTCTTTCCCTGGTGGAAGACCGGCCACGGCACGGCTACGACATCGGGCAGCTGATCGAATTGCGCTCACGTGGCGCGCTACGCTTTAACGTCGCTTCGCTCTATCCGCTTCTTTATCGACTGGAGAAGCGCGGCTGGATTCGCGGGCGCTGGGTCGAGAAGGCCGGACAACGCCGCCGGCGTTATTACCGTCTCACTCCGGCCGGCGCAAAAGTTTTGGCGGCGCAACGCGACGGCTGGCGTGAATTCGTCGAAGCGATCAATCGCATTACGGGACTCGAACATGCCTGACTTCAAAGAAGAAATCCGAAAGCGCCTGGCTGATTCGAGTTTATCTCCGACTCGCGAAGCCGAGATTGTCGAGGAGCTGTCGCAGCATCTCGAGGATCAATATGAGCAATCGCTCCATGGCGGAACGACGGAGGAAGATGCGTATCAGGCGGTGCTCCTCGAGCTGCGCGAAAGCGACCTGCTGGCTCCAGCACTGCGGCGAATCGAGAAGCGCATGCCGCGGAACGCCGTGGTGATGGGAACGGAAAGCAAAACCAATTTGCTGGGAGATCTCTGGCAGGACTGTCGTTACGGGATGCGAATGCTGCTGAGGAACCCCGGGTTCACCATCGTCGCGGTCCTGGCCCTGGCTTTGGGAATTGGCGCGAACAGCGCGATCTTCAGCGTCGTTAACACTATTCTGCTGCGGCCGTTGCCTTACAAGAATCCGGGCGCGCTCGTCATGATCTGGGAGGAGGCCACCCACCTCGGCTTTCCGCGCAATACGCCGCCGCCGGCGAATTTTATTGATTGGCGCGAGCAGAGCCGCGTCTTCGAAGCAATGGCCGCGATGGCCGAGCGGAGTTTCAACCTGACCGGTGTCGGCGAGCCGGAAAGACTCGATGGCCGGCGGGTCTCGGCCAATCTCTTCTCGCTCTTAGGCGTCGACGCGCAACTGGGCCGCGGGTTTCTGCCGGAAGAGGATCAACCCGGCACGCGCGTGGTGGTCCTGAGCTACGGCTTGTGGCAAAGGCACTTCGGTTCCGATCCAGGCATCATTGGCCGGCCTCTTACTCTGAGCGGCGAAAGCTACACGGTCGTGGGTGTGATGCCACGGAGCTTCCAATTTCCTACGCGTGGAGATCAGTTATGGGTTCCGATCGCTTTTCCCGCGGAAGAAGCGAAACAGCGCGGCAATCATTACCTTGAAGTTGTCGCGCGCATCAAGCCGGGCCACAGCCTGAAGCAGGCCCAGGCGGAGATGGACACGATCGCCGCCCGACTCGCGCGGCAATATCCCGAGGACAACGTTCGCATTGGCGCGGTCGTGACTCCGTTGCACGAACAGGTAGTGGGCGACATCCGGCCCGCGCTCCTGGTCTTGTTAGGCGCGGTTGGGTTCGTCCTTCTCATCGCGTGCGCGAATGTCGCCAACCTGCTCCTGGCCCGGGCCGCGGTCCGTCAAAAAGAGATCGCGTTGCGCCTGGCGCTCGGCGCAAGTCGGTCTCGCCTCACGAGACAATTTCTGGCGGAGAGCGTTTTGCTCGCGGCGCTCGGTGGTGGCGTCGGTCTGGCCTTGTCGCTGGCCGGGATAAACGTCCTCAAAGCCTTCATCCCCGAAAACATCTCTCAGGCCCAGGCGATCAACATTGATGGCAAGGTGCTGCTCTTCACCGTTCTCGTTTCCCTGGCGACCGGGCTTGTCTTTGGTCTGGCTCCGGCTACGCAGGCCTCTAATTTCAATCTGAACGAGACCTTGAAAGAAGGTGGCCGAGATTCCGGCTCCGGCAGCCGGGGCAATCGCCTGCGCAGCCTCCTGGTCATCAGCGAAGTCGCCGTCTCATTCATCCTCTTGATCGGCGCCGGACTTTTGATCAACAGCTTCCTGCACCTGCGCAACCTTGATCCGGGATATCGCGCCGATCATTTGCTGACCATGAAAGTAGCTCTGCCCGAAACGAAGTACCCCGACAAAGAGCGGCGCGCGCCGTTTTATTCCGAGCTGATCCGCCGCGTCCAAACTCTGCCGGGAGTTCAATCCGTCGCCGTCGCGAGTAATCTCCCTCTGACCTATAACGGTGATTCCGTGCCGATAGGAATCGAAGGTCGCGCCGATCCGCCACCCGATCAGAGACCCGACGTTATTCTTCGAGTGGTCAGCCCCGGCTACTTCAGCACGATGGGAATAGCGTTAGTGCAAGGGCGCGATTTCACCGAGCAGGACAAAGGCGAATCGCTCAGGGTAGTAGTGATAAGTGAAAAGACCGCGCGTCACTTCTGGCCCGGTGAAGATCCCATCGGAAAGCGACTCAAGCCGGGTTCGACCACCTCTGATGGCCCCTGGCGGGAGGTCATCGGCGTAGTTAAGGACGTCCGCCAAAATGACTTCGTCGCGGAACCCAAGATGCAGATGTACATGGCCTACCCACAGGTAGGTTCGTTCGCGCCAAACGCACTGGTGGTTCGCACGAACGTGGAACCGCTCAGCCTCGGGGCCGCGGTGCGCAGGACGGTCTGGGAGATCGATAAGGACCAGCCCGTCTCCGATATCAGGAGCATGGACGAGATCGTCTCCGAGGCGGTAGCGCGGCAGCGCTTCAGCATGCTTTTGTTAGGTGTATTCGCCGGCCTGGCTCTGGTTTTGGCCGCAGTCGGAATCTACGGAGTGATGAGTTACTCCGTCGCTCAACGGACGCGTGAGATCGGCATCCGCATGGCGCTAGGGGCGAAGAGTAGCGACGTATTGAAGATGGCGGTCGGGCAGGGGTTACGGCTCGTCTTTGCCGGAGTCGTGATTGGTCTCGCCGCCGCCCTCATCCTGACTCGAGTCATGGCAAGCCTGCTCTTCGGCGTGAGCGCGACTGATCCAGCCACCTTTGCCACGATCTCACTGGTGCTCTTCAGCGCGGCCCTGCTCGCAAGCTACATTCCCGCCCGTCGCGCCACCAAGGTCGATCCCATGGTCGCCTTGCGACACCAGTAAACAGCACGGGAAACTCTCGCGCTTCTTCCTCCTAATCGGGTCGTGCTGGTGATCCCTTCCTGAGTTCCTGCTTTCCTAATTGAATCCCAAATCCGTGTCATCCGCGTAATCCGCGTAATCCGCGTAATCCGCGGTTAACTTTTCCCCAGTCTCTTTGTTCAATTTGGGCGTTCGATGTTCGGCCTTTTCTCCTTCCCTGGTTTGATCTCTTTACGACCAGGAAGCCGTCAGCCTAAACTAGGTGGTATGACCACCGATTTAGCCCAACTGGCCTCCGACCGATATGAGATCGCCGACACTCTGAATCGTTACGCCTTCGGCCTCGACCACGGCGATCCGGATTCGTTGGCCTCGGCTTTCGCGGAAGATTGCCTCGTCGATTTTACTCCTGCGGGCGCCAAGCTCGGCCTCGACTTCCCAAAGCTGACTGGCCGCCAGGCCATTTTGGATGCTCTTCTTCCACTGATCGGCCCGCTCGACACCAGCCACACCGCCAGCAATCTCCAGATCGAAATCAGCGGCGACTCAGCCACGTTGTATGGGTATGTCATGTCACAACATTTCATGCCGCGACAAGGTTCGCGCCGCGGCTCGGAGCACGCGCTCTTAATGAACCGCTATGATTGCGAGCTGGTGCGCGACGGCCAGAAGTGGCGCTTCAAGCGGATCACGATCGACAACGCCTGGGTCCAAGGCGACCCGGAAATTCTCAACGCGTTAGCCGGCCGCCAGGCTCTGCGCGCGAAATCGAAGCAGCCGAAATAATTTCGCCATCCTCTCTCCTAGTCCCTCGAGCTCGTCCAGATTCTTATCGGCGCTGGTGTTCTTGTTTCTTCCTGTTCTTCGCGCTTACCTGGCATCCTAAAATGATCTAGGTCGGAGTTTTTTTGTTCGGAGGGACATGCTTCTGCACGTCCTGAGCGCGCAGCCGCCTCCGCGAGCGCCGCGACCCATTTTGAATGTTCTTGTCTACCTTGGCAAAGAATCCACTCTGATGGCATGAGCTGGCTCCCTCTGCCGGTCAAGCCCGATGTGGCCCTGCTTTCCGAGCAGCGGGTGGGCAAGAAGTGCATGCAGAGCCCGAACCTGGCGGCCGCGCTTGATTGCTGGTTGCAGGCTCATCCCAGCGTGGCTTCCCATATGGAATGGATCCCACCAAGCGGCTGGGTTAAGTGGAAAGACTGGCCGCAGGGCCTCAAACAGCAGCTGCACAATCACTTTTGGCTCGCCGTCTCCTGGTATAAACAGGGAATGCCGCCGGCTTTTCCGCAGCCGTTTCCAATTCTGTTGCCGAAAAATCTTCCGGGGGATCCAAAATATTTCGGTGGGCTGTGCATGACCGAGCAAACCGCGAAGGGCATATATCTCTCGTACGTGGCAAACGCCTTGGCCGCCGAGTTAATGGGAATATTTCCGTGGTCGATCACCAGCTACACCGCCGATGACCTGTGGCACTTGCTTAGCTATCTTGAACTTGTTCAGTATGCCTCGCCCTCGCAGACGCAATTTCCGGGGTACTATTTGCCGTCCCATATTTCGCCCACCGTCCCCTATTATGTGGTCCATTTTTTCAAGAAGAACTCGCTTTTAGGCCCGACTGCGCTTGAGACCGTCAGCCGTCTGTTCGGGTGGTGCCGCTGCTTGTCGCATTATTGGGCCGAACCCAATGGGGAGATTGACAGTACTTGTTTTTGGGGCCCGGATGCTCCGCCCATTGGCGTCTCGCAGATGATCGAAGGCACCACCTATACGGGGAAGGTCTTTCCTAAGCCCGTTTCATTTGGACATTTTACGGCTGGCTGCAGCGGCACCGCGGGATTTCTAAAGTCAGTTCTGCGTGCCGTCAATATAAGGGCGGAGGACCGATTCGCTGGCAGTCACGCCACGCCATTTTTTCCGACGATCGATCGCGCCCTGAGTCACGGCGACGACCCGTACAGTCAGGAGGGGATTGTGACGGCCTTTCCCGGTTGGCCGGTACCGGCTTGGCAGGAATATCTGATCACCGGAGCGCGGTGGAACCAATTGTATGGGCCCAATGTCCCCTGGGCCACAGCTAACGCCAATATCGGCCGCCGCAACGCGGAGATCGCGTTTGAATATCTTTCCGACAGCCTCTTAAAAGCCTACTGCAACGATGTGAAAGCACAGGTGAGTCATGCCAATAGCAAAGTGTTTCAAGCCTACCTCAAGAACTATTACACGCTGGGCGAACTTGAATGGGGACAACTCTGGCAAAGGCTGGAGGCGAAGGCGATCGCGACTGGCTTCTGTAAACAGATACCCTAGTTTGGCATTCGTTGATAGACGTATCCGAAAAGCCCTAGCGATGGTGCCGCATTGGGCACGCCGTAAAGAAAACCGTTTCACTACCGGCTCATCTCCATCCTGTGCCTTGTCCATATCCCGATCTGGCGCCGGCTTCCTTATTTTCATCCTGCTCTTCGCGTTCACCTGGCATCCGAAATTGATGTAGGCCGGGTCAGATTTTCAACCGCGGATTACGCGGATTTCGCAGATGTCCTGAGTCCGTGCTTTTCCGATTAGAAGCTCCAATCCGTGTTATCCGCGCAACCTGTCGCGGCGTAGTCTCGGCGTAGGCGGATCCGCGGTTAAGACTTTGCGGTTGGGCCGCGGCTCGGAGAACGCGCTCCTGATGAACCGATGCGATTGCGAACTGGTCCGCGACGGCCAAAAATGGCGCTTCAAGCGGATCACGATCGACAATGCCTGGGTCCAAGGCGCCATTATCCGTCTTCACGTTGTAATTACGCGCCAAGTCTATAAGTTATGATCTAGGAAAAGATGCACCGGAGTATGGCAATGCGGGGCCACTTGCTTAAATTCGTCATCACCGCGTTCGCGTTGTTCGACGCAATCGGCATCGCATGCTCCGCCCCTGCGAACACGCTCGCTACCTGGACCGATAACAGCGGCACTCACGCCTGGGAAAATTTCGGTAACTGGGACATCAACCAGGTCCCGAACAATAGCAGTTTCGATGTCCGGTTTTCCACGTCGGGCGCTTTGACCTGCAACCTATCCAGTCAGTTCCAGATCGGGAGCTTTTTTTCCATTAACGGCCTCAATCTAAACATGAATCCGGGCAGCCTCCTGGCCATCACCAGCTCGAACGGGATCACCAACAACGGCAGGATCCTGGTGAACTCTAACGCAGCTCATGTTGCGACGACATTTCGGTTCGACACCAGCGTGACGATTAACGGCTCGGGCCGCATCCAGCTCAACGGCATCGCCGCGGGTGACTCCACTTTTCTTGCCGACGGCGTCACGATCACCAACGGGGTGAATCATACCATCGACGGCCGGGGCGACCTCTCGATGGCCACCAACAACACCGTTCTCGTCAACAACGGGACTATCAGCGGCGATAGTCCGGGCTCTTTCGGAGATCCTTTACGAATTTCTCTAAGCAACTCTCTAGGAAACCAGAATAACGGAACGATAACAGCCGGTTCCGGGGGCGGTTCCCTTTTGTTCAGGGAAGGTTTTATCGATCAAAGGGGTGGCGGTAGAATCGTGAACAACGGCGGCAAAGTGACCTTGGGCGATACAACTCATTCGCCCAGCTTTCGGGGCGGAGTATTCGATGCTGACATGACAGCGGTCAACGTGACTTTTGATGGTTGCACGCTTTCGAGAATCACGTCGATGCCAGCCGGCGGCCTCCTTACCATTCTGGCAGGCGGTTTGGTTAATAACAGTTCTCTGTTCGCCGCGAATATTCGATTCGATGCCAGTACCGCCATTAGCGGCATCGGCAAGATTTATCTCCAAGGTGAGACCATTTTGGCAGATGGGTTCACGGTCACGTACGATGCAAAACAACCTATTCAGGGATTTGGCGACATCCTGGTCGCGGCGAACAATGCGAAGCTGATTAATAACGGCACCATCACCGGCACGGGAGGCTCCCTCCGCGTTTTCCTCAGCACTTCTGGAGGAAGCCAAAATAATAAAACGATAGGTAGTAGTGGCGAACAAGGGCCGGGCCTGCTCTCGCTCCAGCAAGGGACCCTCGATCAAACAAATGGGGGCGTGATCCTGGCGGTCGGGACTGCGCCGAGGGCGTTTATGCCGGGTGCCAGCAGCAGTGTGCAAATCGGTGGGGCGCAGTTCTTCACCGTTACAGGGGGCACCCTTAATACAACAAACAGCCTCCCGTTTACCGGAGTTATTCAAGGGGTGGCTGCGATCCTCTCGGGCGCCATGACTAACCTGGGAGATTTCCAAGTTCCCGTGAGTGGTCTTACGGTCGTCACCGCCACGACGCTGGGCAACTACCGGACCATCACGCTGAACGCGAGTAGCTCGTTGCTTCGCTTCGACGGCAGCACTCTGGTCGGCGGTCCCGGCGCTATCATTCTCACGAACAACGCGACGTTGGAGATTAACAATAACGCCGCCAACAATGTCACGAACGGGAATGGTCACACCATCAAGGGTAATGGCACCATCCAGATCGACAGCGGCTCGGCCCTGACTAACAACGGGCTGATCGTCCCGGGCTTATCTGCCGGAGTCCTTAATTTTAGCGGCGACCTTCAGCTCGGCGCATCCTCGAACCTTTCGTTCGAAATCGGCGGTACAAATCCAGCCATCGATTACGACGTCCTCCACAAGACCGATAACGGCACGTTGACCCTTAACGGCAAGCTGACTGTGACCTTGATAAATGGTTTCACACCGGTCGCGCCCGATACGTTCACTATTATTACCACCCAAAGCATGTTGGCGGGCGCGTTTAACAATGTGCCGAACGGCGCGAGATTAAACACCGGCGATGGCAGTGGGTCCTTCGTTGTCAGCTATAGCGGAAACAACGTTGTCCTTTCCGGTTTCGGGCCGGTCGCACCAACTCCAACACCGACACCGACACCGACAGCGACTCCGGCTCCGACTGCGACGCCAAACCCAACCCCCACGACGACACCCAATCCAACGGCCACTCCTACGCCAACACCAATCACCAGGCTGGCAAATATTTCGACGCGCCTCCGGGTGGAGACTGGCGATAACGTTCTTATTGGTGGCTTCATCTTGACGGGCACGCAGCCGAAGAAGGTCATCATTCGTGCCATCGGTCCATCGCTCGGGCTGGCTGACAAGTTGCCTGATCCAACACTGGAGCTTTACAGCGGCTCGACCCTGCTTGAGTCGAACGATAACTGGGTGGACTCACCCGAGAAGCAAGCAATCATCGACAGTACCTTTGCGCCTTCTAACGATTTCGAATCGGCGGTGGTCGCTACCTTACCAGCCAGTAATGCTGCCTACACGGTAGTCGTACGCGGCGTCAGCAATGTCACCGGAACCGGACTCGTGGAAGTCTACGATCTTGATCAGGCGGCGGACTCAAAGCTGGCAAATCTCTCCACCCGCGGCTTTGTCCAAACCGGCGACAACATCCTCATTGCGGGAATGATCGTGCTCGGGCCGGGGTCGCAGAAGGTAATCGTGCGCGCGATCGGGCCTTCTTTGTCCCTGCCCGGGAAATTGGACGATCCCACTCTGGAACTGCGCGATTCCAATGGGACGTTACTCCAGCTTAACGACAACTGGGTGGAGAGCGCGGACAAGCAGGCGATCATCGATAGCGGGGTGCCGCCCACGAACGATTTCGAATCAGCCATTGTGGAGACTCTCCCCGGCAATGGCGCTTCCTTCACCGCGATTGTGCGTGGAGTAAATGGCTCCGTCGGGATCGCGCTGGTGGAAGTGTACGCGCCGCCGTAAGCGTCGGCCGAGGGTTTGATGCGATGACCTGCGCCGCGCTCGGGCTCGATGAAGAGGCAGTGAAGGATTACATCAAGCGGATCACCATCGACACGCCTGGGTCCAAGGCGACCCGGAAATTCCCTGTCGCGCCCTAGCGTTGGCGAAGGAGGATCAACGCCCTGGCCGGTCGCCAGGCCCTGCGCGTGAAATCGAAGCAGCCGAAATAACTCCGGATGCCCGCGACGAGCTTTCTTGTTTGGATGATCGCGATCCGCCAAGGTGCTGAGCGTGCCCCCAACCCTGGCGAACGGCAAAATCTGGCTGCATGAGATCCCAGCTCTTTACATCCGGCGATCCGCTCGTTTCCGACGCCTCAAAATCAGGCGCGAATCGTCCGCAGATACGATCACTTTAGCCAGGCAATTTTCAACTCGCGTTCCATTGCCTTGAATTCAGGATCGCCCGTGACCAAGTCACATTTTCGGTGCTTCGCCAGGGCGGCCGCACACGCATCGGCCAGACTGATTCGATGGGAAGCCTTTAGTTTCGCCGCGATGTTTGCCAGCTCGCGCGTGACCGGATGAAACGCTATCGGCAATGAGACCAGGCTGGCTGCGACTGATTCCCATCCCGCCAAGCCATTTCTTTGAATAATGATGTATTGGATCTCGGCGTAATTGACTTCCGTCATATGAAGCGGCTCGTGCCGAGTGGCCGCCTTGTGCAACAGCTCCTCGACTCTGTCCGCGCCCGGTTCATCGCGGAGGTAGGCGATGAGGGCGAAGCTATCGAGCACGAAGCCGGGCATACTTCGCCTCTTCCAGGGCTTTTTCTTCTTTCTTGTGTTCCGACCACGCTTGCCGGAATGGCTTCTCACCCGGTTTTCGTTTGAGAGCGCCTCGCACGCGTCTAATCACCGCGCCGGTAATGGGTTTTAGCAGGATTCCTTCCGCTGTCGTTTGCACAATCGCCTTGGTCCCGTTCTCAATTTCAAACTCGCGCCGAATGCGCCGTGGAATGACGACCTGCCCTTTCAGGGTAAAGGAAACTGTGATTGTATCCGACACGTGGAAAAGTAAATCCTAATCTAGAAAGTAAGTCAATATCAAAAAAGTATTACAACGGGTAATTCTGCTCCTCGCGTTCACCCGGCATGCGAAAATGATGTAGGCCGGATTAAATCTTCAACCGCGGATTACGCGGATTTCGCAGATGTCCTGAGTCCGTGCTTTTTTGATTAGAATCCCAATCCGTAAGATCCGCGCAATCCGCGGTAAAGAACTTTGCGATTCGCGCCGCGGCTCGGAGCATGCGCTCCTGATGAACCGCTACGACTGTGAGCTGGTGCGCGACGGCCAGAAATGGCGCTTCAAGCGGGTCACGATCGACAATGCCTTGGTCCAAGGCGACCCGGAAATTCTCAACGCGCTGGCCGGTCGCCAGGCGTTACGCGCGAAAGCGAAGCAGTCGAAATAACCTCTGAAAATGTGCGTGCCATTTTCTGTCGACGTATCTCAGTGCGGAGGCGGCGCTTTTCCCAACGGATATAGCTGTACTGGGAAGTACCGAATACGATCAACTTCGGATAGACGTTCGTTCACGTAGTGACCCACCTTGAACGCATCAAGAACATAATCTGGAACGTTCGGGCCTGCTGATGCGTTGAAACTGTTAAAAGCCTGCAAGTGGTGGTCAAAAAACCTAAGTGCCGCACTTCTAGACTCAGACATCATTGATGATCTTCCATACGGGTTGATTCTTGGCAGAAGAAAAACATCGCGCAGAGTCCAATCGTGATATTGAGCAGCGCTTTGGTGCGAATATTTTAGACTCGACAGCATGACGATATCGACGAGATCGAAGTCCGAGGAAGGGTGGAATCCCTGAGCGGTGAACAAACCCTCGTGCCCATATAGATTCATATAGAACTCATTAATATTGCCGACGTATCCGCACGCTAAGAACAAAATGTTTAGATTATCGACGCTTGAATCTGGCGAAAACTTTGCATGCGCCTTAAGAAGAAAATCCTTCAGGGTGAGGTCTTTATTTTTCCCAAATGCAACTTTTGCGGTTCCACTACTCTCAATCTTATCTTTCAAATCGCGCAACTCGCGAGCATGGTCGGGCACTCGACCGGCGGTTTTCAACAACAGCTTTATGCCCTCTCCACCGACTGCCTTTGTTTTCGGTTCAACTGGGCATTTGACTTCGATAGCCACTTGCGTCGAACCGGCGCGAAGCCAAACATCAACATCTTTCTTGTTCTCGCGGTTGACTCGCTTATCCAGGGTAAAGTCTTGAAGCGGTTGCTGATGGATATGATTGGCAACCGTGAGCTCACAGGCGTTCTCGTAGAAAGTATCATCGCTATATCGTGTTTCATCCGGGACGAAGAATCTCTTTTGGAGAGTTTGTTTCCAATTATCGCTGTCATGAATAGCCATGAAAGCCGAAGCGAATCCGGCTAGATACGCAGGTCCTCCTTGCTTGAGAGCGTGCTTGTCCGAAAGTTCCGAGAGCAACGCGCGCAAATTATCTTCATCCATTTGGAAACAATTTCATGCAGGGTGAGTAAATCCCAGTATCGAAGAGGATAGAGTACATGTTGGCCCGAACGCCACCGCAAGCGTGCCACGATCGACAACCTGCGTGCGGGGAGGGATTCGGAATCCTCAGACTTTCGCGATCTCAATGAGCTCAATGATACAATAGAGTATGATTACTTGGATCGGGTTTTTGGCGAAACTTACTGAATTCTTTGTAACGAAGGTGGCCGGCCGTAGGATCGATCTTTCGTCCGATCGCCGCCATAGAGCGGCCAAAGCACTCGTTCGTTTCTATCACGCGCTAGCGGAAAGTGGTGCCATTTTGACCGAGCTGCTCGAGATTTTCGGTAACGCGTACCAAAAGAAAAAACCGATACTTTTCAGCAAGGATATTGTCCCGTTCGAAAATCGAATCACGAGACTTAACGAAGAGCTCGCTAGGCAATTCGATGAACTCGTCCGCGCAATCGGCATTCTCTATCCTGACCTCGCTTCGCTGCTATACAAAATTCGCGGTTTCAAGACTGCGACGATTACTTCCTTCGGAATCCTGCTTAAAAAGGCAAGATTCGAAATTGAGTACGATGGATTGCATCCATTCAAGAAGATCTCATTTACCACGTTTCGGGATGGGGTTGCAGAAATCGATTTTGAAGAATTTATGAAGTCATCGACGCTCCATCGTGATGACTTTCCGTATACCGTACCCGAATCAAACCGTCTCGCCGAAGCTTTGTCAGTGCTTCTCGTCGAAGATGAATTCACGTCTGCAGATTTTGAGAAAATGGCCTATCTGCAAGAGCGTCTAGTGAACCAAAAGGTTCTGTTGGACGAGGCGACCAAGTTGTTGCGCGTTTTCATCGCACAGAACTTTACTTTTTCAGATCTCCTCCATGTTAGCGACGCACCTGATATTTGGTAATTCAACAGTTGAAGGCAGGCAGGCAAAAAAAAAGACTCCGAGAATCCGCCTAATCCGGTGAAGATTCGAATACGTGTTGATAATTACAATCGCTAGTCGCGGCTACGCGAGGAGGTCGTGTCTGAATTGGATTAGCTCTGTGCCCTAGGTTCACCAGCTTTGTCGTCATGGAAAAAGGTCTCATGGCGGCACAAGATCCTAACAAAAATGGAGATATTAGGTGTTCCTTTGGTATTGCCGGTTTCGTTGCGATCTAATATGCTCGAAGTGGTGTAGGTTTCCCTCAAACCGTAATAGATAGGGGTTGGTTCGTTAGATACGCCGAGGTAGTGATGCATCGAAATCCTCCAGAAGCAGAATATTTGCTGACCCGAATTCGGGAGGCACGCCGAAACGCTGTACGTTATCGGTGCATGAATATCATATTGTTTGACGTCGTGAAGTTCGGTGTGCCTACACTTTCTGCGATCGTCACAGCAAACCTGTTTCTGTCTACGGTTAAGAACGCCTTTCTGGGTGATACAACGACGATGGTTTTGGCTGTCCTGGTGCTCGTATTTGCCTCTGCTGACACCATATGTAATCCGACCGAGAAGAAGAGAATGGCTTTCAAGACCGCCAATCGGCTCGCGAACCTTGAGGAAGTCCTACGGCTGCGGTTATCGGTCCCTCCTGATCCAAATGTTCGTGTTAAAGAGCTTGAGAACGCTTCAGACCAGCTAAGGCAGATTCTCGATGATTACGCTGACGGAGGCTGGTGATTTCTTTACTGTTCACGTTGCACTCTAGTCAGCGATGCGGCCCGACATGCCTTCAAGGCAAACGGAGGACCGCCATGCGATCTTGCCAAGGCGGTTTCGTGTGGTGAACGGCCAAGAGTTAGTCGTTGAGCGTAAGAGGGCGTTTACGGGAGGGGAAGTCCGGGAAATCGGGTTGTCTTCCAGCCTTTCTTTTGGTAGCCTCGAACGAAATTGTTATATAAACCCTTCGTCCGCCGCAGCGGATGTAAACCGAAACAAGACATTAAGAATCTATCCCTATGAGCGACACCTACGTTCCACTAATCAGTTCCGGCACTGCCGGGCCACTCGGCGTTCTGCATCTCCCGCGGCTTTGGCAGAAGGTCTCTCTTGAAGCGGCGGGTAAACTCGCACCTGGATATCCCGGCATCGGCCGAGGGTTCGATGCGATGACCTGCGCCGCGCTCGGGCTCGATGAGCAGGCCGTGAAGGATTTCATCAAGCAGAAGAAGCCGACGTATCCGGAATTCGAGGCGTGGGTGAAACAAAACGCGAAGTCGCTGACGCCGGATGCGATCGAGAAACATAATGCGTCGGTGCGAGGGTACAATCATGATGACGATACGCGCAAAGGTATCCTGGGATCGTGCGGAATTGCCGATGATGCTTCCGCCGCAAAGGACGCGGTGAACCTGAACAATCTCGACGATTGGTACGAGTTCCACCAAGCGGTGCTGAAATAAATTAGCGACTTAACGATTTAGCGAACTGGCGATTGAAGAATTAGGGATTTGCAATCGCTCAGTCGCTAAGTGGTTTTCGGTCGCTCCATGATTTGGGACTGTCGGCGGTCATAGACCGCCGCTACAGGTTTGGCTTCCGTCGCTGCAGATTTGCGGCTGACATGGCCGCGTGCGCCTGCAATGCTGCGCATCTGCTTGGACGTGCGGAAACACGTCCCTCCGGAGAGGCCGATGATTATTTTTCACCCCGCGGGCGAGAAAGGCATGGAGTGCCAGGACCTCGCGCACAGCCATGCGTTAATGAACAAAGCGGTCTGGATCGACTTGTTCGAGCCGACGGAGCAGGAAGAGATCATTGTGGACATGGTCCTCGGGATCGATCTGCCGACGCGGCGGGAGATGCAGGATATCGAAGTCTCGCGGCGTCTTTACAAGGAGGACAACGCGCTCTTCATGACTTTGACGATCCTGACCAAGGCGGATACGAGCGAGCCGGAAAGCACGGCGGTGACGTTCATCTTCGTCGAGAACCGGCTCATCACCCTGCGCTACGCGGACCCTTCGGTCTTCAAGATCTTTCGCCGGGAACGAGAGTCGGAGCTCGCGCGCTTCGACTCGGGTCAGCGCATTCTGGAAGGCTTGGTGGATAATTTGGTCGAGCACATTGCCGATGTTTTGGAAAATACGGGCGCTGCGCTCGACAGCATTTCGCACGATATCTTTCGGAAGCGGGGCGAGGAGAAAGGGTCCGGGCGCGCGTCGAGCGAAGCCTCGGAGAAGCCGCGCGACTTGGAAGAAGCGTTGCGGCGACTCGGCCGGTGTAGTGATCTGGTTTCGCGGTTACGCGAGAGCCTGTCCGGGCTGCGCCGAATGCTTTCTTTTCTGACCGCGGCGCAAGTAAGCTTTCCGCCCGAAGTCGCGGAGCACCTGCGGACTCTGAGCCAGGACCTTCAACCACTGGGCGATCACGCTTCGTTTTTGTCCGGCAAAGTGAATTTCCTTTTGGATGCGACGCTCGGCCTGATCAACGTGGAACAAAATGCGATCATCAAGATCTTCACGGTGGCCGCGGTTCTATTCCTGCCGCCAACGGTCGTGGGAACGATTTACGGGATGAACTTCGAAGCGATGCCAGAACTCAAGTGGGTGTTCGGCTATCCCTTCGCCATCGCGTTGATGATTATGTCGGCGATCGTTCCGTATTGGTACTTCAAGCACCGCGGATGGTTCTGACCCGCTCGGGAGAGCGGATAAATTAGCGAATTAGCGAATTAGCGACTGAGCGAACTGGTGATTGAATCAGGAAAGCAGGAAAAGGAACTTGGAATTAATCTAGAAGCCGGGAGGCCAGGCGATCGGAGATCGCTTAATTAACGACTTAGCGAGTTAGCGAACTGATAATTGAAGAATCGGATTCGCTCAGTCGTTGATCGTGCTGGAGCTCAGAAATCATCGAATTGGAATCGCTAATTCATTAAATCGTTCAGTCGCTAAATGATTTTCGATCGCTAATTCATTAAGTCGCTCAGTCGCTAATTGGACTCGTTACTGTAACCGGTAAACTTCGACCAGGCCGACACCCGTGGCGCCATTCTTACCGGCCACGATCGTGGTGTAATTGCCGGGCGGCAGAATGGACACAATCGCCGATTCCAAGTCATCGGGTGGCGAGAGGGTGGTGCTGCGAATTTCGGCTTCTTGCGACTGACCAGATGCATCGTTGATTTTCCAATTGTCGTTGGAAGCGATCTTGTCTCCGTTGCTGTTGTGAAGTTCCAGGGTCGGATCAGGTAACGTCCCGGGGACAAACAAGGAGGGGCCGCGTGCGCGCACGATGACCTGGCCTGCGCCCGAGTCATTCGGCCCGAGAATAAAGCCGCCGATCATGACGTTATCGTCGGTATCGACAAAGCCGCGTGTGCTGATATTCGCTAACTGAGAGGCCGCGCCCGGGTCCACATCGTAGGCTTCGATCAGTCCAATCCCTGTCCCGCCGTTTTGCCCGCGCATGATCGCGGTGTAAGAGCCGGGGGCTAGCGTCTGCACCATGGCCGACTCGAGCGGGTTTGTTGGGGCAAGATGGGTCGCAGCGATCTCCGCCTCCTGCGATTGACCGGTCTGATCGTTAATCTTCCAGTTGTCGTTCGTGACGACGGCGCCATTGGGAAAATGCAATTCGAGGCTTGGATCGGCCAGGACGTTTGCCAGCCGTAGCGAAGGACCGATAGCTCGCAGCACAAGCTTTTTGGGAGCGTTGCCGTTAATGATGAAGCCGGCAATCATCACATTGTCGCCGGTTAATACGTTGACGCGGGTGGCTATGTTTTGGAGCTGCTCAAAGCCGGCAGCAGGCACCTCGTTAAGCTCGGCGCTGGCGAGGGCGACATTCCTGAAACCGCCTGCTACCAGCACCTTGCCATTGCCGAGCAAGGTAGCCGTATGGAGCGAACGCGCCGTCCTGAGATCACCTGCCGCGTTCCAACTGCCCGTAGCCGGATCGTAAAGCTCGGCAGTGCCAGCGTAACCGTCCGCCAGTGGGGCGGAGCCTCCTATGGCCAGCACTTTGCCGTCTGGCAGCAGTGTGGCCGAATGAGAATAACGCGCAGTGGCCAGGCTGCCGGTGGTGTTCCACTCTCCCGTTGCCGGGTCGTACAGCTCCGCGTCCGGAAGAAGGTTCATGCCAGCACCTCCAGCAACCAGGACCGTGCCATTTGGCAGCAAGGTCGCGGAATGAATGTAGCGCGCGGTGTTTAGAGTGCCGGTAGCGCTCCATATCCCGCTGGCCGGGTTGTAAATCTCGGCGCTATCGAGAAGCCGCTTCGGAAAATTGCCAGGCGTAGAGATGAGACCGGCTGCGACGAGGACCTTGCCATTTGGGAGTAAGGTAGCCGTGTGACTATCGCGCGCTGTGGCCAGTTTGCCCGTTGTGCTCCAGGTGCCGGTGGCGGGATCGTAAAGTTCAGCCGCGGCGACATTGGTCCCAGTGGTATCATAACCACCTGCCACCAGCACCTTGCCGTTGGGCAATAATGTTGCGGTATGGTGCAGTCGCGTTGTTTTGAGGCTGCCAGTTGTGCTCCAACTTCCCGTCATCGGGTCGTAAAGTTGGGCGCTGGCAGTCCCAGCCCCGACCACAAGCACCTGGCCGTTCTGCAATAGTGTCGCCGTGGTTGAGCCGGTGGTTGCACTGCCCGTGGGAGACCAAGTCCCGGTCGAGGGATCGTAAAGCTCAGCAGTTGCGAGCGCGGTGTTTCCGTCAACACCGCCTGCGACCAGCACCTTGCCATTCGGCAGGAGCGTTGCGGTGTGTGCGTATCGCGGGGCCTCGAGACTGCCCGTGTAGGAAAAGCCAGGTGAATCTCCGCTGCTACTTTGTGCACCGATGACGCCAAAACCCATCGTAAGCAGGAGAGAAAAGATTGAGCGAATCTTTTTGCGGCGATGGCCGGCCGCGAGGTCGGCATGGCGCAGATGGAAGATTGATTGATTCATAAAGGAATTGGCGATTGGGTTGGTCGATGAAGGCCTGCAAAGACGGCCGGGACAGGCGCGACGGTCTGTTCTTCGAACCCATCAAGCGCGAAATCGACGCTTCTTATTTACGCAAATCACAGGGGTTGTCAAATCCCTCTTGGACAAGCCAGATTCGCCGAGAGGAAATCGCAAAATTAACAACAGGCTGATGATTGAAATTGCAAAATTTGCGACCGCGGATGGCTGCGGCCTTCGACGGGCGGAAGCACGTTCCTCCCGCCTGATCGCTAAATCATTAAGTCGCTCAGTCGCTAGGTGATCCTCATCCTCCCGCCATGGCGCCGAGAACGACGAAGGTCTCGGCGCCTTTGGCAACGGCGTCGGGCAGAGGAGCGTCGGGCGGATCGTGGGAGAGGTCTTGCTCGCAGGCGAAGAAGCGCACGAACGCGCGGCGCTTCTGCGTGACGTGGTCGCGAATGGTGCCGCGCAATACCGGATAGCGCGCCTCGAGGGCATCGAGGATTGAGCGTTGCGTGATTGGGCCCTCAACCTTCAGCTGCACCTCGCCCTCGATGCGGGCGAGTTTCCGCAGGTGGAATGGAAGCTCAACGCGAATCATACGAAGTCAGGAATTCCCAACAGTCAAACTCCAAGCTCCAAACAAACTCCAAATTTCAATCAAGGAAATCAAAACTCCGAAACAGATAGAAGCCTCTAGTGTCTTTGGGTATTGATCATTGGAGCTTCCCTGGGATTTGGGGCTTGGGATTTGTTTTTTCTCCTACGGCAGCGTTTGCACTTCCACGGACAGAACCGCCGGAAGATCGCGGACAATGGGATTCCAAGTGTCGCCGGCATCGGCCGAAGCGTAAACCTGACCGCCGGTCGTGCCGAAGTAAACGCCACACTTGTCGAGCGAATCGACGCACATCGCGTCGCGGAGCACATTGACGTAGCAATCCTTTTGAGGCAGCCCCGCCGTGAGCGCTTCCCACTCGTTTCCGCCTGTCCGGCTGCGGTAAACGCGCAGTTTTCCATCCGGCGGGAAATGCTCGGAATCGCTCTTGATCGGGACGACGTAAATGGTCTCCGGCTCGTGCGCATGAACGTCGATCGGAAAGCCGAAATCGGACGGCAGATTGCCGCTCACTTCGCTCCAGGAATCGCCAGCGTTTTCGCTTCGCATCACGTCCCAGTGTTTTTGCATGAAGAGCACGCCCGGCCGCGATGAATGCATGGCGATGCGGTGCACGCAGTGGCCGACTTCGGCGGTCGGGTCGGGGATTTGATCCGATCGCAATCCCTGGTTGATCGGACGCCAGGTCTGGCCGGAGTCGTCGCTCCGGAACGCGCCCGCGGCGGAGATGGCCACGAAGATTCGCTCGGGCTGGCTCGGATCGAGGAGGATGGTGTGCAGGCACATTCCGCCGGCGCCCGGCTGCCAAAGATTTCCTTTGGCATTGCGCAATCCGGGAAGTTCCTGCCAGCTCTTGCCGCCATCGCCCGAGCGGAATAGCGCGGCGTCTTCCGCTCCAGCGTAAACAATATCAGGATCGGTGAGTGACGGTTCGAGATGCCAGACGCGTTTGAATTCCCAAGGGTGTTGGGTGCCGTCGTACCATTGGTGCGTGCCGGGAACGCCGTCGTAAACGAACTCGTTCCCGACTGGTTCCCAGGTCTTGCCGCCATCGTCGGAGCGCTGGATGAGTTGACCGAACCAGCCGCTGGATTGCGACGCATAGAGCCGGTTTGGATCGACGGGCGAGCCCTTGAGGTGATAAATTTCCCAGCCGGCAAAATGGGGGCCGCTCACCGCCCAGTTTTCGCGTTTACCGTCCGAGGTCAGGACGAACGCGCCTTTCCGTGTGCCAACAAGTAATCGTACTCCGCTCATGCTCTCAATCTTCCAAAGGTGGCGGCGAGTGACAAGCGGTGAGTGGCGAAGAATCCGAATGTAGAGGCGCTCGTCGCGGCGAGCGCCTCTACATTCCGTAAAATTTGGCCGACGAACGGCAATCTTCGCAAATTTCGGTGGGCAGGAAAGAACTCGGGCGATATGATCAGCGGCCGATGAGCCAATTGGAACAACGCCAACCGGACGGCAACGGCCTTGAACGCACGACCGGGCCTCGCGTTCTGAGCCCGGAGTTGAAGCAGCGTTTTGAGACGCTCCGGGATTTGCTTCAGCGCGCTTTGTGGCTGGCGGAACGCTGCGCCGATATTGAAGCGACCCAGATACTGCGAGCCCGTCTCGCAAACCTCCAAGCGGCGGCGTTGCTGGTCATCGTGGGTGAGGTGAAGGCCGGCAAAAGCAGCTTCATCAATGCCTTGGTCAGGGAAGACGTTTGCGAGGTGGCGCCGGGGCCGTGCACCGTTCGGATCCAGGAGCTTGTCTATGGAGTGGAACGCAAAGTAGAGAGCCTGGGTGACGCCTGGCAGCGCGTCTCGCTGCCCAAAGAAGTGCTGCGAGAAACTACGATGGTCGATACGCCGGGGACCAATTCAATCATCCGGAACCATCAAACCATTACCGAGAATTATATTCCACAGAGCGACCTGGTCGTTTTCGTCTTTTCCGCGGTAAACCCGCATACCAAGTCGGCTTGGGAACTCCTGACTTTGATCAAGAAAGAGTGGCACCGGAAAATGGTGTTTGTGCTTCAGCAATCGGATCGAGCCAGCGAGACGGAGCTGACGATCAATCGAGAGCATGTAAGCCAGTACGCCCACGAGCGGCAGGTCGAGAACCCGATGATTTTCACGCTCTCGGCCAAGCGGGAGTTGGAGGGAATTCCCGAGAGCGGGTTTTCCGAATTTCGCAGCTATCTCCAGAATGCCATCGCGTGCGGAGAGGTATGGCGGATGAAGATTGAAGGGTCTTATCAAATGATCAGGGCGGTGATGGGGAAGCTGCTCACTCATCTTCGGGCCGAGAAGGCTTCAATAGATGAGGAGCGCTCCTTCTATCGCGGCCTTCTCAGCAAGGTGGAAGCCCGCGAAGCGACGGCCAGTGCGCTGAAGCAGGCCATTATCGAAAGGCTTTCCACCACCTACGACAATCTCGCCAAACAATCGGAGGATGAGTTTGAGCGTGGGCTCCGCATGGGAAATCTCGTGAAGAGCGCCGTGCCTTTTTGGCGAGACAAGGATACCAGGACCTGGCTTCAGGATTTGAAAGCACGGTTTCAGGATTCTGCCCAGAGAGAGGTGCGGCGCGAAGCGGCCAGCGTATCGAAAGATCTTTTCGATGAGGTGCGGGCGTTAATGGACGAACTGACCCAGAGTATCGCGCACCGGCAGGCGCGCACGCGGGAGGACGCACACTTGCCCCAGGCCGATCACCACGTAGCGATGCTCACCCAATTGAGCTCCAAGCTGGAGGGCATCCGAGTCGACGACGACATCATGAGGGGCAAGGTGGCGGAGACCACGGATGTGAGGAAGCTTGCCCTGGCGGGCAGCCTGCTCGCGGGCCTCGGCATTGTTATCGCGGCGCTGTCGCCTATTCTCTGGCTCGACATCACGGGAGTGATCTTCCTCGCCACCGGCATTTTCCTCGTCGCGGTGGGATTGTTCTGGCGCAGGTCAAGTGTTCTACGCGATTTCAAGCAGCGGCTGGGCGATTCCCGGCAGGAGTTCCATGACCGCCTGGATTCTGAATTTAGCCAAATCTTTGACGGCCTCTTCTATGAGATACGACAAGCTCTGACGGAGACGCTCTTCCGTCTCGACCTGCAAACGTCCTTCAATCCCCCGCTGCTCGAAGAGACATTTCAGATCGGCGAATCCGCTTCGGACATGGTCATCGTCTCACAACGCATCGTTGTCCCGCAACAACCGAGCCAGCCATCGGTGGCGGTCTAGGACGAGCGAAGGTCCTACCTCTTGGGGGAACTTACGCGGCTAGTGCCGAAGGACTGTCTTTCGCCCATTTTCAAATTTATCTTCCCATGGGCCTCGACTTCTATCTAGCTTCATAGGGTAAGGGTCAGCAAGCCGATCGCATGGGTCCGAGGCGATGAGATTTCTCTCGCGTTATTTCTTTCGCCTCGTCAGAATCGAGGCATGAAGCCGTTCCTAACTCTTTTCATTCTCATTGCTTGCCTCCACAGCAGTGTCGCGCTCCCACCGGCCGCGAAGGGCCGCACGCTGACCGACATTAATGTTATTCCCACGCGTGTATTGCGAAATTCTATCAGCCCCAAATTCTACAAGAGCCTGCTGATCTCCCCAATCCAGGGATGGGTTGTTGTCCGCGCAAATCTAGCGGGCACACGTCTCTCTGGAATGAGAGTGATACACTCTGAGCTCAATGGCGCTTATGACCCGCTGGCTCTTAAACTGGCGCAAGAGGTGGTGCTCGCGGGATACCAGTCCATCGGCCGGCCCAGCCTGGGTGGCTCCGTCCTGCTGCATCTTCTGATTTACCAAATCGCCGACGGCACGATGGCGCTTTCTTTCCCTCATTTGGATGAGCCCGGCAGCGATCAAAATAAATACTTCGGCTGCGCAAGACTAGCGGTCCTAAAAACCGACGGCAGGTGGATCGACATCAAGGGGCCGGAAAGTCTCGAAGGGAAGGGCTGGGCGGTTCGAGAAGCTGGAGGGGGAAATGATTTCAGGTACGTAAAGAAGCTGGAGAAGGTAAAGGGACTCTATTGGTAAGAAATTGCAGGGGCGAAATGCTGTTCGGGCCGAATTGGGCGGCCCCGTCCTGGTTGTACCATCACAGCTTGTTTTGGCCTAATGGTGCAGGCGAACGGGCGCATCCGCGCTAGTTCCGATTTGGTCGGGTCGCAATAAAGAGAAGTTGAGGGCGGAGAGTTGAGCGTTACAATCGCTCTCTCGAACAATGCCTACGATAGCGCCAGGTCTTTTCCGCAAGACTGCCGACACTTTCAAAGCCGGCGCCAGGACGTTGCCGCAGCGCTACTTTGTTTCCACGGAGGTTTTTGCGGAGGAACGGACCGCCATCTTTTCCGCGCAGTGGTTGTTAGTCGGGCACCAAAACCAAATCGCACGCGAAGGAGATTTTTTCGTGCAGGAGGTGGCTGGTGAAAGCGTTATTGTCGCGCGCGATCAAAAAGGATGCGTCCGCGGCTTCTATAACGTCTGCCGTCATCGCGGGACGCGGTTATGCGAGGAAATGACGGGACACTCCTCTACGATTCAATGTCCGTATCACGCCTGGACCTATGGACTGGACGGAAGGCTGATCGGCGTTCCCCACATGGACAAGGTGCAGGGGTTCGATAAGGCCGAATACTCACTCCATTCCGTGAACCTGGCTTTATGGGAAGGGTTCATCTTCGTGAACCTGGCGAAGAAGCCAACTCCGCTGGCGGAGGTGTTTGCGCCGTTGGCAGGGAAATTCACTCACTGGAACCTGCCGAAGCTGCGCTCGGCCAGGCGGATTGAGTACGACGTCCGCGCCAATTGGAAGTTGATCTTCGAGAACTATTCCGAGTGCTATCACTGCCCTGGTGTCCATCCAGCGCTGCAAAAACTGACGCCCTACGACCTGGCGGAGAACGATCTTTGCGAAGGACCGTTCCTGGGCGGCTTCATGCCGATCACCAAGGGCCACAGTCTTACCATGAGTGGCAATGCCTGCGCGCTACCTGTCGGTGATATCCGAGGCGAAGATCACGATCGGGTTTTCTACTATTCCATTTTTCCCAACATGCTTCTGAGCATGCATCCGGATTACGTCATGGTGCATCAGCTCTGGCCGCAGTCGCCGGAACGAACGCTCATTCTATGCGATTGGCTTTTTCATCCGGAGGCGTTCGATCGCTCCGATTTTCATCCGAACGATGCGATCGAATTTTGGGACATGACTAACAAACAGGATTGGCACGTTTGCGAGCTGAGCCAGCAAGGCATCGCCTCCCGCGCCTATCAGCCCGGGCCCTACTCACCGCGCGAGAGTATCCCCGCCGCTTGGGACCGCGAATACCTGCGGCGAATGAGTTAAAAACGGAGGGACATGCTTCCGCATGTCCTGGACGCGCGGAAGCGCGTCCCTCCGAGAATCATGAATTCATCCCGAGAAATTCGCGCGCCGTTCCGGACAGCACTTGCGCTTTCTCTTCCGAAGAAAGGCTGGTCATCGATTCGATGAGTGTGCCTGGATGCGCCTCGCCGAGCGGAAACGGGTAATCGGAGCCTAGCGCGATGCGTTGGGCGCCAAAGAGTTTGATCAGCATTTGCAGCGGGTCGGGATCGTGGACGAGCGAGTCGACGTAGAATCGGGCCGGGGTGTCACCGTGAGCCAGGTAGTCTCTGGGATTGGTGGCGTTGTCGGAGGCACACAAATCAGGCCGGACATGAAAGCCGTGTTCGATGCGACCAATCGTGAAAGGGAAAGCGCCGCCGCCGTGGGCGAAGGCCACGCGAAGTTTCGGAAATCGATCGAACACGCCGCCGAAAATCATCGAGCAAATCGCGAGGGATGTTTCGGCTGGCATTCCAACCAGCCAAGGCAACCAGTATTTCGGCATGCGCTCTTTGCCGAGCATGTCCCACGGATGAACGAAAATGGCAGCGCCGAGCTGCTCGGCTGCGCTCCAGACGGGCTGAAGCGCCGCGTTGTCCAGGTTTAGGGTATCGATGCGACCGAAATGCGAATTCGCGTCGACATGCGTGCCGATCTGCGTGCCCCGTAACCCCAGCTCGCGGACACATCGTTCCAATTCGCGCGCGGCCAGCTCGGGATCTTGGAGCGGAATCGTGGCCAGCCCAGCGAATCTATTCGGATGAGCACGCACTACCTCGGCGATGTGATCGTTCAACCGCCGGGATAGATCGAGCGCATCGGCGGGCCTGGCCCAATAACTGAACATCACGGGCACAGTGGAAAGGGCCTGCATGGAGACGCCGGCGCGATCCATTTCCTCGATGCGGCGCGAGGGGTCCCAAACGTTGTCGGTGATCTCGCGAAAAACCCGCTGGCCGATCATCATCCGCGCGCAGCACGGTTGATAGTGCTCGAGCCTAACGAATCCGCTGTAGCCGTATTTCGCGTCGAGGTCTGGCCAGTCGTGCGGAAGGATGTGCGTGTGCAGATCGATCTTCATTTGTAGGGCGTCTGTGCCAGACGCCACCTGGGCTTGTGGCGATGGCGTTTCACAGAAACGCCCTACAATTTTCCATCACGACTAAAATGGCTTCGTCGGCCCCGGCTGCTCGACTTTCTTGCCGCAGTTCTTGCAGGTCCGGCGCGCGTCGTCGTTCCAGAAGTCGAGCATGGCCTGGCTAAAGTGCTGAACGATGTCGCCGCAATCGAAGTGGATGTCTTCCACCAAGGCCTCGCAATTCTCGCAGTAGAAAATCACGTGTTCCGTTTCTCCGGCCGGGCGCCGCCGTTCGACCACCAGGCCCAGCGTGTTGGGCGGCCGGACGGGCGCGTGCGGGACATTGGGCGGGATGAAGAAGGTTTCGCCTTCCCGGACCAGGTGATCCACGATTCGGTCGCCCTCGCGGATGCGCACTTTGATGTCGCCTTTGAGCTGGTAAAAAAACTCTTCGGAATCGACCTGGTGAAAGTCATTCCGCGCGTTGGGGCCCATGATGATCATGACGAAAAAATCGCGCCCGTCGTAGAGATAACGATTGCTTACCGGCGGCTTAAAAAGGTGCCGGTTTTCTTCGACCCACTTCTCTAAATCAATCGGCGGCGGGGCGCCGGTCGTGACCGCAAGCTTCGACGTTGGTGGGGGCTCAGCGAGATTAGCCATGGCCGAGGCTATTTCTTTCCGAGCGCAGCGTCAAACGCCTCGTTGCAGAGCGCGATTTTTTGGCTTCACACCTCCCGGGGAGTCGGATATCAACAGTCCCCCCTCTATGAATCTGATCTCGGACGCTCGGATGATAATTCCAAAGGCAATTTAATCCTTTTGCCCGGCTCCCGACGGTGATGTGCCGCTTTGGAAGCTGGGCGAAAACCAACAGAGAAAAAAGAAAGGTCACATGACAAAGAAAACAATGATTGCCGGCGCAGCGATTGCCGGATTGATGAGCGGTTCGTTTGCCGTTACCGCGCATGCCGCTCAATCCAGCTCGAAAGCCGGTGTTTCGCTCGAAATGGGCAAGAAGAAAGAAGCCACCGACAAGCACGACTGCAAAGGCAAGAACTCGTGTAAAGGCAAGGGTGGTTGCAAGACCGGAGACAACGGCTGCAAAGGCAAGAACTCCTGCAAAGGAAAAGGCGGCTGCGCGACCGACGGCTCCAAGCCAGCGGCCTCGCCAGCGGCGAACTAAGAGTGGTTTTCGAGAGCCGGGGTTCAATCCCCCCGCTCTCTGGGATGACTATGTAAAACTGCAGCTTTTACCCACGTGCCGGCCAATTCTTTCAATAATTTCACCGAATACGGAATCGGCATCGGACTGCGCGTGCCGCATTACCAGCACATTCTCGCGCAGAAACCGGTGGTCGATTGGTTCGAGATCATCTCGGAAAACTTCATGGTCGATGGCGGCCGGCCGCTCGAGGTGCTCGATTTGATCCTCGAACAATACCGCGTGGTCCAACATGGCGTGGCCATGTATTTCGGCTCGGCGGATCGATTGAATCGCGAGCATTTGAAAAAGCTCAAGCGACTGGTCAAGCGGACCAAGACGCCGTGGCTGTCCGATCATCTCTGCTGGGGCAGTGTCGATGGACGTTACACGCACGACCTCCTGCCGATGCCTTACACCTTCGCCGCGGCCAAGGCTACCGCGGACAACATTCGCGAGGCGCGCGATTTCCTCGAAGTGCCGATCTGCGTCGAGAACGTGAGTAGCTATGCGGAATTTCACGCCTCGGAAATGACGGAGTGGGAATTCCTGAGCGAAGTGGTCGAGAGCGCCGACTGCGGAATTCTTCTCGACGTGAACAATATTTACGTCTCCTCGCAGAATCACAATTTCGATCCTTACGCCTACCTCAACAATGTCCCGCACGATCGCGTCGGGCAGATCCACATCGCGGGGCATTCGAAATTCGAGAAGTACATTCTCGATACACACGATCATCCGGTGCTCGACCCGGTCTGGAAACTCTACGCGCACGCCGTGAAACTGGTCGGCCGCACGGCGACGCTGCTCGAATGGGACGACAGCATTCCGAGCTTCGAGGAAGTTCACCATGAAGCGCTCAAGGCCAATCAGTTCATCGAAAAGCTTGAAAACGCCGCGGCTTGAGGTGCGTTCCCGCGCGGAGCTGAAAGCGCTGCAAAGCCTTATGGCGGCCGCGGTTTTCCGTCCGCTGACCGCGCAGGATGGGATGCAGCCGCGCTGGGTCGATGGCGGCAAGACGAGCGAGCTGGCGTCGACCTTCATCAAGCCTAACGACCGGCTGACCTCATTCGACCGGCTCGAAATCTACAATCGCGTCTATTGGTTTCGCGTCCTCGATTGTCTCTACGACGATTATCCCGGACTTCGCGCCGTGCTGGGTGAACGCAAGTTTATGCGGTTGATCACAGCGTATCTGGCAAAATACCCCTCAGCTTCGTTTACCTTGCGAAACCTGGGCAGCCGGCTCGAACAATTTCTTCGCGACGAGCCGCGCTGGATCGCCCCACGCCCGGAGCTGGCGCTCGACATGGTCCGCTTTGAATGGGCGCAGGTCGTGGCCTTCGACGACGAGGCGAAGCCCGCGATTACGCCCGACGACATCCTCGATGCGCGACCCGATAAGTTGCGGCTTGGTTTGCAACGTTACCTGTCGCTCCTGGAATTGAATTACGAAGTAGATGAGTTCCTGCTCGCTGTGAAGAAAAAAGAGTCCGTCGTGTTGCGTGATGAGGCGAGCAACACATTCGAAGCGATGCCGCACAAATCCGGGCCAGAAAAGCGCATTCGTTTGCCGAAGCGCAAACGCATTCACCTCGCCGTTCATCGGCACGACAACATGCTTTATTACAAGCGTCTCGATCCGGAGGGGTTCGTCATCCTCACTGCATTGCGTGAAGGCGCGAGCGTAGAGGAAGCTTGTCTGCGCGGCCTCTCTTCCACCAAGCGGACCGGCGTGGATTGGAGTGAGGAAATCAAGGCCTATTTCAATAACTGGGCGTCGCTCGGCTGGTTCTGCCGGTTCTCGAAGAAATAGAACCACGTCAGGACGCAGAATTTCTCTTGTCCGGAACATGGTGCGCGTGGCTTCGCTCATCTTCGCGACGTTCTGGTTGTTGCTGGCGTCCCGAACAACGGCGCAGGACAACACGCAACTGGAAGTTGGTGGCGGCAAGATTGACGTCTTCTTTTCATCCTCACCGGCGGAGCCGTTGCGCCAACTGATTCTAAAGTGGGTCGTGTCTTCCGCGCGTGCGGTCACGATCTACTACGAGAAATTTCCGGTTTCGCATTTGCGATTGCGGATTCGAATTTCCGACGGCCGCGGCGTGCACGGCGGCCGGACGACGGGTTGGGACGGCCCGGCCATCGCGATTGCGGTCGGACAATCCAGCAATGATTCAGACTTCACCGAGGATTGGGTGCTCACACACGAAATGGTGCACCTGGCCTTTCCATCCGTCGCGGAAGAACACCATTGGATCGAAGAAGGTTCGGCGACCTACATCGAACCCGTCGCGCGGGCGCGGGGCGGCGATCTGAGCGCGGAGAAGGTCTGGGGCGATCTCGTCGAAGGGCTGCCGCAAGGATTGCCGCAGCCGGGCGATCGCGGCCTCGATTTCACGCCGACGTGGGGCCGCACGTATTGGGGTGGGGCGCTCTTTTGTTTGCTGGCCGATATCGAAATCCGCAAACGCACCGGAAACAAGCAAGGCCTCGAGGGCGCGCTCCGCGCCATTCTCAAAGCGGGCGGGACGATTGAATCGGAGTGGCCGCTCGCGCGAGCTATCGAGATCGGTGATCGCGCCACGGGCATCCCGGTTTTGCGCGAGCTCTACGACAAGATGAAAGCTTCGCCTGTGCCGGTCGATCTAGGTGCGCTGTGGATGGAACTCGGCGTCGCGCGGCGGAATGGTAAGACCGAATTCAACGATCGAGCGCCACTCGCGCCGATTCGAAAAGCGATTACCCAATCGGCAGCGCGCTAGTCTTTTCGGAGGGACATGCTTCCGCATGTCCGGGCGTGCGGAAGCACGTCCCTCCGGTTTCCTAGAACTTCACTGTAAGTTGAGCAGCGACCAGGTTATCGCCTTCCTGGGCGGAGTTTTGATGGCTGAAGCTGTATTGGATTTTTCCCTGGAGATAATCCGTGAAGCGATAGCCAAAAGCCGCGTCGATGCGCCAGATGTCGTTGCCCCACTTGGTGCGGTTCTCTTCATCGCGGATCGTGCCGAAGAGTTGCTGGTTCCAACGCAAAGCGCCGAAGAGCTGCGGCGTGAGTTTGTATTTCGCTTCGAAGTAGTAGGAAAAAGTGTCGGCATTGCCGATTCGAGGCACCTCGAAACGCGTCTCAAAAAACTCCGCCCACAACTGGAGGTGATGCCACGCGAAAGAAAGATCCTGCGCCAGCATCAACTCGCGATAGTCCCCGATGCTGCGGCGGACGGGGAGACTCGGCCCGGCTTCGGAAGTGAAATAGGGACCGGCGCTGGTGGAAAAGCCCAGGTTCCACATTTCATCCGGACGAAAGCCCAGGCGGCCATTGAAAGTGGGATGCTCGAAACCGGTTTGAGTGATGCTCCATGATTCGGGCCGCGAGGCGAGCGCGGCGTTTTTCATTTCCGCGGCGTAATCGAATCGGCCAAGCGAGCCGGAGATCGCGATGCCGCTGGCGTAGCTCGGGCCCCAAATAATGGGAACGCGCAGATATTTATCGGAATAATCGCCGCTGTCGTACTCGCCTACATGGCCCCATTCCAGAAGCTCGTCAGCGTCCTCGGGCGCCCAGCTATCCCAAACACCGGTGAGGTTCTCATAGGGCAACGGCGCGTTGATGAACGGGTTCTGCCAGGAGTCATGCCGCGAAACCCAATTGCCAACCACGGTAGCGAATTGTCCGATCTGGAAGTTGACGATCTTCGTCGGACTGTAGCGCAGAAAATACTCATCCAACCGGATCTGGGCGCCGTCGTCGCTCGGATCGAAGCCACGGTCAACGCGCGTTTGGGCGAAGAAATAGACTGTCGATCCAATCTGAGCATCGAGGAACAGCGTCAGCCGCGGATTAAAAAGAAAATCGCGCTCGGTCAAGATCAGGGCGGGCGCGGGTTGATCGATGAAATAAGTTTCAAGATCGACCAGTCCGCTTAACTGGAGATGAAAACGGTTCTGCGAATCGTTCAGGGAAAGCGCGTCGTGAACTTTTTCCATGAAGTCCGCGCGAGCGGTGAGGCGGGAAGCCAGGACGCCCGCCAGGAGGAGCGCCAGAGATCCGCACGAGCGGACGAGACTGACAGGATTACGCCGCATGGAGAAGATTGCCGATGGTTTTGCGCAGGGCGTCGAGCGTGACGGGCTTGCTGAGGACGACATCGACGGCCGCCGGTTGGGAACCAGTGACCTCGATCAAAGCGCCAAAACCGGTTAGCATGATCACCGGGATGTCCTGATTCATCTGTTTAATGAAGCGCGCAGTCTGGTCGCCGCTCATCTCTGGCATGACCCGATCGAGCACGACGAGGTCGAATCGGTTCCTTCGAAATTTTTCCAGCGCCTCGCGGCCGCTCGCCGCGGTGGAAACGGAATGTCCGTCACACCGCAGATAGGCCGAGACCACTTCGAGCACGCGAGGTTCGTCATCGACGATGAGAACGTTCAGCGAAGACTTCGGTTTTCTTTCCACCAAGCCGACAGCCGCTTCCACTGAGCTGTCTGCGAGGGGCAGGCGAATGACGAACGTAGTTCCGTGTCCGGCGGTGGACTCAATCTCCAGCTTGCCGCGATGTCGCTCGACGATTCCGTAAACCATGGAAAGGCCGAGGCCGGTGCCGCGTTCGCCCTTCGTGGAAAAGAACGGTTCGAGGCAACGCTGGCGGACACTTTCCGTCATGCCCGTTCCGGAGTCGCGCACGTGAATGAGGGCGTCATCGCCTTCGACCGAGGTCTCGAGTGAAATGCGCCCGCCTTCGGGCATCGCATCCACCGCGTTGAAAATGAGATTGGTCAAGACCTCACGCAGCGCGGATTCCTGGCCGGCGACAAACGGTGATGCTTTCGCCTCGGCGGTGACTTCGACGGTCAATCCTCGCGCCTGCGTCTGGCTCCGCCACTTGGGTTCGGTCAGCGACACGGCTTGCTGGACGATCCGGGCCAGATCGACCACCGGGAATTCCTCATCCGTAT
>Ga0193744_1000040_pt1 | contig 55036 bp, 45 predicted proteins | sample L1a1metaG_FD_143056 | JGI IMG/M metagenome (GOLD analysis project Ga0193744, IMG submission 143056) | Soil microbial communities from a riparian zone of the East river system, Colorado, United States - L1a1 | ecosystem: Environmental > Terrestrial > Soil > Riparian zone | place: USA: East River...
CCATACTCTACAAATATAAACAGAATGAAGGTGCTAAAGAGGTTCAACTCTAGGTGATTTTAATTCTTATTGTATAAGTCACTGCAGTTAAATTGATTCATTAGTTTTATTCTTTAAGAAACCTATTCCAGTCCTTGTTTCTCGCTAGGGGCCAATGGTATGTTCCAACTAACACCAAAATATAGGGAGTTTCGACTTTTTTCGACCATTGGAACCGTTGTTACTGTAGAGTCAAGTACATCACCAACTTTTTGATTGGGTGTTAGTACTGATACTTTCCCAAATGCAAAACCTGCATCTAACGAGATTCTGTACCTTCCATCCATTAGCATTAACGAAGCACCGAGTAAGTAACGAATGTTTGTTGAGCTCGGGAAAAAGTCTACTCCTATACCAAGTGCTGGTCCAAACCCCCAACGACCGCCCCGATAATAAAGATGGGTTAGCGTCGTGGCACTGAGGGAAATTCTGCTGGGGCTTTTTGCTTCAATGATTTTTTGCTTCGTAACATCCTGAATTGAAGCAACACTATCCACCTGGCTTCCATTAGTACCCGGTATAGTTGCTTTGATTCTTATCCCGTTTAGAGTTACAAAAGTAGTGTCCCGTGCGGACAAAGGCGAAAAGGCGTATTCTTCATCGAATAAAGTGTGACCACACACACCAAATGATTGATTGATTTGCCAACCTCCAATTATCAAATATTCATATTCCCTTTTTTCGATGACAGAATTAGTTTTTTTGTCTTTGATAGTCAGGTCAAAAGCCAGTTTGTCGTAACTTTTGATAGATATGGGTACTATGTTTGCTTTTACAGTATAAGTCAACAATCGGATTTCGCTTCGTTTTTCCTGTATTTTTCTAGCTTTGTCATAGATACCTTTGTATTGTGTTTTGTCTGCTTCATTCAAACTTTCGTACAATAAATTAATATCCGCGCCGGAACCAATGACTGAATGATCTAGATTATATAAAATTTTTGTCTTGTTATTATCCAAAATATCGGAATTAGGGTTTGGATTGTTTTTTACTGATTCAATAAATTCTTCTAATTGATCCACTGCTGCGGCATATTCCAAAAGCCTTTTTAGAGCGGATGTTTTATCTAGTAAATTTCCTGTGCCAGTAGCGACCGCATCCTTTTGCTTGTTGGTATCTTTTTTGCCCAAATCCAACAATGCATTGGAGTCATAACTAATATCAATTTGGCGGGTATCTAAAGTTAAATCATATCGATAGTGATTGAAGTTCGTCAGATATATACTGACCTTATCTCCATATTTAACATAGTTACTTTTTTTAGAAAAGACAGATTTTGTTCCTTTATTATATTTAAACCTGAGAACCGTTGATTCATTTTTTGGCGAGCAATCAATCACGATTAATGAATTATGTTTTTCGCCAGTAATTTGGGCCATGTTGATAATCGGGTTGTTGTACTGGATTCCCTCGAATAGATTTACTTCCACTTTTGGTATATCTTTCGTTTCATCACCCTTGCCGACTTCTCCTAAATCTAACTTACAAACTTTGTCCCCTGAGAAGTAAATAGAAATTTGATAAGGATAAGCTAACTCCTCAGGTGTACTATTTAATGTAATTTTAGTACCACTAACTTTCAATTTAATTATGGTTGGATTAGTACCAGATTTGTATCCAATTTGTTCCCCTGTTTGTACAAGGTGCTCTCCCTGACCTTGTTTGAGATTGCAAACTATTTTATCTATTATTGTTTCATTGTCATGATCGATATTTATTGTAATCTCCTTGTTTTTCGGAACAGATTTATTGTCAATAGGGTCGTTGTCCAAAGTGGCAAGTGCAACGCATTTTTTAATATCCCAGTGGACGAGATAGCTTGGATTCGTTTGGTTAAAAACGCAAAACGGAAATGCAATAATGAGTATAATAATGAATGCAATAATGAGTGGTTTCATAATCGTGTTTATTTAGTTAAAAAATTGTTTATGGTTTACAAGGTTCGGTATAAAGTACAAGGCGATGAAGTGTCAATATATCCTGTATTGGGATGGCATATCCAAATTGGTCATCTTTGGCTACAATCATACCCAAGGCCAAATAAGTTTTTGCATCCATAATAATCGCACCTGAATCACCTTGGTCACAGGGGGCAACATACGGACGATTGCTATTTCTTGAAAAAATAATCAAATTATTAAGTTGATATTTATTGCCATCATCATAAAGAATTTCTGCAGAAATACCCATATTGATGATATGAGCCTTGCTATTGCCCGACTTTAGGCCGGAGAACCATAGCTCAGTGCGTTGCTCGAGATCTTCTATTGCCACGGCTCTGCTGCCTAAGGGAACAGTCATATAAGAAAACCAGCGATAATCGCTAATAGTCTCATTTTCTAAAGGTTTGATTATGGCCATATCCATTCTGGAGTCTCGATAACCTGACTCTATATTGCCTACCCAAATCTGATTACTATCCAATAAATTGGGTACATAGTGTACCTCTCTATTACCGTCTTCTGGTTTTATTCCATCCCAATTGTGAAAGGAATTTGATTTAACACAATGGTAACATGTAAGCAAAAAAAGTTCTTTACATTCTGTATCAATTTTTCGCACAATGCAACCAAATGTGCCTTTATTGTTTTGATTGTCAATATTGAAAAGCCCTCCCCCAGCTTCTATAATATTGTTAACAGTTTTAGCAACGCCGATATCCAATATAATTAATGGAAAATTGTAAATATATCCTGAAACATTGATATAGGAAATGGACTTTGATTTTAGATTGGCCCAAGGGTATTGCCACTTCTTTTCGCCATTTGCTTCTTGGTTACTTTGCTGCCGCATTACAATTATACAAGGCTTGTATTCATCGCCCTCATGCTCATAATTTATCGAAAAAAAGGAGTTGGGATAATCTTTTGCTAGTAATGTCCGGTTTGCCTCCAATGCTTTTTGGGCAACCATAAATTCGTTCTCCGATAAATAACTTTCAATCTGCTTCTGGTCGGTAATATTATGTGGATTAAAATTTTTTATTTTCTGTCTACCATTTTTGACATAAAGTACAAGATCAAGCAAGTCATGCCAAAACTTTGAGCCCAAGCTTATGAATAGAGCTGTAAATAAATATCCCCATAAGAGGACAATTATATTATCTTTATTTTTGATGAGCCATTCCATCATGCCTTCCATTTTATCATTTTTTGTATAACTGATTAAAAGGCTGACTAAGTTAATGTCCAATAACAGGGTAGTGAGCACCCCCATAGCAAATGCCAATAGCCACAAGCGTCTAAACCGCTTGAGTTCTGCTTGTGGCCTTAACGACTTTAGCCCAAACTTGGGAAAATATAGTTTGATAAAATCAATAATCCTCTCGTTAACAGTGCTGGCAACAAACAAGGTAAATACAATGGTTATAAATGAGTCGCTTATCTGCATTTTGTTTGATTTTAATTAGTTAACTATTATCATACTAGTTGGAGCACGTCTATGCATTATATTGACAAATTGATTTCAAGGGAACCATTTTATAGGGAATATGTAAGTATTCATAGTTTTCAAAGTGTTTGTTCAAAATTTGATACTTGTTCGTAGTTAAGGGGTCGGTATTTGAGCTCAAAACTATGAATGATAGTAAAATTCAATAATTGCAGGAATAACTTATGTTGTCTCAACTATCCAAAGAATCAACACAATATTATATGTTAATAAGAAAATAATCCCACTATTTAATTATCAATTTCAAATATACTTTATTGTTATAATATATACGGTATTCTCATGTATTTTTTTTATAATTTAAAAAACTTAATTTTGAGAGATGGGCTATATTTGGAAAAAGGTAGTGTAGATTTCTGTTAGACCTGCTTTTTTATTACGAATGTTTGTTCGTAGCAAGATACTGTCTTGGAGTAATTAAATGATGATGATTAGTGTTTAGTGTTTAGTTAAACTTCAATTGTTCGGAAACGATACTAACAGTTTACAAAAGCATGCGAAGTATTGCTCATGGCATAAAGGCAATTAATGCAGAACGAAAGCAAATTCACAAATAAGCAAATTGGCAGCGCCTCCGCGCCTCGGCGACTCCGCGACTCGGCAAAATGATTTTTAGTGTTTAATAAAAGATCCTTTTCTAAAGAAAACACGATAGCATTGTTAAAAGCAAATCTTAATTCGTATGTCGTAAATCGTATATTACCTGGCATGATTCTCCTCACAAGGGCGAACACATGGGTTCACCCCTACCGTTCCTTGAAAATTGGCTTTTGACTATTATTCGATGTCGATGTCCGTTATCCGATGTCCGTTACATTATTTGTAAAAATTGTTGTTATACTTAGGTCTTGAAGTGATCCTGGCCATTACATTTATTCCATTAAAGAAATGATGTAGTATAATTTGGGTTAAGCAAAGCAAATAAATTATTTTTACGGCATCAATTTTAACTGAGAAATAAGATAGACCACAATTCGGGGGGTTTATCCGTTTTAATAAGTTATTAATAGAAAATAATCTGTTGTAATAGTAATTTCAAGTAATATTGAACCTTAAATGCCAATTTAATGAATTTGAACCAATTCAGACCCATACTAAGTTTATGCTTAGCGGTCCTTTTTAATGCCTTACCTCTTCATGCACAGGAAGTCTGGACACTGGAAAAATGTATCCAGTATGCCCAGGAACAGAGTCTAATTATAAAGCAGGCAGTAACTAAAACAGACCTGGCCAATGTGAATGTCAAAAGTTCGCTTGCTGCGAGGTATCCGACACTTAACTATTCTTCTAATGGTGGCTATCAATGGGGTCGTACGATCGATTATGCTACCAATACTTATGTTAATCAGAGTTCTAACTTTATTTCGCATAACCTGGCTATGGGTCTTACGATCTATGAAGGTGGCCTGGTAACGAATGGAATTAAACTGGCAAATTATAACCTGAGAGCTGCACAACTGGATACCAAACAGAGCATGGAGGATATAGCCTTAAGTGTGGCGGCTACTTATCTCAATATCCTGCTTGCCAGAGAGGCTATAGAAGTGGCTAAAAAGAGAATAGAGGTGTCGCAGAAACAACTGGACCAAACGGATAAACTGATAGAAGCAGGGAGCCTGCCGCGCAATGAAAGACTGAGCCTGGTAGCACAGGGAGCCCGTGATGAAGAGAATTTATTTGCCCAACAAAATGCCATGGAGCTGGCTTATCTGGATTTGAAGAATGCCCTGAACCTGGATCCCGGGTATAATATGACGGTGGCGGTGCCAAATATAGAACAGGAAATTATAGATACTAAGTTGATAACCGATGTAAATGATTTGTATAAAGGTGCGGCCGAAAGGAATGCCGGGATATCGGCCAGTGAAATGCGAATACTCGGTGCTGAAACTAACCGGAAAATAGCAGCCAGTTCTGGTTTGCCTAGTTTGAGCTTGTTTGGCAATATTTCTTCCAACTATTCCAGCTCGATATTGGACTTTTTGCATCCTGATTATACTAATGCTAAATTTATTGATATTACATCAAAAGTATTGGTGAACGGGACCGAAGTGACAATAACCCAACAGCAACAAATTAATATCGGGTATCCACAGGTATCTTATTTTGATCAACTTAATAACAATCTTGGGGAAGCTTTAGGCTTGAGTTTGAGGATTCCGATTTATAATAATGGCCTGACCCGGTACAATAAGCAAAAAGCTGATATAGAGATTAAAAGTGCCCAGATAGTGAGTGACCAGACTAAGCAACAATTAAAGAGCACCATATTCAGGGCAGTATCAGATTATAAAGCTTCAAGATTAAGAGTAGATGCTGCACAAAGAGAATTTGAAGCAGCAACTGGGGCTTATAATAATACGCAAAAGAAATTTGATGCGGGTTCTTCCAATTCACTGGAACTGGTTACCGCAAAAAATAATGCAAACACTGCCCAGGATAATCTCCTTACTGCCCGCTATACTTTTGTGTTTAGGGCCAAGGTATTGGAGTATTATATGGGGAAACAAATTCAACTAAATTAAAGATTAGAAATTCAGCGCAATGGCTAAGACTAAAAGCAGAAAATGGTTATGGATCACTTTAGGTGTTATTGGTTTATTGATTGTGATAGCGATCATAAAAGCTAAAAACCAGCCCAGGGGTGAAAAGGTATATACCGAAAAGGTAATAAGCCGGGACATTAAAGAAATTGTATCGGCCAGTGGAAAAATATATCCTAAAACGGAGATTAAGATCAGTTCGGATGTGTCGGGTGAAATTGTGGCACTATATGTCAAAGAAGGAGATACTGTAAGATCGGGACAATTATTGGCAAAAATAGATCCGGATGCTTATGAGTCCCAGGTGCAACGAGGGGGTGCGGCCCTGGATGCTTCCAAATCACAAATGGCAAATGCTAAATCGGCCATCGAGACTGCCATAGCACAACGGGACCAGATACTATCGCAGATGAATAATGCAAAGGATGTGTATAGAAGAAATGAGAAATTGCACAAAGATGGTGTGATTTCGGACGTGGAATTTGATGCTTCACGCTCACAACTGAATAGCCTGGAAGCCAATCTTAAGTCGGCTGAAGTAGGTATTATTTCTGCGCAGGAGAATGTAAGAGCTGCCGGTTTTGGTATTAAAAGTTCCGAAGCTTCTCTAAATGAAATCAAGAAAAGCCTGAGCCGTACTTCTATTTTAGCACCTACGGGAGGTATCATCAGTAAGTTGAATGTGGAAAAAGGAGAACGGGTAGTGGGCACGATACAGATGACCGGTACTGAATTGATGCGTATCGCTAATCTGAACATTATGGAAGTTCAGGCGGAGGTGAGTGAAAATGATATTTTGAGAGTAGCCCTAGGTAATGATGTGGAAATAGATGTGGATGCATATCCTGACCGCAAGTTTAAAGGAAGGGTTACTGAAATAGGTAATTCTTCTACCACAGCTGGGCTCGGTACGGCGGGGGCTTCACTCGCTACAGATAAGATTACCAATTTTATAGTAAAAATAATTATTGACCAGGATTCTTATTCAGAGTTAATTAAAGCGGGGAAAGGTTTTCCTTTCAGACCGGGGATGTCTGCTTCAGTAGATATTAATACTCATATTGAAAAGGCAACGATTTGTGTGCCTATTCAGTCGGTTACTACCAGGGAGAAAATGATGAAGAAGGATTCGCTGGTGGCAGCAAAAGGCCTGGACAAATTGAGAGAATGTGTTTTTGTTCCGGTGGGTGACACAGTTAAGTTGGTAGAAGTAAAAACAGGTATACAGGATGATTCATATATACAGGTTTTATCGGGTTTAAAGGTAGGTGAGCAGGTGGTTGCAGGACCGTATGCTTCTGTTTCGAGGAAGTTGAAGTCGGGTTTGAGGATTCAGGTAGTGAAAAAGGAGGATATTACTACGAATGTGAGTAAGGATGATAAGGGGGATGCGAAGTAATGGTTAATTGTTAATGGCTAGTTGTTAATCAATATGTTTAATGGATTAAAAACTCAGGCAAATTAGCAGCGACTCCGCGACTCGGCACCTCCGCGACTTGGCAAAAAAATATTTATGTGGATAATAATGTACTGATCATCTTTATCAAGAATCCGGTATTAGGAAAAGTAAAGACCAGGCTGGCAAATGCAATAGGAGAGGAAAAGGCCCTCATTATTTATGCCGAATTATTGGATATTACGCGAAATCAAGTGCTCGATTTACCCTTTAAGAAATATTTATTTTATAGTGAGTTTATAGATGGGAATGATCATTGGCCGGAAGATATATTTACTAAAGAAGTTCAATCAGGAGCAGATTTGGGTAAACGTATGTGCAATGCATTTCGCCATGTTTTAAGCAATGCCTCAAAAGCAGTCATTATAGGTAGTGATTGTCCTGAGCTTAGCAGCCAAGTTATAGAAAAAGCTTTTTTCCTGTTGGATTCAAACGATGTAGTAATTGGTCCCAGTTCAGATGGTGGCTATTATTTATTAGGGATGAAAGCCTTGCATATTGATTTGTTTTCTGGGATATCCTGGAGTAGTTCTGAGGTTTTGTCTTCCAGTATAACAAAGCTGGAAATGGCTGCTTTATCTTATAGTTTATTGGAGGTTTTGGATGATATTGATCAAGTTGAAGATTTAGAGAAATGGAGGAAGGGAGGATGATAATGTCAGTTCAATGGGGATACGCTCCAAATAATACTTAATAATCACCTTTTACTTTTTATCAAAAGAACTGCGATTCGGCAAAAAAACTAGTGCCCTTTTTACAACTAATAAAGCAATCTTCTGTTAAATAGACTGTGAATTTGTGAATAAGATTGACTAACAGTATTTTTGTAGCTAAATAAGAATTTTATATAATGATGTATCCAATAGAACTAACTACTCCGATGGCCGGAGAATTAATAAATGCAGGTTTTCAATCACTTACTGATCCTCAGGATGTAGATCAGGTTTTGTCTAGTAAGGAAGGTACTACCCTGTTGGTAGTTAATTCTGTTTGTGGCTGTGCTGCGGCACATGCAAGACCTGGTGTAAGACTTGCTTTGCAAAATGAAAAGAAGCCTGATCATCTGGTAACTGTATTTGCAGGTGTTGATCGTGAAGCTACTGCTCAGGCCAGGGAATATTTATTACCTTATCCGCCATCATCACCTTCGATTGCGCTTTTTAAGGATGGTAAGTTGATACATCTTTTAGAAAGACACCATATTGAAGGCAGAACAGCACAGATTATAGCTGATAATTTGAAGATGGCATTTGAGGCTTATTGTTGAGATTCGTTGTCCGGTGTGTCCGTTATCCGAAGTGAGCAGTGAACAGCTTATGCTATGGAGAATTGGCTAGTTTCTTTCATAAACATATTTTTATTTCTCTACGGTCTATGCACCTCAGCTTGAAAACATTTTTTATCAAGGAGCCAGTCTGTTTCTTTGCCAGGCATCATCTGCTTTAGTATACAATATCCTATCGTGTAAGCGGTTTGGTCTTCCTTGCCAGAATTCTATTTTATCCGGAACTACCAGGTACCCGCCCCAAAATGGTGGGAGGGGTAATAGTTCTACATCTAGAAATTGCTTTTCTATTTCATCTCTTTTTTCTTCGATTACTTCTCTAGAAGCTATAATGTTACTTTGTGGAGATGACCAGGCACCGACCTGGCTACCTCGGGGTCGTGACTGGAAATATTTTTTAGAAACTGCCTCGCTAACTTTGGTTGCAGATCCTTCTATCCTTATTTGCCTGTGTAGTTCCAACCAGTTAAATACAAGTGCTACTAAATTATTCTCTTCAATTTCTTTACCTTTATCACTGCTATAGTTGGTAAAAAATATAAATCCCTCCTCGTTACATTCCTTTAGTAATACAATTCTGGCAGAAGGTTGACCTTCTTTGCTTGCAGTGGCCAATGTCATTGCATTGGGTTCTATGGCTTCTGCTATAATTGCTTCATTAAACCATTTACTGAATTGAATGAGTGGGTCAACTGCACAATGTTCTATATCAAAAAGTTCGGAAGCATAATGGACACGCATTGCGGAAAGATATGGCTTATTCATTTGGTGTAAATTTACGATTTACGATTTACGATTTACGATTTTTGGTGGATTTATAATAAATAGAGATTTAGGTTGAGGTTGAGAATGTTTCAATATTTGAATAAAATTGTAGAGGGTGAACCCATATCTTCACCCTTATGAGGAGAAACATGCTATTCTGATTACGATTTATGACGTACGATTTGCTTTTAATGACGATTTAATGTTTGAAGTTAAGCATATACAAAAAGCCAAAGTTCGTTTAATAACATTATCGATATTGAGCTAGAGCTATGTAGAACTTCGTGGACATCGGCTAACGGACATCGGATATCTATTTATTGCATTTTCCAGAGTTTATGTGTCATAATTTATAGCTTATTCTGCTATTTTAAAATGAGTTTATGTATTATTTGGGCTTTAGTCCATTCTCACCCAAATAAGTTATGGGTTATATTCGACCCAGATCAATATTTTATTTTGTTTTTACACTTTGTTTACATTATTAACATTTCATTATGAATATTTTTAAGGTATTAACTTGCTTATTTAAAATATGGTATGTATTTTTATAATTTAAATAATTGAGATCAGATATGCCTGGATTTGATCAATATATGAACTGAAAAGGATTAAAATTCTCTAGGGTTGATGTTATTCCCATATGTTCTCATTCAACCTGATCACCATACTTTAGATTAAGCCTACATATGGAAAAAGATAGAGGTAACCGGATTTAAAGTTTGCCGGGAGCTTAAGTGGGGCATATATGTACACACATATCTGCCAAAGACCAAATAGCCATTTCGATAGATATAAATGTTCATTAAAAAGCAGTAAATAGTTTCAATCGTTTTAATAGCAGCTGGTATTAGATTGATTAATAATTCAGAATATTAATACTAGTCCAGGTCAATTAATTTACTCTCTCTTCGAGGCCGGAAGTGGTGAGTAGATTCTTGAAACCTGGGATAGAGAAAAGTCATGTCGAAATTGGATAGCTTAAGTTCACACCTCTATCTTCTTTTTTGTGAAATTCAAATTGTAAGAGGCAATAAGTATAATCGATGTCTGATGGCCGGAATCGCAGGTCCGATGGGTATGGATATGAAAAAGCTTGCTATCTTTTTTGATAACAAGCTTTTCATTTAAGAGGGTTTATTTATCCAATCAATTAAGGATTTCAATAACCAGATCAAAATTGAAATCTATAATATCATCAACTGAGATCAATCCGAACATTAATTGAGGTACTGTAACTTTAAATTCCTCCAAGCTTAATAATTTGTTTCCTTTAATGCGGTATTTGTTTTTGTCGATACGAATTGCTTTAGCTTTAATATTGCAATTTCTGGTAGTTTTTTTTATAGTCAAATTAGCATTGGATATTATTTCAAACCATCCATTTTCATTTAAGAATATGGTGTTATCTGTTTTCCATGCTTCTAACAAATCAATCTGTATATTCGGATATGCATCTGCTTCCAGCGCCTTTTTGATATTGTTATTGTAAAGTCTTTGATGGCAATTTATATTACGGGAGCTTATATTTAAACTGGTATTTTCAAAATATGCCTTTTTATCCTTATACTTTAATGTAAGTGGTATCTTATTATCAGGTGCCTGACAGTCACATTTAAATGAAAGGAAATTAGTGCTACCTGTAAGGTACATCTTACTTTCAGGACAAAAATTGATCCTGCTGGTTAAATCCAACAGAACAATAGTTTTATCATCCTGATTTGATTGGAGATCCAACAAACAAAAAGCATAAACGAGATAAGGTAAAAAGATCATACCAGAAATATATACGTTAAATTAAAATCCTACGGTACCTGACAACACAATGCCGCTAAATTTACCATTATAACGATAGTCGAATCCAAACCCACTAAAGTCTTTGTATTCCTGTGTAACATATTCTAGTTTAATATTTAAATAATCTAACGGACGCCAGCCTGCTACAGCTGTTAAACGTGTAATTGTGGCATCAGCTGTTGCAAATTGTGGTCTTGCAGTTAATTCATTATACCTTGCACCAAGGTAAACTTGTTCGTCCTTACCAAATCTAAATATGAGTTCTCCCGCTACCTGACTAGCTTTTCTATCATCTGCCTGAGGCTCGTACCATGCTTTACCTTCTGCATTTTCATAAGTACCGAAAAATTCTAATCCGTCATATTTAAGGAATAGGTTAGCCATAAAACTGCTTACTTTACTTAAGAATAGGGGATTAAAACGACCTGAATCTTTATTGTTTACATATGTACTTTGGCCGATACCGGATGGAATACCTTCTATTACTAATAATGAACGATTTTGCTCCATAACCATACTGTATTGAGATCCTGCTCTGTCACCATAGTATAATGTTTGATTGGGACTGCCATCATTATTATAGATAGAAGCAGAAACACGGAACCTTAATTTATTAATCTTATTTTCATAAGCAATTTTTGCATGGATTGCTGCATTTCTTGGAGTCGGATCAAATGTAAAAGGCGCTGGTTTTGCATCAGCATTATCAATATTTCCTTCAAGGGTACCTCCGGACATTCCACCCATCAACATTAAGCCTTTAAATGGATATATATATAATTCCCCTCCAATTTCAGTTGTAAATGATTCAAGTATATAATTTTCTACAAATGGATTATACATTCCGTTACCGCCATCTGATCTTCTGAATTGCATGTCTCCAAAATTTGGCTGGAAATGCCCGACTTTAAGTCTGACATGTTTTTTAAACCAATCAGGATTTCCTAACATTGGTAATCTGTCGATTTGAATATAGCCTCCTTTTACCCAAAACTCATTATGGTGTCTAGTAGACATATAAGATTCTACACACATTCTGATACCATCTCCTAATTGTACATCAAGATTCAGGTTGGCCATAGCGGTGTTAAAGCCGGTTAATGTGGCGCTTGTAGAATCATTGCGAGTAGTACCATATAATAAATTCTGGTTTACTGGATTAGTTGGGCTTTCCGGATGATAAATAGGTGTATTTGAATGCTTAAGGGATTGATAATTCTGAGTAAAGCTTGCTCCAATTTTAAGATGTAGACCTTTAAATTCTGGTTGATCATCAGACTTAGAAGGTTCAAAAACATTTATACCATTTTTATCCCAACTTCTAAAATACTGCATACCTGTATCTTGAGAATATAAGCCCAGGCTGCTAAGTATCATAAATAAAACAAGACATTTAACTTTTTGTAGGTTCTTCATAAGTATTGTTGTTTTTTAGTTATTCTTTTGCATACTACAATCAAATTTAAGTTCCACTTCATTGCCGGTATTCATCATACCCATCATGGCAGTGGGTGGTTTAATATTATAGTCAGTCATTTTTAGTTTTAATGGTACCATTAAAACTAATTAAATTATTATCAGTAACTTTTGCCAGGACTTTAAGTGTTTCTTCCCTGGAAATACCACCGATAGTAAAACTGCCTACTGCTGCTAATGAGTTTCCATTGCTCTCATTTGGCCATGAAACGATACTGGTCAATTTGAATTTAATCTCCGGGGCAGTAGTAGCTCTAAGAGTTTCATACATTTTTTTATCAATTTTATTACTGCCACTTTCGCTTTTCAATTCTTTTACCGGAACTACTATTTGCAGAGATTTAATTTCTTTGAGTTTGTTTGATTCTAATGTAAAAAGCGCAGTTCCGGTAGCTTTAGAACATAATACTATCCAGTCATGTAGGCTTGAGGTCCCTGATATTTTAATATTGGTTGACCTGATAAAAAAGTATTCTGTGCTGAAATTATTTGTGAATAAAATAGAAGAGCTAGTATAGCTAAATGACGAAGTCTCATTAAGTTTTCATTTCCAGTTTAATAATATTTCATATCTTAGTGAACAGTAGCTATATTTTTCAATTAAACTACGTTTACTAAGAATACTTAATTTAAATACACTTTCAAGAAGTGTATTTTTTCCAAAACATAATATTATTTAAGTATGAACTAAATAGTCCATATCTAAAATACGTTTTGGTTTTTTAATTATTTACTGGGAAAAATTACCATTTTGACAATGGCTGAAGCTATTTAAATTTTTAATTTTACGGTCAAGAATACTAATGTAATTTAATTAAGATATCCTTGATAGACAAAAATAAGATAAATAAATCAAAACTTATAGCGAAATAAATTTTTTAATTTTAAATCACTTAGGTTAATATCTATCCTTTAACATAAACTTAGTTTGATATTATAGATTGCTTTCATATTTTCTTTAATTCATATTCTCCAGACGGGTCCTTCTGTTTAATTGCTGTTACTTTTCCATTTTCAAGCAAAAATTCTAAGGTATAATCATCAATCTACCACTATGGCAATAGTCACTAAACTTACTTTAACCCCTTGTATACCAAGCAATTTTTCTGCACATGCTTCCATTGTTGCTCCGGTTGTCAGTACATCATCAACCAAAAGAATATGTTTATTAATAAGCTTATCTTTTCCATTCAATTCAAATGAATCATGAACATTCACTAAGCGTTCAAGCCTGTTTTTTGAAGTTTGAGAAACTGAACTACGGATTCTTTTTAATGCAAATTGATTAAGGTCGATATTCAATATTTCTGATATTCCTTTACCGAATTCTTCACTTTGATTAAATCCTCTCGATTTTAGTTTTGAAGAATGCAATGGTACGGGTATAATGACATCCATATTTTGGAATAAAGTGGATTGCTTTAATATATCTCCCATCCAATTTCCAAGCAAGCATGCGATAGTCCCATCACCAGAATATTTTGCATGGTGTATTAAATGTTGCACTTTGCCCCCTTTTGAGAAATAGAAAAGGGATGTGGCCGATTCTATCGGAATACGGCCATACAATCGTTCTGTAAATAAATTCTCCTTATGAATTTCCATATTTGTTAACGGTAATTCAATCAGACATGTAATGCAAACAGGAAGTTTAGCTGTATAAGGTTCTTCCTCACATGCAATACAAAGTTTAGGATAAAATAAATCAAGTGCAGAAGAAAGAAAAGGTAAGTGCATATAAAAATTATACTCAAATAAAGATAGCAATTAAAGCATATGTTTTCTGTGGAATCTATTTTTCTTATAAACCTTAAATAAAAAAGGCGGTTATGTTATATCATAACCGCCAGGTATATATTGAGTAATTAAATTTAAATCAGGATTTATCCTGCATATGGCTTTAGTTTCACAGGAATGGTCTTTATTATTCCGCCACGATTTATAGTAACATTAATAATTTGACCTATTTTAGCCAAAGCTACATTTTCCCTTAGGTCATCAAATTTTGAGATTTTGTTTCCTTCTATTGCAGTTATTACATCTTTAGGAAGTATTCCAGATGACTGTGCGGATCCTCCTTTTATGACATCTTTTACAAATACACCAGAATTTACTTTAAGATTTAGCTCGCTAATTAATGAAGCATCTAAATCATTACATTGTACACCCAAAGCAGCTTTTTGAACCTCTTTATATTGTATTAAGTCATCTACAATTCTTTTCATTAGATTAACCGGTATAGCAAAGGAATAACCTGCGTAAGTACCGGTTGGGGAGGCAATAGCAGAGTTAATGCCAATGAGTTTTCCTTCAGTATCCACTAATGCTCCCCCTGAATTACCCGGGTTAACTGCAGCATCTGTTTGTATATAAGCTTCAAGCCTGTGTTCATCAGGTATAATATCAAGTTTCCTATGTTTAGCACTAATAATACCTGCTGTCACTGTGGAGTTTAAATTAAATGGATTACCTACAGCCAATACCCATTCTCCTACTTTAATATCATCCGAGTTACCATACTGAATGGCAGGAAGGTTATCTTCTTCAATCTTTATTACTGCCAGGTCTGAGGTCGGATCTGCACCTACAAGTTTGGCTTTGAATTTTCTTTCGTCGTGTAGGGTTACTTCTATTATATCTGCAAAATCAATTACATGATTGTTGGTAACAATATAACCGTCTTGTGAAATAATAACTCCAGAACCTGTTCCTTCCTGGGCCTGTGGTTGAGACGGGTATCCCCAAAAGAAGTCATTACCAAAAGGACTGTTGAATTGTCTTCTCTGCCTTTGTGCTGCTGACTGTTGGCTTTCAGTAGAGCGAATATGGACCACAGCCGACATAGTCTTTTCTGCGGCATAAGCAAATGAAAATGGCGCATTGGTACCACTGCTATAAGATACCTGGTGAGCGGGGACGTTTAAATTTTCATTTATGGATTTTGGCATGAAAAAATGAGTTCCGGCTAATACAGCCAAACCTCCGAAAACACCTGCAATAATAAAGGATGCTATTTTCTTAATCATATTAATTCAATTTATTTTATTATTTAATTTTAACTAATGTACACAAAATAACGTTCAGTAATATATCCTGTTTTTGGTAATTACCTGATTTAACTTTACCTTAACAGCACAAATAATTATATAATCGGTGCATGGATTTACAAGATATTATTCAGCGTTTTTTTAATGATATTCCCCCACCTCCATCTTATACAAAATATTTGCATTTATTAGAACATAATGGTTTGTTTGGTTTACTTCAGCCTGAAAATGATCTGGAAGTAGAACTGCTTACCAGAGAGGAGTTTATTACAGGCTTGTTGTGGGGAATGCCAAGATATGGCCATCCGGAAGGCAAAGTTGCTTTTCATATTATGGAGGTGTTTCAGAATATTGATTTTCTTACTATTTCTGAAGAAGACAGAATAGTACAACGCTTAATTGCCTTGGTACATGATACTTTTAAATATAAGGAGGACAGAAGTACTCCACGTGACTGGACTAAACATCATGGTGCATTGGCCAAAAAGTATATTGAAAAGGATGATGTAGCGTCATATATCTGCAATATCGTTGAATTACATGATGAAGCTTTTTATGCCTGGAGAGCGGACGTTATTGAAAAAAATCATGATGAATCTCTTAGAAGACTGCACAAATTAGAAGATTCCTTAACAGGGCATTTGGATAAATATTTACATTTTTACATGTGCGATACTTTGACAGGTGATAAACTCAGAACACCTGTTAAATGGGTATATGAAAAAGCAATTGAATTGAATTGGATAAATAATGATTGAGCTTGAGGAAGAAGAAGAAGTAAAGCTTAATGAAATCTATCTTTGACATCTGTGATTATTTTTTCAGCTTTTACTTCTATCTTGCCGATAAATATAGGAAATGCCAACGGATAATAAATATGATTTTTTTGAAAAGGAATTATTAATGCATATTGATGCTTTACATAATTTTGCTTTTTATCTTTCTCATAACCAGGAAGAAGCTGATGATCTGGTGCAAGAAACTTATTATAAGGCATTTAAACATATTGAATACTTTGAAGATGGAACTAATTCTAAAGCGTGGTTGTTTAAAATACTTAAGAACAATTTTATTAATGATTACAGGCGAAAGAGCCGTTCTTTAAAAAGGGTAGACTTTGAGGAAGTTCTGAGGGAATATGATGATGAGGATGATGTAGATCTACCCGATGAAATAGCGCTGGACCCAGATGTTGCAGGATTAATACTAGGAGATGAAATTACCCAGGCTTTAAAAACCATTCCTATAGATTACCGCTCTCTGATAGTCTTAAGTGATCTTGAGGACTTTACTTATGAAGAAATCTCTAAAATATTAGATATTCCTCTAGGTACAGTACGTTCCAGACTACACCGAGCAAGAGCTATGCTCAAAAAGAAATTATATTCTTATGCCAAAGGCTTTGGCATTAATGAAAAAAACAATAAGCATTAGTATGTATACACATTTAAACCAAGGTTTATGATTACTCCTACCAATGAAAAGAAGCAAATTTACATGCAAGTAAATCTTTTTTTAGACAATCAACTGGAAGACAGTGAAAGAAGTGATTTCCTGACTCATCTTGAAAACAATATTCATTACTCACAGATGTTACATCAGGAAAAACATTTTAGAAGCTTGTTTAAAGAAAAACTCACCCGTACTTCTGTTCATCCTAATCTTATTGAGCATATTAAAAAAAGAGTACAAGACTAATCTGATTTATTTTAATTAACTCCTTTTTCAAATACGATTTCAAAATGTTGAAATATCTTTTCGGTGTTCTATTAATTGTATTTATCTCCTGTAATACTCAAAAAGAAAAGACATCAAACATCCCTACTGTAGTTGACGTAAAGCTGGCATTGAAAGATATATATAAATCTGCACAGAAATACAGAAGTCAAATACCTGAGGTGAGAAAGAAGTATAACAATTTAAAGTCCTTGGAAGAACAAGAATTATGGAAAAAGCAGACCATAATAGATAGTATAAACATGGATAAAGTGGAGGAAATTATAGCAAAATATGGTTATCCCGGAAAAGAGTTGGTAGGAGACTCTTTAAAACAAGTAGCCGCCTCTGTAATTATGCAAAATCCTAAAAGACAGGCTCTATATGTTGATCTTATTTGGCATGCTGCTAAATCTGGTAATATTAAATTAATGGATGCAGCTTTTCTCGAAGACAGGGTCCTAATGTTCGGAGGTAAAAATCAAAAGTATGGCACTTCCATGAAGTATGATACCATAAGTATTGATAAGAACACTAAGTTTGCAGTAACTAAGCTCAAAGTTTGGCCTATTGATAGACCCGATAAAGTGGATAGTTTAAGATTTACAATTGGTCTCTACCCTTTATTTAAGCAATGTGAGATGATGAATATTGATATTAAAACGGTTAAAGGGTATAATTTCAGACCCATGCTAAAGCTTAAATAGCTATTCGGAAAACTATTTGGCTATTTTCTGTTTACACTTTGCATCCTTATAAATTTAAAAATTGTTTTGTTTATCTAGTTGATTTGTAAACCCTTGAGTCTTAGTTTGGTATTTTATTTGCAAATTATAAAAAAACAATCTAGATTTGCGACCGCTTAACAAAAGCACTAAGGTACCTTAGCTCAGTTGGTAGAGCACAGGACTGAAAATCCTGGTGTCCCTGGTTCGATTCCTGGAGGTACCACATTTTAAAGCTCTTTCTGTATCAGAAGGAGCTTTTTTTGTAGTTGAATTTATCTTGTTTGTAAATCTATTCGCTTTTTTTGTTTATTTTTTAAATAGAAAAGAAAAACATCCCAGTTTTGTAATTATTTCTTTATGGAAAAGATAAGTACTAAAGTAAAAAGGGTATATACTTCTTCTAAGTCAACTCTAATTTAATCTCTCTGGAGTGACTAGTTGGAAATGGGGAATTTCCACGGGAAACAAAAAAGAATCAGATACTCTTTGCATTAAATAAGTACCGTGCATTTGGCCAATATCTGTTTTTAATTGTGACCATGATTGATACTGATGTGTATCACCAGGTTCAATAATTGGTTGGACTCCTATAACACCTTCACCTTCAACTTCCCTAAGTTCTCCATTAGAATCAAATATTTTCCAGTGACGTTTTAGCAGTTGAATGGAATAGGGGCTATTATTCTCTATACTCACATGATAAGTGTAAACATATTTATTAGTAGAAGGATCAGAATATTCCAATTGGAAGAAGGATTCAACAATTATTTTAACACCTTGTGTAACCTGAGAACTAAGTATGCCCATTTTGCTGGTTTTATTAATCGAAAATAGAAAGAATTTTATTCTTATCCAACTAAAAACTTAAAAACTACATTCTCAGCTTCATTAAAAGCCCTTTCCAGTTCGTCATTTACAAGTACATAATCGAACTTATTTTCAAATTGTAGTTCAAGTTCTGCTTTTTTAATCCTTGCATTTAATGATTTCTGATCTTCTGTATTTCTGTTTTTAAGTCTGTTTATTAATATCTCTTTACTTGGGGGTTTAACAAAGATAGTAAGAACTTGCTTATTGTATATCTTTTTTATATTGTTTGCTCCTTTAACATCAATATCAAAGACAATATATTTACCCAAAGACCAGAGTCGGTCTATTTCTTTTTTAAGTGTACCGTAAAATTGATTTTCATATACTTGCTCCCATTCTACAAAAGCTTCATCTTTTATCAACTGTAGAAAAGTATCAACATTTATGAAATAATAATCAACTGCTTCATTTTCAGATTGGCGTTTTGGACGAGTAGTGGCAGAGACAGAAAAGGCTAGATCCGGAATTTTATCTAGCAAGTGCTTGACTATTGTGGTTTTGCCTGCACCAGACGGTGCGGTGACAACTATAAGTTTTTTGTCCATTTTAAGCTAAGTTAGCAACCTGCTCTTTAACCTTTTCAAGTTCATCTTTCATCATTACCACCAATTTCTGTATTGAAGAAGAATAAGCTTTTGCTCCAATCGTATTAACCTCCCTACCTATTTCTTGTGAAATAAAACTGAGTTTACGGCCCTTTTGAACATCCGAGGAATCTAATTCGTCCAGAAAGTATTTACAATGTTGGGTTAATCTTACTTTTTCTTCATTAATGTCCAATTTTTCAAGATAATAAAGAACTTCTTGCTCAAATCTGGCATTGTCAATTACTTCAGATGGTATATTATCTTCAAGCAATTTTTTTAATCTTTCTTTGAATGAAGTCATTCTTATTATTTCATGGGGGTCAATTTCAATAAGTAACTCACTTATAGAGTTTATTCTCAATCTAAGATCACGTTCCATAGCTTCCCCTTCATCTTGTCTGAATTTATTAAATGAGATGATCGCCTCTTTTATCACTTCGGAAACTGCCTGCCATTCTGATTCATCAACATTAACTTCATCGGTAAAAATTACATTAGGTATTCGCATAATAGTTTGCATTATATCACCAGTATCTATATTAAGGTTTTTAGACAGGGAACTTAATTCCTGAAAGTATTTGGTAAATAATGCGGTATTAATTCTTGATTCTGTTTCAATATCATTTTGTCTTATCGTCAGACCAAATTCAATTTTACCTCTGTTGAGATCATCATTTAATAATTTTCTGATTTCTGATTCTTTATCCCGATAATTCAAAGGTAGTTTGTACCTGATTTCAGTAAACTTACTATTGACTGATCTGATTTCTACTGTAATGGTTTTTTCTCCAAAGGAGGACCGGGCATTACCAAAACCAGTCATTGAATAGAGCATATATTTAAATTTATGAATTGCAAAAATAGTTTTTAGCTTTGTTAATAAGGTCATTTAGTATTTTTTTGATAAAAATACATGATATATTATTGAGAATATTTGGTTGCCCCTTTCTTTTAACCAAGAAAATTACCATCTTTGCCACTCATTTTAAAAAAATGTACTTTCTTTGCATAACTAACTAATAGCCAACCCAGTATAAAAAAATGAGAAAAGCAGATTTAGTAAACTTGATTTCAGAAAAAACAGGTGTCCCTAAAGTGGATGTTTTAGTATCATTAGAGACCTTCTTCAAAGAAGTGAAAGCGACATTATCAAATGGAGAGAATGTTTATATAAGAGGTTTCGGAAGTTTTATAATTAAAAAACGTGCTAAAAAGATAGGCCGACATATTAAGAAGAATGTTGCTATTGAAATTCCTGAACATTTTATACCAACTTTTAAAGCTGCAAAAGTATTTGTTGATCAGGTAAAAGAAAATGTTAAATCATTACCTGATAGTTCGGATGACGAAGATTAATTATTTAATCAATAATGACTAAACACCAAATTATTATAGTATCAACTGCCATCTTATTAACGGGTGTTTTATATTTTGCTGTTGACACTAAGTTAAAAAAGACAGACAAGCAAGAAAGTATTATAAAGGAAGATGGTGAGTTGAGTAATTTTGATCAGGTAATTAACATTCAAAAGGATTCTATTTCTGCTGAATCCAAAAAAGAGATTGAATTTGTTGAAAAATCATTATTGAATACTTCTACAGATTCCATGAAACTTGAATTACTTAAGAAATTAGCATCTCTGTGGTATAAAGAAGGAAAAGCTGTAGTTTCAGCATATTATGCAGAAAAGATTGCTGAAAAAGAAAATACTGCTGAGGCCTGGCAAATAGCTGGAACTACTTACAGACTAGGTATACAAAATACGAACAACGAAAAACTAAAAGACCTGAGTAGCCAAAGGGCTGTGAAAACTCTAGAAACTGCAATAAAACTGGATAGTGCTAAAATAACCTATAAGATTCAATTGGCAATGGTATATGTTGACAGGCCTTTACAAAACAATCCTATGAAAGGGATTTTAATGTTAAGGGATCTAAATGAAAAATATCCTGATCAACCAGGAGTAATTTTACAGCTAGGTCAATTGGCAATGCGAACAGGACAATATGAGAAAGCTATTGAAAGGTTTAAAAAAGCTTTAACTTTGTTGCCGAAAGAATCGAATATATACTGTTTATTGGCAGATGCATATACAGCAAAAGGAGATAATGTTGCTTCATTTGAGGCGGCAAAGAAATGTAAAAAATAAATTAATTAATTAAAATAAAGACATATGCCTTGCGGTAAAAAACGAAAAAGACATAAGATTGCGACGCACAAGCGTAAGAAACGTCTGCGTAAAAACAGACACAAGAAAAAGAATAGATAATAGAGCTTAGGGTAAACCCTCCCGATAATGTATTTTCTTGTTAGACTTTTTTACTTTGTTGTATTTCAAAATATAATAGATATTGAAATTCATTGATTTTTATTCAATGATGCTTTTGTTATTATATGCTTGATGTGTTAAATGCCTTAATCAGGTATTTATTTGTATTTTTTTTAAAGTCAATATCTTAAATCATTCATCGGCATGATTGCCTTTAGCTATTTATCACTGCTAAGTTTTTGCGATAAATGGAAAAAGAACTCATTATTCACACAGTTTCTAATGAAGTTGAAATAGCTTTATTAGAGGATTCTAAGCTTGTAGAATTACACTATCAAAAGACAAATAATAATTTTAGTGTAGGAGATATCTTTTTAGGAAAAATTAAAAAGCTTAATCCTTCGTTAAATGCTGCTTTTGTTGATATTGGCTACGAGAAAGATGCTTTTCTACATTATACTGATCTGGGACCAAAGCTCAATTCTGTATTAAGCTTTACTGAAGGCGCTATGGATGGAAGCATTAATTCATCGCGTTTAGATAATTTTACAATAGAACCTGATATCATTAAGAATGATAAGATTGATCTTGTTTTAAGTAAGAGAAAGGCTGTATTGGTTCAGATGCTTAAGGAACCGATTTCTACTAAAGGGCCACGATTAACTTGCGAGATTAATCTTCCAGGCAGATATATGGTTTTGACTCCATTTTCTGATTTGATTTCTATTTCCAAAAAGATAAGTGACCCTGATGAAAGAAAAAGACTTCAGGTATTAGCTGAGAGTATTAAACCGAAGAATTTTGGTGTTATTATACGCACAGCCGCCGAAGGTAAAAAAGTAGCAGACCTTCATGAAGAGATTAGAGGTATTGTTGCTAAATGGGATCATATTTTTAAGCAAATGCATGATGCAATTTTGCCTGTAAAATTGTTGAGTGAATTAGATAAGACTTCCAGTATTATAAGAGATCTGTTAACTGATTCCTTTAATAAAATAATTATTGATGACAAGGAAATGTATTATAGCATCAAAGCCTATCTTGATTCATTTGCCCCAGATCAACAAAAAATAGTTCAGTTTTTTAATTCCAAGAAGAATATTTTTGATGAACATGGTGTAACACACCAGATAAAGGCTTCGTTTGGAAAAACAGCTACCTTAACCAGTGGGGCATATCTTATCATAGAACATACTGAAGCTATGCATGTGATAGATGTAAACAGTGGTCATAAGGTTTCTACTATAGCCCAGGAAGAGTCAATTTTAAGAATAAACCTTGAAGCTGCAGAAGAGATTGCACGACAGATAAGATTAAGGGATATTGGTGGGCTTATAGTTATAGATTTCATTGACATGCGAAATCCTGAGCATAAAAGGATTTTGATGGAAAAAATGAAAGACTTTATGATAAAGGATCGTGCTCAACATACCATTCTTCCTTTATCTAAGTTTGGATTGATGCAAATAACCCGTGAAAGGGTTAGGCCCCAGGTGGTAATTAATACTAGTGAAGACTGTCCTGCCTGTGGGGGGACTGGAAAGATAAATGCATCCGTCTTATTGACTGATGAAATTGAAAGAGACCTTGAATTTATCATTCATTCGAAACCTAAAAAATCGATATATTTGCATGTACATCCATATGTGGCATCCTATCTAAAGAAAGGTTTTTTCAGTATGCATATGAAATGGTACATGAAATACAAGAAATGGATAAAAGTTAAAATAGATCCTAATTTGCCAATTAACATTTATAAGTTTTTTGATGCTAATAATGATCAAATAAGATTCTACTAATCTTATAATCAATGCCTGATGAAATTCAAGGTCCAAAGATTATTGTTGCCGCCCTTAATTGGGGCTTAGGTCATGCTACCCGTTGTATTCCTATTATAAATGAATTAATTAAACAGCATGCCGAAGTAATTCTTGCATCTGATGGCAGGGCATATGAATTATTTAGGTCTGAATTCCCAAACTTAAAATTATTTCAACTAGCACCTTATGATGTAACCTATGCCAAGGAACAAATGGTACTTAATATAGCGGGACAGCTGCCTGTTATATTATTAGGTATCTATAAAGAGCATAAAGCCCTATTAAAAATAATTCAGCAGGAAGATATTAGGGGTATAATATCTGACAATCGTTTTGGGTGTTATCACCCAAAGGTTTTTTCAGTGTTCTTAACTCACCAATTAAATATAAAAATACCACTCAAGCCTATTGAAATGTTTACACGATTAATTAATAGGAAAGTAATTGATCGCTTTCATGAATGTTGGATTCCGGATTACCCTGGGAAAGAGAACATAAGCGGTGAGCTTTCAATACCCAAGGGTATTAAAAATCCAATATTTATTGGCCCCCTCACTAGATTTAAAAATAAAATAGTTGAAAATAAATATGATGTTATAGCATTACTTTCTGGACCAGAGCCTCAAAGAAGTATTTTGGAAAAGATTATTATTGAACAAGCATGTCATTTAGATATCAACATAATTATTGTACAAGGAAAGACAGAGAAATTTGAACATATTAAAAAAGGCCAACTTGAGATTGTGTCTTTTCTGAAAGCTAAAGAATTGAATAAAACAATATTATCAAGTGATGTAGTAATTTGTCGTTCTGGTTATTCAACGATTATGGATCTACTAGCACTCCATAAAAAAGCAATTATGATACCTACACCCGGACAAACTGAACAAGAATATCTTGCTGAATCGTTTCATAAGCGTAAGATTTTTTATAGCGTTACTCAAAAACGTTTTAATCTTAAAGAGGCGCTTCTTCATTTAAATGATTTTAATACAAACAATTTCCATCCTGTTAACCATATTTCATTGGATAAAACTATTTCTGAATTTTTATCTAAAATTTCCAGATAAGCTAAATGTTGTTCAGCGCTTTGGATTATACCAATAACCCATATTTTAGATACGTTTAGAGACGATTATTTGATAATTCACCATTCATTTTAGAGATATTCTAATATCATCTTTTTTTCTGACATTATTTTATCTAAATCAAAATTGTTTCTCCTCCTTACTTTCAAATAAATTTTTAGTTAAGAAAACAATAAACCCAAACTTAACACAGTTATAACAGCAGATTTATTAATTGTTTAATCAGCACCAAAAAAAACTAAATGAAGGAAAACTCTACAAACTTTCGCAGATTATTGCGCTACATCTACCAAGAAACAGTGGCTGAAGATAGCCTGTCAATGGTTAAGGAAATTAATGATAATTATGCTACGCAAGAAACTTATTATGAATTACTTAAAGATATTAAATGTTTGCCTAAAATACAATTGAGTCCTGGGCCACTCACCATTCATAATATTTTACATCATATGAATCTTAGTTCTCTGGAAGCCCAGCTTTAATTTTCAAGATCATTTCTTTAAAACTCCTGGTTTCATATAAAGCCGGGAGTTTTTTTTAAGCCCTCCCTTACTGTTACTAAAATAAGTTAGCTTTTAATCAAATTTTTTATACTTATAAAAATAATAGGTATATTCATGTGGAATATTATATGTTTTAGCGTCCTAGTTTAAACACTTTTAGATTAAATAAAATGGAGCCTATTTATGCTTTGTCTGATGAAGCTTTAATCAAGCTTTACAAGGATACCCATAATATGGAGTGTATTGGTCTTTTATACAACCGATATTCACATCTTGTATTAGGTATTTGCATGAAGGTTTTAAAAGAAGAGCAGGCTGCTTTGGATCAAACAATGCAAATCTTTGAAAAACTGGTTGAAATATTAAAATCAAGTTCAATCATTAACTTTAACAAGTGGCTTTACATTTCTACAAAAAATGCCTGTATTAGTAAGATAAGAAAAACACAAAGGGAAAAGAAACATATTATAGGATGGAACGGTGATATATTAGAACCTGTTTCTGATGAACCAAGCTATGAAGAAATTACAGACCAACAAATAGAATCTGAAAATTTAAGGCTTGCTATTGAGCAATTAAAACCCGATCAGAAACAGTGCATAATGTTGTTTTTCTTTGAAGAAAAGACTTATAAAGAAATTGCTCAAATTACTGGATTTGAAGAACCCCTAATCAAAAGTTATCTTCAAAACGGAAAAAGGAATTTAAGATCATTTTTATCATAACATTAAATAAATGCAGAATATTTTTGATAAGAGGGCGTGTTTAAGCAGAGAAGAAATGAAAGCTTTTCTTGACCAAAGTTTGGATAAATCCTCACTAATTGTAGTTGAAAATCATTTATTGGATTGTCAATTGTGTTCTGAGGCACTGGAGGGGATTAAACTAAATCCGGATATACTTAATAAACTTCCTCGTGAATTTATGCAAACTTCGGACATTAAAAAAGAAGTAGAATTAAAGACTATAGAATACCCATTGAATAATAATCGATATTGGTTGCGGATAGCAGCAGGTGTAATTCTTTTAATTGGTATTACTTCATTATTGTGGCAATATATGAATAAACCAGCAGGCAATAATCTATATACTGATAATTTTAAACCTCTGCCACCTATAAGTAATACAGTTAGAGGAGAGAATTCTAATGCTAAATCAGAAACTATAAGTGATGCAATGATGGCTTATGGATTAGGTCAATATAATAAAGCAATAAATTTATTTAAGCAAAATCTTGTCCATAATTCTTTGGATAATGAATCTCAACTATATTTGGGTATTTCTTATTTGGCAGATAATAGGCCCCAGAATGCTATTGATGCTTTACGAAAAGTGAGAATCAATAGTGAAGAATACTTTAATGAAGCTTCGTGGTATCTGGCATTATCTTATCTTAAAATGTCTGACGCTGGTAAAACAGAAAAAATACTTCATGAGTTAGTAAAAAATGAATCGGTCTACAGTGAACAAGCAAGGGTGTTATTGATTAAAATTAATCAATAACACCCTTGCTTGTTTTTCTGCTTTTAATCTTTAGATAAGGCTGAAGGATTTTTTAATAAACTTAGTCAATTCGGCACCTTTTAGCATATTTTGATTTAACAATGCCAGATCATATAAATAAGTAGCTGCCTCAGTTTGCTTTTCTCCCTTCATTTTCAATAATCTTTCTGCAATTAATGGGTGATTCGTATTGACCACTATGTTATAACTATCCGGAAAATCACCAAAACTCATGCCTTGCATAGCTTGCATTTCTTTCATTCTACGCATAAACTCTGGCCGGGTGATCATCACCGGTTGATCTTCAGGACTCAATGCTGATGTAGTAACTTCTGCAAATTTATCTGTAATGATCTCTTTAAAAGTCTTTACTATTTTTTCTATTTCCTTTTCTGAAAGAACAGATTCAATTTTCTCTTCTTTTTCAATAAGCTTATCCAGTGTATCTGAATCTACTCTAGTAAACTTAATATCAGTATTCTTATGTTCGAGTTGTTGTAAAAAATGATTATCTAATACCTGATCTAATAACAGCACATCAAAGTTTTTTAACTTTGCTGCTTCTATGTAAGAATCATGTTCTGAAGCATTATTTGTATAAAGAATTACGAGTTTATTATTTTTATCAGTCTGGTTTGCTTTTACTTTTTCTTTATACGCTTCTATTGTAAAAGATTCTTTATTTGTATTTTGTAAGAGACAGAAATTAACTGCTTTCTCATAAAATTTTTCATCCGTAATCATTCCATATTTGATAAAAGTGCCAATATCACTCCACTTATCTTCAAATTCTGTACGTTGATTATCAAATATTTGTTGAAGTTTTTCTGCTACCTTTTTAGTAATATAACCTGTTATCTTTTTTACATTATGATCACTTTGCAAGTAACTTCTCGAAACATTTAAAGGAATATCAGGAGAATCTATCACCCCATGCAGAAGGGTTAGAAATTCAGGTACTATTTCCTTGACATCATCAGTTACATAAACCTGATTACTGTAAAGTTGAATTTTATTCTTCTGTACCTCCATAGCATTACTTATTTTAGGAAAGTACAGAATACCTGTTAAATTAAAAGGGAAATCTATATTGAGGTGAATCCAGAATAAAGGAGGCTGACTGATTGGATAAAGTTCATTATAGAAATTCTTATAATCCTCATCCGTTAAATCTGATACTGATTTTTTCCAGATAGGATTAGGGTTATTGATGATATTATCAACTTCAATCTCCTTAGATTCCTTATCATTTTTCTCGTCTTTTACATATTCTTTTTTAGTGCCAAATTTAATCTCTATTGGCAAGAATTTACAATACTTGTCGAGTAATTGCTGGACCTTAAACTTATCAAGGTATTCTTCAGCATCTTTTGAAATGTGAAGGATTATTTCAGTTCCTCTTTCTTTTTTTTCTATATCTTCAATAGAGTATTCCGGTTCACCATCACAAATCCACATTACTCCTTTTGCTTTTGGCTTATAGGATTTAGTCTTTACTTCTACTTTATCAGACACCATAAAGGCCGAATAAAAACCAAGACCAAAATGTCCTATAATATTTGCATCATCTTTATATTTATCAAGGAACTCTTGTGCACTGGAAAAAGCTACTTGATTAAGATATTTCTCTACTTCTTCAGAAGTCATTCCTATACCTTTATCCAGAATTGTTAATGTCTTAGCTTCTTTATTCAGAATTACCTCTATCGTTAAATCTCCTAATTCGCCTTTTGCTTCTCCTTTGGAAGAAAGTACTTTTAGTTTAGTGGTTGCGTCTATTGCATTAGAGATTAGTTCTCTTAAAAATATTTCCTGATCGGAGTAAAGAAATTTCTTAATGATCGGAAATATATTTTCTGTTTGTACAGATATTGTTCCTTTTTGTATACTCATTGTTTAATATTTTATAATCATGAGAATCAAATGATATGCCATGCCAAAAAGACTGCCATTTTGTCGGTATAATAAGCTTGTGAATACCAACTATTGCTTTGCAATAGCATTCCACTTCTTGAGTAAACCACAATTGTCAAACATTGGGTCTATCTCGATGTGAGTATTATCTGCATGAGAAATTAACCACTCAATAAGGTAAGTGTTCTTTTTGTTTTCTAAAGAGGCATCTGCTATTTTTTTATAATCCTGTTGGAGATTGGCTTTATGAGGTATGGACCTACTTAATAATTTTATTAATATAAATACAGTTTCACCCGATTGATCTTTTTCCTTAATAGGCGGAGAAATTTCTCCCATTTTTAATTTATCCTCGGCAAAATAAATATCCGGATCAAGGTCCTTGATTTCATATGTAGTATTCCCGGTTTGGGGATTCATCATTAAACCATCATTATCATAACTCATGGATTTCTTGTCTGAATACTTTTTAACCGCAAGAGAAAAACTTAGACTATCCTTTATAATTTTTGTCCTGATACTGTCCAACGTTAAAGCAGCCAATTTAATATCTTCATCAGTTATTTCGGGTTTGATCAGAATATGACGGCAATGAATATTATTACCTTTTCTTTCTATCAGTTGTATAATATGATAACCAAATTCTGTTTCTATAACCGGTGATATTTCATCCTTTTCAAGATTATAAGCAGCAGCTTCAAATTCAGGAACAAAAGTACCTCTTTTAACCAAACCAAGATCTCCACCGTTTCTTGCAGAACCTAAGTCGGCAGAATATTTTTCTGCCATTTTTTTAAAATCTTCCCCCTCCATTGAGACCCTCTTCCTTATGTCGGTAATTTTATCGAAAGCAAGTTTTTTCTGTGTTGGGTTTACTTTGGGCTTGTAAATAATTTGAGCCAATTCTACTTCCGAACTTAAATACGGTAATGAATCTTTGGGCATTAGATTAAAGAACTTCTTTACCTCGCTTGGTGTTATTGATACTTTTGCCAGGATCTCCTGTCTCATTTTCCGCACCAATATTTGTTGCAGTATTGGGTCATGCATCTGCGTTTTTACTTCTGATACATTTTTATTATAATACTCTTGAAATTGAGCCTCATCATTGCCCATATACTTAAGTATTTCTTCAACCCGGGTATTTACTTCAGAATTTATTTCTTCCTCTTTTACAACTATACTATCCAGTTTAGCCTGATTTAGTAATAAATTCTGGATTAAGAGGTTTTCAAGAATACCGCATTTGGCATTAGCATCCAATTTGGGTTGCCTCTCCTTCATATATAAGTACTGTTGTTCAATATCTGTAAGCAATACAGGTTCATTTCCTACAGTTGCTATTACTTTATCCAATATTTCCTGACTAAAACTTGGTTGAGTACAAAACATTAGGAAAATTGAGCATATGGCGATTCGTATCATGATCTATTTATTTTGTGTGTTTACTGATGATCTGTTAGTGTAAATTTTGAAGTTGGATTTTCTTGATTCCCTTTCTAAAATATCATCTTTGATCTTATCTATTAATTCTTTTTTCTTTTTATAGTTCAGGATCTTCGTAATCTGGGTTCTTGCATAGGATAACGGTGCCAATTCTCCTTCAGGTACCATCTTTAATATTTTTAAATAATATTTATTATTCTGGTCTTCTGTTATCCATTGTTTCCCAGAAGATAAAGAAGCTCGATCCAGCTTACCCTTTGGAAGTTGAAAATAGATTTCTTCAATATTATACCAAAGAGTATCTTCCAACATAAACAAAGTTGCATTGTCCCGGCAAAAAGCTATCAGTTGTTTTTTATCTTCTTTTGCATTGCTTTTCCAAAAGTCATCAAGTGGTACATTCTTGACTTTGGCTTTAGGGATTTTAATAAAATTACACCTGATTATTGATGATTCCAGTATAAATTGTTCCTTGTTTTGATCATAAAAGCTTTTTAAAGTATCATCCCCTACTATTGTATCCAATTGTTGCTTTATTAAAAACTCTTCATAGGCAAAATTGATGAGTGAGGTCCTGTATTTTTCTACCTGCCGTTCTATATTATCCTTGTCAGGTAATCGTATTTCAGCATCGTGTTCAAATAGTTTTTCTCTCACCCATTGTTCTACATAAGTATTTAACATGATAATGCTGTCTTTAGCCGGGGTACCCTTTGGAACCACTCCTTCAATCTGTGAAAATCTCAATTGTTCATTATAGACTTTTGCCAAAACTGGATCTTTAGTAATAGTACAACTATTAAAAATATTCAATACAAGTATGACAAAAGACAGTCTGAATAACAGGCTGTCTTTTGTAAATTGAATTTTGTATGACTTAAATAAGTTCAATCTATAGTATTACTTTTTAATTAACGAATCAAAAACCTTTTTGTCGATCTTGACTTCATAGGTTTTTTGTAAACCCGCTACCCAATCCTTTTCAAGATAATCACCATAATCGGCAACAGCGTACCCTCTTGATTCTTCTATAGTCTTATCTCCAGCTGGTAAAGATTTATCAATTCTAATTACATATAATGCTTTGGTTTTATCATCTTTTTGAATTTCAGATATTTCACCTGATTTCCATTCCATTTTATCTACAATCGGGTTTTTACCAGTCTCATAAGTTTTATTCTCGATGTAAATTAATTTCTTTTCAGTATTGAACTTGTTTTCAGTTTCTACAGTGCTGTGGGTTTTAAAATACTCCACCAGCTTTTTCATTTCTGTTTCATTCGCTTGTTTCTGAGTTAGAACAGTAACCTCAACTCTTTTATCCCATTTGTATTTGCCTTTAAGAGTTGAATCAAAATATTTCTTTAAGCCTGTAGAATCATCAGATGCTTTCTTCCATACCATTTTCTCAGAAGCCGCAAAAAGAAGTGTGCCTTCTTCATATTCTCTCATTAGTGATTTGAATTCAGGATACTTAACTTCCAATTTGGCTTCTTCGTATTTCATTAAAGAAGTGTTCATCACATCATCGTACATTTTATGAATAGCCGATGCTATATTATCGGTTTGTTTCATACTCATTCTACGTCTTGTATTACTTTTAAGGTAGGTTTCGAAATCAGCTATTGTAAATTTAGTACCGTTATCCATACTGAAAAGTACTTTATCAGTATTTTGTCCCGGTGGTGTCCAATCATTTGCGAAGTAGGTATCATTTAAGGTTGTGATAAAAGCTTGCAGTACTTCAGAATTTTCAGTTGTCTTAGACTCCTTTTTAATCTTTACAAGTAATGCCTGCCTAGCCTCTTCAAACCTTGCATCTTTTTTAACTCTAGGTTCTAATCGTTTCCTACTACTTTCAAAGTCAACAATAGGTCTTACACTTATTCTTTTAATAATGTGCCATCCTGCGGCTGTTTCTATCGGTTTGGTATATTCCCCATCTTTGGTTAAAGCAAATGCAGCATCTTCAAAAGCCTTTTCATATCTGTTAATACCAAAAAATCCTATATAACCTCCTTTAGTAGAAGAGCCCTTATCTTCAGAATACTTTTCAGCCAAATCTTCAAAATTATCTCCTTTGGTAAGTGCCTGATAAATAGAATCTATTCTTATTTTAGGATCCCCAACTTTATTCTGAATGTCTTTAACTTTTCTAAGTAAGATATGTGCTACTTCTATTTCTCCTCTTGCGGGTCTTACTTCATCTAGTCTGAAAATATGGTAACCGACATTACTTCTTATAGGCATAGTTATATCACCCGTTTTCATACCGTAAATAGCATTTTCAATATTATAATATCCACTAGGGAAAAGTGCAGTGAAGTAACCAAGATCTCCTCCATTGTCTTTTACAGATTTGTCTTCACTATTTTCTCTGGCCAACTGGACAAAATTTGAACCCTTTATCACCTTTTCTCTTATTTGCATGATCGAGTTGTAAGCTTTAAGGGTATCTGCAGGAGGAGCATTTTCGGCCACTGTTATTAAAATATGGCTTAGGTGCATATCTTTTTTAGATCTTTCATATGCTTCTTTTACCAATCTTTCACTTACTTCTCTATCCATAAGATAAGAGTCTGCCAGTTGCTTTCTATAACCTGCTAATTCTATCTTTGTAGCTGGCACTGTATCAAGTTTTTGCTCTCTTGCATACTGAACTTTCAACTTAAAGTTCTTATATAAATTAAGGTTTTCTTCCAGTGAAGCTCTTGAAAAATCTGCTTTATTACCATTGTTTTTGGTGTAGATATACATAAACTCAGCAACTGTAACTGGTTTACCTGCTACTGAGAACAAAACTCTATCATCGGCTTTCTGCGCTATAGCCGAAAAACTTAAAGTGAATAAACAAATGAGGAAAACAAATTTATATTTCATGTTTACTGCTTTTTTTCTAGCTTTTGAATAAATAATTAGTACAAGGGTGCAAAAGTAACAAAATTTTCATCCTGATTCCTTTAGTCATTTAATCTTAAGAGATTCTTAAGAGTTCAAGTTTACATTACTCCTGGAAATAAACTCTTTTAACCCTTGAAGAGATACCTGTAAAGACTTCATATGGTATTGTTTCCAGCTTTTCGGCCATAGTTTTTACTGGAAGCAACTCACCAAAAATGATTACTTCATCACCTTCATTTACTTCTGGAATATGGTTAATATCCACCATCGTCATGTCCATACAAACATTACCTATAGTTTGGGCTTCCTTACCCTTAATCAATACTGTGTAATTGCCATTTCCAAGTTTGCGCTGAAATCCGTCAGCATATCCTATACTGATAGTAGCTATTCTTTTGTTTTCTGTTAACTTCCCTTTTCTTCCATAACCAACAGTTTCTTTAGCAGATACTTGTTTTATTTGAGAAATCAGGGCTTTTAAAGTATGAACCGTTTTTAATTGTTGGTTTACATCATCAGATGCATCATAGCCGTATAAACCTATTCCTAGTCTTACCATGTCTAATTGGTATTCTTTAAATCTTGAAATACCTGACGAGTTTAAGACATGTAAGAGGGGCTTATAATCTAGAACTCCTAAAATATCATCAGTATATTTTTTAAATCTTGTTCCCTGCTTGTGAGTAAAAACATCATGTATGGGGTTTTCAGATGCAGATAAGTGTGTGAATATTGATTTGATATTGATTTGGCGGTTTGACTGAATCAACTGAATTAACTCAGCTTTATCTGTTTCGGTAAATCCTAAACGATTCATGCCGGTATCTAATTTGATATGTACTCCTATTACATTTGATCCTGGTGGTACCTGGTTTATAATTGCTTTGAGAATAGATAATGAATAAACTTCAGGCTCCAGCTTATTAGTAATCATAGAATTGATACTATTTTCATCAGGATTTAAAACCATGATCGGGAGTTTAATTCCGGCTTTTCTTAGATCAACTCCTTCATCAGGATAGGCAACACATAAATAATCAACGTTTTGATATTGCAGCAACTTAGCTACTTCATCACTTCCTGCCCCATAAGCTGATGCCTTCACCATGACCATCATCTTTACGCCTGGCTTTAAAAATCCTGAATATACATTTAAATTATGCAGTAACGCTGTAAGATTAACTTCCAGGATGGTTCGGTGTGAACGTTTGGAGAGTGCCTGTACTATAGATTCGAATGCAAACTGCCTGGCACCTTTTACCAATATTGCTTCATGTTGAAAATCAGAACTATGATAATGTTGTAAGAATGATTTCGTAGTTTTAAAATGTCTGTATAAGACTTCATCAGGAAGGTAGCTTTTTAATAATGCAGAATCCTCTCCAATACTGATCACTTTATTTAGTTGAAATGTAGCAAGAAGTCTGGCTATCCTTTTGTATAATTCATTTGGCTTTGCACCGGACTGCAACATATCCGATAAAATGATAGTCTTAACTGGTTTTTGGCCTTGCTGATTAAGGAATTGCAATGCAATACTTAATGAATCAAAATCAGCATTGTAGGTGTCATCTACAATCATACAGTCATTAACTCCCTCCTTTATTTGTAACCTCATTCCCAAGGGAGTAATCTGTTTTAGCATTTCTTCCAGTTCAATAGGTCTGACTCCAAAACTTAAAGCGGTAATAATACAATGACTTAGATTGGTAACAGCGGCAGTATCAATAAATGGAATAGAAAAATTAAATGATTCACCGTATACTTTTCCGGCTATAGTTGTATAAAATTTTTCAGTCTTTTTAATCAGTTGAATGTTTCCTTTATTTTCAAAAGACCATCCTAGTTTCTCTCCTTTAAATTCCTCATTGATAGTATCTTCTACCAACTGCTGATCACTACAATAAATAAGTTTCTCGCAATCTTTAAAAAGTATTAGTTTTTCAATCAGTTTTTCCTTAAGGCTTTTAAAACCTGCACTATGGGCTTCACCTAAATAAGTAAATATTCCTATAGTTGGTTTTATAATTAATTGAAGCTTTGCCATTTCCTTTTTTTCCGATATACCCGCTTCGAATATTCCCAGATCATACTGGTCATCCATCTGCCAAACTGATAAGGGAACTCCCAACTGACTATTATAACTTTTTGGATTTTTAACTATATTAAACTGGTTGTATAATAACTGGTACAACCATTCTTTAACAATAGTTTTTCCATTACTTCCGGTAATGCCGATTACAGGATAAGAAAACCGGGATCTGTGAAAAGCTGCCAATTCCTGGAGCGCAACTAAAGTATCACTAACTAATATAAAATTAGCTTTGTCTGCCAATTCTGTTAAAGATTCTTTGGATATTATAAAGTTTTGGACTCCTTTTTTAATCAGTTCCTTCACGTATTCGTGCCCATCTTTGCGCGTTCCTTCTAAAGCAATAAAAATAGTATTCTCAGGAAATGCTAGATGCCTGCTATCTACTGATATATTGATTACCTCTGAATGAGGGTCAGGCCCCATGAAATCACCATTGACAATCTTAGCTATTTCATTTATCTGGTAAGGCATTTTAGTTTTGCTTTGACTGCCAATTCATTAAATCTTTACCAATGTCTTTCCTGTAATTTTTACCTTCAAATTGAATTGTTTCAGCAGATTTCAAGGACTTATTGACTGCCTCTTCGATAGTTTTTCCTATTGAAGTCAAAGCTATAACTCTTCCTCCATTGCTTAGAAACTGGTTTTGTTTTAATAACGTACCCGCATGAAATACTATAGACTCACTTATTTCTTCAGTACAGCTTATTAGTTTCTCTTTCTGATAATCTCCTGGATAACCACCAGAAACAAGCATAATTGTGGCAACAACATCATTATGAAGCTTAATATTTGCTCCTTCCATTTTCTTTTTAGCAGCTTTTACAAGGAGCGTTACAAAGTCTGATTTAATACGGGGCATCACTACTTCGGTCTCCGGGTCACCCATTCTGCAATTATATTCAATGACGTATGGATCTCCATTTACATTAATTAGACCCAGGAAAATGATACCACAATAATCAATTCTCTTTTTTTGCAATCCCTTTATTGTAGGCTCAATGATTCGGTTTATAACCTTTTCTCTCATGTCATTAGTATAAAAAGGAACCGGTGATATTGCTCCCATACCACCTGTATTGGGGCCTGTGTCATTTTCTCCAATTCTTTTATAATCCTTAGCTTCCGGTAGAATTACATAGTCTTTTCCATCTGTTAGGACGAATACCGAAAATTCAACACCTGTCAAGAAGTCTTCAATTACAATTTTCTTACCTGCCTGACCAAACATACCACCTAGCATCGAAATAAATACTTCTTTTGCTTCTATTCTGTTATCGGTTATCACAACACCTTTCCCTGCTGCTAATCCGTCTGCTTTTAATACAATAGGGGTTGTGCATTTACCAAGATAATCTAAACCATCTTCTTTATTTTCATCATCAAATTCAGCATAGTTTGCAGTTGGAATATTAAATTCTATCATAAATTCTTTTGCCCATGCCTTAGAGCCTTCCAGCTGGGCACCTTTTTGGTCAGGTCCTATAATTAAGACATTTACTAATTCAGTTTGTCTTTTAAGGTAATCAACTATTCCGTTTACCAATGGTTCTTCGGGACCAACAAAAACCAAATCAATTTTAAAGGTAATTATACTTTCCTTTACTGCACTGAAATCATTATAAGCTATATCAATGTTCTTCCCTATTTGTGCCGTACCTGCATTACCCGGTGCTATATAAAGATTATCACAAGCTTGACTTTGTTTGATTTTCCATGCTATGGCATGTTCCCGACCTCCGCTGCCTAATATTAGAATATTCATTTGATCGATTTAAAGCTCAAAGATAGTTATTAGAGTTTAGTGTTTAATGTTTAGTACTAAATGCTTTTGTAGTTGATAACCATCTTATTCTACTTATACTAAACTATTTAAAGCTTGGACCTGACCACAATACAAAGGAGGAAGTATCTTTAAATGAAAAGTAATTTATTGGAAATTTACTATAGGGAATTGATTTAAAAGTACCTGCAAATTCCTTTAAGGGTTTTGTTAATAATGAATCCCGGCTATGCGGATCATCCAATACCAATACATTTCTAGGATTTTGTTTATTTTCCATGATCGATAACATTAAAACTTCGTATGATATTGGCCAGGTAATAATTAATGAATCCATTGGTAATTGAGAACTAGCAAACAATATTTTTTTATGCTCAACTTTATTGGTTTTATGCAAGATATTTGTGATAATTTCCAATCTTTTATGTACTATTTTATAGGTATTATTTAGCTGTATTAGCTTGTAAAAAACGAAAATTAACATCACTGAAATTAATATCTTTTTATTCAATGAAGGCAACACATCAAGTGCCAATGGTATAGAAAGAATGCCGGCTAATGGTAAATAAAAGCTTTCAATATGGAACAAAGGCATAATTTTATTACAGGTGATATTTACCAGTAACAAATAGCCAAAGAAACAAAAGATTGTCCAGTTAAGTTTTTTCCAACTTCTCTTTATGATATAATAAATAACTATACCCAAAATAGCAGGTATTAATAATATATATTGAGGGATTAGATTTGTCAGAAACTGTTTATTAGAAATATTTGATAAGTAATGTGGATATAATAACTTAAGATTTGCCAGTGTATCATTCATCCAATTTATATCATAATAAGTTGTTTTGAAGGCTAGTTTTTTAACAATAACAAGAGACAAAAGAAGCAATAGCCCAATGGTAAATGTTTTTTTGTCAGTAGTTGCATCCAGGTATTTAAACACTAAAAGAAAAACTAAGAAAATAGAAACTATAGGATGAAAATAAATGCAGGTGATTAAAATAATAAGCGTGCAAAATATCGATGGGGCTTTCCAGGCTTTTAGTTTAAGTTTGTCGAGATAATTTATAAAAGTAATACTTAGTGCCAGGCCCATTGGCAACTCAGCCTGTATCCAAAAAAAACTAAAAGACATCAAAATTGTATAGCATAGGAATAAAGCAAAAGCCAGCTTACAATCAGGATTTAATTTTATATTTAACAAGGCCAAAAATGCATAATACAAGCCAATGTTTAATGAATATAACAAGGCTAAAGTAGTTGTCGATAGTCCTATTTTTATGCCTATAATTGGTAAAAACATTGTGAGAGCTGCACCAAAGCGTTGTACTTGAATGGGAAATGTTCCGTCCTTGATCATTAGAAATAAATGGAAAGCCGGGTCTATAAAGAATATTCTTTCTTTCCAGATTAAAATTGATAACAATACTAATAAGCTAAAGCAGAAAAAAATTGTTATCCTGTAAACTGACTTATAATCTGTAAGGATTATTTTCATATAAAAAAAGCATAAGGCTTAAGTACTCTAAAATTAAACTCATAACAAAGTAAAACATTTTAAAACAATTAAATCCAGAAGAGAAGACATCAAATTAATTGTCCTTGTAATAGTCTCTTGCCGACAGTCATTTAACAAATTCTACATAAAAATTCCCTTTACTCTAGAACAAAATTAATTTACCTTTGTCTGAATAGCCTGGTATTATGGCAAAAAGCAAAAAAGACTTTTACATTTTATTAAGGGTAATGCGCCTGGCGAATCCATACAAACAGATATTGATTCTGGCTGCTGTATTGGCAATTTTACTAGCTCCTTTGGCCACATTACGACCCTACCTTGTTCAAAAAATGACTGATAATTACATAGCTAGCAAGGATTTGATGGGTATGAACAAAATGGTAATGATCTTATTCGGATTGTTAATTATAGAAGCAATATTCGGCTATGCCTTTAATTATTCGACCAGTTGGTTGGGTGCAAATGCAGTTAGAGATCTAAGAGCAAAAGTATTTGAAACCATCACTTCTCTTCGACTCAGGTATTTTGATACAACCCCTGTTGGTAATTCTACAACCCGAACTATCAATGATATAGAAACCATTAATTCTATATTTTCAGAAGGTATTATCACTATTATCGCCGATATCCTAACCCTGGTTACCGTATTGGGCATGATGTTTTATACCAGCTGGAAACTGACTTTGGTTTGTATGACCACCTTGCCTTTTTTGTTGGTTGCTTCCTATATTTTTAAGGAAAAGGTAAAAGTCTCATTTCAAAGGGTGCGTGCTGAAATTGCTAAAATGAATTCCTTTTTACAAGAACGTATTACAGGAATGAAAGTAGTCCAGATTTTCAATGCTGAGGATTCAGACAAACAAAAGTATAAAGTCATTAACAGAGAATATACCCAGGCAAATCTGGATTCTATATTGTACTATGCTGTTTTCTTTCCCGTGGTAGAAATCATATCTGCTGCCTCTTTGGGTCTTATGGTTTGGTATGGCGCCAAAGGCGTGTTACATGGTACTATTACCATGGGAGTTATGGTGGCATTTCCCATCTATATTAGTATGTTATTCAGGCCTATCAGAATGTTAGCCGATAAATTTAATACCCTGCAAATGGGACTTGTAGCTGCTGAACGTGTATTTAACATCATGGACGATGCTGTACTAAAAGAAGAATCGGGTACCCTGGTAAAAGATAGGTTTGAAGGTAAAGTAGAGTTTAGAAATGTGACTTTCGCATACAACAATAACGACCATGTATTAAAAGACCTTAGTTTCACAGTTGAGCCAGGAGAAACTCTTGCCATTGTCGGGAGTACCGGTTCTGGTAAAACTACCATAATCAGTTTGTTAAATAAGTTTTATGATATTGAAAGTGGTGCCATCCTAATTGATGGTATCAATATTAAAGACTTTGAGTTAAGTTCCTTAAGAAGGCGCATTGCAGTAGTATTACAAGACGTCTTTTTATTTTCAGGATCTGTTCATGAAAATATTACCATGAGAGATACCGAAATAACAAGAGAAGAAGTAATCAATTCAGCTAAATGGATTGGAGCAGATGGTTTTATTGAAAGGTTACCTGGCCAATATGATTTTCCTGTAATGGAAAGGGGTGCTACTTTATCAATGGGTCAACGCCAATTAATTTCATTTGCCAGGGCATTAGTTTTTAATCCTGATATCCTGGTATTGGATGAAGCTACTTCTTCTATCGATACTGAATCTGAAAATATTATTCAATATGCAATTGAAAAATTAATAGAAAAACGAACCTCCATCATTATTGCCCACAGGTTATCTACCATACGAAAAGCTAATAAAATAATGGTATTGGATAAAGGTAAACTTATCGAATTTGGCACCCATAATGTACTCATGAAAATAGAAAATGGCCAGTATAAACAATTGCATGAAATGCAGTTTGCTTTCGCAGATACATTAGTTTAGTTGTCGGTTGCCCGTTGTCAGTTGCTAGTTAAATTTTCTTTCTTGAATGGGTAGTTTGGTATAATATACATTTCTCATCTTACAATACCCATGGCCTACTCCATTTAGGGGATAATGGAGTGGGTTATAGGGTAAATATTGTAGGCAACCAAAAGAGATTACCCTATATAAATTATTGCACAAATGATAAACCCAAAGTGTTACACCTTTTACTTCTCACTTTTTCTAATATGTCAAAGAACTTTCAATTGAATAAGTCAATTGGGCTATATAATAGATCGGGTGTGAGCATGGCTTCGCATTTAGTAAATGCTGCCATTCACCCTACCGGTATTTAATTAATCTATCAAAAAACCCAATTTCCGAACGTTTTCGGAAACAATAAAAGCTTCATATATATAATATATAAGACGCAAATAGAGGGCAATATATTGTCTTATATTTGTTAAATTTTACAATAAATATTGTTAATGATTTGAAAATATGGATATATACAAAATATAAACAAATATTATTTGGATACTACACCAATCGCTACCATAGGATGTTTGGGAGGCACATTCACTATCTCAGAATATCTGATGTTATTAATTTAAAATAGCAGAATTGCTGAATAGTCGAGGTGTTGAGTCGCTATAATGCTGAGGTGTGTATTGACTATGCAGCTAAAGTAAATGCCCTCTAATAAAAGGAATATCTTCCGTAAATGCCTGACAACTGGCAACCGGCAACTATATATATAACGCACGCTGTTTTCAAAAACAGAGAAAAAGTGTCGCTTTTGGCGTTTTTGTCATAACTATTTTTATATAGTGAAAAATGATAATTGTAAATGATTGAATGTAAATGAATTATGCCCTAAAATATTTTTAGTTAAAGTATTTTGATTTTTAGGAAAATGATACGATTATTATATTATTTAGTCAAAATTGATAACTTTTGCCGAGTCGCGGAGGTGCGGAGTCGCGGAGATGCTGCCAATTTGCTAATATGCGGGGATGATTATCAAGCAGACCTTGCGGATACTTAAGCTCATCTCTCTCCGATTTCATCCGGTCTTTTTATCCAATGGTAAAAAATGGAGAAAGGACAAATTCTCATTTTTCTCAAATCATAATTTAATTCTAATTTAAAATGCTGTAGCAATGCACCTCAGCAAATAAGCAAATTGGAAGCAACTCAGCGACTCGGCGACTCAGCGACTCGGCATTTATCACTTCCTGACAACTGGCAACTGACAACCGGCAACTATATATATAACGAAATCACTTATGCCAAATAGGGGGTTGAGTTTACATTTTCAGCGGAATCTGCGGAATGCACGTGTTATTCGTCATTTTTTTTCTCTTTTATAACATATTATAGAAATGTGGTGAGGTAATTAATTGAAAACTAATATGTTGCATTATAATTGTAATTTTAGCTATTTTAGTTAAAGTTTTTGAGGGTTATTTTACTAATTCAAATTGATATTAATTCAAAAAGTGGACAGGTTGCGACCCAATTTCTTTTAGTTAAATTGATGGCAGATGGCCGAAAAAAACTCTTCACTTTTCACTTCTCCAATGCTGAAGCCCATTTACAATTCATTTAGCATTTTCTGGCAGCTGAAAACTATCAACTAAAATAATGGCTATTTAACATAATGTAGATCACCTTTAGATCACACTGCGGTCGAATGGCGGTCGACTCGTTGTCGAATCGTTGTCAGTTGGTCGTTGGCCGTTGGTCGAGTGATGTCTGATGTCCGGTGTCCATTGTCCGGAACCTATATCTTTTGAATACCAAATTGATATTTATCAAATTCTCTACCTAACTGCACCTCAGCAAATAAGCAAATTTGCAGCAACTCCGCGCCTCCGCAACTCCGCACCTCAGCAAAAATGACCATACTTTAATTTTGTAGACCCCAATTATTGAGCTGCTGTACAAAAGTCTTAGCTATTTTTTACAAAAAAACGAAATTATCTTTGTTCTCTACTGGAGAATCATTACCTTTGCAGCGATTTTTGAAATCGTAATGTTTTGTTAGTTTATTCAACATCAAAGATGCGTAGAATACTGTCAGTTATAGTGGTTGTTTTATTGGTTTCGGCCAGGATTACCGCCCAACATGAGGGTCAGGAACATGTAAATGAATCCCCTACTACAGGGCAGGCAAGTCAGCCTGCAACTGAAGCCGGACATGAAGAGGCTGAATTTAATCCGGGTGAGTTTGCAGTACATCACATTGCTGATGCTAATCTGTTTCCGCTGGTTAATGATGCTTATCTTTCGCTTCCATGTTTTGTATATGCACCTTCAGAAGGATGGCATTTATTTGTGTCTTCAGTATTCCAGCCAGAGAAAGAGTTTAATGGCAAAAAAGCAATAGATGGCTATATTTTATCTCATGGTTCTATAAGAAGAATTACAGATGAGTCTTTTCCAAAAGGGTCTGTGGATATTGGCGAAATAAGTGTTAAGGAAGAAGAGATTAATGGAAAGAAAAAAGAGATCCATTATGTTAATTATAATGGTAAAGAATATGTTACTGATGCTAAAACAAGCTGGGATGGCGGATTAACTGGTGGTGGAGTTACATCATTTTATGATTACTCAATCACAAAGAATGTCTTTTCGATGTTACTTGTTTTCTTTATTTTACTATTTGTCTTTTTCGGTATAAGAAAGTCTTATGTTAAAAGAGAAGGTTTAGCTCCTAAAGGTTTGCAATCATTTCTAGAGCCAATCTTTGAATTCATTAGAGATGATGTAGCTAAACCTACTATTGGACATAAATATGAGAAATATATGCCATTTTTATTGTCTTTGTTTTTCTTTATCCTGGCATTAAATCTTTTTGGTCAGATACCTTTCTTCCCGGGAGGTGCCAATGTAACAGGAAATATCTCAGTGACTATAGTTTTGGCTATTTTGGCATTCCTGGTAACCAACCTGAACGGTAACAAACATTATTGGGGACATATTCTCTGGATGCCGGGTGTCCCTGCTGTTTTAAAAGTATTAATTATTACCCCTGTAGAAATACTGGGTGTGTTTATAAAGCCATTTACTTTACTTCTGCGACTTTTTGCCAATATAGCAGCAGGTCATATCGTGATTCTGAGCTTTGTTGGTTTGATATTCCTTTTTGGGCATTCAGGAGTAAGCATGGGCGGAACAGTATTGGGAGCAGTGGTATCAGTGCCTTTGACTTTGTTTATGAGTGCGTTGGAGTTGTTGGTGGCATTTTTACAGGCATTTGTATTTACATTATTAGTAGCTTCTTATATAGGAGCAGCAACACAAGAACATCATTAAATCATTATAAAACGAAATTAACATGTACGCAGCAATTGGTGCAGGATTAGCAGTAATCGGAGCAGGAATCGGAATCGGTAATGTCGGTGGTAAAGCTATGGAAGCTATCGCAAGACAACCGGAAGCATTAGGTGATATCAGATCTAACATGATCTTGATGGCAGCTCTTGTAGAAGGTGCAGCTTTGATTTGTATGGTATTAGCGTTCTTCGTAGCGAAATAAACCTACTGCTTAAAGAAAAGGAAGGGGCAGATCAACGGTTGGTTGCTGCCCTCTCCACATTTAAAAATTAAAGAATAATAAATCTCTCTATAATGAATACATTATTTCTAGCGGAGTTTTCAGTTATAAGGCCTGAACCAGGTATGTTGGTATGGACCACTCTTATCTTCGTATTGTTTTGGTATTTGATTGGCAAGTTTGCCTTCAAACCTATTGGCCAGGCATTAAAAGACAGGGAAAATACTATTCAATCTGCATTGGATGAAGCCAAGAAGACTAAGATTGAAATGGAACAATTGAAGGCTGAAAATGATAAGATATTGGCACAGGCTCGTGAAGAAAGAGCACTAATGCTAAAAGAAGCAAAAGAAACTAAAGATGCTATCATTTCAGAAGCAAAAGGAAAAGCTAAAGATGAGGCTCAAAAGATAGTAGCAGGGGCCATGACTGAAATAGAAAACCAAAAGAAAGCAGCATTAACTGAGGTAAAGAATATGGCAGGGCTTATGGCTATAGAAATAGCAGAAAAAGTAATGCGCAAAGATCTTAAGGGAAATACTGAACAGGAGAACTACGTGAAATCTTTGGTCAACGAAATTAAATTAAACTAATCGCTCTGATATGTCAATACAACGCATTGCATCCAGATACGCGAAATCGCTTATTGATTTAGCCGGCGAACAGGGTAAAATGGAAATAGTTACTGCTGATATGAAAGCTTTTCACAAAGCTTGTCAGAACAGGGACCTGTATTTATTTTTGAAGAGTCCGATAATCAATTCGGGTACCAAACAAAAAGCTTTTAAAGCTATGTTTGAAGGCAAACTGGATGCCATGACTATGGCATTTATGCATATCATTATCGCTAAAGGTCGTGAGCCATACCTTCCTGAAATATCAGCAGAATACATCAATCAATATAAAGAACTTAATCATATCTCTACTGTAAGGTTAATAACAGCAGTAAAAGTAGATCAGGCGACTATAAACGATATCATCAAAAAGTTTGAGACCAGTAAATCTACAAGAAATACTGTGGAGATTGAAAACATAGTAAAGCCGGACATTATTGGAGGCTTTAAAGTGGAATTTGATGATAAGCTATATGATGCCAGTATCAAGCATCAACTGGACCAAATGAAACAACAATTTGCAGGCAATTTACATAAAAAGGATTTCTAATAAACTTATAAAATTAATCAACCATGGTTGACGTAAAACCAGACGAAATATCAGCGATACTGAAACAACAACTTTCAGGTGTAAAAACAACTGCTGAATTAGAAGAAGTTGGTACGGTACTCCAGGTAGGAGACGGTATTGCTCGTGTTTATGGACTTAACAGTGTTCAGGCCGGAGAACTAGTAGAGTTCGACAGCGGGGTTCAGGCTATCGTATTGAACCTAGAAGAAGATAATGTGGGTGTAGTATTATTGGGAAGTAGTGATGGTATCAAAGAAGGAGATACTGTGCGCAGAACCCGTAAGATAGCCTCTATATCTGTAGGAGAAGGGTTTTTAGGCCGGGTGGTAAATCCACTGGGTCAACCATTGGATGGTAAAGGTCCTATTACCGGTGTAACTTATGAAATGCCCCTTGAACGTAAAGCTCCTGGAGTAATCTTTAGACAACCGGTAAATGAACCACTTCAGACAGGGATTAAAGCAATAGATGCGATGATACCGATAGGTCGTGGACAAAGAGAGCTTATCATTGGTGATCGTCAGACAGGTAAATCGGCTATTGCCATAGATACGATTATTAATCAAAAAGAGTTCTACGAAAAAGGAGAACCCGTTTATTGTATATATGTAGCTTCAGGGCAAAAGAATTCAACAGTGGCTCAGGTAGCCAGGATTCTTGAAGAGAATGGTGCCATGGCTTATACTTGTATAGTAGCTGCATCAGCATCTGACCCTGCACCACTTCAGTTTTATGCACCATTTGCAGGAGCATCTATTGGAGAATTCTTTAGAGATACGGGTAGACCGGCATTGATTGTTTATGATGATTTATCTAAGCAGGCTGTTGCATACCGTGAAGTATCCCTTTTATTAAGACGTCCTCCGGGTCGTGAGGCTTATCCTGGTGATGTATTCTACCTTCACTCGCGTTTACTGGAAAGAGCTGCAAAAGTTATAGCCAATGATGAGATAGCCAATACCATGAACGACTTGCCTGAATCATTAAAGAAAGCAGGTCTTGTAAGAGGTGGTGGATCATTAACTGCCTTACCAATTATTGAGACACAGGCTGGTGACGTATCTGCTTATATTCCAACCAACGTAATTTCGATTACTGATGGACAGATATTCCTTGAATCTAACTTATTTAATGCAGGTGTTCGCCCAGCTATTAACGTTGGTATTTCTGTATCCCGTGTTGGCGGAAACGCACAGATCAAATCCATGAAGAAAGTATCAGGTACTTTAAAATTGGACCAGGCACAATATCGTGAGTTGGAAGCATTCTCTAAGTTCGGTTCTGATTTGGATGCCGCTACAACAGCCGTATTGGATAAAGGAAAACGTAATGTGGAAATCTTAAAACAACCTCAATATTCACCAATGTCTGTTGAAAAACAGGTAGCTATTATTTACTTAGGTACATTTGGATTATTGAGAGATGTTCCGGTTAATAAAATAAGAGAGTTTGAAGAATTATTCCTTACTTCATTAGAGAGAAAGTATCCTGAATTATTAACAGCATTCAGAAATGGAGAATTACCTGCCGATGGTATAAAGCAAATGGTTGCTTTAGCTGCTGAGATTAGTTCTACCTACAAAGTAAATGCATAATTAAATATACGCTTTAGTATAGAAAAATAGACCTATGGGTGCTAATTTAAAAGAAGTTCGTGAGCGCATAAAGTCGGTGATCTCTACCCAGCAGATCACCAAAGCTATGAAGATGGTTTCTGCTGCAAAGTTTAGAAAGGCACAGCAAGCCATCGTTCAGGTCAGACCTTATGCAGACAGGTTAAATAAGATGCTCGCTAATATAAGTGCCAATTCGGATGGAGATACTAGTTTGGTATTTAACCAGGAGCGAGAAGTAAATAATGTTTTAGTTGTAATCATTACTTCTTCCAGAGGATTGGCAGGAGCATTTAATGCAAATGTTATCAAAGCAGCAATAATAGAAATAGATACACATTTTTTACCCGTTTATAATGCCGGCAATCTCACTATATTATCAATAGGCAAAAAAGGGAATGATGGTTTGAGAAGAAGATATCCTAAAGCGACTTTTATTACGGAACATATTGATTTGATAAGTAGGCTTAGTTATGATAATGTAGCAGTTATCTCGCAATGGATCATGGATGAATTTGCAGCCAAGAAATTTGATCAGGTTGTTTGTGCATATAGTAGATTTAAGAATGCAGCTATGCAATTTGCTGAAGTAGATCAATATTTGCCTATTCCAAAAATAGAATCTACAGGGAAGCGTAAATCCAAAGCTGATTATATTTACGAACCCGATCAGTTTACTTTATTGGCAACACTAATTCCGAATATATTACAATTACAATTTCATAGATTTGTATTAGATACACATGCATCTGAACATGGTGCGCGTATGACTGCAATGGAAAAAGCAACTGATAATGCTGAAGAGTTATTAAAAGAATTGAAGATTAATTACAACAAAGCAAGGCAGGAAGCAATTACTAATGAACTATCGGAAATCGTAGGAGGGGCAGCTGCGTTAGAGAGTAACTAAGCAATCGATGTATATATATGAAAACTATTTTAAAATCAAGTCTGTTAATTTGCTTCTTAATTATTGTTTCCTGTAAAAAGGATTGTACACCACCTCCAATAGAGCAAAATATTGTAGGAAATTGGAACGCGGTAGTAAGTTTTAATGGGACGACTAAAGCAGGAGGGGTTATGTTTCATGCGGATCATACAGGATATAGTCCAGGTGAAATATTTGAGTCTAGTGTTAACGGAGGGCCTGTAATGAAAGATTTTGAGTGGAGCATAGAAGGTGATACCTCTTTAGGCATTAAATATGGAGGAACCGGAGCTAGTTTTACTTTTTTTTATAAAATTCTTAAAAATAGTTGTGATAATATTAAAGTAGACTATTTCGTAACGGATCTAAATTTATATAGAAATTAGTTTTAAGACTATACTAGACAACAAATAAAAAGCCTTGCTAATTAGCAAGGCTTTTTATTTGATCATATTGCGCTGCGTTTATGTTTTGGGCATTTTTTACAAGCCTTTCCTTTTTTATAACTCTTACAGCATTTCTTCTTCAAGTTCTTTCCTTCCAGGTTGATTAAACTGCCACAACCAACTACTTTGGCAATTGACCTGGGAAGATTTAATACTTGTAAAGGAATTTTCATAAGCTTTATAATGTAACGGTGCAAAGATACACAAATTGTCTTAATTAGATTTAATCTAAAGAGGAAAAATGTATGATTGTTGTCATTTGTATCGATGTCAGGTGTCCGATGTCCGTATTTTGCCAAAAATTAAAAAATCAGCTGGGCTGATACCTGGCTGGCCCTTAATATCACACTAATTTTTACAATTCTCTATTATTTCTTAACAATCTTAGCCTCTCCCATTCCTTTTTCAGTATATATTCTTAAGAAGTATACTCCACTTGTATAATTTGTCATATCAATAGAATCCAATTGCTCTCCTTTGAGTCTTTCGGCTCCTTTTACTAACACAATTTTACCAGATGGATCCATTAGTTCCAGTCGGCAATTCATCTTTTCTGATAAGTTAAATCTGACTTGAGTAATATTGCTAACCGGGTTGGGATATACTTCTAATGGAAGATTGTTGCTTATTACATTATGTGTTGCGGTAATAAATGAAGTCTTTATTGAATTGGTAATTACTGGAGAATTGAAATCAAAATAGATGCTTGCACTGTTGGAAATTACATCACTCATTTTAAGATTAGGCGTTGTCCTAATTCGAAACTTAATATAGCCGTGACTTTCCGGTTCATTGCTTATGCTGTCTGCCAGGTTTATATTATCAAATCTCCATTTAAGGATATTTGGACCAGGAAATGTTAATGAATATGGGTGACTTGCTTTAATCATTTCAAAACTATTTATATCTAAAGTCTTGATAATGGTATCATAAACTTCAATAAAAGTGGCAGGATAATTACCAGTATTTTGAAATCGAATTAAATAATCTAGGGAAACACCCTTTTCAAGTTCTATCGATGTAAATCCTTCTCTATTGACTGTCTTATCATTAGGATCAAAACTGGCCACTACTGTTTCATTTAATCTATAATCATTGTCAAAAGTATTTACATCTGTTAACCCTGCAGCTAATGATATAGATACATGCGGACCTAAAAGGGTCCCCGAATTAGTGCCTGAAAATATTAATAATTCAATTTCTTTACATTGTTCTTCAAACAAAGCAAGGTTTGATATGTTCCAAGTAATTGTATGTCCGTTTACAATTCCACCAGCAGCATTTGTAACCGTTGTAAAATTATCTCCTTGCCCTCCAGAAAAATTAAAAACCACTGTAACATCTTCAGTTTGAGTCCCAATATTTTCATAACAAATTAAATATTTATGCTTAAACCCAGGTCTTGGAGCATTTAAAGCAGTAAGTTCTATTTTGACATTATGAAATACACTATCCGGGCAAAATCTAAAATCAAACCCTGTGTAATGTTTTCCTAATGTATCATTTACTATTACATAATTATCAGGTTGAACTGTGAACCCAGGAATTGGTTTTGTGAAATAAGATAAAGTTTCGAGTTCCTTTAAATGAATTAAATAAGATCCTAGAGGGCTAGTAAACGCAATTGGTGCATTAGTTTGAAAATTATATAATACTTTTTGAGATAAAACTGGTTCTGTATTGTTAATTGTTCCATTACAATCTAAATCGATATAAATATTTCCTTTTACAGTACTTGTATATCCACTTAGACTGTCACCATTAGTTAATAACATTCTTACTACGGGAACTTCTCCGTTTGCAAATGTTGATGTACTAAAAGTACCGGTATTCCCAACATCTAAAATATGGTTATATGCTACTTGTCCTGGATTTTTAATTAATTTTCTATATGAGGTATAATCATAAGTAATAGTAGGATCAGCCAATATCAAACATGCTAGATTTGGGTTAATTGCAGGGGCAGAATATTGAACTGCTACGATATAATCTGTATTCGCTTCCAAATCAATCCCTTCTTCAAATGTATTAAAATCATAGATTGGTAAGGTATATAAAGTGTTGGGTATTTCTCCAGGGGAAAAATCATATTGAGTATATCCAACTGTAATTCTTTCAACCTCTTCTACTATACCATCTTGGTTTAAATCTACCCATTTATAAACCCAAGTAAAAATAGTAGCATCTGTTAACTCATTTGGGTTTGCAATACCCACTTCAACTTCATGGCATTTATAATTCTCCTTTCCATTAGATGCCTCAGGTGTAACAATGTGAAAAATATTTCCCCATGTAAAATTTATATCTGTACTTGGTCTTAAGCCAATACCTCCGGCACCTATATTCTCTTTGGCCATTCTATATGGACTAACATTCCAATCAAATGATTTAATGTTATCAGAAGAATCAAAATCTATAGAATCCTGATCTACAGTATACTTTCCAGTATATGTTCCGACATTTTTGTTGGGATGGGTAAATTCCTGGTCTTGAAAAATATCAACTAAAGTGTCCGGAGAAATATCGCCAATAAGTTTATTGTCAATCCAAACCAAAGAATTATCAGGGTCTGAAATTTCCAACTTTAGGTGAGTCTTTTTTGCAGTTTTCCCTCCTACATTTTCAATAGATGCTAAGCCACCAAAAGAATATAATTGATCACGTTGCCATATTTTATTGGGTGCAATAGCTATTGAATTATTTAGTTTCAAATTGTAATTTTCTCTTTCTGTTATATATACATCGTCTATAATCCAGTAATAATAATTTGCTTCAAATCTAAACCTTATTTTAAATTGACTGTGCCCACCTGCGTTTGGAATAAAAATTCTTCTAGTATTATTTACATGTTCAGCATTTTGCTGGTAAACAACATTGTCTTCTTCAATTGTGTTTATTTCTTTTGAAATCCAATTATTTCCATTATCATAACTATATTCAATAAAAAACTTACTTAAGTACTGACGCATTGCCTGACAAAACACTAAATTCACGCCTCCACCAAGCGTATAGGTACTTAAATCTATAGCGGGTGATTCTAATGTTCCTGACTGTGGTGCTGGACAGGGACCAGCTCCCGCAGTTCCTTGATCTCCTCCATTATCATAAAAATCAGAATCAAAGCATGCTGCACCATTACATCCAGATAAAGAATTTATTTTACCACCTCCAGCAAAATATGCTCCCTTAGTACACATAGTATCTTTTGACCAAAACCATAGTGGATAATTATTACAGCTATTTGAAGTCGTTGTCCATCCATTTAATCCTCCATTAAAAGTTCCTTCCCCGTTTGCGCCCCATAAAATTTTATTCCCATTATTATTATCTAAAAAAGCAGCTATTTTAAAACTACCTTCACCTAGTTGCCAATTTGTTAATGGACCTTCTGCAGACCAAATACGAAGTAGAATTTCTTGCCCCGGGTTAAAACACTGCATACTTATTCGGTGATTATATGGATGATCACTTTGAGTACTGGTATTATTGCAATACAATGGGTCATTTGATGCTAAACAAGAATTATTACTATAAATAGCAATACCAACTCCTGTCATATGGCCTGGAATATTTACATCAACACTAATATTTAATATTTTATCTTCTGCATTTGATGGTATACTTAACTTATACCAAACATCATCTCTATAAAAATTAGCAGAACACGCAATAGGGGCAGTTTGCAATGCAGCATCTCCTGTACCAATTGTTGTCCCAGTGGTCCAACTTATTGTTTGTTCATCATTTGCAATTGATAAATTAATTGCTCCACCACAATTATCATTAATGGGTTGTGCATACAAAGCAGCTACATTAAATAGATAAAGTAATGCAATTAAAGAAATGTACTTTGACAAATTAATTAAAAGTTTCTGGGTTTTAGAAGTAGAATTTATATTCATTGGATAATTATTTTGATAAAAGAAATAATACGATTAATAAATTATATTCAATAATAAATAGACATAGTTTTTTATCACTCCTGTATATTATATATATATTAATCCAATGAACAAGGTTTTTGCTGCATGATCTTTAAATTTATTTTCTAATTATATATAATATCTATAATTAATAGTAAGATTGACAATAATTATAAGAACTATATAATGCAATTTTAAGATGTCTTATCATTCAAAGTGATTTAACATTTACACTATGATAATTAAAAGCACTACTTTTTAACAATCTTAGTCTCCGCCATACCTTTTTCAGTATAAATCTTCAAGTAATAAACACCACTTACATAATCTGTCATATCAATGAAATCTTTTTGCTCTCCATTTTGTCTTTCAGCTCCCTTATTTAATATTATTTTTCCAGTTGGGTCTATCAGTTCTAATATGCAATTCGTTTTTTCGGATAGGCTATATTTGACTTGAGCTATATTACTTACAGGATTTGGGTACACTTCAATTGGCAGCGTATTGATTAATACATTTTTTGTTGCTATTAAAAATGAGGTCGTTATTGAATTAGTTATTACAGGAGCGTTGAAATCAAAATAGATGCCTGCACTGTTAGAAATTACATCGCTCATTTTAAGATTAGGCATTGTCCTAATTCGAAACTTTATATAACCGTGACTTCCCGGTTCATTGCTCGTACTATCTGCTAGTTTGATATTATCAAATCTCCATTTAAGAACATGGTCAGAAGGGAATGACAAAGTATAGGAATGGCTGGCCGAAATCATTTCAAAAGTCCTAATATCTAGGGTATTAACTAAAGTATCATATACATCAATAAATGTGGCAGGATAATTACCTGTGTTTTGAAATCTGATTTGGTAATCTAGGGATACACCTTTTTCAAGTTCTAAAGAAGTAAAACCCTCTTTACTTACATTTTTGTCATTAGGGTCGTGGCTGGCAACTACCTTTTCATTTAATCTTTCGTCATTATCGCTGGTATTAATATCATAATATCCTTGTGATAAGTCAATTGTTATATGCGGAAATAATTGAGTCCCAATCCCCACCTTAGGATCCACTTGTAAAGATATAACTCTACAATTTTCATGAAATAATTCTAAATCTGTAATATTCCATGTTATAGTATGACCATTTACAAAACCACCGTCTGAATTTATTATTTCGGTGAAGGCATCTCCTTGCCCGCCTGAAAAATTGAAAGTTATTGTTACATTCTCGAGTTGGGTACCTAAATTTTCATAACATATTTTATATTTATGAATAAACCCGGGTTCAGGAGATTGTAAAGCAACTATGTTTACTTTAACATTATGAAAATTACTATCTGGGCACATCCTAAAATCATAGTCTGTAAATTTTGACCCCAATACATCATTTATTATAGTATACTTAACAGGGTGTATTGTAAATCCAGGTAAAGGAACAACAGAATATTTTAAACTATCCTTCTCTTTCAATTCCATTATATAGGTGCCAAAATAATTAGAAGTTGAAATTGGAAAGTTGTTTTGGGTGTCATATATACTATTAAAAGATACTCGTTGATCATTTCCATTAATCAAAGTGTCACAATTAAAATCAACATATATCTTTCCATTTACAAAACTTTTAAATGCGCTTATAGTATCAATTCCCAATTCAGTTCTAATTACCGGAACTTCTCCTTTTAATATGCTTTTTGTATTAAAAATACCTGTATTTCCCACATCTAAAACATGATTATAATGTATATTATCTGGAGTTTTAGACAATTCTCTTAAATAATTAAAATCATAATTGACTTCAGGATCATACATAATAAGACATTCCAAATTTGGATTAAATGATGGAGCACTATATTGTAATGCTATAATATAATCTGTGTTCGATTCCAGGGGACAACCATCTTCTAAACTAATATAATTATAAAGTGGAATTTTGAATATGGTCTTTTCAGCTTCTCCAGCACTAAATATCAGTTTGCCAAATCCAACAGTTGTTTTTTCATCCTCTTGAATAATACTATCTTTATTTAAATTATTCCATTTATAAACCCAGGCAAATATTTCTGCCCCTGCCAATTGATCTGAATTAGTAATACCAAATTGAACTGATTTAAAGTTATAATTAAAACCCGTTGTGGAATATTTATTGTTAACTATATGATAAATATTGCCCCAAGTAAAATTAACATTAGATGGTGGCCTTAAGCCTTGCCTTTCCAGGTTAAACTCTCCTTTTGATAAGTAATCATTAGATTCACTCCAGCTAAAACTTTGTTGATTATCCGTTGAGTCAAAGTCAACTGAATCTTGTTCAATAGTATATATTCCTGTTGGATAATAAGTTTTATCATTTAGAGAAGGTGAGTATTCTCCATTGAGTATAATATTTCCTTTGAATCCTGGTGCCATATCGCCATAATAAAGACTATCACTCCAGATAGGCTTATACTTATAATCTGATATTACTAATTTTATTTTTACATTTTTTGCTGTCTTTGATCCTATATTCTCTGCAGAAACCATCCCACCAAAACCGAATCCCTGAGTTCTTGGAAACTCTGTATTTGGGGCTATAGCAAATGAGTTATTCAATTTTAAATTATACGCCTCCCGTTCAGTAACATACACATCATCAATTATCCAATAATAATAGTTTGCTTCAATCCTGAACCTTATCTTTAATTGAGTCCTATTTACAGCTTCTGGAATATATATTTTTCTGACATTATTAACATTGGGGCCATTTTCAGTATATAAATTTTTAGAGGTCATCATTTAAGTACATATAATTTGATCATGATAAATATTATCGGTATTAACCATTCTATTGATTAAGTTATTGAAAATGGTTTTC
>Ga0193744_1000041_pt1 | contig 54941 bp, 39 predicted proteins | sample L1a1metaG_FD_143056 | JGI IMG/M metagenome (GOLD analysis project Ga0193744, IMG submission 143056) | Soil microbial communities from a riparian zone of the East river system, Colorado, United States - L1a1 | ecosystem: Environmental > Terrestrial > Soil > Riparian zone | place: USA: East River...
CCGCAGCTCCGGTCGTGATGTAATGCCGGAGTGGGTCGGTTCCCGCGGCGGCGACATCCTTATTTGTCTCCAGATACCATCCGGCATCGAAAAGTGGGTGTGGGCTGAGACCGTGACGGCAGCCCCACTGCAGGTAATGCTCGAGTGGATTCACGCCGGCGACCTCCGGGTTTTGAGACAAATACCAGGCGACGTTAAGAAGCGGATGTGGATCACGACCTTCCGTCGCGCCGTGGGCCATGTAGTGTTCCAGGGGATTAAGCCCGCTAGCGGCTACATCTGGGTTTTCGGCCAGGTACCACTTCGTATCGAACAATGGGTTCGGGTCACGTCCTTCCAAGACGCCGAAGTCCCAATAATGTTTCAACGGGTTTAAGGACTCGGACGCCACGTCGGGGTTTTGTTTGAGGACCAGGCCGAATTAAAAATCGGATTGGGATTGCGGCCCTCCCTCGCGCCCCACTCAAGATAATGCGTGAGCGGGTCCAGTTGCGATGCTGCCAGGTCCGGATTCTCTCCGAGGTACCACTCGGGATCGAAAAGAGCCGCTACCGGTGGGGTGCCGGACAGATTGCTGGCAGCTCGTCGCGCCCAATGGACGATATTCCAAATGTGCGACCTCTGGAAGACCAGACTGGAGATCCTCAGGGATTGAAGGAGTTCCCGGGTCTGCCGGCGCAACTGGAATAAACGCGGGATTTCCAACGCGACTTCCTCCGGCGTCGTAACAGGAGACGAGAGGACCTGGCAGATTTCTCGCAGGCCTGCCTTCAGCTCTCCCGCTAGCGCCCGGCGCTCTGCCGCGGTGCGCGGCAGGCTCGCGTGCGCCAACCGAAGGAGACCCAACCCCTTGGCCATCTTCCACCAGACGGATGGATCGTGAATGCGCCGGATGTCTTCCCGGATCAGATCCACTGTCGCGGGCATCTGCGGATCGCTCATCGTTATCGCCTGGCCGGCGGTGCGGACGTGACCCGCGACCTTTTCGAGCCGTCGCTTCAGTTGCGCATTTGATCGCCGAAGGCCGGCCATGTTTGAATTTTGGAGATCCCGGACTGCGCCTAACCGACTGGCTCTATCATTTGCTTGTTCTTGAATTTTCCTGATCTGTTTCCGTGCCTGTTCCAGCGCCTCGATCTGCTCGGCGTCCAATTCCGTCTGCGCCTGCAATTCACGATTCTCGTAATGCGCGTCGCGCAAGGCTGCGGTCAGCCGCGCGACCCCGGCGCGTTCTTCTAACATCGCGGCCTCGAGGCGGCGGAGTTCCATCTCAAACAATACGATTTGTTCGGCATCCAATTCCGTCTGCGCTTGCAACTCTCCGTTTTGGAACTGAGCGTTCCGCAATTCCGCCCCGAGCTGGTTCCGATGCACGCGCGCGTATTCGACCACTGCATTGAGATCGCGAACTTCGCTCTCCAGGGCGCTAATTTGTTCGGCGTCGAGTTCTGCCTGAGCTTGAAGATCCTGATTTCGCGAGTGCTGGTCGAGTGAATCCGAGCGAGCCTGTTCAATTGCGCTTTGCAACGCGGCTTCAAGAGCGTGTGACCGGTCTTGTTGTGTACGATTCTCAGAGCGCTGGGCCGCTAAATCCGAATTGAGCTGAGTCCATCGCGCATGCGCTTGGCTGATTTCCTCCTGCAGGGTCGTGATCTCGGCATCCTTAATTTTCAGATATTGCCTGACCCGACTCAGCTCCGCGTCGCTGGGATTGAAGGAAGCTTCGACCTGGGCGGCTTCGAGAGAGGTCTCCGCCTGCCTCTCCGCCACCACCGTCTTTGCGGCCTTCTCGAGGGCCTGCCTTTGGCGGCCGATTTCCGCCTGGCTCGCTTCGAGCGCGCTGGACAATTCGGCGATCGTGTTTTCCCCGGCCGCCCCTTCCAGCGCCTGCCGCTGACGGGCCAGGACCGAGGCGGGAGCGGGGTAACATTCCAGGATAATCTCAAGGCGGCAGTCTTCGGTACCTCGAAGATAGAGCGGCGGCAGGAAAAGCTGCGGGTCGCCATCGGTCGCGAGGAGCAACAATGAACCCTCTTCTTCCTGCTTCACGACTCCATCTGAGACCGTGAGTTGTTGGAAGTCAGCGGTCGATTCCGCGCGGTAGAGGATCGCATCGTCACTGTCGCGGATGATCTTGATGCTAGAGATGTTTACGAAGGCCGGCTGATCCACCGGATCGATCCGCCACGGCCGCCCGCGCTCCGGGCGCAGGCGTTCGATGTGCTCGAAACGGACGGTTTGCCAGCCACTTGGTGCGAGCGTCGAGGAGATGGACGCCGCTTCGGTATAACCGTGACCCTGATCGGCGAAAATCTGAATATGAAGGGGATGGGTCGCCGTACTCTCAGGCGGACGGTTGCCCGTTGAGCGCCATAGGGCGAGGGCGGCGGCAGCCGTCACATAATGCTCGTTAATTCGCTTTTTTTCCTCCGGGGTCGCGCCGAGCAACCGCCACAATATTTCCGGGTCTTTGGCCGTCAGCGCCTGCTTTTTCCAGACGCCGAGACCGTAGCCGAATTCAAAGACAAACGACTTCCCGGGCCGTGCGATCTCATCCCAAAGCTTCCAAACGCGGCACCCATAGTCCCGAACCATGACGTCGTGAAAAAGGATGACACCGTGGGGCGACAGCTTAGGCAGCCAGGATTCAAAGTCGATTTTCACGTTTTCGTAAGTGTGCGCTCCATCGATGTGGAGCAGATCGATCGAGCCATCGGCAAAGTCCGGGAGCGCCTCTTTGAACGTCATCTGTTTCAATTCCGAAAAGCTGGAATAGCGGCGGTTATATTTCGCCACGTCGGTCGCAATCTGCGGATCGTGTTCGCCCATGTGCACGTCGCCGCGCCAGGTATCGATGCCGTAGCACCGCGTCTCCATCATGTGTTCCGCGGCCGACTGGCAGAAGGTGAAGTACGATTCGCCCTTCCAAACGCCAAGTTCGACGAAAACGCGAGGTTTAAGCTCGCGCATGAGTTCATACGCGAACGGAAGATGCATGCTCCAGTGATCGCCAAAATACCGTTGGATCCGCGGTCCTGTATAAGCGGGAACTACGAGCTGCGAATAGTCTGCGCTCGCTTGGAATCCAATGGGCGAGACCTCGTCTGGTGAGAATGCCGGCTCTTCTGGCCCTTTTGTTTCGGCCCGATCCAGAACTGGAGAATTCAGGTATCTTTCAGCCCGGGCGTTTTGATCCTGTGCAAACGCGATAGCTTCGTCTTCGGTCGCAAAATAGCGGCGTTGCCATTTGCCCATCACTTTTGCGCGCGCCAGATACTTGTATTTGGCGTGGGCGTATGGCTTCACCCGAAAAAGTGGCTTCGGCATAGCTTCTAATAGCTACATAGTAGCTATGAAGCAATAACCATTTAGGGCGGCGGGTTCAGCGTCGCTAAACATTCCTTGATCCTATCTGCGTCGGGGTTGACCAAAATGGTTATTTGGAGTCGCATGGGCTCCTCATTCATTGCGACGGTGGAAGATGGCAAGACGAGCTGCGGATCGCCACCGAAGCTCAGGATTCGCAAGTGCTTGTCATGTGGCAGGCGCGAGGCAGTGCCGGCGATTTCGAATTCATCATAATCTGCCGGCGAGCCAGCTTTCCAAACCGTTTCGCCGGTCGCCTGCCGTTTCAAAACTATTTCGGCGATCTCCACCACTGCGGGGTAGCTAGCAGGATCTATCCGAAGCGGCCGGTCTGACTTCTCCTTCGTCGCGGGAAGATCGACAGTGAGCAGCTTCCAATGATGGGAGCGGAAATAGCGCATTTGCGATTCCGTCGCTTGATAGCCCTCCTCCACCGGGTGGAAGACTTCCAAACGCACGATATTTCCCGGCGAGGCTGCGCTCCGTTCCATTTCTTCCAGCTCCGCATCGAGATGAGCCAACTCGCCCTGGAGGTCGTTTATTCTTGGATAGAAGACCTCGCAGCTCTGGAGAAACTGGTGGGCGAGCTCGTTGAGCTTTGGAGAAAAGCCCCGGGAGATTTCTCCCTGGCTGATCGTCTCATAAACCTCCAGCGCCCAGGAAGGAGACTCCGGCAGAAGATCCGTGTTTTTCGGCGCGAACCGGTGATGCCGTAAGGACGGTTCCAGGAACTCTCGCAACGAGGCGCCAACACTCTCGGGCGGAAGCAGAGGCACCTGGAGCAGGATTCGCAGGCGATCGAACACCGAAATGGGATCGTCCAGCATCTCCGCGTACGAGACGAAGGACCGTTTGTAGGGGCGGGTGGCGATCTCCGCCTGAAGCGTGTGGTCGAGCCAGAGCAGATATCCCTTCGAAGGTTCGATCCCGTTCCGTCTGGCCAGCGATTCCACAACCTCCCATGGATGCCGCGAGATGAGGATGAAATGAGGTTTCAGGCCCAGGCTTTCGAAGATGGGAAACCAGAGCGGCATCAACCGGCACATCCTTGGATCTTTGACTCCAAAAAGCGGAACCTGGTCGAAGTCCCGCTTCAAGAGATCGACCAAGAGCGACCGAGTTTCTCCAGCGATCTGAGTCGAGGCCCAACCCGCAGGAAACGGCCGGTCATCGTCCCACCTCGAACCCAAAGCTCGCAGTAACTGGTCGTGCAGGGCCACGATCTGTGGATTCTCGAAATACCCCAGTGGATTGTCCTTTGCCGGAGGAGTCAGGTGCCGGCCAAAATCTACTCCGAGGCGTGAGAGCGCTCCCCCTAGCGCGGAGGTCCCGCTCCGATGCATGCCCAGAATGACGACAGCTTTCCGGCCGGCATCCCGCGACCCGATGGATAATCTTTTTTCTGCCGTTTCGTCGACGTGAAGGACCTCTTTCGGGCTCGGACCGGCCGATGATTTTTCCTTTAATTCCTGGTTCACGCTCTATTTTTTGGCACGCGCGACCTGCCAATGATGGTCCGCCGGAATGCTTCCAAACATTCTAACGCTACTCCCCAAAAGTCTAGAGCAACTCGGCAGGCTCACGTTCCTTTGCGATCGGGCTCAGCGTTACCAACATTGTGGTTAATAGTGATCAAGGTTGATGCCTCTGATGCCCTTTCGTAGCTTGATTGGATGGGAACCGGGAGATCTACGCTGTCTTGTGCCTTGCGAAACAGGATGCGCTGAAGGAGTGGGCTAGTCCTGACCGACGAGCATTAATGAATTAGCAAGGGCAACCAAGGCATGAGAAACCGCGACAACCGATGGGAAGCGTAAAACACAGACCGGACGTGTCGGTAGTGGTGGTAGCTTATAACATCCCCCGCGAGATCCAGCGCACGTTGTATTCGCTCTCCGCCGCGTATCAACGTCATATCGATGCCAACGACTTCGAGGTGATCATCGTCGACAATGGTTCAAATCCTCCGTTCGATCCCAAAGCTCTCGAAAGTTTGTCTGGTAATTTCCGCCTGATCCGCATCGAGGACGCTCCGCCCTCCCCAAGCATGGCCATCAATCGCGGTCTCGCGGAAGCGCGAGGCCAGATCGTTGGAGTAATGATCGACGGCTCGCGCATTGCCACTCCAGGCCTTTTGCACTTTGCCCGTCATGGCGCCCGCCTCTACGATCAGGCGGTCGTAGCCACGCTCGGCTGGTATCTCGGGTACGACTTTCAAAGCTGGTCGATGGAATGCGGATACGATCATGCCAGGGAGGATGCTCTGCTCGACGCGATCGATTGGCGGCACAATGGCTATCGCTTATTTGAAATCGGCGCCATGGATGAGTCGTCCGTGGATGGTTGGTTTCAGCGGATAGCCGAATCGAATGCTTTGTTCTTGCGCCGCGAAGCGTGGGAGTCACTCGGCGGAGTGGAGGAGCGCTTCGATGGTCCCGGGGGTGGATTGGTCAACCTTGATACTTTCGGCCGGGCTCTCGACTTGCCGGAAGCGAAGCTCGTCATTCTTTTAGGCGAGGCAACGTTCCACCAATTGCATGGCGGGACCAATACGAACTCGCCACTCGATGTGCAACGCCGGAACTGGACGAGGTGGTCCGACGAGTACGCGGCTATTCGGGGCCGGCCTTATAAACCCGTCGAACCGAAGCATCCCACGTTTATCGGAACTTTTCCCCAGGCTGAGCTGCCTCACCTTGTCCGTGCCGCTATTGCTCCGGTCCCGCCTTATACCGAACCGCCTCTGGGCCGCCATTTCGACCAACAACAACTATGGACCCAGAAACCTCACAGCCGTCTGGCGGGTTCGACTATCGGGGCGGTCCTCGATCTGGCTCAGGAGGAATTCCGAGCTGGCCGATTTGATGCAGCGGTCAAGATCGCGCGCCTTCTCCGCGCCCGCTACCCGGATGAGCCGGAATCCCAACGGCTGCTCTCGCTCATTGGGTGCGCACTGGATCAGAGTTCGCTCGACGCCGACCATTTTCTTGCGCTGGGCGAGGCCTACCGGCTCTTGGGAGAAAACGACTTGGCGGCGTGGCATTATCGGAAGGCCCTGGCGTTTGATGGCAACCTGGCCCAAGCTCGCGCTGGCCTGGCAATAACCATGAGGATATCCGACGTGAAGAGCCGGCTTGGTGATTGCGGAGGCAATTCCCGTGAATGAATCCAGACCGATAATTGTCACCGGCATGCACCGATCGGGGACCTCGTTGCTAGCGGCCTTCCTTTCGAGCATGGGCGTGCAAATGGGAGATGAGTTACTGGCCCCGGATGCAAGTAATCGCCGCGGGTACTTTGAGGATGTCGATTTTCTTGAATTCCATCGCTCAATCCTGAGGGAAATGGTGCGCGCAAACGACGGCGGGCATCCCGATTGGGGCTGGACCGAGAGCGGGATTTTGGACACGGCCGGAGTTAGAGCCCATAAGGAACGGGCCAAGACCTTGACAGCCGGTTCTTCAGGTCTTTGGGGCTGGAAGGATCCACGCACTACTCTTTTCCTGGAGTTCTGGGACGAAGTTCTTGAAGGGAAAGCGACTTACCTTTTGGTCTATCGGTTTCCGTGGGAGGTAGCGGAATCGATCCTCCGCCTGGGGGCTCCGGTCTTCGTAGCTCATCCGGAGTACGCGTGGAAGATATGGCTCTTTTATAACCATCGGCTGCTGGACTTTTACCGCCGCCACCGCGAGCGCTCTGTCCTGGTTAGTGCTAACGCAGTGCTGCGCGACCCGGAGCGGTTCTGCTCCCTCCTTGCCATGAAGCTTGGTTTGCAACCTTCCAGCGCAAGCTTGGACCAGGTTCGTGATCCCGAGCTTTTTGCCTCGCTGCCGTGCGGGGACCCTCTTCCGGATATTATGTTAGCGGCTTACCCCGAGGCGGCGGACCTGCTTGCGACACTGGAAACGGAGGCAGACCTTCCTGCGACTGGAATCTGGATGGCCCGGCCTCCGGGTGGGGAAAGGCTTAGGCCTGGTGGTCCGGTCGACCTTTCGGTAGTTATCCCTTGCTTCGAACAAGGAGATTTCCTTCTTGAAGCTGTCGCCAGTGTCGAGCGGGCCGCTCCCGCACAGTGCGAGCTAATTATAGTGAACGATGGCTCCAGCCAAACGCGAACGCTGGATATACTAGGCCTACTCCAGAACGCAAACTACCATGTTATCAACCAGCCCAATGCCGGGCTCGCGGGCGCTCGTAATCGTGGGATCCTTGAATCTCGGGGACGCTACATCATCCCGTTGGACGCGGACAATCGTCTCTTGCCCGGCTTTCCGGGCGCAGTCGTCCAGATCATCGAGGCGGATCGTGAGGTAGGCGTGGTCTATGGCGATCGGGCTGAAGTAGGATTGCGCAACCAGCTTGTCGCTGTTCCGCAGTTCGACCTCGACCGGCTTCTATGGGAAAACTACATCGATGCCTGCGCCGGGTTCCGCCGCGAAGTCTGGGAAGAGGCCGGTGGTTATGATGGCGGCGCGCCCGCTTGGGAGGACTGGGACCTTTGGCTTGGCGCCGCGGGACGAGGCTGGCGCTTTCACCGCCTGGCAGACCCAACCTTCGAGTACCGCGTGCGCCTGGGGTCAATGGGAATTCTGGCCGGAGCCGAGGCCGTCCGTCGCAAACTTCTAAAGTATATCTATCATAAACATCGCGATCTCTACCGGGAGCGCTTTCCCGGAGCATTGTTGTTTGGTCACGCGGAAATGCTTGAAGTGCGAAAGGGAGCGGAGGCTTACCGCGTTGACCGCGACCGTTTGCAAATTGAAGTCGATCGCCTGGCGGCATCACTAGCCAGCCCCGGCGAGCAGGTCTCTGTCTAACCGTCAGCATGCGACACCAAGTATCTAACCCATGGCGTTTCGTGTGACGCGGTCGCGTGTAGTCCTCGCCTTTGTTCTGACGCTATTTTTTGCGTCAGGATTTGCGGCTCTCCTCTACCAGACGATCTGGCAGCGAATGCTCGGATTTTTCTCGGGCGTCGATGTCTATTCGGTTACGATTACTGTGGCCGCTTTCATGGCGGGACTGGGATGCGGCAGCCTGGCCGGTGGTCATCTAGGGGACCGTTTATCACCGAAAGCTCGTTTGTTGGTTTTCGGCCTGGCCGAAGCGATCATTGCGTCTTTCGCGCTCGGAAGCAAATGGCTCTATTACGATCTCCTGTATGTCAGATGGGGCGCCCTGGCTCACTCTCCCGTGCTCCTACCGGTAATCCTTTTTTGCAGTCTGCTTATCCCAACCTTCTGCATGGGCGTAACGCTACCTGTTCTGGTGAAGGCATTTACGGTGAGGATCGAAACTGCCTCGTCCGTCATCGGTTTTCTTTACGGTCTAAACACTCTCGGAGCCGCCTGTGGGGCACTAATAACTCCCTGGATCTTACTCCGCCATTTTGCGTTCTACGATGTCCTGCAAGTGGGGGCCGCGTTAAATGCGATCTGCGCGATTGGCGCCGTGCTGGTTTGGTGGCGGTCGACTCCTGAAGGCGCCTCGGAGCTTCGGCGGGCTCTTCCAGCAAAAACAGAACCTTCGTGGACCGACCGTTATTCGACCCGCGTCTGGATACTTATCTACGCTGTCTCAGGATTCATTGCCCTATCCCTGGAGATCGTCTGGTTCAGGCTTCTGGGCGTTATTCAAAAATCAACGGCCTTTACGTTTCCCACCCTCCTGGCTGTTTATTTGGGCGGATTGGCTGTTGGAATAATGATCGGCGTTCCCGTTGCGCGACGGGTCCGCCGACCTGCCACGACTTTTCTAGCCCTGCAAAGCGGCATTACCTTATACGCGGCTGCTGCGCTTACCCTGTTCCTTGGCCATGTGGATCACAAAGCGTTCTTACAGCCGCTCTGGGGCCATCTCGGGGGTCACAAGCCTGTCCCGGCAGTGGATTTGCTCAGTGCGATCTCTGTTTGGTTTTCGGGTGCACACGTCGCGCCGGTGTTATCGCAAAGCGCCCATATGGTTCTGGTGCTTTACTTCGTCCTGCCGATTGTGCTTATCGCTCCATCGACTTTTCTAATGGGAGTAAGTTTCCCTGTCTTGCAAAGAATCGTGCAAGACAATGCAGTCCTACTTGGTCGACGCGTTGGCTGGCTGCAGACGCTGAATATTGCAGGTTCCATGCTGGGAGCTTTGCTTGTGGGCTGGTGTTTACTTGGTTGGCTCGGAACTTCCGGAACTTTGAAGCTCCTGGTGCTGCTCGGCGGTAGTTTTCTCTGTCTGTTCGCGTGGTCTGTCGGGCGCCGGCAGTGGATGCGTCTCGTCAGTATCGCTGTCTCGATTATTTTCGTAAGTTGGATCGCGACTGCTATCCCTACATCACAAAAGCTCTGGGCGAAGCTGCATGGCACAAAGCCGCGCGGGATAATCGCTCGTGAAGACGCGTCAGGTTTAGCGGTTCTCAAGGGTAACCCCGACCACTTCGAGAAAGACACCGTGTGGGTCTTCTGCAATGGCCTGGGACAAAGTTGGCTGCCGTATGGTTCGGTGCATACGCAGTTGGGGGCCCTGGGCATTGCCCTTCATCCGAAGCCGGAGGAGGCCGCCGTCATTGGACTTGGCTCCGGGGATACGGTGTATGCCTTGGGTGGCAGTCCGCACACTCGACGGGTAACCTGCATTGAGATTGTCGAACCAGCCTATCAGGCCCTCAAAGTTCTCGACCCTCGCCTTCGCTATCCGGGTCTCACTGCCTTACTCGGAGACTCCCGGCTCCATTGGGTATTCACCGATGGTCGCGCCTACATCTCTGGGAGCGACAAGCAGTTTGACCTGATTGAAGCGGACGCCCTGCGGCCGAATAGCGCCTACTCCGGCAATCTTTACTCGTGGCAATATTTCCGCATGCTCAAGGCTCACCTGAAACCTGGAGGCTTAGCCATTACCTGGATACCGACGAAACGTGTGCTCTCCTCGTTTCTCATTGCTTTTCCGTACGTGATTGTAGTTGGTGAAGTCGCGATCGGGAGTGCGCAGCCAATTCGGGTCGATGCCGAGGCGATCTCGCGCAGGCTGTCCGATCCATTCACAGCTAATTACTATCAACGGATCGGGGTAGACGTGCAGCAGCTGGTCATAAGTTTAATCGACGGAACATTTAGCCGGCAATCGCCGAGAGTCGAGCGCTCCGCTAACCGGGATTTGAATTCCGATCTCTTCCCCCGAGACGAGTACATGGTGCCCCAACAGCCTTAGATCGTTGTGCAACGTCCCGCCGCGTCCTAAGCCACCGCCTGGAAGTTGACGCCGATCATTCGAATGAATAGACCGATTAAGAGCTTTCATGTGAGCCGTACCTCTGTAGTTGCGTTTATCGGCCTTGCTCTGGCCTTGTTCCTTCGGTTCAGTTTGTCTAAATTCGAGTCGGACGATTTCGTCCTCTACACCGAGCGTTGGTATCAGGTCGTGCAAGGGCATGGCTTCAATATATTCCGCTATGGATTCTACGATTATACTCCCCCTTATCTTTACGCTTTATTCCTGACCTCGCGGATGCTCCCGTGGATAAGTCCGGTCGTCGCCACCAAGATTCCGTCCCTCGTCGCCGATTTCATCTGCGCCTGGTACGCCTACCGCATCGTCCGGCTCAAGCACCGATCGGGGCCTGTGCCCACCTTTGCCGCTTTGGCTGTTCTCTTCGCTCCGACGGTTGTAACCAATAGTGCTTTCTGGGGTCAGACGGACATGCTGTTCACGGCTCCGCTGGTGGCCGCACTTTATTACGTGCTTCGGCAGAAGGAGAGGGCTGTCTGGCTGGCGGTGGGCTTGGCATTCTCGATTAAACCGCAAGCGATATTTCTAGCTCCCTACCTCCTTGCCCTTCTACTCCGGCGCGAACTTTCGTGGCGACATGTAGTATGGGCCCCTATCATCTGTCTGGCCTTCCTGCTTCCCGCGTGGCTCGCGGGAAGGCCGATCTACGATTTGCTTACCATCTATTCCTCTCAGGGAGCGTTACAGGCCGGTAAATTAACCTGGCGAGCGCCGACCCTCTACGCCTGGCTCCCTCAGAATCGGGTCGCCTTGCTCGGTCCCCTCGGAATGCTGTTCGGCGCCGGCATCGCGCTCACGTTTGTTACTTCGGTTGCCAAAAGCCGCGTGCGGCTCGCGCCCGCGCTCCATCTCGGGCTGGCCCTCGCTTCCGTTCTTATCATGCCTTTTGTCCTGCCCAGCATGCATGAGCGTTATTTTTTCACCGCGGACGTTTTTGCCATCCTGGTTGCCTTTTACCTGCCGAGATATATTGGCCTGGCAATTCTGGTAGGAACCGTGTCCCTGCTTGCTTATCAGCCGTTTCTTTTCAAACACCAAATAGTGCCCATGTCCTGGTTGGCCGCTGCCCTTCTGATCGGCATCGTAATTTTGACGCGCTGGCTTAGGCGTGCGCTTTATCCTGGCGAAGGAACACTTGGGCAAGACGCGCTTTCCCGCGTGGAGAAAGTCTCACTCTATCCTGCCCGAGATCCGCTTTTTGTTCATAAGCCAAACGGAGAGCCAATCCACGGAATCACGGAAGACGTCCTGCGCGATTTCGAGAGACTGCAAGAGATCGTGCTCAGTAACACCGCGGGCCACTTTTACTCGAGGCCAAAGGATGTAGCATTCCTGACCTATAACACTTCGCCGGAAGCGTCGCTGGTGGAACGTTGTTACAAGGCCTATGGAATTGAGGACGCGGTTGTTTTGGGTCAAGGCCTTAAGGAATGGGATTGGTATTCGAAGGTTCGCCTGGTGCTCGACTATCTTGAATCGGGCCAATGCGACACTCCTTTTGTGCTCGTTACGGATGCCAATGACGTGTTGATGATCAATGATCCCGCAACAATCGCCGCTCGGTTCCTTTCCTGCCAAACGGACGTTCTGTTTTGCAACACTTCCGTAGACTGGCCGCCAAATTTAGAGTGCTGCGATTTCGAAACCACCACTTATCCGGCCAACCCACTACACTGCCACCTCAGTGCCGGAGCCTACTTTGCCCGCACGCCATCCCTCCTGCGATATCTCAGGCGACTCCAGTCGGCGCATGCCGCGGCAGAAGTTTGGACACTTGGTTTCCACGCCAGGTTTGACGATCAGTTGGCGTGGCGGAACCTGCATCGGCAAGAGTATCCGCGAATAAAAGTAGATTCCTTCTCCAGGATATTTCGACGCTACGATATTAACCGGGGAACCAAAGGCGACGAGGCGGGCGGACCGCTATCTCAGGAGACCGTGGCTTCCTAACTTTTCAGGTCGGCCGGCAGACGAGATGGTGTTGGATGAAGTTCTCTGGGCTGGGATCGCTGACCGACACGACGCGCCAGCCGTTTCCTACCACGAGTTCGCGCAGGTATCTTTCCGAGTAACAGGGATGATCGAGTGGTCGCTCCGGGACCTTGGCTTCGAAGCTCTCGATCGTGTTATCAAGGAACGCTGAGAAAAACAGAGCGCCGGCCGGCTGCACATATCGGCGTAGAATGCCCAAAAGGGCGTTAGCGTCCGACGGCTCGAGATGGGTGAAGACAGAAAAAAGCCAGATAACATCGAAAGTGCCTTCCACGGGCAGGCGGGATTCCGGAGTGATCTGCACCCCCGCGGGATTGTACCTTCCGTTCTCTGCATTCCAGTGCGCAAAGGAGAAACGATGGTCGTCGACCTCTTTCTTTAGGTATTCGATCAGTGGACCGTGCACATCCACTCCCGTATAACTCTTGATGGGAATGGCGCGGTTGATGATCGCCTGGGTGAATCGCACTCCGCAGCCGACATCCAGGACGTCACTCTGGGAGAGGTCCTTTAAACCAAGCTGCCGCAGGACGAGCTGGATGAGCGTCGAGCCGGTGTTTTCAGGTCCACGTGCGTGCACGTCTGGTGCGTTCCGGTGCAATTCGTCAGGGACGGTGAAAGGCCGCTTCATTCCGCTAAGATGGCAGGTTCGGGAAGGTTCGGCAATATCACTGGGTGAAAGGGCCACGCGCCGACCTCATGTCGTGCAGCGCGCGCGCTTGACAGCACCTGACTTACCTGACCTTTAGTTAATGTATGGAGCCGGATACGTCTCGAAGGAATCGAGGCCTGGCTCGCGGGCGACGACTGCTCTGGGTGGCTCCGACTTTTGTCGTGCTCTGGCTCAGTGCAATCCAAATCCATCTGGAGCCGGTGTTCGCAAGCTTGGACAGCTCGTGGTTGGGCGCACTGTCTTACTTTGCCGCTAGGCGCCTGCAATACGGCACGGAGGTAATTTTTACCTATGGACCCCTGGCCTATCTCGGCACGGGCGTTTATACCGGCTACCTCTTTTGGGAGCGCGTAATTTGGGAGCTTGGCTTCAAGGCCGTGATGGCTGGTTTCCTCTGTTGGGTGATTGGAAGGTTGCCTCGAATTTGGGGCGCGATCTTTCTGGGGCTCTGTCTTCTGTTCGTGTTGCCCGGCTTACCCGAGGTCTTCTATTTTTTGAGTGTGACCATTCTGGTCGTCTTTCTCTTGAGAGAGGCGCAAGGAATCCACTTCGCCGATATCCTGGCGATCATGCTGCTCTCAGCCGTGTCCCTGATGAAGCACAATTATCTTATCCTGGTCCTGCTGGGAATCGGGGCCGCCACGACAACTGCTCTCTTGCAGCAGAACTTTGCTCGCGCCGCTTGGATTTGCGGGACCTTTCTTGCCGGGGTCTTGTTGTGTTGGAAATGGGCAAGCCAGGATTTTCGGCACTTGGTTCCCTATCTGCGGAACGGGTTTGAAGTCTCGTTCGGTTACAAGGAAGCCATGGGAGTGGCCGCTTCGAGTAATCTGATTGTTGCTCTGGGGTTGGTCGGCCTGATCGCAGCATTCGTCCAGCTTAGCTTCGTTACGATGAGACGACGTGAACTGGGGGTAACACTCATTGCGTTATTTTTCGCCGGCGAGATGTTTTTGGATTGGCAGCACGGCTTCATCCGTGCGGATCAGCATGTGGTGACTTTCTTTGCACTTTGTCCTGTTGCTTTGCTCTCTCTTTGGGCGACAGGCGCTACTGGACGGGTGCCGAAATGGCCGCTTTTTTCTACTACTGCTGTCGTTGCCTGTGCCTGCCTTGGCGGAATGTACTTGCAAGACCGCTCTCTTATCACTCACTGCTTTCGGAACGCAGCGAACCAGCTCCAATCAGGGTGGGACCTGGCTTTTCACGGGGCCCGGATCGAGGAAGACCTGAAGCAGCAACTGGCTCAAAAGAAGGCGCAAAGCGCATTGCCCCGTGTCAAACAGGAGGTAGGACAGGCGTCGATCGATGTCCTTGGGTACGAGCAGGCCGCCGCCTTGCTGAACGATCTAAACTATACTCCGCGCCCCATCTTCCAGAGCTACACCGCTTATACGGAACGCTTGATCGAGCAGAATCGGCGGTTCTACCAGTCGGCTCGGGCGCCAGCCTATGCCCTCGTAAAGTATCAGACGATTGACAGTCGCTACCCGGCTCTGGATGACGCCGCGGTGTTCAGGGAATTGCTCTACCACTACAGCCCACTCTTTACCGAGAATGGTTATTCTCTTTGGAAAAGATTACCCCGGTCAGAAGAGGCAGAGGCCGTGGTGGTATCGGAAGGAACGACGACTTTCGGCCAGGAAGTGATAGTTCCTCAAAGCGGAATTGTTTGGATCGAGCTCCAAATGCAGAACTCCATCCAGGGCAAAATAGCCAACATGTTTTATAAGCCGCCACGGTTGCTAATGACGGTGGGACCTGGCAATGGCCCGAGCGCGCGTTATCGCCTGGTCAGAGCAATGGCTTCCAGCGGCTTCATCATAAGCCCTTCGATATTGACTACCGACGATCTGATCGCCACGTCCCAGGGGGGTAACTCTCTTAGCACAAGATCATTTATAGTCTGGCTCCCTTCCCGCGATCGGAAATTCTATCAGCCCGCGATCCGATACCGGATGACCCAATTACCGCCAATCCCGAGGCGCGAACCGTAACTGCGCGAATGGTTGCAACGGGCCCGCCGTCGGGCAGAAGCCGATCGAGAGGGTGGCTCGCGAGCGGTGCCAGCTCTCTCGGCTCTGGGGTGAAGTCATTCCCCTCCCGGCCCGTTTCTGCAGGCCGGGAGGGAATGCAAAGCCGTCTTATTGCGGATTGATCGGGGTCAGGGCGGCGATGACGTCAATATCGTTGTTCTTGAACGTCGAAGGAACGCCTGAGCCGCCGAAGCCGGCGGTATTGTCGGTGATGCTATTATTGCCGAGGCGAACCGTGGTGCCCGAGTTGCACACGATGCCGGTGCCGTTATGGGTCGAAACGCTGCGCTCAATGTTCAGCACGGTGGAACCGGAGGCGGCGGAAAAGCCGGCGAAGGCGTTGTTCCCGGCGAGACAGTTGCTCACGTTGGTTTTCGCACTGCCTTGGGTTTTCAGGCCGGTAACGTTGTTTTCGATTCGCACGTTGTTCAGGTCGGCATTCGCTGCGCCAGTGGGAGCGATGGTAACGCCACCCCCCGTTGCGGCCGAAGTATTCCCATTACCGCGGACGTTGGTATCGAGCACGATCAGCTTACTGTTAGCAACCGTCGCCACGAAGTTAATCCCATCGAGGAAACGATGGACCGTGCATCTCTCGACATGGACGGTCCCGCCGGTGATGGTCTTGATGCCGGACAGGGATGTAACCACCCCGGTCCCGATCCCGTCGATATCGAGGCCGCGAAGCACAACCTCGTCGGCGGCGTTCGGGGTATTGATGATAATGGCGTTTGTGCCAGACACCAGCACTCCCGCCTCGAAGCACTCGGAGGAAATGGTAATAGGCTTGGTAATCGTGACTCCGCCAAAGCCGCCCGGATCGAGGACGTTGATTTCACCGCCGGACGCGGTCTTGGAGATCGCACCGGCGAAGGTTTTGCAGGGAGCCGTGCGGCTGCATGGATTTGCGTCGTCACCGACGCCCGAGACCCAGGTTCGCGTGGCTTGCGCCTGCGCGACCGTGGCCAGACCGGCTGCGAGGAACGCGGCCGCAAAGAAACGAACGATTTTAGAGGATATCATAGTGTTTTGGTTTGTTGCTGTTGTCGATCTGGGAGCGGACCAGTTTTCGAGAGTACGAAACTCCTCGGGTACACGTCAATCCTTTTCTGCGCCGCCGTGGCAGCGCGGAGCAACTCCTGATCTTCCTATGCTCCAATCATTCCCTCCCAGCTGTTCGTTCCAGGCTGGAAGGGAACGCGAAACCGTTCTACTGCGGATTGATCGGGGTGAGGGCGGCGATGACGTCGATGTCGTTGTTCTTGAACGTCGAGGGAACGCCCGTGCCACCGAAGCCGGCGGTGTTGTCGGTGATGCTATTGTTGCCGAGGCGGACCGTGGTGCCCGAGTTGCAATTGATGCCGGTGCCATTATGGGTCGACACGCTGCGCTCAATGTTCAGGACCGTGGCACCGGAGGCAGCCGAAAAGCCGGCAAAGGCGTTGCTTCCCGCGACGGAGTCGCTCACGCTGGTTTTCGAACTTCCTTGCGTCTTCAGACCGGCGACGTTGTGCCCGAGCTGCACCCGGATCACTTCAGCGGTTGCCGCAGCCGTGGGGGCGACCAGGATGCCTTGCCCGGTCGAGGCCGCAAAATTCCCGTTCCCGCGCACGATGGTATCGAGCACGATCAGCTTACTATTGGCGACGGTGGACACGAAATTGATCCCCGAAGTAAGGAAGCGATTGATCGTGCATTTTTCGACATGCGTGGTCCCGCCGGCGATGATGGTAACTCCGCTCGACGCGCCACTTAATCCTTCGAAGTCGAGTCCGCGCAATACGACCTCGTCGTTTGCGTTCGGAACATTGACTATGACCCCATTACCGGCATTCGTGAGCACGCCCGCTTCGAATCCTTCAGAGGAAATAGTGATCGCCTTGCCGATCGTGACGGCGCCGAAGCCGCCTGGATCGAGGACGTTGATCTCTCCCCCGGCGGCGGTCTTCGAGATCGCGCCCGCGAAGGTTTTGCAGGGCGCAGTCCGACTGCATGGATTTGCGTCGTTGCCGACACCCGAGACCCAGGTTCGCGTGGCCTGTGCTTGCGCGACCGTGGAGAAACCGGCTGCGAGGGCCGCAGCCGCTAAGAACCGAACAATTTTTGATGATTTCATACTACTTGGTTTTTGGTTGGAGGTTTACTGAATACTGATCGATTTTGAGGGTATTAGGCTTTCCGCGGAAGTGTCAACTCTTCTCCTTCCTTCCTTTTTTCTTTCGTCGATCTTACGCCTCCGACACTGGCGTCATTTTGTTCGTTGGGGCCGAAGTCAACCCGCAAGGCGACAGACGTTTGCAAGAATTGCTGCGCCACCGGATCTTCTCGAGTCCGCTGCCCCTGCGCGAACGCGCATCCACCCGCGTTCGCTATCCCTAATCAGCCGGACCCGGGTCGCAAAGACTGGCCGCGCGCTGCAAGAGCAATCGGGTCAGGCCTCGTTGGGCCGCTTTCCTGTCCGGGAACCGTCCGTCCACGCCTTCTGGAAATGGACCAACGCCCGCGCGCTGTCCGCGAATAGCGTCGATCCGTTCGCGAATAGCTTTCCCGGCTACTTCCGGCGAATGCAGGCTGCGCATGTCGTCCGCCGCACGCATTCCGAGGGCGCGCGCTTCATCCTGGTTCTCATAGACGTGCCGCATGAAACGCGCCGCCTCCTCCAGGTCCGGTTCCGCCCAGCGTGACGTAGGCGGGTAGGGCGGAGAGCCAGGTCCGATGGTGCGATATTCGTAGGAACAGAGATAGCTGTTCTCACGCGTCATGAACTCCATGTTACCCGAGTAGCCCGTCGCGATGACTGGTTTCCCCAGCGACATCGCTTCGGCCATGGTCAGACCGTATCCCTCGGAGCGATGGAGCGAGACATAGCAGTCGCACCGCGCTGTCATGGTGTCTTTCACGATCGCGGAGACATACCCATCCACGATACTGATGTCAGGATGGCCGGCCGCGGCGAAGCGCAACTTCTCGAGGTCCAGGATTTTTTTGTCGCCATTGATCGTCTTGATGACGAGGGCCGGACCGGCGCCGGGCGGGAAGGCGCTTTGAAATGCTTTGATCACACCCGCCGGATTTTTTCGATCGAGCACGCTGAAAAAATCAAAGCTGAAGAGGAAGGTGAACCGGTCGGGCAGACCAAGATCGGCGCGGGAGAGCGTGGCATCGATGGCGGGTTTGATGACTGGGAGATGAAACTTGTGGATCGGTTTGGGCGAGATTTTCGCAAAGACTTGGTGGATGAAACGCGAGGCCACCCAGAGTTCGTCCACGTGGTTGATCGCCCCGTAGAAGAGCGGGGAAAAATCTTCGACCTCCCAGAACCAGACCCCAACGGTGTATCGGCCGGCGTAAAAGGCGGGGCCTACCTTACGCGCGAAAGCGGGCGTTTGATCGGCATTCACGCACACGATATTGATATCGCTTTCGGCGCTCCGCGGCTGGCGCTCTTCGATGGGATGGCTCTGCCGGCTTAGGGTCTCGCTGTTGGTGATCGCATTATAGGGCGTGTTCGATGCTTCCAGCCCAGCGATGAGGGAACGCGCCGCTTCGCCCACTCCCAATTCGGCGCGCAGATACCCGACTACGTTCACGGGCGGGGTGAGATCGCCGTGGTATTCAGGTGGCACCGATCCGTTCGAGCTCACCACGGCGTCGCGGGGAACGAGCAAGGTATGGGCCTGCGCTTCCATGCAGCCATAGTTCAAAAACCAGCGGTGAAACTCGGCCGCATGCTTGCCGAGCGGTTCCGGAAAGGCATTTTGCAGGTCGAGGCGGGCCGCGTGAATCGCCATCATGTAGCGCGTCACGATCGGCGGTGAAGTGCGTTGCGATTCATTGAGCCATTTCAAAAAGGCTTCCTCGCCTTCGGCGCCGAACGGGCTCGGCGGTTCCTCGGCCTCGCCTTCCTCGAACTTGACCAGGGCCTCGCGATAGAGCTGATGGATGAACCCATCGAGCTTGAGCTCGTTACTGAGCGCGTCGAAGCGATAGGGGGTGCGCTTGGTTTCGTTAAACCCTTCCGCCTCGAGCTTCTCGATGTATTGTTCGCAAATCCTGGCCACCCCGGGATGCTCGCTGAGCAGGATGCGCGGCTGCTCGCCCTGGTGTTTGCTCAAGAGATGCGGCTTGTCCGGATCGAAACCGCTGAAGTGGAAAAACCGCAATGGCTTTCCATTCACCTCATAACCACTGCCGGTCCAGACCACCTCCCGGCTGTAGAGGTTCCAATAGGCGACATTGCAGGTGGGATCGCGCAGGATGTAATGTGAATATAAGCCCGGCACGAAATCGATCCATCGCTGGTCGGTGAAACGCATGCGAGCCGGATCGACCACGCTTTCGCGGCGCAGGCGCACCGACCACCAGTCGAGAAAAGGCTTGCTGCTCGCACCGACCGCGAGGAAACCGAGATTGTAAATGCCTGCGCCGAGAATGTCCGATTCCGACAGGCGCAGCTTGTCGCGGGGCATCGGTTCGGTTACATGCGGAGTAAGGACAATTCCATGCTTCCGAGCAAGCCGTGCGATGTCATCGATCGGCGCGAAAATCTCGATGTCGGGATCGAAGTAAACGACCGGCCCGCCTCCGGCGTCCAGCATTCGGCGCAACAACCATGGCTTCACCGCGGTCGAGAGTTCCGTCACGCTATAAATCATCGGCATCCGATGCGCGTCGCCGGGGTCAAGGCCGAGGTCGTCCAGCGTCAGGAGCTCGACCTCTCCAGCTAGATCTTTCTGGCCGCCTTTTAGCTCGTCCACGATCAGGATCGTGAAAGGACAGTCCGGATGATGCGCGCGAAAAGACCGCGCCAGGACACGAGCCTGGGCCAGATAATTTCTCGCCACAATCGTGCAGGCCCTCATCGTGACCGGCTTGGATCTCCCTGAGGTGCGAACCAGAGTAGCTCCGCTCCGGGCTGAGCGCTCTCTTTTGACCTTCATTTGCCTGAGCTTAACAATTAATGAAAGTTAGTCGAGAAGCAAACGGGGCGATTCGCCGCCGCGCTGGAGTTCCGTTCTCTCTCGCCGCTCTTAGTATTGACCTACAAGTAGCCGTTCTAGTTTTCCGGCCTAGGTGTCGCTACCTGGAGTCCCATCAGCGCCTTGAGGCTCTTTGCGCTTAGGCCAGTGCGGCATCAATCCATAGGCCAGTTTTAGTTTTTGCGAGCGCCAGGGTCTCCCACTAATCCGGCAGCGGGCAAAATAGCGGTCTCCCCAGGTTTCATCATGCTCGATGTTGAAGGCAGCTTCGTAGAGCATGTCGCGGAGACAGAGCGCATTAGGCGACCAGAAATTGGTTCGATCGTTGTTGAGCGTGCTCTCGCGATAATATCGCGCCGCGGCAAGGTTGGAGTCCAAATCGTTCGCACAGTGAGTTTCGAGAAACATCTGGCTAGTGCAGACGCTACGTATAGTCCAAAGCGCCTTTAGCATGTCCGGCAGGTGATAAAGGACACCAAAAAAAATGACGAGGTCGAAAGTTCCAAAGGCCTTTGGATCGATATCGTAGAGATTGATCTGGTGATACTCAAAATCGAAGCCGGAGATTTGCTCCATGATGCCAAACCCGTGCAGGTCCTTCGGCCGGTAATCGACGGCGACGACGCGTGCCCCTCGGCGCCTCGCCTCCAGCGAGAAAAAACCATCGGAAGCACCGAGATCGAGCACCCGACGCCCCGACAGGTCCTCAGGCAGACCCATCTTTTCGAGGAGAAAACCGGGTTCGTAAGTACCGGGCGTTATGAGGCCAGGCGCGATTTCAAAGCGATGGTGCCATGCGGGAACTGATGCCACCAGCGCCTCCGCTTCCAGTCGGGAAACGTCGCTGTCTACCTTCCTGGACATGACCTACCATCCGGCATCGAAGGCTCAGTGTCTATTTCCTTAGTGCCAGATGGATGGGCACAGGCGCTCTAGCCGGATTTGTCGCGCTCATCTCTACGGCGGCGGCACAGGAGAATCCGACTGGACCGGAAGGCCTACCATACTCGCGTTGACAGAACCAATTGGCGGCGGATTGCGGCCTACGGGAGCATTGTCTGCCGGTAACGCCACGGCAGCGATCCCCGGCCGGCTGGGTGTAAGGTGGAGCTTCCAGTGGAAGCCGCGTACGCGCGGAGCCTCAGCGGAACAGATGGTCAATCCAAGGCTCGAGGTAAGCTGGACCATCCAATTAGCATCAAAAATTGTCGCATTAGTAGGGTCGGTGTCATTGATGTAGAGCGTGTTTTGGAAGTCCTGCATCATGGGAAAGCCAGACTTATCGAACAAAAACCAAGTGGACACCATTACGCCATCGGGCCGAAGCACACGGGCGACTTCCCGAAGATAATGCTCGCATTGGTCCTGGGTAAGATGGGTAAAGACCGACCAGGCAATCAGCAGTGAGATAGTCTGGTCTTCTACCGGGAATCGGGTCGTCCGCGGCGCGGCCGGGGAAGGATTGAAGCTGGTGTTGAAAACATTGTGGTGTTGAAACTCGAAACCCTCCGCTGCGGGCTGCAGATTCTCCTGGTTCCAACGCACCATGCCCTTATGCAAGTCAAGGCCAAGGTAACGCCGGGGGCGAGGACGTTGCTGGATCATCTGGCGCGCCAGGCGGCCACAACCACAACCAAAATCCAGCACGTTGTCGTATAACTCGAGGGGGATACTTTTCCCAAAGACCGGAGCGGCGGCCGGGTTGTCGAAGAACGCGACATCGGTTGGTCCCACCAGCTCGCGCATCTCGAAGGGCGGAAAAGGTAGAGAGCCTGAGGTATCTTCGACGGAGGTCATACTACTACGATTGCGCCCAGGAGTGCTGTCGCAGAGCCAGCACGATGACAGTAATCAAGCTCAGGATTGAAACAATCGCCCCGGACCGAAAGCCCACCGGAAGATAGCTAAGTTCGACATGGGCCGCCCCTGCCGGAACCGGAATGGCGCGAAAGGCGTAATTGGCGAGCAGAATATCCGTCGGTTGCCCATTAACTTTCGCCGACCATCCATCGTAATAGCTCTCCGCGAGATAGAGAAGGCCTGCGCGCGGCGCCTCCAGCCGCAAAGATAGCGAATTCAGCTTCGTGGAAACCAACTCAGGCTCGGGATCATCCGCAGCATTTGCGACCGAAGCGAAAGGAGGCTGCGATTCGAGCAGCACTGTGAGCGACGGTTCGGTGGCGATGAGCTTGAGGGCGGAAGCTGTGTCGGTGACCAGATATTCGCTACTGAAGAAGTAATGCGGCGTGCGTTTCCGCTGAAAGAGGCAGACATAATCATCCTGGTACGGGACGGTGTACTGCCGAGCCAACACAGACGAGAATAGCCTAGGCAACTGCTGCCGAATCAGAACGTAATCGATGCCAGCGCGGTCGAGCACCGGCTCGGGCGGCAGAACCGTGGCTTCCCGCATGGTAATGAAGGAACCGGAGATGGCATATTTCTGATAAAGGTCGTACATACGAGGCGGCGAAAACATGTAAAGCGAATCGAGGCTATTAACTCCGAAGGCCGAGCCGAGGTTCGCGTTTATGGAGGCGGCGACGAACGATCGATTCGGACGGGGAAGCTGTTGCATGGCGGTAACATATTTAGGCGGATGGGCAAAGACATCCCACCGCCGCTGGTGCGGATAGGTTGCATTAGCTACTCCTTCCACAAAGACCAAAAAGAGTAACAGACCTGTGGCCACGGTTGCAAGAGTGCGCCGTTGAGGGCGTAGCATTGCGATCACGGCCAGGACCGCAGCCGCGCCGCTAAAGAAAAGAGTGAGTCGGTAATCTGCGATCCAACGCCAGGATGCATACGCTCGAAACGCGCCACTGTCTCGAGCCAGGACCCACAGCGTGCGCATTCCTATTCCCAAAATGCAAACTGTGAGAACCAGTTGAAGTCTCGGGCGCTGGGTCAGGAGACGATGGAAACCAATCGCGGCCAGAAGCGATAGCAGAAAGGCCAGCAGAATGCCGAAGTATTGGTAGTAGTGGATGCTTTGTAAGACGGGTAGCGCAGCGATCCATTGGATGGGCGGCACGCCAAACACTTTCAGCAGAACGAGCGCCGCCGCGAGCGCGCTGGCGACAAGCAGCGTTCGAGCCGGGCCCTGCCAGCGGCCCAGGGCTAGGCCCGCCAGGAGCATGCCGGTTGCTCCCAAGTAATAGAGGTGGCCTGTGTCTGCTGTCATGATCGGATAGGAATAGACCATGTGTCCGCCGGTGGCGAAGGGGGAGAGCAAATCAAAGATTGAGCGAGGCGCGAGTATGATTTGCGCGGCGGTTTGATATCCGGCCGTAATATAAGGGGTATGCAATACGGTGATGAAAGCCGGCACATAATAAATGGCCACGAGACCAAGCGAGAGCACCGCGGCGGCGCCAAACCGCCAAACCATGAGCGCCCATGACGCCCGCTTTTCCAGGGCGATAGCACAAACAAAATAGCAGACGGCGAAGCTAAACGCCGCGATCAGGATCGGCGGAAAGCTGGCCAGCGCAACGACGGCATAAATCACAGCAAGGCCGGCGCAACGCCGCCAGTCAGGCCGGTCGATGAACCACTTCGTTACCAGCAACAAGACAGGCATGCACGCCACCACCTGTCCCATAAATATGGAAGGACCAATTTGTTGGAGCGCGCCGGAGAAAAGAAATAAGAGTCCACCGGCGGCGCTGGCCAGGACCATAAGGCCATGCCGGCGGAGCAGGCAGTAAGTCGTAAAGCCCGCGACCCAGAAGAGAAACAGAATGTAGGCGTTCTTCTGTAACGAGGTCGAGCCCAGAAGGCTAAGGACGATTTGCGGTGGAAAGAGAAGCTGGCACTGAAGATTGGTGTAAGCAGACACGCCGCATGCGGCCGCCGGATCCCAAAACGGGAATTCGCCCGAGAGAATGGCCTTTCGAAAGTAAGGAAGAGTAGGTTCGCCCACCCACCATGCGCCGCCCGGATCGTGCAAATTCGGGTAGGTAGTGCCGATACCACGCTTGGTCCATTCTTCCAGCGGGACAAAGTTGGGACCGTAGTCCATGTCGTTAAAGAGGTGCTCGAGCGGGTTATAGTTATCAGTCGGAACGAGCGAGTACCCCAGAAAAACAACCTGCGGAAAAGCGCAGACGATGATCAGGGCAAAGAAGACTGCGGCGAGCCAGCACTCGCGCCGGTCGAGGTGTTGCTCTGATCCGATCCTCTTCACCGGCTTCGCTCGACTGTTGCGAGTGGCTCGCGTGGCGGAGGAATTATTGCACCGTCACTGGCACCGTGAGCTTTTCAGTTCCCTTGGTCGAGAAGAAGGTAACGAGCTCTTCCACCAGATCGACCTGGAGCTGATAAGCGCCCGGGTCTTTCGGCGCGAGAACCCGCAAGGTGAAGTTTGCGGTTTGGCCAGCCGGCACGGGAGCCTTCAGCTCCGCCCTTGTCCCGTCCTCAGGAAGCACCTTGCCATTCGAGTCCGCCCAGCGGTAAGCAAGGCGAACCGCGTAGGTCCCGTCTGGCTTGGAAGGGTTGGCAGCGAAGGGGTCGGGCCACGGCCAGTCGCCGGTGTTCTTCACGCTCACGTGAACTGGAGTAACCTTGCCCGCGGCCATGCTGGCAGGGATGTCGTTAGTGATCCACTGGAGCTCATGAGCGGCGTGCGATGGCGGGGACGCGGCGGGCGGCGCATCCGCCTTGGGAGTTTCCGTTTCGGGAGTTCGGCCGCACCCCAGCATTAAAACGACGCTAAGGCAGATGACAAGAAGCCGGCAAAAATTCCTCATCCTGATCCATCTGCCCTGAGCCGTCTGGTTGTCAAACGTTTTTCGGTCTGAAGAGACTGGGTTGGGCCCTGATTAAAGCTGGCCGTGCTGGAGGCGACGGAGCTTGTTCATGACGTAACGCCCACCAGCGACATCGAGGTCGAGTCCGTTCGGCCGCTCGGTTCAGAATATCGCTGATCGGTTTGGTAGTAACGGTGACGATGAGTTGTTCCGCTTTCGCAGAGCTAGCGTGATCACAACCAACAAGCTGAGGATCGAAACAATCGCGCCAGGGATGAAACCTACCGGAAGGTAGGAAAGTTCGACGCGAACATCGCCTCCCGGCACCGGAATAGCCCGAAAAGCATAGTTCGCGAGCAGGATAGGGACGGATTGTCCATTAACCCTTGCCGACCATCCATCGTAGTAACTGTCCGCAATGTAAAGGAGCCCTGGGCGGGGAGCCTGCATCCGCAGAGAAAGCGAATTGAGCTTCGCCGCAATCAACTCAGGCTCGGGATCATCGGAACGATTGGCCACAGATGCAAAAGGAGGCTGTGCTTCGAGCAGAACCTTACGCGGCGCCTCCGTGCTGACGAGCGAGAGTGCCGAAGCCGGATCTGTCACCAAGTATTCGCTGCTGAAGAAATAACGCGGGGTCTGCCTACGCTGAAAGAGACACACGTAATCATCCTGGTAAGGAATGCGGTACTGGCGACTAAGCGCCGACTTAAAAAATCCAGGTAACTTTTGCCGAAGCAGAACGTACTCGATGCCGGCCCGATCAAGCACCAATTCGGGCGGAAGAACGGTAGGGTCGCGCAGGGTGATGGACGAAGAGGATATCGCATATTTTTGATACAGATCATACATGCGAGGCGGCGAAAACATATATAGGGAATCCAGAGCGTCGATTCCAAAGGCCGAGCCGAGATTGGCGGTTAAAGCGCTGGCAACGAAAGAGCGGTGGGGTCGCGGGAGTTGTTGCAGGGCCGTGACATAGGCCGGCGGATGGGCAAAAATACCCCATCTCCGCTGGTGGGGATAAGTAGCATTAACTACCCCTTCCACGAAGATAAGGACAAGGAGTAGACCCGCGGCGACCGAGGCGATCCGGTGCCATCGATTGCGTAGCAGTGCGACCGCGGCCAGGACTGCCGCCGCCAGGATAAAGACAACCATAAGCCGGTAGTCGGCGATCCAAGGCAGGGCGGCATCCGATAGGAGCCGGCCGCTATCTCGAAGTAGGACCCATAGGTAACGCAGTGCACTGCCTAGGACGCAAACCGTAAGGATAAGCTGAAGTGTCGGACGATACAGAAGAAGACGATGAAAACCTATGGCGGCCAGGAGTGAGAAAAGGAAGACCACCAAAACGCCGAAATAGTTACTGTAGTGGATGCTTTGCAGGACGGGAAGGGACTCAATGATCCATTGAACCGGAGGGACGCCGAATATTTTCAGCAGAACGATAACGGAAAGGGTCGAGCTCGAGACCAGCAGGGGTCGCAGTCGGCCCTTGGCCCGGCCAAAGGCAAGTCCGGCGAGGAAAAGCCCGGTAATTCCGATATAGAAAAGATGCCCGAAGGGCCCGCCCATGATAGGAGAGCTATAAATCATTCCGCCGCCAGTCGCGGTGGGCGAGAGCAGGTCAAAGATGGCTATGGGCGCGAGGACGCCGCTCGCCGCACTCTTATACCACGATGTAACATACGGTGTGTGAGATACGACAAGGAAAACCGGTATATAGTAAATCGCTACCAGGCCGACCGAGAGCGTCGTAGCAACGAGGAAGCGCGACAGGAGAGCGAGGCGTTGCGGTGGTTTCTCCAAGATTACGATCCAAATTAAATAGAAAACTGCGCTGCCAAAAGCGGCCGTCAGGAGGGGCGGAAAACTAGCAAGAGAGATAACTGCATAAATCCCTGCAAGAGCCGGGGTGCGATGCCAGGTCGGCCGGTCGATAAACCATCGTGTGGCCAGTAAGACAAGAGGTATACAAGCGATCGCCTGTCCCATGAAGATCGAGGGCCCAAGTTGCTGGAGGGCCCCCGCGAAAAGATAGATCAAGCCCCCCGCCGCGCTCGCTCTTCGCTTTATCCCATGCAAGCGCAGTAAACAATAAGTCGTGAATCCGGCCGTCCAGAAAAGGAGCAAGATATAAACATTTTTCTGACCCGACGTGGAACCTGCGAGGCTTAGGATAACTTGAGGCGGGAAGAGAAACTGGGACGTCAAATTGGCATAAGCTGGGGCCCCGGCCGCGGCGGACGGATCCCAGAACGGAAACTGCCCCGAAAAAATCGCCCTTCGGAAAAACTCGAGAGAGGGTTCCCCCTGCCACCAATCTCCTCCGGGGTCGTAAACGGGCGCGGTCAAGAGCAGGCCGCGTGAACCCCACTCGTCCGGTTTAACAAAATCAGGACCGTAGTTCGCCTCATTAAAGGTATATTCCAGCACGTTTAAGTTATCCGTGGGAACCAGCGAGCGCCCGTGGAAGGCTACCTGCGGAAAAGCCAGAACAATGATAAGAGCAAAAAACAACGCTGCCAGCCAGCGTTCGCGCCGGTCGAACTGACGCTGTTCTGACGCTCCCAGCGGCGCGTTCGGTTCCGTTCTCTCCTTTGAGTTATCGGAGTTGGTTGACAAGCTATAGCCCTTTGAGCGGCAGAGCGCCGACGGCAAATCCGAGGGGCGTTTTCATGACGACCTCTTCTCGCGGGCCGTTCTCTTGTCAAACGGTTTCGCCAGGGCAGGCTCTCCGCCAATTATGAGGGTGACGATTCTGGGAACCGGGGTCGGCCGCGCCTCCATCCTGGACGTTGACAAGGCGCTAAAAATCCCCATGAGAATAGCTGTATGTCCAAAGTTCTCGTAGTAGGAGGAGCAGGATACGTCGGCGGCGGTATTACCGATCGGCTGATTGCTGCTGGACATTCGGTCCGGGTTTTCGACGGCCTCGTTTACGAGGATGTCTTCCTCAAGCCAATCGACTTCACCTACGGCGACGTTCGCGACCGGGGGGCACTCAAGCCCCATCTGGACTGGGCCGATGCTGTGGTGTGGCTGGCGGCGCTGGTCGGCGACGGCGCTTGTTCGCATGACGCCACGCTCACCCGCGATATCAACGTCGAATCGGTGCGATGGCTCGCTCAGAATTTTCAGGGTCGCATTCTGTTCATGTCGACCTGCTCGGTTTATGGCGCAATGGACGGAATCCTGACCGAAGAATCACCGACCAATCCGCTCTCGCTTTACGCGGTGACAAAACTTGAAGCCGAGGCGATCCTCTCCGCGGCGCCGAATGCCATCATGTTCCGTCTCGGAACCCTTTTTGGCCTGGGCGACAGCTACTCGCGCATCCGGATGGACCTGGTGGTCAATACCTTGACGGTAAAGGCATTTCTTTACGGACGGGTCAGCGTTTTCGGAGGCAACCAATTTCGTCCGCTCCTGCATGTAAAAGACGTCGCGGAAGCAGTAGTCGCTACCGTGGACAAGAAGAATACCGGGATTTATAACCTGCATGCTGTGAACATGACCATCGTAGAAGTGGCCGAGCTGATCCAGAAGTACGTGCCCGAGTTAATTGTGCATAAGACCGAGATGCAGTTTCAAGACGCGCGGAACTACAGTGTCTCGAGCGATAAAGCCAGGCGAGACTTCGGATTCACGCCACGTTATGCGCCGGAAGACGGAATTACTGAAATAAAGCGTCTGGTGGAAGAGGGTAGGATCCGGGACATTAGTAGCCCCCGTTTCTCCAACACGGACTTCCTTCGCCCCATGCTGATCACGGATAAGACAGTTCTCGGATTTGAAGTTGCTTCGCCTTCGAAGCTAAGGAGACAGGCATGGTAGAACCACGACTCATAAAGGGCGCGCTCGTCGCCGACGATCGGGGAGAGGTCGGATTCGTCAACGATTTCGACTTTGCGGAGGTGAAGCGGTTCTATCTGGTTTCGAATCACGCCGCCGGCTTTGTGCGCGCCTGGCACGGGCATCGCCGCGAGGCTAAGTACGTTACGGTGGTTCAGGGAGCGATGTTAGTCGCCTGTGTGCAAATTGATAACTGGGAGAAACCGTCGCCCGCTCTTCCGGTCCAGCGATTTGTTCTCTCGGCCAAGGTCCCGGCGGTCCTGTTCATCCCGGCCGGTTTCGCGAATGGAAACATGTCGTTGACGGACGATGCCCGGGCGATGTTTTTCTCAACCTCCACCCTGGAGGAGTCCAAAGGCGATGACATCCGCTTCGACGCGCGCTTGTGGGACCCCTGGCGGGTCGAGGAGCGCTGATCCATGCCCGAGCTGAGCATCATCATGCCGTGCTTCAACGAAGAGGCGACTCTTCCTGGGGCCCTGGAAAAGCTGAACAATATCATCACCCAGGCATCGCTCGATGCGGAGCTGATAATCCTGGATGACGAAAGCAAGGATTCGACGCTCCAGCTTGCCACCACCTTGCTGGAGACTTATCCCGCACTGCGAATCCGCATTTTTCATCGCATCCGCCACCGGCGTGGTTACGGTGCGGTAGTTCGTTTCGGAATGGCCTACGCCACGGGCCGTTATTGTTGTTTCGTTTCCGCGGATGGACTGGATCCGGTGGAGCTAATTCCGGAATTTGTCAAAAGGCTGCGAGCCGGCGCCCATCATGTCCAGGTCTCGCGTTATATTCGCCCGGAAGACCAGCGCAACGTGGAATGGAAATTCCGTCTTTATCAGCGCGTCTATCGCAGCCTCACGCGCGTGCTTCTCGGCCAAACGATCGCTGACAGCACCTATGGGTTTCGCGCCTTCCATCGCGCCTACGTCATGGCACTCGGCACCAGCTCAAATCGCTTCAACATCTGCCCCGAGATCACCTTCAAGCTATTACTAAGCGGCGCGCAAATGGAATATATCCCAGGCCAGCCCCATCCATACGCGGGTGGCGGCTCGACCAAATTTCAACTCCCGGCGGAAACACTGGGCTATGCCTATGTTCTTCTTCGAGCCGCGCTCCATCGCTGTTCCTTTTATTGGTTTTGACGATGGGTTCATTCGCGGTCGTCGTCCCGATGTTCAATGAGGAGAGCGGTGCGCAACGCTGCATCGACGAGATCACGCGCGCGCTGCTCGCCTGGCCGGGCCTCGCTCGCCTCATCGTCGTGGACGACGGCAGTTCGGACCGGACCGGCGAGGTTCTCAAGACCGCGCGGGAACAGAATGACGTCTTGATAGTCGTAGCGCACGAAAAGAATCTCGGTTATGGACAGGCCTTGCAGAGTGGGGGGCGAGCCGCCTTAGCTCTGGGCTGCGATTTCGTCATCTTTATGGATAGCGACCTGACAAACGATCCTCGTTTCATTCGCATGCTCGTAGAGAAAATGGAGGAAGGATGCGACCTGGTGAAGGCGTCTCGTTACATCCCGGGTGGCGGAGTGGAGAACGTGCCGTGGTGGCGTTACGGCATCTCGCGCGCAGGTAATGCTTTCGTGCGTTTGCTCTATGGCCTTGGAGTGCACGATTGCACCAACGGATTTCGCGCCATCCGGACGGATCTGCTCGCAAGGATGCAGATCAAGGAGCGAGGGTTTCCTTCCATCATGGAGGAACTCTATTGGGCCAGGACACTGCGTGCGCGGGTGTGCGAAGTGCCTTACATTCTCACATCGAGGACGGAGACTCTGCGACCATCGAGCTTTGAGTACCGTCCCAGAGTTTTTTTCGGTTATTTGAAGTATCCTTTGCTGACCTTCTTCCGCATTCGTCCGTCCACCGTCAAACAAGATAACCTATGAGAAGGACCACCTGCCGCGCATGTGAGAGCAAGAACCTGAAGGAGATCCTCGATCTCGGTGAGATGGCGCTCGCGGGAGGATTCCTGGAAGACGAGAAAGCGCTAAAGGAGGAGCAAAAGTTTCCCTTGCCGGTGCATGTCTGCCTCGATTGTAGCCTGGTGCAAATTCTCGAAGTCATCGACCCCGCTATTCTGTTCCGCGATTACTCCTTTTCGTCCAGCACCATTCCGCCGCTGGTAAAGCATTTCGAGGGTTACGCGAAATGGCTGGGGGAGCGACTTTCGCCGAAGCTGGTTTTTGAATTTGGATGCAACGACGGCATTCTGCTGGCGCCTCTGAACAGGCTGGGGATCGGGGCCAAAGGCGTGGACATTTCCGAAAACATCACGGAGATGGCGCGCGCCAAGGGGCTGGACGTTGTCACCGGATATTTTGATGACGAGATGGCGCGCGCTCTGGTCCAAAAGTTCGGCGCGGCCGATGTGGTCACAGGTAGCAATGCCTTTGCGCATAATGACCATCCGGAGCGAATCCTCAACGCCGCGCGTTTAGCCCTGAAGGATTCAGGCCATCTTTGCCTCGAAGTTATGTATGCCGGCGATCTGCTCGAGCTCTTGCAATGGGACACTCTTTACCATGAGCACCTTACCTTTTACTCGCTGAACACTCTGGACGTTCTCATGAAGCGCCATGGCTTCCATCTCGTCCACGCGGAACGCATCCCGATGCATGGGGGATCGCTTCGCGTCATTGCTTCGGCCAGGCCAGGCGGCACGCGTTCGCCGGAACTGGAGGAACTCTTCCGCTCGGAAGAGAAGACGCGATTGGCTGACCCGCAGACCTGGATCGACTTCGGCGCGCACATTGGCCGGAAGATTGACGTGGTCCGCGACACTCTTGGACGCCTCGCCCGGAACAGCAGGATTTGGGGCTATGGCGCGGCGGGCAAGGCGACGATGTGGGTCAATGCTTGTGAGATGACTTACCTTGAAGCGATGGTGGACGCGTCGCCGTTACGCGCGGGAAAAATGATGCCCGGCACGCATACTCCCATTGTGTTCCCGGCTGAGCTGCGAAAGAATCCGCCAGACTACATTTTTATCACGGCCTGGAATTACGCCGATGTGATCCGCCAAAACGAGTCGTGGTTCAACGGGATCTGGGTCACGCCGCTTCCGGACTTGCGAATGTTTTGAGTGCGCGCGTCCTCGTCCTGGGAGGTGACGGCATGCTCGGGCGCATGATCCGAATCCATCTCGGGAGCGCTTCGGATTTTTCGGTGGATTGGACGAGTCGCAGGGAAAATGAGGGCTCGCTTCTCTTTCGAGCTGAGTCCGTTCGGTCCCTGATCGATCTGGCGAATCGGCGCGGCGGTTATGATTTCGTCGTCAACTGCATCGCCGTCCTACGGAATGATCCAGGTAATCTCGAGCCGAGTGGAGCCGCGGACGCGAACTACATCAACGCGGTCTTCCCGCACGAGCTGGCCCAGATTACAGCGGAGCTCGGCTCTAAACTGGTGCACGTCTCCACGGACGCCGTCTTTGCGCCCACGGCGGGCCGGTGCGCCGAGTCCGATCTGCCCGTGCCCGCGGATGCCTATGGCCGGATGAAACTGTCGGGCGAGCCTTCCGCACCCAATGCGCTGACCTTCCGCTGCTCGATCGTCGGGCCCAACCCCGTGAAGAGAACGGGGCTCTTCGAATGGGTTTTAGGCCAGTCACCCAACGCAACCATCAAAGGCTACGACGACCAGAGTTGGAACGGCGCGACGACCTTGCAATTCGCGAAACTGTGCGCCGAGATTTTTCACGAAAATCATTTCGCGCAACTGCGCGGTGAGTCCTCCGTCCATCACTTTTGTCCTAACGAGCCGGTGACGAAGTACGAGTTGGTCCAGTTGCTTTGCCAGCGCTTTCGTCCGGACGTCCAAGTCGAGCGAGCGGCGGGTGGTGCGGTGAGTCGAATTCTCGAAACGGGCGGAATGTTGCGAAAGATCTGCGGGCCGGCGCGCCCCATGGCCATTGCAATCGACGAACTTTCGACGTACATCGTCGGGCCGAAATCGGCTCGGGGCTGATCCCTTCGTTTCGGCGGAAATTTATGAAGAAAAAATTAGCATTTATTCTGGGCATCCGCCCCGACGTTATCCGGGCTTGCTGCGTGCTCAACGCCCTCCGGGCCCACAAAGAATTCGAAACGGTTTTCATTTGGTCCGGCCAGCATTATTCCGACAACCTCAAGGACATCTTTTTCCGCGAGTTGAACGTCGCGCCTCCGGACATCGAGCTGAACGTGGGCGGCGAGACGGATGCAGAGGTGAGTGCCGGGGTGATTTCCCGTCTTTATCCGGTCCTGGCCGAGCTCAAACCGGAGGTCGCGGTTTTCCTGGGCGATACCAACACCGTCATGGGCTGCCTGGCCGCGGCGCAGTTGAACATTCCCATCGTTCACATTGAGGGCTGCATGCGGTCCTACGACTGGCGCATGCCGGAGGAAAAATATCGCGGCACGATCGATCACCTGGCGGACATCATTTACACCTACTTCGATGAGTACAAGAAGCAGGGAGTGGACGAGGGCTTGAATCCCAAGAGCATCGTCGTCATTCAGAACCTGATCGTGGATGTGCTGAACGCGTACTACTTCGCCAAGAAAGACGTTTACGACAAGATGGCGACCGACAGCTTCTTCTCGGAGCGCGGCCTAACGAGGGGTGAGTATTACCTGATGACCTGTCACCGCCGGGAGAACGTGCACATTCGCTCCTCCTTTGAAAGAGTTCTCGAGCTTATTGGCGCCACGAAGCGGACCGTTTACTTCACGGCCAGCTATCGAACGCAAAAGGTGTTGAAGGAGTACGGCCTCGAGCTTCCTCCCAATGTCGTGATGGTCGATCCGATCGGTTACCAGGAAATGCTGGTCCTGATGGTCCATGCGCGAGGTGTCATCACCGACTCAGGGACGGTGGTGGAGGAAACCGCGGTGCTCCAGGTTCCTTCGTTGCAAATCCGGAAGGCGACTGAGCGTCCCCAGGTTTATGACTGCGGATCGAGCGTGAAATACGATCCGACTCAACCCGAGCGCTATCCGTTCGACGTGGTTTATCGGAAGCTGGAGTCACTTTTCGGAAAACACTGGGAACACAAGCTCGGCGATGGAAAAGCTTCGGAACGTCTCGTCGGCGATCTGGTCGAAAGAATGGGCACTCCCGATGGCTTTCGCCTGCATAAGCCGGAAGCTTATCATCTCGATATTGCCCGTTCTTACCGCGAAGACGGCTTGTCATAGCGGGGGTGTTTTGCCGCGCGCATGCCTGAATTCGATCAGCCAAGCGACCTCGCAATCATCGGCGGCGGAATAGTAGGGCTCGCCACCGCTTACCAGATCACGCGTCGTTATCCCGGCACCTCGGTGATCGTGCTGGAGAAGGAAAAGGGGCTCGGGCATCACCAGACCGGACACAACAGCGGGGTCATCCACTCGGGCGTTTACTACAAGCCCGGTTCGGCCAAAGCGCGGACGTGCACGCACGGCGGCGCACTGTTGCGGAAGTTCTGCGACGAGCATGCCGTGCGATACGACGAGTGCGGCAAAATCATTGTCGCGCGGGACGAGACGGAAATTCCTAGGCTCGAGGAACTGCATCGACGGGGAACGGCGAACGGCGTTCCGCGTCTGGCCCTGATCTCATCCGGACAACTGCGCGAGATCGAGCCGCACGCAACCGGCGTGCGCGCGCTGCATGTTCCCACGGCAGCGATAGTCGATTATCGCAAAGTGATCGAAGCGCTCGCCGCTGAAGTCACGGCCGCGGGCGGGAAGATTCAGACCGGCGCGGGCGTTACGGCGATTCGGGAAACCGCCCGTGAAGTAATTCTGCAAACGACCGCGGGCGACTTGCGTGTTCGCAATTACATTGCGTGTGCCGGACTTCACTCCGATCGCGTGGTGCGTCTCTCCGGAGCGCGGCCCGAGGCGAAGATCGTTCCGTTTCGCGGGGAATACTTCGAGCTGGTTCCCGGCAAGCATCACCTGGTGCGTGGATTGATCTATCCAGTTCCCGATCCCCAATTTCCATTTCTCGGCGTTCATTTTACCCGGGTCATCGATGATGGGGTTGAAGCCGGTCCGAACGCCGTGCTTGCGCTCGCGCGCGAAGGTTATCGCAAGCGCGACCTCAATCTGCGCGACCTGGCCGAGACCATGAGCTATCCGGGTTTTTGGAAATTGGTGGCGCGACATTGGCGCACAGCTGCTGGAGAAGTCTTCCGCTCACTGAGCAAACGCGCCTTCGCGAAAGAGCTTGCGACTCTGGTTCCTGAAATCACGAAAGACGATCTGATTCCGGCGCCGGCCGGCGTGCGCGCGCAGGCGCTCCTGCCGAGCGGCTTCCTGGTCGACGATTTTCTCATCGTCGAGAAGCCGCGTTCGCTCCACGTCTGCAACGCGCCCTCCCCGGCGGCAACGGCTTCCCTGGCGATCGCGGAGGAAATCGTCACGCGCGCGGCGGCGCTCCTGGAGAACTAATCTCCAGGAAGCAGGAGCGAGCGCGTTCGGCCAGGTCGTCGCTTCCGATTAGGCCGATATCCTTTCCTCATAGAAAGGAGCAAGCTATTCGAATTCGCTCAGCTTGCCGAGGATAAGCCGTTTCATCCAAAAGATCGTGTGTGCGATCGGAACGAATCGCTTCCGGCCCAATCGATAACGGCCACCGCGCAGGGTAAGGTCGCCACTCTCCACCAATCGCTGCAGCCGCATGGCCATAAGCGAGGTTTCATTGTATTCCTGGGCGATTTCCGAAACGGAAACGCCGCCGGGTCGAGCGATTACCATGGCGTAGATTCGGACGCGAATAGAAGCCTGGCCCAGATGGGCGAAGTTAAAAAAGCAGTAAGAGAGGGCAACGTAGGTTGGTAGATTGACCAGCAGTGCCTTTGTCCACGCTTCGGTTGGATTAGAACCCGGCGGGTAAAAACATTGCGCGATCATCAAGGCCGCACCTCCAAGAAGCAAACCCAACGCGACCGAGCGAAGAAAATGGTGGCTCCGCTGGAGCCGGAAAATAAGAATCTGTCCCAGAACATTGATCGCCAGCGCGACGACGGGAGCTATAACGGGCCACCACACGCGCATCATCTAGCCTCCTTCTCCGATCGTGCCGTAAAGTTTTCGAAACAGCAGGACGACCCGAAAGAAGACTGAGCCCTGGCCCACCGCAAAATAGCGGCCACGCTCCTCGCGCACGAAACCATCGTGAGTCAGCGCAGCCAGCCTTGCTTTAATGAAAGGCCGTTTTTCCATGAAGACGTGAACCTCCTCCGGCGACATGCCCTGGTCCGCGACTTCGTGCGCATGGCGGATAAGACTAAGGGTCGGACTGTCAGCTTCAAAGGCAGAGTAGGTAATCACATAGCAAAAACTTAGAGAAACATAGTAAAGGCAGACATGAGCGACTTCCGGCAGGAACATGGGCCAGATCGCCAGAAGAACCAGCCGGATACCCAGGACGAGAGCAAACAGGAGGAGCAGAGTCCTGGTCTGGAATCTGGGCAGGCGGATCTTCCAAACCAGCAGGTGCAACCCAAGCGCGGCCACGAACAAGAGAATGGTTGTCAGAAACACCAACATTAGTCGAAATGAATCAGCGCGTGAATAATCTCGCCCGTTCGCATTTTCGCGATGGTTTCATTGATCTCTTCGAGCCTTGTTCGGTGAGAGATAAAACCATCGGATCGAACCGGCCCGCGTCGTCGCGGATGCGCTTCTTCCATGATCGTGACAGGCATTCTTTTGTTTAGGTAATTGAAGCGCTAACGCAACCGATTTAGCCGCCGCCGAGCAAGAAAGACCGCGAGGGCCTGCCATCGCGTTGGCGATATCGCTCTACCGCCCAGCCAGGACTGACTGTCTTTACCCTTGCACTCAGGCGCGGAACGTTGAACATGCCCCGTATCTGAGTCAGTGCTTCGAAGATGTTCGTGTCATGACGGTTCCTTTTCTCGATCTTCAGGCGGGATATCAAGAGTTGAAAACGGAGCTGGATGCGGCCTTCAGCCGCGTCATGAACTCAGGCTGGTACATCCTGGGTGAGGAAGTGGAAGCTTTCGAAGAGGAATTCGCCAGTTACTGCGGAGCGAAGCATTGCGTCGGAGTGGGAAATGGCCTGGACGCCTTGATCCTGGTGTTGCGCGGTTATGGCATAGGAACAGGTGACGAAGTAATAGTCCCGGCGAATACCTACATAGCAAGCTGGCTGGCTGTCTCTTATGTCGGCGCGATACCTGTTCCGGTCGAACCGGATCCGGAGACTTACAACCTTGATCCCGATAAAATTGAAAGCGCACTGACGCCACGGACCAGGGCTATCATGCCGGTTCACCTCTATGGCCAACCGGCCGAGATGAAGCAGATACGGACGCTGGGACGCCGGGAAGGGTTACCTGTGGTAGAAGACGCCGCGCAGGCCCAAGGCGCTTCGTCCCAAGGCAGGCGCGCGGGGAGTTTCGAGGATGGTGCCGCCGGTTACAGCTTTTATCCTACCAAGAACCTGGGCGCCTTCGGCGATGCGGGTGCGATCGTGACAAATGATAGCGAATTGGCGGAGCGCGTTCGGGTCCTGCGGAATTACGGCTCCCGGATTAAGTACCACAACGAAGTAAAGGGAATGAATTCACGGCTTGATCCGCTCCAGGCCGCCTTCCTTCGAGTGAAACTCAAGTACCTCGATGAATGGAATGCACGGCGAAGAATTATCGCGCATCGTTATCTGAAGGAACTGGCCGATGTCCCAAACCTAAAGCTACCTGTCGTGGCGCCGGAAGCGGAACCATCCTGGCATCTGTTCGTGGTGCGCCACCCCAGGCGAGATGCTTTGCAGGAACACTTGAAGCGCGCTGGGGTTGGTACTCTTGTTCATTACCCCATACCACCGCATCTCTCCGGCGCCTACGCCGAGCGCGGAGGGAAACCCGCGGACCACCCACTGACCGAGGAGATCGCCGCGACCGTGCTAAGTCTTCCCCTTGGCCCGCATCTAAGCGCCGAGGCGGTGACGCAAGTGGTTAGCGCGGTTCGCGACTTTAAAGAATAAGCTCAAAGGTAGTTCGAAATAGATTTGCGATAGTATTCCAGGGTGGACTCTATGGTTTCCCGCAACGTCTTCTTCGGGGCCCAACCGAGTTCGGAGCGGATTTTGGAAAAGTCCGCGTAGTAGTCGCCGATGTCGATGGCGCGGCGGTCCGCCGGAAAGTCACAGACGGAGTATTTGCCTCCGCCGTTCACCTCCACCATGAGCTTCGCCAGGCCGGCCAGTTCTACTACTTCACTGCCGCCCAGATTGTAGACCTGGCCTTTGGTGGCAGGGTTCGCGGCGGCCAATAGGAACGCGTCCACGGCATCTTCCACATCGGTTAGATCGCGAAGTTGCTTTCCGCCCCAGACTTCAATCGGCTTGTTCTCGAGGAGCTGGCGAATCCAAAGCCCGACAAAGGTCTGACGCGCATCCTTGATGCGCATCCGGGGTCCAATGGTGTTAGTCAACCGCAGGGCCGTCGCGTGCATCCCATACACGTCGCTATAAAGCAGATGGTACTTTTCGGCCGCCATTTTGTTGATGCCATTGACGTCAACCGGGTTCAACGCATGCGTTTCCGTGACCGGGAGGCAATGGGGCCGCCCATAAATCTGGCGGGTGCTGGCAAAGACGATCTTGATGCCGGAATTGCAAGTGCGGCACGCCTCAAGAATAGAAAGCTGCGCCAGGCAATTGATCTCCAGGTCCGGCACTGGGTTGAGCATGGAATCGAGATGACTCGTTTGCCCCGCAAGATTGAAGAGGTAATCCTTTCCCTGAACCAGGCTACGCATGCTGTAGGTATCGCGCACGTCGGAAATGTTGACGTGGACCCGGTCCTCTAACCCTTCAATGTTAAAATGGTTGCCGCCATAGTCCGGGATCAGACTATCGACCAGGGTAAGATCGGCGCCGAGGCCGACCAGCCGCCGTGCCAGGTTGGAACCAATGAAGCCCAGGCCGCCCGTGATGAGGATCCGCGCTCCTTCGAACTCGTTTTTCATAAACTTCCGGGCATGACAAAGTAAACTGGCTGACGCGCTGGTTGCGACAAGATCCCAGCCACGCCGGAAGCCACAGTCTTACCAGCGCGGCCCAATCGCAATGGCAATTTCATGAACACTGAGAGCCGACCTTGAACCACAACCGATTCCAAAGTCCGCCCGGCAGGGTCCGTCGGAATCAATTCGTGAAGAATCGCCCCCTTGGTATAAGCTCCGCGCCAAAGCCATGAAAAATCTTTGGGACCCTGCTGAAGCACGGCGTTGCGGCTCCGACCTCGAGTTGCGGGTGTATAGCTCCCGTTTGTTGGGCCGGGACTCCACGCTCGTCTTGCACGGCGGCGGCAACACTTCAGTCAAGGTCAAGGAGAGAAATGCGGTGGGAGAAGAGGAAGAGATTCTCTACGTCAAAGGGAGTGGATGGGACCTGGAGACGATCGAAGCAGCCGGGTTCACGCCGGTGCGCATGGAGCCTTTGCTGAAGCTCGCGAAGCTCGGAACCTTATCGGATCCGCAGATGGTGAACGAGCTGCTGACCCAGGTCACTCGTGCCGGTGCGCCTGCACCATCAGTGGAAACGATCTTGCACGCGATCCTGCCGCACAAGTTCGTGGATCACACCCATGCCGATGCCGTGCTGGCAGTGACGAATACCTCCAATGGCGAGAAACGCATTCGTGAGATCTACGGCGATGAGGTCGTGATCGTGCCTTATGTCATGCCGGGTTTCGATCTGGCAAAAGCTTGTGCAGGAAAATTCGAGACGGAGGCGAAGCCGTCGACCATCGGAATGGTCTTGCTGAATCACGGCATTTTCTCGTTTGGTGCGACCGCGGAGGAATCGTACGGCCGCATGATCGCGCTAGTGGAGCGGGCCGAGAAGTATCTGAAGAAGCGCCAGGCTTGGGATCTCGCGCTCGCGGAAACCCACTACTCAGAAAAGCCGGTCCGATTGGAGATCGCCGCGCTAAGACGCGACCTCGCGCTGGCGGCGGGCTGGCCGGTCGTGCTCTCGACCCATTCGGACCCGAAATCGCTCGCCTTTGCCCGGGCCGCCAATGTGAGTCATGTTTCGCAACAAGGCCCAGCCACACCCGATCACATTTTGCGCACCAAACGCCTTCCACTGCTGGGCCGGGATGTTCAGGCGTATGCGGAAGCGTATCGCGAGTATTTTTCGCGCAATGCCACTAGCGCGAAAGAACCCAAGACGATGCTCGATCCGGCGCCGCGCGTGCTTCTCGATGATGAACTTGGACTGGGTTGCGTCGGGCGCTCTGCAAAGGAAGCCGGGATAACTTGTGATCTCTATTCCCATACCATCGATGTGATCTTACGCGCGGAAGCGCTGGGCGGTTATCGCGCGCTTTCCGAGAAAGAGCTGTTTGAATTCGAATATTGGGACCTTGAACAGGCGAAGCTGCGCCGGGCCGGTCCACCGCCGGTTTTCGGCGGCGAAATCGCCCTGGTGACCGGCGCGGCCTCGGGGATAGGCAAGGCTTGCGTGGAAGCTCTGCTGAAACGGGGAGCCGCTGTGATAGGTCTCGATATCGATCCTGGCGTCGCGAGCTCTGCCGGCGCTCGGCCCGACTACCTGGGTTTGCTTTGCGACGTTACCTCGGAGGCAGCCGTTGCTCACGCGCTGGAAACTAGTGTCCGGGCTTATGGCGGGCTGGACATGCTTGTCCTGAATGCGGGCGTTTTTCCTCCGGGCAGACCAATCGAAAAGCTGGGCAGCGAGGAATGGCGGGCCGTCTTCGACGTGAACCTCGATGCGAACCTCATCCTGCTGCGCGAATGCTATCCGCTTCTAAAGCTGGCGCCGATGGGTGGGCGCATTGTTATTATTGGCTCGAAGAACGTGGCCGCTCCCGGGCCGGGCGCGGCTGCTTACTCGGCGTCCAAGGCCGCGTTGACGCAGCTCGCGCGAGTAGCTGCTTTGGAATGGGGCGGCGTGGGTATACGCGTAAACACACTTCATCCAAATGCTGTTTTCGACACGGGCCTCTGGACCGACGAAGTCCTCAAGGCGCGGGCCGAGAGCTATGGTTTGTCGATCGAAGCCTACAAGCGCAACAACATCCTCAAGACAGAGGTTCGAAGCATGGACGTCGGGGAGCTGGCGGCCGAATTATGCGGGCCCACCTTTGCCAAGACAACCGGGGCGCAGATTCCGGTCGATGGCGGGAACGATCGGGTAATTTAGCGGAACTATGCGTTGGGAGGGCGAAGCTCTGCTGAGCCGTCGGCGCTCCGCCTGATCCACATCTGCTCGGCTGGAGCCTCGCCCTCCCAGGATGTCGCAAGCTTGGGTTAGAATCGTTCACCCGGCTAGCCCGCGCTTATTGATCCTATCCGCCGAAATTGTAGCCACGGTCCTGTGGGCCGTTGCTACAACCAAACTATTCAGCGAAGAAAATCTCTTCCAACTCGGTAGAGAGCCAATGGTAGACCGGCAGATGCAGCTCTTGTATTTCAGCTATGTTATCCGCCGGGACTTTGATCGCCACATCCGCCTTCGGCGCCAAAGCGCCACCGGACCGGCCTGTTAGAACGATGGTCTTGAGGCCGAAGGCTCTCGCTACGATAACCGCGTTCAAAACATTCTTCGAGTTGCCCGAGGTGCTAATCCCGAGCAAAACGTCGCCCGGGCGACCGAGGCCATAGACCTGTTGCGCAAAAATCATTTCGAAATCGATGTCGTTCGCGATTGCTGTTGTAAGCGACACCGGCGAAGCCAGCGAAACGGCCGCCAATGTTCCCTGCAGGCGCGTCGCAATGCTCTTCCCTTGCGCTTGGTCCGCTTTCTCGAGCTGCGCTACGTGCTCTGAGGAGATGGGGCGGCGCCTAAGAAAACTCTTCATCAACTCCGCGACGATGTGCTCGCTGTCAGCGGCGCTGCCTCCATTGCCGCAGATCAAGAGCTTGGCTCCGCCTCGATAGGCGGTGACGAGAAGATCTAGCGCTGAACTCAAATCCTCTCCACAAGGCGAGAGAATTGGATAACGCTCGAGTAAGCGTGTTAGGTGGATGTTCATAGCGTGGAATGCTCGCGCTCAACCCACAGTTAACGACTTTCTTTACCTACTTCTTCGCGTCTCCTCCCGGTCCGCGGATGAGCCAGGTTAAGACCACTGCAAGCAAGGAGAGAGCGATCAGCACTTCCGCCCAAAAAAACGCCAGAAAATCACTGTAAGTGCCGATAGGTGGAGTGCCCGGCTGGCTGTTACGAAGCGCGGGAAAGGCGAACAAGAGCGCGCCGAGAAATGAGAACATGCTGATCTCGATCTTGCGATGCCCGGCCAGGACGCGGAAGACCAGAAAAACGACACCCAGGGTGAGCGCCCACATGGCGGCCATGATGAAGACCGAAAAGAAAACAGCCGTGGAGGCGCGGGCCAGAGTGAGATCGATGACCACGTGGTCGTCCTTGTTCTCCTTGGCATACTCCGCTTCGATCTTGAGACCGCTGACCGAGCCATGCAACTCGACTGCCACTGGAATGGCATTGTTCGCCTCGGTGGCTGCGGAAGCGCCAGCCGGTTCAAAGTAAAAACTAAGCTCGGCCTCATGCTTGTCGAAGGGGTAGTCCATCGGCTCGCCCTCATATATTTCCACGATCGCCTCGACCGGATCCATCCGTTTGCCCTTCTTGAATTCGTAAGTGTGTTTGCCGGTGCCGCTGTTGATATCGAGAGCCAGGTCGCGGCTCAGGGTAGCTCCATCCGCGGAAAGAAGAGAGCCATGAGGAGTAAAGGTGAGGCGGACGGAGATATCGCCCTTGACCGGGTCGGCGGTGACAATTCGCGCGGAGGCGTCGATGCGATCGTTCCCGAGTTTTTCATTCGGCGATAGCCCGGCGGCGCGGTTCTCACCCTCGCTCTTATAAACACTGAGAACTAGAGCGTAAGCCGCGCCAAAGACGAGGAGAAGGACGAAGCCGATGACGATGGCTTTCTTGGATGTTTTGGTTTCCTCTTCCATGGGATGTGAGCCAGGTAATCTCGAAATAAGAAGCGGCGAGACTACACCAGTTTCCAGTTCGAGCGTTGCCAAATGGTGACGGCGGCCGCGCGCGGTGACAAGATTTCTTTGCCGATAAGTATTGGCAGACCTCACGCCCGCCTCTGCCCTGGACGGGCTACGGCGTGGCGAGCGAAGGCCACGACGGGACACCAGGGATGGAAAACCTTTGTGACCGTGGCGGACTTTTGGTGAGATGTCCGGAAAGAATTTCTGCTTGCCCTGCTCTAAGCCACTCAACAGAGTTGAGAGATGCAAATCCACCTTGCACGCAATGGACAGGCGATGGGTCCTTTTTCTCTGGAAGAGGTGAACCGTCAGCTGGCTGCGGGAACACTGACCGGGACCGATCTGGCGTGGTATGAAGGCGCCGCGGGTTGGGCGCCGCTCTCTTCCGTCCCTGGGATCATTACCGGCATCGTTAGTCCTCAGCCACCTGCCCCCGCTGTGGCCGCGACTCCATCCACGCCGGCAAGCGCTGCGCCGGCGACCACGGCCGCCGCGTCGCCTTATCCCGCTACGCCAGTAGCTCCTACGGAACCGCTCGCCATCTGGTCCTTTGTTCTCAGCCTGGTGGGGTTGTTCGGTTTCCTTTGTTGCGGGCCACTCTTTTCGGGGGCCGCCGTAGTTTGCGGACACCTTGCGTTACCGAAGTTCCGGGCGAGACCCGAGTTGCAGGGGCGCGGTCTGGCTGTAGCCGGATTAGTCATTGGCTATATTTTAGTCGGACTTTGGTTGTTCTGGATCCTGGTGGGCGGTGGCCTGGCGGTGCTGCAAGGAATCCTTGAAAGTTCCAAGAAATAGAGGCTTCGGCGCCCGGACCTTTAAACGCAGAGGCTGGATCACTTTGGTCGGAGCCATCGCGCTCGGAACCGCGGCGATTTGCGATTGGGTGCGGCCGCCGCAGGAGCAGTTCTCCGTCGTCGTTTACGAAAAGATGGTGGTAGGGAGTTATCGGCATCTCCTTCAGCCCGTGACCGGTCGCTTCATTCATTGCCGGTTTCATCCGAGTTGCTCGCGTTATTCGGAAGAAGCCATGCACGCGCACGGTTTCCCGAAAGGCCTGCGGCTCACGGCGTCGCGCCTGTTGCGCTGCATGCCGTGGGTGCCCGTCGGGACGCTCGATCCCGTCCCGCCTGAGCACGCGAAGCTCGCGTCGACACCTCTCTCCAAACTGTAGCGGCGATCTATGACCGCCGTCTTTCGGATCCGCTTCGGCGGTCACAGACCGCCGCTACAGGATAAATGAGGCCGGAGGGATTGGTGTGATCTCCCACCGGGGTGTCCTCAATTATTTGTAGGGCGTCTGTGTCAGACGCCTCCTCGGGCATGGGATGGCGTTTGACAAAAACGCCCTACAGCTCTGGTGCACGACGGTTTACAAGCGGCGCCGGAGCGTGTAGATAGCGCGACTATGAAAACACTCACGCTTGCCGTTCTTTTCGCTTTCGCTCTCATTACCCCAGCTTTCGCCAAGACCTTCAAGGTGCCGGACGAAGGTTCTTTTGCCTCGATCACCATTCCCGATGACTGGAAGTCGAAGGAAATCGACAAGGGAGTGGAAGCGCAATCCAAGGACGACGAAGTCTATTTCGCGGTGGAAGCCACCGATGCCAAGGGCGTGGAAAAAACCATCGAGGAAGCGGTCGATTTCCTGAAAGAACAAGGGGTCACGGTCGATACGAAGACCCAAAAGCAAAGTGAAGGAAAGATAAACGGGATGGAAGGGGTCGATATCACTTGGAATGGCAAGGACAAGGAAGGCGACGCGATCATAAGCCTGACCATTCTGGCGGTGAGGAAGGATAAGGCGCTGATCATCACCTATTGGGCTTCGCCCGAAGGCACCAAGAACCACGACAAGGAGCTGGGGGAAATTCTTAAGAGCGTGAAGGGCATAATGTAGGCCCGCGATTTTTCTTTGGAACACGGAAGGGGCGGGTAATTAATCCGCCCCTTCTTGTGTCCGGGTTTAGCCGCGCCGGACGGGAGCGGCGTGTTGGTTACGGCCAGCCGGTTGTTTGTGAATCCAACGCCTCGTGCAACCGCTTCCAGAAAGGCGTTAACTAAGCAGACCTTTATACCTAACCCGTGTTTTAAGTAGCTAGGATACCGGAGGGTGGTAGCGGCTCCATGTGGAGGAAGAGAGTAACCGGATGACATCGGCTTGAAGTGAATCGGCTTTTCTCTGGCCTTCAGTCATCCGTGCGATCCGCGGTGCAAAAAAATATTAAAAAAAAGCTGGACAGATTTTTTCGCGGCAGATAACAACGATCCCACACGCCGCCTCCAAGGCGTTGCTTCGGCGCACGAAGCTGGAAAGTGTTTCTGGCCAGGAACACGGCGCAAAAATAAGAGTGTGATGACCCCAAACCGCTAAACCGATTTTCGAACGACCTCACGCGCAGCGCACGCATAAATTCAACCGGCTGAAAAATCATGGGACAACCTTTTCTTGGTGAAATCAAAATCGTGAGTTTCAACTTCGCGCCGAAAAACTGGGCGATGTGCAACGGACAGTTCCTGCCCATCAACCAGAATCAGGCGCTCTTCTCGCTCCTGGGCACGATGTACGGCGGCAATGGCCAGACCACCTTTGCCCTGCCCGACCTACGGGGCCAGGTACCCATCCATTTCAACAAAAATACCCTGGGTCAGGCTGGCGGCGAGCCGGCTCACACGCTTACGATGTCGGAGATGCCACAGCACATTCACCTCGCGCAGGCAACGAACACCAATGGTTCGGTCGCGCTCCCTTCCGGCAATTTTCTCGGAGCCTTCAATAACGGATATACGCAACCTGCGGCGTTGACCTCGCTGAATCCGGGGACCATTGGCAACGTCGGCGGCAGCCAGCCTCACGAAGACAGGCAACCGTATTTGGTGCTGACTTTCTGCATCGCGCTAATCGGAATCTTCCCGAGCCGGAATTAAGGAGAACACTATGTCACAACCATTTGTAGGCGAAATTAGAATGTTCGGAGGCAACTTTGCTCCCGCGGGCTGGATGTTCTGCGAGGGACAATTGCTGGCCATCTCCGAGAACGATACCCTGTTTAACTTAATCGGGACGACCTATGGCGGCGATGGGCAGGAAACCTTTGCCCTGCCTGACCTGCGCGGCCGTCTCCCGATGCATCAGGGTCAGAGTAAGGCTGGCGGCAATATCACCTACCAGCTCGCTGAACAGGGTGGCGTGGAAAGTGTCACTCTGACGGTTCAGCAAATACCGATTCACAGTCATCCCTTTCTTGCTTCCGGAAACACGGGAACCGGAACAAACCCGCAGAACAGTATACTGGACCAGGCGAGTGGCGCGATCCTGATTTACAAAGACCAGTCCCCGACCGCTGCGCTAAGTCCACTTGCCGTAGGCTCTACCGGGGGCAGCCAGCCGCACGACAACTTCCAGCCATACCTGTGTATCGATTTTATCATTTCACTCTTCGGAATTTTCCCAACACCGTCTTAAGGAACTAATATGTCAGACCAATTTGTAGCTGAAATTCGCATCTTCGGTTTTAACTTCGCTCCGACCGGCTGGGCCTTTTGCAACGGGCAGATCCTGCCCATCTCGCAGAACACCGCCCTCTTCTCCCTCCTGGGAACAACGTATGGCGGCGACGGCAAGAGTACCTTCGCCTTGCCGAACATGCAGGACAGCGCCCCAATGCATCCGGGTCAGGGCCCCGGTCTCTCCTTGCACGACCTGGGCGAGCAGGCGGGCGAACCGTTTGTTACTCTGCTGGAATCTGAGATACCCGCGCACTCCCATGCAATGCTCGCGAGCAATCTTCCCGCCGATCAGGCAGCGCCAACAGCTACGCGGTCGCTGGCCAGGTCGGCGAATGCGGCCATTTACGTTCCTGGCAGTCCCGCACCTGCCTTGGTTCAGATGAATCCGACCGCGATTGGTCCCGCAGGCGGCAGCCTGCCGCATAACAACATGATGCCGTTCCTGACGCTGAACTTCTGCATCGCGCTGCAAGGCATCTTCCCGCCGCGGACGTAGGGATTGCGCCTTTGGCGGCCTCCGCGAGCAACAAGCATTCGATCGTCCTCCGGCCTATCACACCGGAGGACGAATCATTTCTGGCCTCCTTGTATGCGAGCACCCGCGCGGACGAGCTCGCACTGACCAACTGGAGCGACGAGCAGAAGGCGATGTTCTGCCGGATGCAGTTCAACGCGCAGACCGCGGATTACCGAAGGAATTATCCTGAGGCTTCCTTCCAGATCATCGAGCGCGACGGTGTGGCCGCCGGAAGACTGCTGGTCTTGCGCTCGGACGAGAAAATCCACGTGATCGACATCGCGCTTCTGCCCGAGCATCGCGGCGCCGGCATCGGAACAAAGTTTCTGCGCGAGTTACAAAATGAAGCAGGGGCCGCGGGCAAGCCGCTGAGCATCCACGTCGAGCGTTTCAATCCCGCGCGGCGGCTTTATGACCGGCTCGGTTTCCAGCAGGTGGAAGAAAAGGGAGTGTACTTCCTGATGGAATGGAAGGCGATCAAATCTGGAAGCCATGAAGCCAGGAAAGGAAAAACCTAATGGATCTGATTTCTTGGATTTTGGGTTTCCAAATTCGCTCCCAACTCCGCTCAATTAAACACCGCCTCAAACGTGCTGCTGGTTTGATCGGCGGCGATTTGGACGAGGAAAACTTCGAGCACTCCCATCTGTGCGTTCGTCATTCTGTAAATGCCCTGGGGTAAACGCAGTTGCGGCGCGCTGAGAAACGTCAAGGCAAACGGTTCTCGCACGGACTCCGGTCGCGGAGCCAGTGGCCGCGCCTCCGAAAGTCGGAGGACCAAGGGTGCACCGCTGGTGGCGATTTCAAAATCCTGATTTAGATAGGCCGCGAATTCGGCGCACTCGACTTTGGCAAGGTCTAGCATGCCGCAATGCTAACCGCGAAGCGTATCGTTCGCCTAGGAATTTCAACCGCGGATGACACGGATCCCTCGGATGGTGGAATTGTAGGGCGTCTGTGTCAGACGCCGCCCAGTCGAAAATCGGCGTCTGACCCAGACGCCCTACAAACAGAAATCCGAAATCCGAGTCTCATCCGCGCCATCCGCGATTGAATTCAGTCCACAAAATAAATCTGGACACGGTTCCGTCTTTCCTTTAAAAACCACGCCGTGTTCGTCCGCCATATCGCACAAAATTCGGACGTTCTGAATCTACGTAAAATCCCGCCGCCCAACGGCACCTGATCTGCTCAACCCACGACTCCTATGCAATCCCACTCCGCCCCGCTGATTCATCGACTCTTCTCCGCCCCGCGTAAGGCAATCTGTCGCAACGCTGTGATTGCTTTGGCGTTGCTCGTTGCAACTGCGCAACTGGCGTCGGCGGCCCCGATTATCGGCGCGACGCAGGACGACGGCGTGCCTGCGGCCACCCGCAAACTCCAGGGCGACACCGTCAATTACACCACCGTCATCAGTAACACCGCCGCGATCGTCGCGGGGAACGCGAATGATGCCACGAGCGTGATGCTAACCAATCCGACACCGTTGAATACGACCGACACTGGCGTGGTCAGCATCTCCCCGGTCGCCTTCGACGACACCTATCCGCAGACGGTCATCGGCAATGTCTCGATCAATTCCGCTAACATTCCCTACAGCGTGGTGACCAACGACCCCCAGGGGCAGAATGGCGGGACGCCTACGATTACCGCCTTCGACGCGACGACGACCGCCGGCGGGCAGATCGTTATGACCACGTCGGGCGCCGACATTGGCAAGTTCACCTACAATCCGCCCCCCGGTTTTGAAGGCACCGACACGTTTACCTACACGTTGACGAACACCGTCGGCAGCTCGGTCGGGACGGTGAAAATTCCGGTCGCGGGGATGGTCTGGTTTATCAACAACGGCGCGGCCGCGTGCACGACACTGGCTGGTGGCTGTGGCCGTTTGTCTAATCCATTTTCGACTCTGGCTGCCTTCCAGGCTCTGAACAACGGCACCGGCAATAACCCAGCAGCGAACGACAACATCTTCGTCTACGAAAGCGCCTCGGGCTACCCTGGCGGAGTCATCCTCCTGAGCGGTCAAAGATTCATCGGACAGGATGCGACTGCCAGCCTCTCGACGATCACCGGCCTAACCCCACCGAGCGGCAGCGCGGCATTTCCAGCCATGAACAGCGGTAATGCAACGGTCACCAACATCACGGGCACGGTTACGCTCAACACTAACGCCACCGTACGGGGACTTCAGATTAACTCGACCACGAGTACGGGTATGAATGATCCCGTCGCTGCAATCACCGGGGTCTCGGTCGACGAGGTAAGCGTTACCACCACCACCGGCACTGGCGTTGACTTCTCGGGCACCGCGGGGACGCTAACCTTCGCGGGACTGACCACGGCCGGGGGCGCCGGGGCAAACCTTGTAGGCAACGCTGGCGGCACGTTCAACTTCTCCAACATCTCAGTGAGCTCGGGCGCCAACGCGGCCTTCACTGCGACGGGCGGCGGAACAGTCAACGCAACCCAGAACAACACCTCCATCGTTAACACATTGGCTACGACGAGCGGCACGGCGCTCAACGTTTCCAATACTACCATCGGTGCGAGCGGCCTGACCTTTCGTAGCATTAACGCCGGCACCGCCGGGGGCAGCGCCGGTAACGGCATCATTCTCGACACTACTGGCGCAACGGGAGGTCTGACTGTCACCGGTAATTCGAGCGGTCAATGTGGCGGCGCTGTCGCTCCCAACGCGCCGGGCACCCCTGCTACCATCACCGCGCCGGCCCTAGCAGACTGCACCGGCGGCACTATCCAGCACAAGACAGGCGCCGATGGGAGCACAACCCAGGGTATCGGCATCTATCTCAACAATACGTCGAATGTCTCGCTCACGAGAATGAGGCTCAACGACGTCGACAACTACGGCATCTTTGGTACGACCGTTGCAGGTTTCACTCTGAGCAACTCTAGCGTCGGCGGCACGGTTGGAACGTCAGTGGGCGGCATTGGCGAAGGAGATGTCTATTTCACTGGACTGACCGGGTCTGCCTCGGTGACAAATTCAACGTTCACAGGCGCGGCCTACGATGCGTTTCACGTTTTCAACTCCGGCGGGACGCTGAACCGCCTCACGATAAGCGGTTGCGTATTTACGATGACAAGTACGAGCGGCAGCGACGCGATCGGCTTTCAGGCGACTGGCGGCACTTTCAACGCGACCATCCAGGGTTCAGCGATGACTGCCGCACGTGGCGACCTATTCCAGCTCAATCTGCTCGGTACGGTCACCTCTGACCTCGTCTTCGGTGGCGCGACGAACGCCCTTGGCAATTCGCTTACGAACAGCAACACCAACATCGTTTCCGGCGGTGGCGGTTTCACCCTCGGCGGTGGCGGCCCGACAAACAACATTACGCTTACCTACAACATCGGGCATAACACCATGCAGGGATCGCACGGCGCGACGATGGCGGTCTTTAAAGGTACAGGCACCAGTTGCTCGTTCACAGGCACCATTGACGGGAATGTCATAGGAATCCAGGGCACAAACCTCAGCGGCTCGACTCAGGGCGACGGTATCGCTCTGTTCATGGACGGAGCAGGGACTAGTACGGCGACGATTAGTAACAACCACGTCTCGGGCGTATTGGCGAGCAGAGGTGGGATCGACCTATTGAATCACAATCCTGTGGCGGGTCTGATGAGCGCGACCATCCAAGGGAATACTGTGGACACGCTAGATCAGAGTAACGCTTTCTCTGGAATGTACCTGCAGACCGGCTCGAACACCATAAGCAGTGGTAGTCCGGACACTAACAAGTCTTGCTTAACTATCGGCGGCGCCGGTGCGCTGAAGAACACGGTGAACATAGGCGCGAACGCCATTGGGTCTATCGTCGCTGGCATCGTCATCGAGCAGGAAGGAAATTCACACGTTGGGTTCCCAGGTTATGGAGGCGGCAATACCGATGACACAGCGCTCCAGAACTTCGTCGCTGCGAATACTACGTTCTCAGGCAGCAATGCCCAGGCGGTGTTTGCATTTAACGATTCGGCGAACCCTCCCTCCTGGTTCGGAACTTGTCCCCCGCCACTATTGCTCGCGGTCGGTGGCGTCGAGAAAGCGAACATGAGCCGAGCCGGCGTCGTGACAAGAACGACCGCTCCAACCGCAGATCCGGTCCCCGCTCCCGTTAAGGAGTCTCCGATCGTTGCCAAGACAGCTCCTCCCATTTCGCAAGCCCAATCAGAACTCCTGAAACAGGCTGACCTTGATTCAGTCGTCACCACTGCCCTCGCGCGGTGGGAAGCAAGCGGCTTGTCGACCGAGCAGTTCGCTGTCCTGCACAAGCTCCGCTTTGAGGTGGCTGCCTTGTCGAATCTCCGGCTCGGAGAAGCTAGTGGCAATGACATTCGCGTGAGCAACACCGCGGGTGGCAACGGCTGGTTCATTGATGCGAGCGCGCAGAGCGATGTGCTCTTTGCGAAGGGTACTTCCGCGACGCGCAGTTACACGGATCCAACGAGTGCGCCTGCCGGTCGCATCGACCTGCTTACCGCGATCATGCACGAGATGGGTCACGCGCTCGGTCTGAACGATTCCTATCTCGAACAGGATCGGAATAGCTTGATGTATGGCTACCTGACGAAAGGTGAGCGCCGCCTGCCGGCCAAAGGTCAGGCAATTGGCGCCGTCCCAGGATCATTGGGAGCGAAGCCGCATTTCCTCGGCGCACCAGTGAACATCGGCACGCTGCCGCCTAACAAGAGCGTGACGATCAAATTCTCGGTGACCATTGGGCCAATCACGGGCAACCCGCAGCAGACTTCCAGTCAGGGAACAGTCAGTGGCAATTTCGCGAGCGTTTTGACCGACGATCTCCAGTTACCTGGTGGCGCGGCCGACCCAACCGTAACACTGCTCGGCATTCCGCCTGCCTTCACGAGCGCGAACAACACCACCTTTACCGTGGGCACGAACGGAAGCTTTAATGTGACCGCGAACGGCGCCCCGCCGCCAACCTTCACCACCGGCGCTCTGCCGAGCGGCGTAACGCTAGATACCAGTGGGCTGCTCCACGGCACACCCGCAGTCGGCACGGGGGGGAGTTATCCGATCACGATCACCGCGGCGAATACGATCGCGCCAAACGCGACGCAGAGTTTCACGCTGACGATCAATGAAAAGCCGACCATCTCCAATGGGCCGCCGCCTACTACAGGCATGGTTGGCACAAACTACCCGAATTTTTTCACCTACACCGCGACCGGATTCCCGACCACGTTCACCTACACTGTCACCTCGGGTGCTCTACCGACCGGCTTGTCGTTGAGCACTGCGGGAGTCATCTCGGGCATGCCGACCGCACGAGGCCTCTTCACGGGCACTACGACCGTTAGCAATGGCGTGGCGCCGGACGGGACCCAACCCTTCTCCATCACGATCAGCGGATATGCCACAACCACAGCCATGGGATCGAGCAGTCCTACTTCCGTTAGCGGTCAGTCTGTGACCTTCACCGCCACCGTTACCCCGCAGGCCGGACCGAGCATGGCAACGGGGACAGTGCAATTCCTGGATGGAGCGACCCCAATCGCGTGCACGGAAGGCGGAGGAACCCCAAGCGTGCAACCGGTTAACGGTTCGAACCAGGCCACCTGTACGACGTCCACTCTGAGCGTGGCCGTGCATACGATCAATGGTCAGTACAGTGGCGACCCTAATTTCGAACCAAGCTCCAACTCGGTCCAACAGACGGTCGTGGCGCCGACGCCAACTCCAACTCCGACGCCATCACCCACACCTACTGCAACCGCCACCGCGACACCTACTGCAACCGCAACGGCAACGCCAACAGCTACCGCCACGCCTACAGCCACGGCAACCGCGACACCAACAGCCACGGCAACCGCGACACCAACAGCCACAGCTACCGCGACACCTACTGCAACCCCAACAGCTACCGCCACCGCTACAGCGACGGCCACGCCTACGGCAACTGCTACGGCCACGCCAACAGCAACGGCTACGGCCACGCCAACAGCCACACCCACAGCGACCGCGACGGCCACTCCGACACCGGCCTTGAGCGGAAACTACTCGGTGCCGGGCGACTATCCGTCCCTGACCAACCCGGGCGGTATCTTTGAAGCCCTCAATACCTCGGGCGCTTCGGGTAACGTCACCATCAACATCGCGGCCGATCTAACCGGCGAGACCGGAACAGTTCCGCTCAATCAGGTCACGGGCGGTTTCACGGTCACGATCAAACCAAGCGGCGCGGCCCGGACCATTACCGGCACCGCGGCGAACCTGAGTTTAATCAAGCTCAACGGCGCGGACAACGTCACCATCGACGGCTCGCTCGCGGGCGGCACAGACCGCAGCCTGACGATCACCTACGGGAACACGGGGGGAACGGTCATCTGGGTCGCCAGCGCCAGCGCGGCTAATCCGGCCACCGGCAACACGATCAAGAATTGCATCCTGTCGGGTAACGCGGGCACGACCATCATCTCGGGGATCTTAGCCGGCAGCGGCACGACGCTGGGTGGCGATGCCGAGGCCGCGAACTCAAACCTTACCATCCAGAACAACTCGATCTTCCGGGTGCAGAACGCGGCCTATCTGCGAGGCACCACGGCGGGCACCGATCAGAACTGGCTTGTGACCGGCAACTCGTTTGGGTCCAGCGTCCTGGCGGATAAATTCCAATTCCGGGGAATGCTGATAGGCAACGCCCAGAACTTCACCATCAGCAACAACACCATCAGCGGAGTGAGCTCGACGGCGGCGACCACGGCCACCATGTCGGGCATCCAGGTGGCTTTGTTGATCAATACCGGTTCGATCACGGGCAACAAGATCAGCGATATCAAGCACACCAACCCGGCAGGCTGGGGCAGTAACGGAATTTTCCTGACCGCCACGTCCGCGGGGCAGAACCTGACCATAGCCAACAACTTCATCTCGGATGTGGCCTCACAAGGCTTCAACGGGACCGGCACGGCGGACAACGGGTACGGCATAGCGGCTTCCGCCGGGAGCGGGTATAAGATCTACTTTAACTCGATTGAGTTGAACACGAATCAGACCTCGGCGACCGGCATCACCGCTGCGCTCAACGTCACCTCGGGCGTGACCACGGCGGGCGCGATTGATTTGCGGAACAACATCCTGGCCAGCACGCAAACCGTCGGGACGCGCTACGGTGTCATCTGCAACGCGGCGGCTACCGTCTTCTCCACCATCAACTACAACGACTACTTCGCGCAGAATGTTGGGTTCATTGGCGGCAGCGCACGACCGACCCTGGCCAACTGGCAGACGGGCACGGGGCAGGACGCCAACTCGATCCCGTTTGATCCGCTTTTCGTCACGGCGCCTGCTCCGGCTGACCTGCACATTCAAGCGGGCAGCCCGTGCATCGACGCGGGAATCCTGGGGACAGGTATCTTGAACGACATCGATAACGATCTGCGCGGCGCTCTGCCTGACATCGGCGCGGATGAAAGAGTGGTGGCGACTCCAACACCGACGGCGACAGCCACAGCGACACCAACAGCGACCGCTACTGCGACGCCGACGGCCACAGCTACGGCAACAGCTACCGCCACCGCTACGGCAACACCGACAGCGACAGCGACTGCTACAGCGAGTCCAACGGCAACAGCCACGGCCACAGCGACCGCATCACCAACGGCCACGCCAAATCCGGGGACGCTGCTCGACACCTTCACCAATTCCGACACCCAGACCTTCACGGGAAGCATGCCGCGAACGTATATGGGTGATGGATTCACCAACAACACGTTGCCCGGAGGCACCGCCTCGGTGGAAGTGAACTCCTTCACCCTCTACATGGTCGCTGCCACCACGACGGCCTACACCGACGTGGTCGCTCGTATCCAACTCTGGAACACCTACAACAGTGGAGCGACGCCAGTGTTCACTAACGCGGCGGGACCTCTGATCACGGTTGATCTGGGACCGGTGAGCACGACGGCGAACACCTTCCTGACCA
>Ga0193744_1000042_pt1 | contig 54818 bp, 41 predicted proteins | sample L1a1metaG_FD_143056 | JGI IMG/M metagenome (GOLD analysis project Ga0193744, IMG submission 143056) | Soil microbial communities from a riparian zone of the East river system, Colorado, United States - L1a1 | ecosystem: Environmental > Terrestrial > Soil > Riparian zone | place: USA: East River...
CTCCTCTCACCTTTCACCTTTTACTTTTACCCATTAATCTGTCGTTTTCCCTCCCTTATTATACCACTTGACAATAATATCAATATAAGTCTTGGAAAGCATACCATTTGGAGGCATTCTTTTATTTAAGAAGCTAACAGAATCGGCAATAGCTCTTTTTATACCATATGCTCCGGTGCTTATTTCTTCATCTGTTTCGAGTATTACAGGCATGCCATCGTGAAATCCTTTACTGGGGGCATGACAACTGATGGTGCAGTTGGCTTCTATTATGGCCTTCACTTTGGGGTAATACTTCTCTTCAATAGGCTGGTTATCTTCCTTTTTGCAAAAGCTAAACAATAGCAATAAGTTTAAGAATAAGTATTTGCGAATAAGAACTTTCATAATAGATAATTATAGAAGTGTTTATCTATAATATATCAAAACCGGCTTTATTGCTGCATTAGGTTCTGTTAAGAATTTACTAATGTATTTATAAGCTATTCCTGCTCTGCAAAGGTAAGTACATATTCATTATTGTCCAGAATAGAAAACTCAGTAGCGCCATAAAAGGTCTTCTCGAGTCCCTTTAATACTTGCACCTTATCTTTTATAGATTCAAAAAACTGCCTGATATTTTTAACATCTATATAGAATAATAAGGACCCTCCGTTGGTTCTTTTAATCTCCGGCAATTCATTTCCAAAACTCTCAAAGCTTTGGAACATAAAACTCACCGCTTCATTTTTCATCATCACCCATATATAATCTCCCTCTTCGGGAACTGAGGTAATAAGCTTAAAACCAAGAAGTTTATAAAACTCAATAGTCTCATTGATATTATTTACAAAGATATTCGGGGATATGCTTTCCATATTATACTAGATTTAAATGAAACTAAGCTTGGCCAATAAGTGGTTGGTCTTAAATAAAAATAAATATACAAGTATGTTTTGCATAAAAAGGAATCTCTTTATTTCTAATTCATTAAATCTGGTAACATTTGATTATTAAACAGGCATTTAAGGCTCAGGATTTCCTCATAAGGCAGGTAACAGGCAAGTAATAGGCAAGTAACAGGCAAGTAACAGGCAAGTAAGAATTCTTACTTGCTTGTTACTTGCCTATTACTTGCCCGTTACTCGCCTGTTACTTGCCTATAGAGTTTATCTAAATGTGCCCCACATTAAGCTAACAATTCAGTTTTATGGATATTAACTGAAATAGCTTACAATATTAAAATTGTCTTTTATGGATGGAAGTCTTAACAGAAAGGATTTATTTTAATTACAGAAATTAAAATATACTATTGAAATCAATCTTTGATTAGAGTGACTTAAATAAGAGTGATTTTAATAATTCCCTTTTGTAGAATAAGTAATATAAATTGATTACCTCATTTCACTATTTATGCGATCCAGTGTTTTTGAGCCAGGACAAAGATCTTTTTCATTTAGTGTATTCAATGGTTTTTTAGTAGTATTAAGGGTTGAATGTAGTTCAGTAGTTTCTGGCTTTATATACAGCAAACCGGTTAGGATTTCACCTTTATTTCTGGCATTCTGAAGTGCATTAAAGGCAGAGAGCCTATCCTGAGGTTCCCAGTTATTAGATAGCTTATGCAGGTTTATATAGGATCCATCATGCATACGTACATTGGTTTCAGATCCTTCAGCATAAGTTGCAGTGATTTCTTCCTGTATTGGAATAAAATCTATTGTTGAGGTAGCTTCAATATGTTCTCTTACATAATCATATGATTTGGTCGATCCTACATTATTATTGAAAGTAACGCAAGGGGAAATAACATTGATAAAGGCAAAGCCCGGGTGTGAGATAGCTGCTTTAATAAGAGGTATAAGTTGTTGTTTATCCCCTGAGAAGCTTTGTGCCACAAAAGTAGCTCCCAGTTCCATTGCTAAACTTGCCATATCAATGGCCTGGAAAGGATTTACGGAGCCTGCTTTACTTTTTGATCCTACATCGGCAGTTGCTGAATCCTGGCCTTTGGTCAGTCCGTAACAGCCATTATTCATGACTATATAAACCATATTAAGGTTCCTTCTAATGACATGTACAAATTGGCCCATACCAATTGAAGCTGAGTCACCATCACCTGACACACCAAAATAGATTAGATCTCTATTTGCAAGATTAGCTCCGGTTGCTACAGAAGGCATACGTCCATGAACTGAATTGAAGCCATGACTATGACTTAGAAAATAAGTAGGGGTCTTGGAAGAGCAACCGATACCTGACATTTTTGCAACTCTGTGCGGCGCTATGGACAACTCAAAACAAGCTGAGATAATAGCTGCACTTATCGAATCATGACCACAACCTGCACATAAGGTAGACAATGAACCCTCATAATCTTGTGATGTATATCCTAACTCGTTTTTTGGTAGAGCAGGATGCCTGAATTTTGGACGTACGAATGTCATATATTTAGTTGTGCATAATTTGTGAAGTAATGCTCAGGCTTTTATTAATGTTCCTGAGGATAATGGCTGCTGTAATAGGCATGCCATCATAGTTTAATACGGGAATAAACTTATTGGGGTCTATTTGTAATTCATTTACCAGCAGTGAACGCATTTGAGCATCCCTGTTTTGTTCTATTACAAATACTTTATCATGATCATTAATGAAATCGGCTACAGAGGCATTAAAAGGGAAGGCCTTTAAACGCATAGCATCCAACTGAATTCCTTCTTCTCCTAAAATTTCAAGTGCCTCTTCGGCAGCATAAATGGAAGTACCAAAGAATACTACACCAAAACTGTGTTTATTTTCTTTCTGATAAAAATGAGGAGCAGGTACCATTTTTTTGGCAGTTTCCCATTTGACTAGTAAGCGGTCTACATTTCGTTTATAATCACTACCTTCTTCAGTATACCCGGCATACTCATTATGGGAGGTACCTCTGGTGAAAAATGATCCTTTAGAAGGGTGGGTTCCAGGGTAGGTCCGGTAAGGGATTCCATCACCATCTACATCAAGATATCTTCCATAGCGTTCCTGCATATTCTCCAGGTCGTTTGTAGTTAGAACCTTACCCCTTTTATATTTTGTATTATCATCCCATACAAATGGCTCTGAAACATGATCGTTCATACCCAGGTCCAGATCTGTAAGCATAATAATAGGGGTTTGTAACTGTTCTGCCAGGTCAAATGAAGCTGCGGTCATCTCGAAACATTCCTTTGGGGTAGAGGGCAATAATAATACATGCTTAGTATCTCCGTGAGAAGCATAAGCTGCAATCATTATATCTGATTGTTGAGTCCTAGTGGGCATGCCGGTAGAAGGACCTGTTCTTTGCACATCTATCAAAACTGCAGGAACCTCGGCAAAATAGGCAAGACCTAAAAACTCATTCATTAAAGATACCCCAGGCCCACTTGTAGCGGTAAAGGATCTGGCACCGTTCCAGTTTGCGCCAATCACCATGCCCAGTGCAGATAATTCATCTTCAGCCTGAACGATAGCAAAATTATTCTCACCTGTTACTTCATCTACCCTTAGTTCTTTTGCATAGGATTCGAAAGCTTCAACAACAGAGGTAGAAGGAGTAATTGGATACCAGGCAGCAACTGTGGCTCCCCCATAAACAGCACCCAGTCCACAGGCAGAATTACCGTCTATCATAATCTTATCACCTATCAAATCCTTTCTTTCAAGTCTTATATTAAGGGGATATTCATAATGGTCCTTTATATAATTAATACCCAGATTCAGGGATTTGATATTGGGTGCAATTAATTTTTCTTTGCCTTTAAACTGATCAGCAAGCAGATCTTCAAACACGCCAAATTCTATATTGAGCAGGGCAGATAATGCACCAACGTAAATGATATTTTTGAATAACTGTCTTTGTCTTGGATCACTGAATTCTTTTAGGCACATTTCCATTAAGGGTACACCAATATAATTGATGTCTTCTCTTATATATTCCTCATACAGCATTTTGGTTGAGTCATACATAAAATAACCACCCGGCATGACTGATTTTACATCATGATCCATACTTTGAGGGTTGACAGAAACAACCAGATCAATGCCCTCACGTCTGCCCAGGTAACCCTTCTCACTTACTCTTACTTCATACCAGGTAGGTAAGCCCTGAATATTGGATGGGAATATGTTTTTAGGTGTAACAGGTATACCCATACGGAATATAGCCTTGGCAAAGAGATAGTTAGCACTCGCTGACCCTGTACCGTTTACATTAGCAAACCTGACTACAAAATCATTTATTTTATCTACACTAGACATGTATGGCCAGCTTTTGTAACGTTATATAAATATTTCTGCATATCCCAGGCTGCAGTTGGACAGCGCTCGGCGCAGAGCCCACAATGAAGACAAACATCTTCATCTTTTATCATTACCCGGGCTGTTGGTAAGACCTCTGAAACATAAAGATCCTGGGTAAGATTTAAAGCAGGCATAGTTAAATCATGTCTCAATGATTCTTCAGTATCATTCATTATAAATGTAATACAGGAAGTAGGGCATATATCCACACAGGCATCACATTCAATACATCTTTCGAAACTAAATACAGTTTGTACGTCACAATTCAGACATCGCTGTGCCTCTTTAAATGCTGTGTTGATATCGAACCCCAATTCAACTTCTTTCTTCCTGTCAGTAAGTGTTAATTTTTTATCTGCCTGGGGCACTATATACCTGATGTCATCAATAACCGGACTATCATAACTCCATTCATGTATTCCCATTTTCTGAGATACCAGGTTGGTAAATGGTGATGGTCTGTTCATTACATCATCATTCTGACAATATAAGTCAATAGATATAGCTGCCTGGTGTCCATTAGCCACAGCAGTTATAACATTCTTGGGTCCAAATGCAGAGTCACCTCCGAAAAATACTTTTTTATTGCTAGACTGGAATGTAGTGCTATCTAATATCGGCATATTCCATTTGTCAAAATCTAATCCAAGGTCTCTTTCTATCCATGGAAAACTATTTTCCTGACCAATGGCGACCAATACATCGTCTGCTTCAATAAATACAAGAGGTTCGCCTGTAGGTAATAATGCTCTTTTACCCGCTTCATCATAAACCGGGGCTACTTTTTCAAATATCATGCCTTTCAGAATACCATTTTCTACTACAAAATTCTTAGGTACATGATTATCTATTATAGGAATGTCTTCATGCATGGCATCCTCTTTTTCCCACGGAGAAGCTTTCATCTCAGAAAAAGGGCTTCTAACTACTACTTTAACTTCCTCGCCACCCAATCTTCTGGATGTTCTGCAGCAATCCATTGCAGTATTACCACCACCCAATACAATTACTTTTTTCCCTATCTTACTGGTATGTTCGAAAGCAACACTTGATAACCACTCTATACCCACATGAATATTGGCAGCAGCTTCTTTACGTCCGGGAAGATCAGCCAGATCACGTCCTCTTGGAGCGCCGGTACCAATAAAAACAGCATCATATTGTTTATCGAGAATCTCCCCAAGGCTAGAAACATAATGCTTAAAATGGCATTGAATACCCATATCAAGAATAAAGTTAACTTCTTCATTAAGCACTGTATGGGGGAGTCTGAAAGAAGGAATCTGGCTACGCATCATACCACCGCCTAATTCTTGTTCATCATAAAGATGTATCTCATAACCCAGGGGTGCGAGATCCCGTGCCACTGTTAATGAGGCAGGACCACCGCCTATTAAAGCAATTCTTTTACCATTTCTTTCAAAAGGTCCCTTTGGCATAAACGCTGTGACATCTCCTTTGTTATCAGCAGCCACACGCTTTAATCGGCATATAGCGACAGGTTCTTCTTCCACTCTGCCTCTTCTGCAAGCTGGTTCACAAGGACGGTCACAAGTACGGCCAAGCACACCCGGAAAAACATTGGATTCCCAGTTGACCATATATGCTTCAGTATAGCGCTCAGCAGCAATAAGGCGTATGTATTCTGGCACTGGTGTATGAGCCGGACAGGCATATTGACAGTCGACTACCTTATGAAAATATTCGGGATCTTTAATATTTGTAGGTTGCACGAGCAGTTTAGTTTATTATTTTGGATGGATTAAGGTCCTTATATTTATTATTAAAAGCAAGTATTATTGTATAAAAACCCCAGGTTGTTCATACCCGGGGTTCAAATTTACAAATATTTATAAAAATGTAAAGCATGGATGACAAACAAGCGTATAAAAAAGTAAAATGAAGTGCTTGCTTGTATTATAAATAGCTTGTTTAATTCGCACCATTTTTATTAAAAACCATAATAAACACTTACTAATAATGCATTAGTACCAATAGAGGTATCAAGATTTCCATCCCATTTATAAGGTGAATACATATATCTGAATTGTATTCCCAACTCTTGTCTTCCTTGCAATTTATACCAAAAACCTATACCAGCATTGAGATTTAGAGTAGTAATATTATAATACTGTTTTTCATCATCATTATTGAAAGTATTGGGCTTTTCCTTATCTGTTTGTATATTATCAACTCCCAGACCCACTATTGTTTCCATGGTAAATTTCTTATTAACTTCAATTAATCTTGCAAGCGTGAGTCCGGCATTTAGACTAAAAGATTGTTTTACTTTATATACAGTATCAAGGGCTACTATCTCAAAGGGGTTCTTATTATTTGGTATACGGAAATGTAATTCCAGACCATAGCTCCATTTATTTACATTTACCCTGACATTTATCCCGATTGTTGGGTTAATTTTAAAACTATGTGCCAGGGTTCCAAATGGCATCCAGATACCGGCACCAACTCCCAGGTGAACTATATCACTTATTTCTGGTATCTCTTCAGGAAAAAAACTTTTAAACAAGGCCGTATTTTTATAATCATCTTTTACTATCAGCTTATTAAATGTCTCCACATCTCCAGAGAAAAGCACACATAATAGATATGCACTGGAGTTTACAGTTTGGGCATCTCTCAAGGATAATGCCAGGGATTGAGCAGTTTTATCATATTCACCTCTTAAGGGAATGTAATTATAAAAACTTCTGGAAGAATCATAGATAGCTTGGTAGTCTTTATCCTTTGTATCAACTGTCCTGTCTATAAACTGCTTAGCCATATCCTTATAATATTCTGAATAGGTATTTTCATTAAATGTGCCAGCCTTGATATCCAGCAGGATATACATTCTTAAAGAAGGCTCAGTGTGGTCGCAGGTTTTTTCCCATATATCTATTAATTGCTTTGCTTTTACAGGATCTTTTTGGACATACTGAGGTACTAGCTTTTGAATTTGTTCTGTTAATCCCTCACAATTATTTATGGAATTAAATAAAGCCTGATAGTTAATGGTATCTGCCTGTGAATAGGATATTAAGGGGATTAAAAAAAGAAGTATACCAATAGAATACCTATGTTGAATATTTAAGAGCCTATACATATATAATTACATTGGTTTAGAAATATTAATTTAGAAGACTTTATTATTTAGCAGGTTATGTGGGAAAGTAGGAGAGGGAGGTTTGGGCAGGTTCTTCTCACCTTTCAATCTTTTTAATTCTAGTAACAGGCTTTTATATCCCTGTCTCATGGCCCAGTTATGATTGGCTATAAATATGGGTTTCATCAGAAAGGACAAATATCTCAATATTGGTTTTTCAGCTGTTATCTTCCAGTCATAAACTACCTCACAACCGGCATCTGTGTTTTTAAATGTCCATACTCCTTTTCCATTAAAATCACCTATAGCTTCTATACTGAAACCGGAAGGGAAATTAGCCTCTGTTACCTTAAACTTCCAAATTAAAGTATAAGGAAGCCATCCTTTCGTAAAAAGTTCTACAACTTTGCCCACTCCGCCTGGTATTCCTTTCTCTCTTATTACAACATCCAGGTAGACAGATGGCCACCATTGTGCCAGGTTCTCGACTTTTTCTAATGTACGGTATACTTCCTCATCTGTAAAAGGAAGTATCCATCGAGTTATCATATGATATTGGTTATTCATAAAACTACATATATCTTAATTCCATTAGTAAGACTACATAAGTTCAAGCGCTTGTTTTATATCTTCTATTAACCATTCTGGGTCCTCCAGACCTATATAGATTCTTACCATGTTCCATGGAGTTGCAGGTTGATCTCTGCCCTCCACATTATAAAAGGCAACCATAGGCATAATAAGAGATTCATGTCCTCCCCAGGAAACTGCCAGTTGAAAACACTTTAGTGCATTAAAGAATTGCTCTGCTTTTTCAATAGTATCTGCCTTAATAAAAAAAGACATTAGACCTCCTGCGCCACGCATTTGTCTCTGTGCCAGATCATATTGAGGGAAGTCAACATCATAAGGGTAAATAATTTTTTCTATTTTTGGATGAGACTTCAGAAAAGCTAAGATCTTCATAGCAGAATCATGGGACTGCTTTAAGCGCAAGGGTAATGTTCTGATTCCCCTGATTATTAATGAAGCATCATGCGGGCTTATGATAGCACCCAAGGTCATATATTCTAAATCAAATATCTTCTTAATATCTGCTTTAGATCCACAAATGACTCCCGCCACCACATCACTATGTCCATTTATATATTTAGTGACAGAATGTACTATAATGCCAATGCCATAATTAGCTGGATTCTGAAAATAAGGAGAACAATAGCTATTATCTATTATAGTCTTTAGATTATGTTGTTTAGCCAGATCAGCACATGCCTTTAAATCCTGTAAGTCAAAATAGAAAGTATTGGGTGATTCCAGGTAAAGTAATTTAGTATTTGGCTGAATGGCTTTTTCAATATCATCCAGGCTTTTGCCATCAACAAAACTGGCTGTAACGCCAAAACGGGGCAGTAATTTAGTTAACAAAGTATATGTCCAGGAATAGGGAGATTCCACACATACTATATGATCCCCTGCCGAAACCTGAGAAATAATAGCTACTGCAATTGCGGCAGCACCACTACTTAATACCAGAGCGTCATCAGTTCCTTCAAGGGCAGCAAGCTTTTTTCTTAGTATATTAACTGTTGGGTTATTACCCCGGGTGTATATTGTATTTTCTAATTCATTTGAAATGGCTGTACGAAAAGCATCTAAACTAGCAAATGCAAAATTACTACTTTGAATTACAGGTGGTGAGATAGCATTGAAATAGTTTTCTTTCTCTTCAGCCAGGTGATTCAGTATATAGTTCCAATCTTTATTTTCCATTTCTTAAATAAAAGAGGCTAATGCTACATGCTGATCAATAACTATTCTGCCCTGTTCATTTTTTTTAACTGATACACAACCGGTAGTTGGGTCATGTTCAAATAAGAGGTAAATATTTTCAGTAACTGCTCTTTCTAATAATTGTTCCTTTTCTTTTAATGTAACAAGAGGGCGAAGGTCATATGCCATTATATAAGGTAATCCTATATGAAAAGAAGATGGAACAAGGTCAGCACAATAAAAGAATTTACTGGTGCCGGTATCGATATGTAATCCCATCATCTCTTCAGTATGTCCAAATAGAAACTGGGTTGTTACGCCGGGAAAAATCTCCTGTCCGGAATACTCAATATATTTAACCACCCCTGCTTCTTGAAGTGGTACAAAGTTTTCTTTAAGGAATGAAGCTGCTTCCCTGGAGTTTGGATTCATGGCCCATTCCCAGTGTATTTTACTGCTCCAATATATTGCATTAGGGAAAGTAGGTACAAGATTACCAGAATCATTTCTCATTACTGCCCCTCCAACATGATCAAAATGTAGGTGAGTAAGAAATACGTCAGTAATATCTCCGGGTCTGAAACCCAGTTTATCAAGAGAAGATAACAAATTATCATCACCAAAGGGTTGAAAAAAAGACCTAAACTTTTCATCCTGCTTATCGCCCATACCGGTATCTACTAAAATAAGCCTGTTTCCATCTTCAATCAGGAGACATCTCATAATCCAGGTACACAGATTATCTTCATCAGCCGGATTTAACTTATTCCACATCTTTTTAGGTATAATGCCAAACATAGCACCACCGTCCAATTTAAAAAGACCACTATTTACAAAGTGTAATTTCATTAAAAACCTATTTTAGATTTAGCATCTGAGAACTGTTGCTTTAAACTGATCATTTGTATTAAGGTATTAGCACATTCTTCCCCCTTGTTGCCATGTTTGCCTCCTGCCCGGTCTTTAGCCTGTTCCATATTAAGAACTGTTAATACACCATAGATTACCGGTTTTCCGCTGGTTAAGCCCAGATTGGTAATACCGGTAGCTATTGCCTGATTTATATATTCATCATGATTGGTTTCGCCTTTTATTACACAACCCAGGCAAATTACTCCATCCAGTTTCTTCGCTCCCAATAATACACGCGCGCCATAAGTAACTTCAAATGCTCCAGGCACATGAATTACTGTAATATTATCTTTAGATACATTCAGTTTCTTTAATGTATCAATGCAAGCTGTTAATAATTTTTTAGTAATATCCTGGTGCCAGTCAGATACGACAATCCCTATTTTAAGCATAGAAGAATCGCCAGGTTCTGTAGTATTATATCCAGGTATGTCTTGATTTAGTGAGTACATAAGTTTTTTATTGATAATGAGAGGTAAAATTAAAAAAGCTAAGTGGAATACCACTTAGCTTTTCATATTTTAATATAGGAATAACAAATTATTGAGAAACTCTATATAGGTATTTATCTATATTTATTCCAATTGAGGTACTACCAAATTCATCTTTGATCTTTTGGTAAGTTTCTTTTGCCTCTTTAGTTTTACCCATCTTCTCTGACAACATCCCTAATTTCATTAGAACATAAGGAGTAACGGCCTCGTTTTTAGTTTGAGAAGCTGCCTTTTTATATAAAGATAAAGCTTTTTCTAAATCATTTTGATCAGAATAGGCATCTCCTAATAAACTATATTTCATAGTGGGTAGGGTATTACCGGAAGCACTAAAACTTTCAAGGTGTTTAATCGCTTCAGCAGGTTTACCTGAATGTAACAAACATATACCGGCATAATAATGAGCCAGATTGCCTGCGGGTGTACCACTATATTTATTAGTGATTTCTATGAAGCCTGGAAATCCGCCACCGGGGTTATTCAATGCAATGTCAAAAGAATCTCTTTCAAATAAAGATTCAGCTTTAGCCATTTGTGCAACTGCCTCTTTTTGACGAGGTAATTGGTACATGTTTTTGTATACATAAAAGCCAAGGATAAGTACTAAAATTCCTCCTCCAACACCATTAATTATCTTTCTGTTTTTATCATAGAAGGATGTAAAGCTTCCAGAAACCTGATCAAGGTTAACAAGAGTTTCTGTAATTTCTTTTTTTCTTTTTGCCATAAGTAACTATCTGTCTAAAAAATTTTCGCAAATGTACGCATAATTATCTATAAAAGTTTCGCCAACAATAAAAAAGCAGGTAGTCATTTTGTTATTACCTGCGGATCTTATTTTCAATTTATTGTTAGTCCATCATGTATGGATAATCATCTTCTACGTAATTATCTCTGAATAGTTCCTCAGGGTTTGGTAGGGGAGATTCTTCTGCAAATTGAGTAGCTACATCTATTTCTATCTTTATAGCATCTTTTATGCTTAAGAGATCTTTTTCAGTAGCTATTTTTTCTTTAAGTATTTTTTCTTCCAATGTCTTAATCGGATCAATATCCATATATTCTTGAAGTTCTTCCTTAGACCTGTACTTGCCCGGATCAGATACTGAGTGTCCCTTATATCTATAGGTTTTTATTTCTAAATAATAAGGGCCTTTGCCGCTTCTGATGTGCTTTGCAGCTCTTTCCAATGCATCATGAACAGATTCAGGAGACATACCATCTACTTGTTCACTTGGCATGTCAAATGCGGATCCTATTTTATAAAGATCAACAACATTACTAGTCCTTTCTACAGAAGTACCCATTGCATAATGATTGTTCTCACATATGTACCGAACAGGTAATTTCCAGGTCATAGCCATATTGAATGACTCATAAAGTGCCCCTTGTCTTGCTGCACCATCCCCAAACATAGTAATTGATAAATTATCAGTACCCTTATACTTCTCAGCAAATCCAATACCTGTACCTATTGGTATTTGAGCACCTACTATACCATTCCCTCCAAAAAATCTATGTTCAGCAGAAAAGAAGTGCATTGATCCGCCTTTGCCTTTTACACAACCGGTAGCTTTACCATATAATTCTGCCAGGCAATGCTTAGTTTCTAAACCCCTGGAAATAGCCAAACCATGCTGTCTGTATGCAGTAACCAATGGATCTTCTTTTCTTAACGCAGTAACAATACCCGCAGCAATAGCTTCTTGGCCAATATATACATGACAAAATCCTCTGATCTTCTGTTGGGCATACATCATTAAAGTCCTTTCTTCAAATCGACGAATACGAAGCATAGTCTCAAACCAGGTCAGGTAGGTTGCTTTTGAATACTTAGGAGTTGACTTCGCAGCAGACTTGGTTTTAGTCTTTTCGAGTAATTGAGTCATAGTCTTTTATTTTGAAAGCTTAAAAATACACTCATTCATATGATTTATCCAAATTTCAAATGAATGTTAAGTGCTATAAATTAACAATCTTTGTAATCCAAATCCTAAACTCATTGAATTTAAAAGAATTAGAGCTTACTCATTTTAAGAACTTTGAGAAAATCAAATTGAGTTTCTCTCCAAGTCTTAATTGTATTACAGGGTTAAATGGCATGGGTAAAACCAATATACTGGATGCTATTCACTGTTTATGTGTAGGTAAGAGTCATTTTAATTTGACTGATTTACAGATCATTCAGAACCAATTTGACTTTGCCAGACTGTCAGGGACTTTCAGTATTTCAGATAGTTTTGAGCAAATAGTAATGAAGGTTCCCATCCATGGTAAAAAGATATTAGAACGAAATGGGATTAATTATAAAAAGTTTGCAGATCACCTTGGACTGCTTCCAGTTGTTATGATAGCTCCTGATAGTACTGAAATGATTACGGGTACTGGTGAAGAAAGAAGAAGGTTTATGGATACTACACTTTGCCAGATGGATAGTCGATATACTTCCTACTTATCAGGCTATAACAGAATATTAAAGCAACGTAATGCTCATCTCAAGATGGGTTTAAATAATACCCAGGGCGATTTATTATTAGATACTTATGATAAGCAATTAATAGAACCATCTATTTATATACACGAAAAAAGAAAAACCTACATTGAAGAATTGCAGTTAAAAGTTAAAGAATGTTACAAGGAAATATCATCAGAAAGAGAAACAGTAGATATTAAATACCAATCTCAATTAACTGAAAATGATCTAGTTGGCTTATTATTAGAAGGAAGACAAAAAGATATAATTACCCAAAGGACAAGAGTAGGTATACACCGGGACGATATACTTATTTATATGGATGATATGGATGCGCGAAAATATTCTTCGCAGGGTCAGGTTAAATCAATTCTATTTGCTATTAAATTTGCTGAATACCACTATCTTTCAGAACAGAGAAATAACCTGGCTATTTTGTTACTCGATGATATCTTTGATAAATTAGATACCGTACGTGTATTTAAACTATTGTCTATCTTGTCTTCCCCATTATTTGGACAGATATTTATAACAGATACCACTACTGAACGTTTAATACCAGGAGTACAGTCAATTTATATTGATTTTAAATCCATAAGAATTGAAAATGATGGAATAATAGAAGAACAGTTATGAAGAAGCAGAATGAGTATCAACTAAAAGACCTGTTAAATATATTTGCTAATAATGCAAAGTATGAAAAACAACTTACAGAAATAAAGCTATTGGAAATTTGGAATGAACAAATGGGTAAAACAATAGCTAAGCATACCATATCCCTCAATCTCTATAACAATACCTTATATATTAAAGTCGATTCATCTATTTTGAGGAATGAGTTACATATGAATAAGCAAACCATTAAGGATAAACTAAATGCTCAGTTAGGCAAAGAAAGAATAACTGAAATTGCCCTCCAATAAAAAACCCTGGTATAAATCATATACCAGGGTTTTTTGTTAATGAATATTTAAGAGACTAAGTTTTATCTATTTTCTTAGTATTATTATTTTCACCTTCTCCACTGCCGGGACCTCCTGTAGTAGAATGCTTATTTTTACCTTTTGTTTTAGCTGCCAATTGAACTGCATCGTATACATTAACTGACCCTCCGGATGCAGAAAGATCTGAAAACGGAACCAAAGCTTTATTGCCTGGTCTTTTAACTTTACTAGTATTTTTAACAGCAGATTTCATGATCACATCTTTTACCTGTACTGCAGTTAAATCAGGGAAATAGGATCTAAGCAAAGCTGCTACACCTGCTACCATAGGAGAAGCCATACTGGTTCCCTGAGCATTACCATATTTGTTATCCGGAGTAGTACTATAAATCTGAACACCAGGAGCAAAAACGTCTACATTTTTCTTTCCATAGTTAGAAAATCCAGCTACCGCATTTTCTTCTGTTTTATAAGATAAAGCACCCACTTCTATCCAATTCTTAGCTGTTTTAGATTGAAATAGACCTGCACTTTCAAATTTGTCATTAGGGTAATTATTCTCAGTATCATTATTCTTAGAATCGTTACCTGCAGCATGTACAAGTAAAACATCCTTACTTGCTGCATATTTTACAGCTTCATCTACTGCTTTCTTGTCCCACTTATAAGCCTTACCAAAACTCATATTAATAACCTTAGCACCATTATCTACAGCATATCTGATTGCATTTGCTACATCTTTATCACGCTCGTCACCATCAGGAACACATCTGATTCCCATTATTCTTACATTATTTGCTACACCTGTAATCCCAATAGTATTATTTCTATTACCTGCAATGATACCTGAAACGTGGGTACCATGAAAAGCATCGGGTCCTTTTATATCGGGATTCCCATAATATCTTTCATCTATTTTATTATACTTATCTCCTACAATGCTTCTTGGATCAAAGTCGAGATTGTATTGATAATCAGCTTTACTCTTAAAATAATCAATAGCACCTTGCAGATCGTCGGCAGTAAAGCCATTTTTTAATGCATTTGATTTAATACCAATTGCTTCTTTTAATTCAGGGCTATCGGTATTCTTAATCAGGTCCAGTTGTTCCTGAGTTATTTCTTCTTTACCAAGATAAGATTTAAGTTTTTTATCAGCAGCAATAAGCTTAGACTGCATTTCACTGTACAATTTTAAAGTCTTATCAGCAGCATCTTTCTCTTTCATCACATCTGCTTCCATCTTCTTATATTCATCATATTCTTTCTTATCCTTTCCAGAGAGTTTTTGAGGATCTACATTAGAGAACTTAGCTTTCTTAGCCCTAACGATCCTGGTTATTTCCAAATTATCCTGGTGGACATTCTTACCATCTTTACCACCTATAAAATTCCAACCATAAACATCATCGATATAGCCATTACGGTCATCATCAATATTATTGCCTGGTATTTCTTTAGGGTTATGCCACATTATGTCTTTCAGATCTTCATGATTATAATCGACACCACCATCAATCACGGCAACAATAACCGGAACATTCTTTTTGTCTTTAAGTATTGTATTATAAGCTTTTTCAGTACTCATACCTGGATAATTATCTGCTGCATTATCCAGATTAAACCAGTTTTGTGGAGGTGTAGAATCTTGTGCCTGTATAAAAGTAAATGCAAACAAGGCAACTATAACCATCAATATTTTCTTCATGTTAAAGCTAGTTTTCAATTAAGTAATAATAAATAAAGCGTCAAAGTTACGTATTTAAACTAAAACATGTTTTCCTCTTGTCGAGGAAAACATGTTTTTAGTCTAAGATCAATATATTGATAAGGTAATTTAGTTCCTTAAGAACACATCACCCTTAAATACCTTTTTCTTACCATCCTTAAATTTGACTAAAGCATAGTAAACATAGACTGCAGTATTTAAGTGTTGACCATTGCGGGTACCATCCCAGCCTTTATCAAAATCATTGGGCTGGAAGTTATATTGTTCAAATATAAGATCACCCCAACGGTCATAGACTTTAAACTCATCAATATGCTCTACAAAATCACCGGCAAAAGGATAGAAGCGGTCATTAAGTGCATCATCATTTGGAGAAAATATATTAGGGAAGAAGACATTTCTTGCAACATCTACAAAAATATACATCTCATCAGTAGCTCTGCAACCATGTTTGTCAACTAACTCAAGTTTCAAAGGAGTAGTAAAGTAAGGATAGATAAGTGGATTTAAACATCCTGCACATAAGTTATGAATAATAGGAGACCACAACAAAGTATCAATTTCATTTTTAGGAATATTAATAAAAGGATCTATCCTTAAACTGTCACCGAGTTCAATAGTAACATCATCTCCCAATGCTACATAAATCTCATCAGGTTCGGTAAGTACCATGTTCTGATTAAAAGTACAACCTGAAGCATCTACTATTTTCATTTGGTAAGTGCCAGGGGGTAGTTTGTTAAAGTACTGAGCTTTGCCATAACTGATATCATTGATGAAAACTTCATAAGGAGCGGTACCACCCTTAATCTTATCAAAACGGATCTTACCATCAGATTCCCCGAAGCAGGAGATAGAATCAATTAAAAGATTAACAAGAGCAGGAATATCATCACCACCGGTTACAACAACTTGATCAGAGGACTTACATCCTGTTTTGGAGTTTTCAACATTCAGGGTATAAGTGCCTGGAGCATTGGTTCCGGTAGCAGCAGCATTAGTATTGTCAACAAGACCACCTGTCCAAGTATAAACAATATTAGCACCTGCTGTAGTATTAGCTCCCCCTATGCTAGCAATAGTTTGTGCACAGGTTATGACTTGGTCAGAACCTGCATCAGCAACAGGCACCTGGTTAATGATGATCTGTACCTGGGATTGGTCAGCAGGGCAGGGGCTTTGAGATGTAACAGTATATTGAATGGTATAAACACCCGGTTTTTGATTCTGGGCATTAAAGAAACCATTAAGGATGTTATTGGCATTACCTTGAGAAGGAACAGAAGATACTTCTTTCCATGTACCTCCAGGATCATTACCACTTAACTGAGTGGCAAGATTCACCTGACTACCACCATTTTCACAGAACTCAACAGGAGCTGAACCAAGCCCGGCACTGAGCGCCTGAGCAATATTGAAAGTCTGGGTTGAAGCATTTGGACAACCCTGAGGAGGAGCAGTAGCAAGGGTGAAGGTAATTGTATAGCTACCCGGATCAGCATTGGTGCCTGTAAAAGTATTGCCATTCACTGAAGCAGGATTACTGCCAGGAGGTGTAGAAGTAATTGTCCACACTCCATTTTCAGGAGTAAGTTTAAGGTTCAACAGGTTTATATCAGCACTGGTAGAGCAAAGATCTCCTGGGCTTTTCGTAGCAATACTTGGGCATTCACAATCTTCAACAGTTATCGTTACCTGGTAAGAAGCTTCAGTACAAGGAGCAGCTGCTGAGTTTGTAGTATAAGTAAAAGTATAATTACCTGGTTTAACACCCGTGAAGTCAAGATTATTATCAGGACCTGTGGCACCAGAGTTATTAATGTCTAGCCATGTACCAGTTTTATCCCCTGCAGTGATGAGGGCATATAGATCAAGATAAGTAGTATATTGACCAGAACCTGGGGAATTACAGACTTTAGCAGAAGTTGTAATTGTAGCAGTAGGTTTAGCTAAAACCTCAATAGTAATATCAGCAGACTTAAGACAACCCACAGGAGGAGGAGTTGCTAAAGTAAAAGTAAGGACATAAATACCCGTATTAGCAGCATTGGCATCAAAGTTAGCGCCTGTTAAAATAGCAGGATTAGGTCCGGTTGGATTCTTTTTAACTGACCAGTTTCCAGCTTCGGTTGTTATTTTTAGTGTATTTAAATTAATACTGCTACTACCACCATTACATAAAGCAGTATAAGAAGTCAAAGCCAGAGAAGGGCAGTCACAATTTTCAACAGTGACCACTACACTATAAGATTTATCCGTACAAGGGAAAGAAGCAGAACTGGTAGTATAGGTAAAAGTATAAGCACCTGGAACTGTACCATTAAAATCCTTTACTGGGAAATTACCAGTGGCACCTGAACTATTCACATCCACCCAGGTACCTGATTTGTCACCGGAGGTTATTAGCGAAGTAAAATTAACTGTAGTTGGATTCCCTGATTGAGCAGAATTACAAATCTTTGCAGTAGAAGTTACTACAGCAAAAGGACTAGCATTAATATTAAGTGTTAGATCAGAAGAAGTAGGACAACCCACCGGAGGAAGTGTTGCTAAAGTAAAAGTTAATACATAAGTCCCACCATCTTTACCATTAATAGAAAAAGATTTTCCGGCTATAGAAGCAGGATTAGCCCCAGACGGTTTAGTCTTAATAGACCAGTTCCCAGCTTCAGTAGTTATTTTATACAGGTCAAGATCAATGACAGAAGCATTATCATTACAAAGCTCAGCAGCATTAGGAACCAATGCAACACTAGGACACTCACAATTCTGAACCGTGACAGAAATAGTATAAGAAGATTCTGTACAAGGAGCGATAGCTGAATTTGTGGTATAGGTAAAAGAATAGTTCCCTGGAGTCAAACCTGTAAAGTCAAGCGTAGGGAAAGAACCGGTTGCCCCAGACCCAGAAACATCGAGCCAAGTACCAGAATTATCACCTGATGTAATAAGGGAAGAAAAATCTAAAGTAGTAGGCCCGTTTCCGGCAATGAGTTTATTACAAACCAAAGAGTTAGCTTTTAAACTAGCCTTAGGTTTAGGGTGAACAGAAATGGTGGTGGTATTCGTTTCCGGACAACCGGCAGGAGGTAAAGTATTCAATGAGAAAGTAATAACATAATTACCAGGGTCAGAACCGTTGGTAGTAAAGTTAGAAGCTCCCTGAATAACAGCAGGTTTAGAACCGGCAGGAGAGGAAGTGATACTCCATGCACCAGCATTAATATTTTGTTTTAAAGATTCCAGATCAATAATCCCATTATCACTACATAGCTCAGCAGAAGGGGAAAGAATCACACTTGGGCATTTGCAATTAATAACTTCAACGGTAATGTCATATGCAGCTTCAGGACAAGGAGCTTTAGCGGAATTGGTAGCATAATGGAAAACATAAAATCCTGGAGTAACATTATTAAAATCAAGTGTGGGGAAAAAGCCAGTGGCTCCTGAACCATTCACATCAGACCATATACCATTTTTATCACCACTGGTGACAAGTGATGAGAAATTAAGCGTAGAAATATTATTATTAGAAGTTGTATTACAAACCTGGATGGTATTAGGCAAAATAGCAAATGGAGGATCACTAATTTTGATCTTAATAGTATCCGCATTCTTACAACCAAAAATATCTTTATACTTATAAATAACATTAAAAAGTCCTGCGCCAACAACAGAAGGCAAGAATTTACCAGAAGTATCGGTTATGCCAATCCAGGTACCACCTTTACCTTTAGGAGAATAAGTTAAACTTATAATTGCCTGATTACTACAAATAGGACCAGGATCTTTGATTGTTACTACTGGGAGGGGCTTGACTTCAACATCAAGAGTCGCAGAATTTGTGCAAATTCCATCTGTTACGGTATAGGTAACGGTGTGAACACCAGGACCCAATTTTTTAGGGTCAATCTCTCCATTTTTATTTGCAGCTCCCCCCCATTTACCCCCGGCATCATATGCAAAAAGTTTAGTAATGGTATCTGTAACACAAAACTCATCTACATAATCAATTTCGGCAGTTGGACCTTGCACAATATTTACATAACTATCAGCGGATCTGACACAACCATTCGGATAAGTATATGTATAGGTGAAAGGGTAATTTCCTGCACCCCAATACGATGGATCAATTATACCATTTTGTATTGGTGCAAAAATATCAAAAGTCCCACCCGCTGGATTTATTTTAACAGTATAAGGCTTTGCAGTATAACATAATTCTGGTACTTGTTCAATTGTTAAATCAGGTGCCGATTTTACATTAATAGAAATTGTTTTAGAATTAGAACACCCTCCATTAGGAATTTGACCAGTATATGTGTACAAAATATTGCCGGAAAAATTTTCAGGAATAGTAACTTCAGGAATTTTAGAATTTGGATCATTTAAAAATTGCAAAGCAATATCAGGATCTGCACTCCAACTGCTTATAAGTGCATTACTCCAATAATCAGGCGAAATACCCGGAACTATTTGAAATGGAGTACTTGCAGCTTGACAAACTTCCATATCAGGAGGCAATGTTACAAACAATTCGCATGGAGGATTTGGATGACAGTTATAAACACTCGAACCATAAAGTTGAATATTAAATCCTCCGGCACTACCTTTAAAATTGTTAACTAAAATATAATAAACCTGACCAGGCTGTGTAACAAAAAATGGCACTAAGCCATCCCCTTTTACCTTATCTTCTGAATTTGGAGGAGGTTCGCCAAGACTTAAACCAGTATTGGGGCAATTTATACATTTTGCCGGAGCAGCAGAACACCTTATAGGATTACCTAGGTTATTACAAGGCTTATCAGGACCAAAAACCGCAAAATCAAAATCTTCTAAACTACCCAACTCAGGTATAATTGTAAATATACAGGTAGCCCCAGGCGCTGATGTTGCATCTGTTTGAAAAATTAACCACACAGAATTAATTTCACCTGTCAGACAATCTGCACCTTTTGCAGGTAAATCTGTAATTGCACCACCTCCCGAATAATTCCCAATTATATTGTCCCCTCCACAAATTGGTAGTGCTCCAAGACAATCCTGGTCAGTTTGTGCATTACTTAATTGTATACATGCTATAAATAATATTACAACACTGATAAATCTTCCTAATTCTTTTACTAGCATAATCTTTTTGTATAAATTAACCATCAGTTTTTTAATTATATGAAACTACTCCATTATATATAAGACACCCTAAAGGATAGTTTTGTTGCCTTAAAATTAATAAGTTTTGTAAGTATTTGTCAAAACTTATTAGGAAATTTGAGCATTAAAGAAACTGAAAGCTGTAATTATGCGTTAAGTTAAGCGTAATTTATTTTTATGTCGGATATTTCACACTACCATCCTATTTCAAAGCGGTTTAAGTTCAGAGAGCTTAAGGTATACTCTTCTACTGAGTGGTTAGCTGATAATAAAAAGAAATACCGGCAGGTTTTTGACAGGTTTGAAACTACCTATATTTATGCTGAACTATCCTTTTATAATAAGCATTTTGATGAAGATGACTGGGAAGTAGAATTGGAATTAAAATGTTTTGCATTAAAGAAAGATAAAAAAGAAATATGCAATCTACCTTTTAAAAGAAAGGTGAGTAAATATGATAATGTAGTTTTTATACGTGAAGGTTGGGGTAATAAAAAGGAAGGTGTTTTTTGGAAAAAAGGTACTTATTACTGGGAAGCCTGGATAGAGGGAGAGAAAGTTGCCACTAAATACTTCTATGTTGAAGAAGCTGAAAACCGGCTTTCTGAACTATTAAACCCATATATTGAACCTCATACTCTAAAATTGTATGAAGGGCCGTATGATGATGTGAGCGAATTTGACAGGGTGTACTTTAGGGCATTTCATGAAGAAGAAACCCGGTATGTGTATGTTGAGATAATACTAAAAAATAATAATTTAAACCGTGCCTGGCAATGTGAATTGTTTACAAAATTCTATAATGACGCACGGGAACTTAAAGGCCAGGTAGTACGATTAATAAGGATAGAAAAAAAAGAAGAGTTTATAAGACTTACAGCAGGATGGGGGTCTAATGTGAAGGGATCCTGGAGAAAAGACAGGTATTCTGCTGAGATTGTGTTTATGGATAAACTTATTGCGGTTGTACCTTTTGAAGTAACGGAAGATTTTGAAGAAGGGATATCTGGTGTGCTACTACCCAATAGAATGTCTCCGGTTATTCTAAATGATAATAATGAAGATAACCTGACATTTGATTATGTCTTTCAGGAATTAGAAAACCTGATAGGATTGCATGAGATAAAACGAAAGGTCAAAGAGCATGCAAAGTATCTTCAGTTTTTGCAATTAAGAAAAGAAAAGGGATTTCCCGAAAAAGAAGATTTATTAGTGCACTCTGTGTTTACTGGTAACCCTGGTACCGGGAAAACAACGGTAGCTAAAATGATGGGTAAGCTTTATAAAAAGATGGGCCTATTATCAAAAGGTCATGTATTTGAAGTAGATCGGGTAGATCTCGTAGGTGAATATATAGGACAGACCGCGCCTAAGGTAAGAGAAGCAATTGAGAAGGCCAGAGGTGGTGTTTTATTTGTCGATGAAGCCTATTCTTTAGCAAGGGCTAATGATGATAGTAAAGATTTTGGTAGAGAAGTAATTGAAATTCTGGTAAAGGAAATGTCAAATGGAGAAGGTGACCTTGCAGTTATAGTAGCCGGTTATCCTAAAGAAATGAAACATTTTATTGATTCAAATCCTGGCTTAAAGTCTAGATTTAAATTATACTTTGACTTTACAGATTATCTTCCTCAGGAATTGTCCGTTATAGCAGATTATGCTGCTAAGGATAAAAATGTTCATCTTACTATTGAAGCTAAAAAGAGAATTGATGAAATAATAACATCAGCTTACAGAAACAGGGATAGGTCTTTTGGAAATGCGAGGTTTGTATATGACTTAATAGAACAGGCCAAAATGAATCTGGGCTTAAGGATCATGGATACTTCTAATCCTGATGCCAATTCTGATGAATCATTATCATCAATTACTTTAGATGATGTCTTAAAAATATCAGTTACTACCAATAAGTTTTTACCTAATATACCTATTGATGAAGACTTATTAAACAGTTCTATAAAAGAATTGGATGCATTGATAGGTATGCCTAATATCAAAAATCAAATTCATGAATTGGTTAGGTTAGTTAAATACTATAAAGAAACCGGAAAGAATGTGTTGAATAGTTTTTCTTTACATACCGTCTTTTTAGGTAATCCTGGTACTGGAAAAACTACAGTTGCCAGAATCCTGACTTCCATTTATAAAGCTTTAGGTATACTGGAAAGAGGTCATATGGTTGAAACCGACAGACAAGGTCTTGTAGCCGGTTATGTTGGACAGACAGCTATAAAGACAGCTGAAAAAATAGACGAATCTATTGGGGGAGTTCTATTTATAGACGAAGCATATGCTTTAACTATGAAAGGGGGTGGTGCTCATGGTGACTTTGGTGATGAGGCAATTCAGACTATATTAAAAAGAATGGAAGATCAGAGAGGACAGTTTTTTGTGTTTGTAGCCGGGTACCCAGATAATATGGAGACATTTATGAAATCTAATCCTGGCCTTACCAGTAGATTTGATAAAATATTAAAGTTTGAAGATTATTCTCCTGAAGAGCTTTTAGCAATTGGGGAGCAAATGTTAAAGGAAAAAGGGTATTATTTAAACCCTAAAGCGAAAACGCATTTCTTTGAATTTATCAAGTATTTACATCAGTTTAGAGATAAATATTTTGGGAATGCAAGAACTATAAGACAGCTATGTCTTGATATAATTAAGAATCAAAACCTGAGATTATCATTGTATCCTTTAGAATCTGTAAAGGCTAAAAAATCAGATGAGATTACTATTGAAGACCTAAAAGAACTGGATAAGAGTAAATCATTGGATCTGTTCAATAGAAAAACTATAGGATTCAATAAATAGTTTAATAGTTGTCAGTTGTCAGTTGTCAGTTGTCAGGATAAGAGATAGAATTGCTTAAGGGCTATCAATCACAATTTAGCATATTACAATTAGACAGCAGTTAGACTGCGAGTAGACCGCAATGGGATCTGAATGGGATCTAAATTTAATGGATAATGGTTAATGGTTGCCTTCATTTCCTTTTTCCCTTTTACTTTTTACCTCTCACCTCTCTTCAAGGTACTAGAAAATGATATCCTTTCCCCTTTAAAGTAATAAGTTCAATTCCTTTATCTTCTGATAAATAACTGCGAATCTTCCTGATATAGACGTCCAGTGTGCGAGAGTTAAAGAATGTATCATCACCCCATACTTTTAATAATAAATTCTTTCTGTCTATAATCTGATTTTGGTTTATTGCCAGAAGATTTAAAACCTGTGCTTCTTTATGTGTCAGTTTTATAACTGAATCTGAAGTATGCAATTCGTACTTATGAGGGATAAAAAGGAACTTGCCTATATTATATTCTTCATTGATAATAGATTGATTATTAATGCTTACTTGCTGTAGATTAATCTGATTGTTGATGCGCACTATGAGTTCTTCCATACTAAATGGCTTTTTAATATAGTCAGTACCACCAGATTCAAAGCCTTTTAGGAGATCTTCAGTTTGAGATTTTGCGGTAAGGAAAATGATGGGAAGCTTATGGTATAAACTCCTTATTTCCTGGCCTATGGTAAAACCGTCAATATGTGGTAACATAACATCCAGTACACAGATATCGGGAGTAAATGTTTTAAAACTATCCATGACCTGAGCGCCATCTTTCTTTCTCAACACCTCAAATCCTCTATGCTCTAAGGTTTCTTCTACAATTTTACCTAAAAAAGGCTCATCCTCTATGTATAATATTTTAGTTTTCATTATACATATTTTGGAAATGATAAAGTGAATTTACAACCAGCATCTTTCAGGTTTTCGACAGTTATAGAGCCTTTGTGTTGCTGCATAATCTTGTATGAATAACTTAGTCCTAAACCATAGCCCTTAATATCATGTCTGTCACCGGAAGGTACCCTAAAAAACTTTTCAAATACTTTATTGAGATATTCTGCAGGTATCCCAGGCCCGTTATCTATGACACTAAGCTTTATTTTATTGTCTTCTTCATAAATAGTAATTAATATCTCTGGAGTATCTATAGCATATTTTAAACTATTATCTAACAGGTTAATTATCAATTACTCCTTGAATATGCAATTGATCAATAGATACAAATGCCGGATTTATATCCGATTCAATTCTGACTTTAGCATTCTGCTTAATAAAGCTCAATTGAAGAAGTTTAAGGGTATTCCCTAAAAATGAATTCAATTCAGTTTTTATAGGATGTATGAGTTCCTTATTATTCTCCAATAAGGAAGTATTCATCACCTTATCGATTAATATATCTAAACGATTCATTTCCAAGGAGGCGATTTCCAGATATTCACTTACTACTTTAGGGTCTTGTTTACGGTCAAAATCTTGCAGTGCTTCAATTGCGACTTTTACGGTGCTGACGGGGGTCTTTAATTCATGAGAAATGTTACTGATAAAATCATTTCTTAAAGTGCTTAAGCTTAGTTGTTCTTTTAAGCTTTTATAAGCTATTAAAAATGCAGCACCTGAAAGTAATACCATAATTAGAGCAAAAAGTACCTGGGGTAATATTCGCTTAAATAAATAGAAATCATAATTGCTTATTTCTACTCCATAAGCTTTTGGGAATAGATTAGTTTCAAAATACAAGCCTGATTTTGCATTAATAACTGTATCCTTATGGTCTGCACTTATCCACTTTGTATTAAATACGAGACCATTTTTGCTTAGATTAGAAGCCAGTAATTTTTTTAATAAGACAGTATCTGTTTTTAGATATATTTTATCATCTAAATTACTACTATCATTTGCTATCCCCGATACTTCTTTATAAATAAGCTTAACACCATGCATAAAGAGGTCCTTTTTAGTATCGCCTATTTTATCAATAGTTATTATGTTACTATACTTTAGATGAATTGAATCGCCGGTAAAACAGGAATCTTTAACAGCTGATATATTAGTACGGGTTTCAATTGTATGGTCTCTTAATAGTAATTGACCTGGAGCATTACTATCTTTTATTTGCATACGTACTTTGTATCCCTTTTTATCATTTAAAATAGGGTCAACCAAATTCACAAGCAAAACAGAATCTAATACTTCTTGCTTAGAACTTATAAATTGTCTGTTAAGCTCCTTTTCCAGGTTATCCTTTTCTGTATGATACTGTGAATAAATCCATTGTACTACAAACCCAAGCAATAGTAATTGACTAAGCAACATCAGATTTCTAACCCAAACTATGTTCTTAAGCTTTTTCATTATTAGATTCTATAACAAAAATAAGCTGTAAATAAGCCCAAAACAATCCATTAACCTTTATTAACCTTAATTACCATAGCATTAACTTATAGGATGTTTGTAGTAATCTACATTTGAAGAAAAAATAACATTATGAAAAAGGAATTCTTGATTTTAATCCTGGCCTGTACATGCTCATTTTCTTATGGGCAATCTAGCGGTAAAGTATATTATGATGAAAAAGTAGTATTGAATATTCAGGTAGATGATACCGAGGCTAAGATGATTGAAGGCTTGCCCAAAGAACATACTTCAAAAAAAATATTACAATTTACTTCTGATGCCTCACTTTATCAAAATATAAAGGGAGAACCACAAGGCCGAAGAACAGAAAATGATGCAGATGAAGGAAACCGGATCATGATACAAATGGATGAACCAGATGACAAGGCTTATTGCGATTTTAAGAACAATAAACTTATACAACAAAGAGATTTTCTCTCAAGGCAATTTCTTATTGAAACTGATTTGAACAAAATGACCTGGAAACTTACAGGTAAGCAAAAGAAAGTACTTGATTATGCTTGCCAGGAAGCAATACTTCAAGATACCAGCAAAAAACTAACCGTTTGGTTTACTTCTGCGATTCCGGTTTCTATGGGTCCGGCAGGATTTGCAAACCTTCCCGGATTAATATTAGTCGCTGATTTTGACAATGGTGAAAGAAGTATAATAGCTACAAAAGTGGAACTAGGGCCTGTAGATGCAAAATCCATTGTTAAGCCTAAAGATGGTAAAAAGATATCAAAGGAAGATTTTAATAAGTTGGTAATAGAGAAGAGAAAGGAAATGGAAGCTCAGAATGGAGGAAATGGCAATGTTATCATTAAAATAAGGCACTAAAAAACTCCCTTACAATGAGACTCACACTATTCATATTTGCACTATTTATATCTTGGATTTTAGAGGGCCAGCAGTATTCTATAAAAGGCTTTGTAATGGATGATAAATCAGCTAATCTGGCATATGCCACGGTGGTGTTGATGAATCCTGCTGATTCAACATTAGAATACTTCGGAGTAACCAACACTGATGGGCATTTTGACATAAGAAATATAAAACCTGATAATTATCTATTACAAACTGCTTATATCGGCTTTCTAACCATAAATCGTCTGGTTGAAATTCCTATAAAGAACCAGGGCGACCTGGGTGCCATTGTCATGACCCCAGTCCCAGTCAATCTTAAGGAGACAGAAGTAATAGCTGAAAGAATACCTATCGTTATTAAAAAGGATTCTATAGAATATGATGCCGCTGCTTTTAAAACAAAACCCGATGCAGTAGTGGAAGATTTATTAAAAAAATTGCCAGGTGTTGAGGTTGACAGAGCAGGTAATATAAAAGCGCAAGGAGAAAAAGTAAAGAATGTATTGGTAGATGGAAAGGAGTTTTTTGGTAATGATCCTAAAATAGCCACTAAAAACCTACCGGCAGATGCCATTAAGAAAGTACAAGTCTATGATAAGAAGTCTGATGAGTCCGAACTTACTGGTATAGATGATGGTTCACGGGATAAAACCATCAATTTATTATTAAAGGATGGTAAGAAAAAGGCCTGGCTGGGAGATATTCAGGCGGGAGGCGGAACTGACGAACATTATCAGTCTTCAGCTAAGGCTTACAGATTTAGTAAAAAGACCCAATTTGCACTTCTCGGTATGTTAAATAATATAAATCAGTTTGGATTTTCATTCCAAGACTATATTGATTTTAATGGAGGATTTGGAAATTTCATGAGTGGAGGAGGAGATTTTAGAATGACCGTGAATAGTGAAAATAGCTTTCCAGTAAATTATGGACAACCAATCACTGGTCTTATTACATCAGGTGCAGCGGGCTTTAATTATAGCTATGAAAAATCAGAAGGTAATAGATTTAACTTCAGTTATTTAGGAAATGGTGCCAGCAAAAATCTTTCTGAACAAAATTATATTAAGAATTTTACTAACTCCAGCTCATTTATTCAAAATGAAGATATAAGCAAAGAGGATATAAACAGAGCTCATAGATTTAATCTTGGATGGCGCAGTAAACTTGATTCCGTTTCAAATTTAATTACCAGTGCCAATGTTTCATTATCAAACGGCAATTCAACTCAAAAGAGTTTTTCAGAAAGTTTACTGTCTGATAGCCTGATTAATAATTTAAACGGAACCACACTCACTGATAATCAATCAATATCTGCAAATGCTCATATTAATTATTTAAGAAAAGGTCAAAATGATTGGAAACTTTTTAAACTAAGTGCTGATATAACTGCTAATAAAAGTCTTACTAAATCGCAATGGGAAAATATAAGCCAGTTTTTTGACCCAAAAGAATATATTTATAACCAGCAATTTCAAAATATTAATAAGGACTTAATAAGATATAATATCCAGAGTTCATTATCAAGGAATGTGGGTAATGGATTTTATCTGATCCCCGGGATAGAAGCAGGAGGATTTAATGAGGTATTAGACAGGAAGCAAGGGATTCCACCAGGAAATGAAGTATTAATTGATTCTCTAAGTCCGTATTTTACAAACATTTACCAGGATATTAAACCCGGATTAACATTTAAAAAATCAACAAGAAAGACGCATTTTAGAATTAATGCTCAATTTGAAATTGGGAAACTTACAAGCGAGTTAAAAAATAGCAACTTACAAACTAAGAATATTTCATACTTCCTTCCTGCATTAAACTATGAATATGAATATGGAAGAAGCAGAAGATATAGTTTGAATTATAATTCATATATAAATTTACCTGATGCAGTTCAATTGTTGGGTGTATTGGATAATACTAATCCATTACAATTTTACAAAGGAAATCCTGATTTAAAAGCTGAATATCAACATGATTTTCGACTAGACTGGATCATATTTGATGAATTTAGCTTTACTTCCTTTTTTGCTAATATTGGTGGTACGTATACAAAAGATAAGATCAATTTCTCTCGTGTCATAGCTTCTGATCTATCACAGTTTATTAGTCTGGTTAATGTAAAGAATGATTACAGAGCTGAAGCAAACATGGAGTATAGTACTCCAATCAGGAAATTTGGCCTTACAATTCACGGAAATGCCAGGGAAACTTTTAACAGAGGAATAAATCTGGTAAATGGGGTAGAAAACATAAATACTAATTTTAGACATGAATTAAGCCTGAGCTTTGATAATAGAAAAAAGGATAAATGGGACATAAACTTTGGAGCTAATGTTAGTCTTACCAATTCAGCATATTCAATACAAGCTGCTTTAAATAACCACTATCTGAGCTATGCATATTTCGGAGAAATTAATTATTCAGCTACTGATAAATGGCACATTACTTTCTCTGGAGAACTTACCCATTATAACATATCTGGTTTTGATCAAAGTATTAATATACCCTTACTTAAATCTACTATATCGCATTATTTTCTGTCTGGAAACAGAGGAGTAATTAGCCTGGAAGTATTTGATATATTAAATAAGAATACTGGAATTGAACGTATAAGTGAACTAAATTATTTACTTCAAAGGAAGTCAAATATCATAAGAAGATATGCCATGTTATCTTTCAAATACAGGCTTAATAAATTTGGGAATAAACCTGCAATTGATATACAGATTAATCATTAATTAGATTTATTTTAACTAGAATAAAGCTAACTAAGGCTTTACCTACACTTAACTACGGCTTTACCATTAAGTAAAGGCGGAGTTAGAATTCTAACTCCGCCTTTACTTAATGGTAAAGCCGTGGTAAAGCCGTAGTTACTCCCATATTAAGCTTATTAAGCCGCTTTTAATGAAGTAGGATCTATATTTAATCATAAGAATAGTATCACTAATTAATTCCTCAATAACACATCCTCCTTAAGTACTTTTTTCTTACCAGCTTTTAAAATTGATTAAGGTATAGTATACATAGACTGAAGTATGTAAGTGCTCAATTTTTATCTTAAGTATCAGAACGAATATTCTACATACCCCAACAACAGCTATTTGATTATTTTTTGTTTCTTCTGACAGTGCTTATAAAATATATAGCTGATAAATAATCAGTTACACTAATTAGTGTTAAATAATTTTATCGTATTGATTTTTTATTAATGTATCTATATAGTCATATTTGCGTAAACAGAATGCTTTAAATGACAATTAGAGAAATTGATTGTGAAAAAATATAAATGAGGTATAATGAAGCTATTTAATATGTCAGCAAATCAATTGTGGAAATTGACTATTGCTCTCATTATCAGCTTATTCTTTGGGATATTTTTAGGAATTCTATTATGCAGTTGGGATGGAATTGAAGCATTTATCAATTTCCCTGTAACCGAGCTAACTACCCAATCTTATTTTTTAGTTTTTTTTAGGTTCGCTATTCTTTGTTTGTTATTGATATTAGTTTATACGCTTAGAATACGCAGAAAGAAAACAGAAGAAGATCTTCATGTAAGTCAGGAATTATTTACTAATACCCTGTTGAATCTAAATGAAGGAGTAATTGTAACAGATAAAAAATGTTTAATAAGTTTTATGAATAAAGCTGCAGAAATAATTTGTGGTAAATCCATTCATGAATCTCTTGGTAATCATATTGATTTTGTTTGTAATATAGTAGATCCGAAGACAAAGGAAAAAATTGAAAATCCGGTATATGATGCAATTAGACATAATAAGGCAAATTCTTTTGTACATCACTCAGTATTCATTAATGAAGATAAATCCATAAAGTACATTAATGATAGTTCAGCCCCCATCCATAACGATCATAATGAAGTCATAGCTGCAGTCTGGATTTTTCGAGATGTAACAGAACAAACAATCAATCAGCAGAAGTTAGAAGAAAGAGAACGTCTGTTAAAAGACATTATTGATAATACTAACTCTATTATTTATATTAAAGATCTTGAAGGTAGATACCTTATGATTAATCATCAGTTAGAAAAGATATTTAATTTTAAGAGCAATGAAGTAATTGGTAAAGAGTCTTATCAAAATTATCCGGAAGAAATAGCATTAATGCTAAGAGAAGCAGATAATAAAGTCATCAATGAAAATAGATTAATTTCGTCAGAACAAATTATTCAACATCCTGATGGTAGTTTTCATACTTACCAAATGACTAAATTTCCATTAAATGATAAAGAAGGAAAAGTATATGGAATTTGTGGTGTTTCTACAGATATTACAGAAAGTAAAAAGAATATAGAAATGCAAGAAAAACTTGCTATGCAAGATGTTTTATTAAAAAGTGAAATCAAATACACTGAACTTACTGAAAACATGCCCAATCTATTTTTCTCATTTGATCGATCATTAAGATATACTAGTGTAAATAAAGCTACTGAAAAATTTGCCGGTAAAAAAGCTGAGGAGGCTATTGGGAAAACAATTATTGAAGCATTACCTGGGAGAGAACCTCAATTTATTAAAGAATATCAGAAAGTATTAGATACCGGTATAGCAATGGAATTTATTTCCGAGTTTAGTTTCTACGGTAAAAAATTTGCATATATAGTTAATATTTATCCTACAGACGCTGGAATATCTGTATTGATGACTGATATTACACAACAAAGAATTGCTGAGAAAGAGACATTGGAATTAGTAAACCTGATGCAAAGAAAGAATAATGATCTTCAACAATTTGCTTATATAGTCTCACATAACTTAAGATCCCCTATTGCTAAAATAATGGGTCTTGCAGATTTGTATGAAGCAGAAGATACTGAAAATGAAACCAATAAATCAATATTGGATTTAATATCTAATGAAGTTAAAAATCTTGATAATGTAATCAAGGATATGAATACAATTATAACAGCTAGTGATTCAGCAAATGAGTCAAAAGAACTCGTTGAATTCAAAACAGAATTTGAACTAATAACGCTGGTACTGGATAATGAAATTAAAGAGTGTAATGCTACTATTACAAGTGATTTTACAAAAGCTCCAAGTATAATATCAATTAAAACTTATTTGTATAGCATACTTTATAATCTACTCTCCAATGCTATTAAATTTAGGCTAGAGGAAAAGCTATTAAAAATAACTGTTGAAACAAATATTGAAGGAAATTTCATTTGCTTGACTGTTCAAGATAATGGAAAAGGAATAGATATTGAAAAGAATGGTCAAAAGCTTTTTGGTTTATATAAAAGATTTCATGGAGAAAAAATACCGGGAAAAGGGATAGGTTTAAATCTTGTCAGAACTCAAATTGAATCACTAGGCGGGAGAGTCGAAATACAAAGTAAGCCTAACAAAGGTGCATTATTTAAGGTATATTTTCCAAATCTCCATTTATAATATGGAAACTATAAAAAAGATATTTCTCATAGATGATGATAAAATATTCAATTTTATCAACTCAAAGATAATTAGTAAAACATTTTCGTCAATTAATGTGGTAGCATTTGATAACCCCCAAATTGCACTGATTGAATTAATCAGGATCACTGAAGTGAATATTGATGATTTTCCTGATGTAATTTTTCTTGACATCAATATGCCAGAGATGGATGGTTGGGAATTTCTGGAAGAACTTAATAAGTTCGAAGCGAATATATTTATTAAGAGTAAAATCATAATGCTTACTTCTTCGATTGACCCTAATGATATTCAAAAATCAAAGACATATAAAATGGTTAATGGCTTTATATCTAAGCCTCTTTCCGCTGAAAAGTTATTGCAATGCTTATCTGATTAGTTAAAAAACATAAGTTTATAGAACCCTATTGATATTTTACTTGTTAAACCTGTATTAGCTTATTAAGCTCTGATATATATTTAATAATCTTAAAATAAAAACAATGAGTAAAGGTAAAGTAATATTAGGTGCATTAGCAGGTTTAGCAGCAGGTGCTATTATAGGTATTTTATTAGCACCGGATAAAGGCGATAATACTAGAAAAAAGATTAGTAAAAGGGCTGAGGATTTTACTGACGGTATGAAATCCAAGCTCAATGAGGTAATAGAAACAGTTAAAGTGAAACTTGAAGCTGTAAAGGATGAAGTAATTGAAAGGGCCGAGAAAGCAAAAGATGAATTCAACAAAACAAAGAAAGGTAGTGATACTGCTATGAATAATTAATAGTTAGTCAATTAAGTTTAACCTGAAAATTATTTGAACATGGATGAAAAAGCAAGTTCCATAGAGAATCTATATGAACACATAGAAGCATATAGTAAAACCAGTCTTGAATTATATAAGTTAAAAGCAATTGATAAGACAGCGGAAGTCGCCTCTAATTTGGCTTCAAGTCTAATAGTAATTACCATAACCTCTTTTTTTATATTATTTGTCAATATAGGTATAGCTATTTGGTTGGGTGAACTACTTAACAAAATGTATTATGGATTTTTTATTGTAAGTGCATTTTACGCAATAGCTGCTTTGATAATTTATCAGGGTAGAAATAAATGGATAAAAATGCCAATAAGTAATTCTATTATCACCCAATATTTAAAATAAGCAGATGAAAACTTTAGATGCATCTATATTACTTAGAGAAGAAATAAGAAGACTTGAGATTAAGCAATCTCAGGAGGCTATTTTACTAAAGGAACAATTCAATATTACCTATAATAATCTTAAACCTGTTAATTTGGTTAAGAGTCTATTTGATGAAGTATCTTCTTCTCCGGATATTCTCGATAATATAATAAATACCGGAATCGGCATGGCTACAGGATTTATAACCAAAAAGTTTCTTTTGGGATCATCAAAGAATCCATTGTCTAAACTTCTGGGAACAGCCTTAGAATTTGGAGTGGCCAATATCGTTACTAAAAATTCTGAAATAATAAAAACCCAGGGAGAAAAGCTCATGAAGCTATTTACTAAAAAGAAAAAACCTATTAAAGAATCTGAATATTGATATATCACTTCTTATATATCAAATATACCTGCAAATTAAAAAGGGACTTTAAGGTCTCTTTTTTTGTTTATTCATACTTACAAATTTTGAATTGAATCTCTAATTCAGTAAAACATCTTCAGGTGTTAATCAAGCATAGATTATAATTATATAACATTTTATAAAAGTTATATAACGACTGACTATTTCAAAGTCCTCATCTTTGCTATATAGAATTTAATTATTCAAAAAATAAAAAACAAACATTATGGGAAGTTTACTTTATGTAATTGCAGTTATTCTAATTATTGGCTGGTTAGTTGGTTTTGTAGGATTTCATGTAGGTGGTGGATTAATACACTTATTGTTAGTAATTGCCATCATCGCAATTTTATTAAGAGTAATTCAAGGCAGAAGACCCGTATAAAAATGTCTTTCAACTAAAATTATATTTATAATCTTAAAAATATTAATTATGAACTCTGGAAAAGTAATATTGGGAATTGTTGCGGGAGCCGCCGCTGGAGCTGCTTTGGGGATATTGTTTGCTCCTAAAAAAGGAATAAAAACACGGAATAAGATTAGCAAAGCCGCGATGAATTATACTGATGGATTGAAAACTAAATTCTCTGATTTAGTTGATGATATTTCTGAAAGATTTACAAGTGTTAAAGAAGATGCATTAGCATTAACTGAAAAAGGTAAATTAAAATATCAGGATGCAAAAAGGGAAGCTAAGGCTCTTTATGAAGATTCAAAAAAAGATGGTAAAACTTCTTTAAATGATAAGTTGTCAGTTCAATAATAAAATAATATGAAATGTTCGTAGGCTATAGAAAGTGTAGCAATGATAAGTATGTTCTTTAATGTATTAAAATTAATTAATTTGATTTAAGTAATGAGCGTTTAGAATATAATAAGAATCATAGTACGTGGACTAACCCCATACCCCCACGTTATGCTAAAATAAAGCAATTCTTTTATACTAATCTATAAATTCTAAACTCAATAAACTTATTAATTTAAGATCGATTAGTCCTATACAATATGGAATAAAAAGTCATTGCTGCCTTTCTTTTTAAGCCAAAAGCAGACTTTCAGTATATTCAAACACTATTGCCAAAAGTAAATCCGTTATGATAGCACTATTAGAACATAAAACAGATTCAAATCATTATACTTATATAGAACAAAGGCATTTATTTCAATGGAATAATTTATATGATTTGTATGCTCCTATTATGTATGGTTCTATATTGAGATTGATAAACAATAAAAAACATGCTCAAAATATACTACTTGAGTCATTTATACTCCTGAAAGAAAGTAAACTTTGTTCTAAATTAAGGAAGCCACTAAGTATCGAATTGTTGTGTCATACTCATAAAGTAGCTATAAATTATTTAAAGTTAAAAAACTTGAAACTAAAAAAAGATCCAAGCTTTTATAATCAAAATCCCACTCTAAGGAATTTAAAAATCAGCACTAGTACTTTTCGTCTTGCTAATCAAATGGAAAATATTCAAGAGAAAAGAATTCCTTCAAATTTAAGAAATCAAATTAGCTTTTTGTATGATAAGCCACCTGTTGAAATGGTTATTCCTGCTACCTCGTTATCATCATTTTATTTCTTTATGAAGAAATTCTATTAAAAGGATATTCCTGTAAAATATTCGTATATAAATTTACCTATTCTTTAAATGTAATCGGTATATAAGCGTCATGTATTTACTACTTCAGGTATTTCCCGTATTAAAATAAATACAATTAGCTTATTTCATACTTTTTGAAGCCAATGTAATCATATTTAAAGTGCCATAAATAGGATTATTTCACTAGGTTTGTTGTCAATTTTAATTATTGTCAATGGATACTAAGAAAATCTTATTGTTTGGTGCCGGACGATCTTCTGTTTTCCTTATCGAGTATTTATTAAAAGCTTGTAAAGCGTATCATTGGACATTAACAATTTCAGATCAAAATACGGATCATTTGTCTTCCTCAATATTAGAGAATTCATTCCAGACAATTGTCAACATTGATATTACAGATACTGTACAATTGAATAGTCATATTTTAAAGCATGATTTTATAATTTCTATGCTTCCGGCAACTTTTCATATAATTATTGCAACTGAATGTTTGAAATGCAATAAGGCATTTGCCAATGCTTCTTATGTAACAGATGAGCTGAAATCTTTGGAAAAGGATATTATCAGCAAAGGCTTGTTATTTGCAGGAGAATTGGGCCTTGACCCGGGATTGGATCATATGTCAGCTTTAGAAACGATACATAGACTGAAAGATCAAGGTGCCAGGATACTTTCATTCAAATCTTTCACTGGTGGCTTGGTGGCACCTGAAAGTGATGACAATCCCTGGCATTATAAGATAAGCTGGAACCCAAGAAATATAATACTGGCCGGTAAAGGTATGGCTCAATTTAAATTAGATAATCAGCTTGTTTATATACCATACCAACAATTATTCAGGAGGATCTGGGAGCTGAATATACCGGGTATGGGTGTATATGATGGATATGCCAACAGAGATTCCCTTCATTATGAAGAATTATATGGATTACAGGATATTCCAACATTAGTAAGGGGTACTCTACGATATAGAGGCTTTTGTGAAGCCTGGGATGTATTTGTTCAGTCGGGTATGACTAGTGAGGATATTAAAATAGATACGGATCTTTATTCCATAAGAGAAATATTTGCCATGTTTTTTCAAAGTATGGATAGTTCAGTTAATATTCAAGAAATTATTCAAAGATCGACAGGGAAGCTAATTAATAAGGAAACTGCAGACATGTTTTTATGGTTAGACCCGTTATCAGAAATAAAATTGAAGATGTCATACTTAACTCCTGCTGAAATACTTGAAGAATTGCTAATAAGAAAGTGGAAACTAAATGATGCGGATAAGGATATGGTGATCATGCAGCACATATTTGAATATTCCCTGAATGGACATAACTACCAATTAAGAAGTACCCTGAAAGATATTGGTATAAATTCTACCAAGACCTCAATGGCAAGGTTAGTGGGCCTTCCGCTTGCTATCTATGTTAAAAATTATTTATTGGGAAGAATTAAGGATATTGGATTTAAGATCCCTGTTGAAAAGCAGTTTTATGAACCTATTCTAAATGAGCTCAAGGATGAAGGTATTTGGTTTTCTGAAGTGATTACTGAAATCAATTCTTGACAGTATGATAAAAGACTTCCTGAAAATTGATCCCTTAAAAGCTTACCAGTTACATACGATACTGAAACAGTCAGGGTTTTTTATTTCAGGAATCATTATGGCAAAATGGGGACTGTCTACTACAGAGATAGGAACTTACGAATATTGGATGTTCCTGGTTTCTACTGTAAGTTATTTTTGGGTAAACGGCCTTATCCAGGAGTTTCTTTCCAGGCAAAACACAGATGAACATGCTGATAAAAACAATTTGTTTTTTGGGGCTTTTGTCTTGTTCTCATTACTTTGCTCAGTGCTCATTTTAGTAATACATTTAATGGGATGGCCAATATTTAAAGATATTCTTCCTGTGGGATTGCTGATTTTATTCATTTTCTTACATGTTCCTTCCTTTTTAATAGAACATATTCTTCATATAAGGAAGCAGCTAAATGCCCAGATCTCTTATGGACTTTTTACTTTTATTGGTCAGTTGCTTTGCATTATAATTCCGCTACTCATTGGGGCCGGACTAAAAGGTATTTTTTATGCAATAGTAATATACTCAGCAATTAAATTTATTTACCTGCTGTTTCTGGTTAAGGCTTATAATCCGCTTCATTTTACCCTGTTTAATTCCTGGAGGCTTATTTTAGCTTCCACTCCATTTATCGGATATTATATTATATCCGGTTCATCCAGTCTGATAGATGGTTGGATAGTTCAATTTAATTATCCTGATCAATCCAGTTTTGCGGTTTACAAATACGGGGCGAGGGACCTGCCCATATTAACTACCCTGGCATTTTCATTAGGTACAGGTTTAGTTCCATATATTTCAAGGAATCTCAATAATGGGCTTAATGAAATAAAAATACGTTCGGCAAGGCTTATGCATATTAGTTTTCCAATAGCGGGGATATTGATATTGAGCAGTACCTGGATATTTCCTCATTTATTAAATCCATCCTTTGCAGAATCTGCTAAAATCTTTAATATTTACATGTTATTAATGCTTGCCAGGTTAGCATATCCCCAGACTGTACTCTCGGGACTTGGTTATTCAAAATTCTTGTTACGCAATGCTTGTTTAGAACTTGTAGTAAAAGCTGCCTTTAGTATTTTATTATTTCAATATATAGGATTAGCAGGAATAGCCTTTGGGACTGTGATCGCTAATATATTTGAAAAGCTTAATTCATCTTATTTTCTTTATAAAAAACTTAATATAAGTGTTAAGCAGTATATGCCGGTGGGGATTTATACAATTTACTCAGTGGCATTAATAATTTTATTTGTATTATCGCAGTTTATTGAAAAAATGTGAACATATGGAAATTCTAGATGGGTCCCGCATAGCCGGTGAAATATTACAGGAAGTGAATAAGGAAGTGAGTCTTATGGCAGAAAGAGGATTGAGAATTCCTCATTTAGCAGCTGTTTTAGTGGGTGAAGATCCTGCCTCTCAATCTTATGTTAAAAATAAAGTAAAATCGTGTGATGCTGCGGGTTTCAGATCAACTCTTATAAGGGAAAGCGAAAATATTACAGAGAAGGCATTGCTGAATATTATTGACAGAATGAATAAGGATGATGATATTGATGGGTTTATTGTTCAACTTCCGCTGCCGGCGCATATTGATGCAGATAAAATAACCCTTGCTATTGATTATCGTAAGGATGTGGATGGTTTTCATCCAATTAACTTTGGGAGAATGGCACAGGGTCTGCCGGCCTTCCTGCCTGCAACTCCAAGTGGTATACTTCAATTATTAATGCGTTATGATATTAAGACTACCGGAAAACATTGTGTAGTAATAGGGAGATCCAATATTGTAGGTTTGCCAATGTCTATGTTAATGGCCAGGAAAGGAGACCCGGGAAATTGTACCGTAACCCTGACACATAGCCAAACCAAACATATTGAATCAATAACAAAGCAGGCCGATATACTCATTGCTGCAATAGGGATACCAAAATTTGTGTCAGCTGATATGGTTAAACAAGGTGCGGTAGTTATAGATGTGGGTATGACAAGAGTTCCTGACCTGGAAGCAAAATCAGGTTTTAGGCTAATAGGGGATGTAGATTTTGAATCGGTAGCGCCTAAATCCAGTTATATTACTCCTGTACCTAAAGGAGTGGGACCAATGACGGTATGTTCTTTAATCTTGAATACTTTAAAAGCAGCCAAAGGAGAAATATATCCAAAAATATGAGTAGCAATTACCTGAAAATTGATATTGATTGCCCTGATGAACTTAAAGAAATAGTTACTGCCGAATTGGAACTAGAGGAAATTGATGTATTTGAGGATACAAGTATAGGTATGGCTGCCTATATTCAAGAGGATAAATTTACTGAGGAATTACACAATACGATAAGGGATATACTGGCTGAAAGGAACTTGTATTTTACCATAGAGATTATTCCATATCAGAACTGGAATTCAGTTTGGGAAAGTAATTTTCAATCTATACAAATTGGAAATTATGTAGGCGTAAGAGCTGATTTTCATCCTGTGAATAATGATGTACAGTTTGATCTGGTTATAAATCCTAAAATGGCATTTGGTACCGGTCATCATGAAACTACCTGGCAGGTATTGGAAATGATGCACAAGATTGACTTTACGGCTAAGAAAATACTTGATTATGGCTGCGGGACAGGGATTTTAGGTATACTAGCTCTTAAGTCTAATGCTGCATTAGTAATAGGTAATGATATTGCTGAGGAATCAATTTTGAATACTGTTGAAAACTGTAAAGTAAATAGGGTAAATGGTTTTGATGTAAGGCTAGGAACCCTTGATACAATAAGCGAAACAGACTTCGATATCATTTTAGCCAATATTAATCGTAATGTTATCGTTGATTCATTGCCGGGTTTATATAAGAAATTAAAGGAGGACGGCATTTTGGTCACTTCAGGATATATGTTACAGGATAAAAATGTAATAGAACAAAACCTTGCAAAACAAGACTTTAAAATCGTACAACTGTCTGAAAAGGGAAATTGGATGTGCCATTACTCAGTGAAAGTTTAATATTTAGAAATGAAAAGAATTGCAGTTATATTATGTTTATTTATGAGTGTGTCACTCTGGAGCCAGCAAAGAACCGAGCCTTTTCCTGAAGGTAAAAAACTGTTCCTGGATCAACTATTTGATTTTCTTACTTTGTCAAAAACCAAAGTAATGGAAGACCTGGCAAATGATCTGGACAAAATGGACCGGAAGGGTGGCTTTACTGAGTCGGAAATAGAAACGATCAGAAAAATGTGCAACGCTATGTTAGAGCTAAAGCTACCCACTAATCCATATTTTAAAGAGTATGTGGAATGTTTATTGGTAATTAAGAACAGGTCACAGCATGCAGCTAATTTTAATGCCTGGCATGAGGTACTGGCCAATATACTTAAGGATGCAGAAAACAGGAAGTTTAATAAGTTTGATGATTTTCTTGGCTTTTCTAAAGGATTTTTTGAACTGAATGCTTTCAGAACATCTCCTGGTAGTCATTCATGGTTAACCGGGAAGGATAAATATATACTAAGTTATGCTGATAAGAAGCTAAGCCTTTCTTTTGAAGACCTGGATCTTACCTGTATCAGGAAAACAGATTCAATAGTGATCAAAAATACAAAAGGTGTATTGTATCCGCTGGAATCTAAATGGGTAGGGCAGGGAGGAACAGTTACATGGGAAAGACTGGGTCAGAAAGATATCTTTATAGAAATAGATAAATATGATATTGATCTTAAAAAGAGTCAATATGAAGCAAATGAGGTACAATTGACTTATCCACTTTTGTTCCCCGGAAAAAAGATTAAGGGTAAATTTATAGATAAGGTGGTGGTAGAAAACAAAGCTACAGAAGGCTCTTATCCAAGGTTTACTTCATTTGACAAACAACTTGAAATAAAGGATATTGGTGGCGGAATTAACTATACCGGGGGTTTTAGACTGGAAGGCACTTCTGTTTATGGTGATGGAGATAAAAACCTTCCGGCTCATATTGAAATTAAGGACAATGCCCAAAAACTTGTTTATGCCGGTGATGCTGAGCTATTTGTAATCAGAAAAGGCGAAAAGCTAACCGGAGAAAGAGTAAAATCGGTAATACATTTTGCAGATGATTCTATTTATCATCAGTCATTAAATATGCGTTTTGATATTGCGCAGAGAGAAATGACCCTGGAAAGAGGAAATAGGGGAAGTGATAAAAGCCCACTATTTGATACTTACCATAAGGTGGATGTCAATGTAGATAAAGTAAAATGGTACCTGAATAAGGATAGTGTGGTATTTGGTGAGAAGTCACTTGCCGTTGCCAAGTCAAGAGATGTTGTGACATTTGAATCCCAGAATTATTATGACGACCTGGATTATAGAAGAATACAGAGTATTTCTTCGACAAACCCAATAGTAAATCTAAAGGCTGCAGGGGAGTTATATGGCAAATCAATGGATGTTGAAACAGTAGCAAAAGCTATTGATCCCAAATTCAGTCTCAATAATATACAATCCTTACTCTATGAATTGGTTGAAAAAGGCTTTGTCAATTATAATTATGAAAAGGGTACTGTAGAGTTGAGAGATAAAATTGCATTGTTTGCAAAAGCCAGCCAGAAAAAGGTTGACTATGATAATTTTAGTATTAGTTCTAAAACCATTGATAATAACGCTGAGTGGAGTCTCAGAAATGGCAATATATATTTACATGGGGTAGATAAGCTGGAATTCTCAAGACCTCAGAAGGTTGCAGTGAAACCGCTTAACGGAGAGATAACCTTAAAGAAAAACAGGGATCTTGACTTTAATGGTAAAATCTTTGCCGGCTTTACAGACTTTATAGGTAAGAAATTTGCCTTTGACTATGATAAATTTCAGATTACTTTAGACTCTATTAAGTATTTTGACTTGTTTATACAGACCGGAAATAAAGATAAGAACGGTCAGATAATAGCTAATCCTATTGCTTCCAGGATAGAAAAAACAAATGGCGTGCTGAATATCGATGCCCCTTCAAATAAATCGGGATCAGATAATATTCCTGCATTTCCAAGCTTCCAGAGTAAGGGGCTGGCGTATGTTTTTTATGATAAGCTGGATATTTATGATGGTATCTATAAAAGGGATTCTTTCTATTATGAACTCGATAAATTTAGCTTCCAGGGCCTGGATAGCTATACTGCTGATGCTGTGCATTTTAATGGCAGACTTCACTCTTGGGATATATTTCCTGTATTTAAAGAAACCCTGTTGCTTCAGGATGACCAAAGCTTAGGTTTCCTTTCAGAAACTCCTAAAGATGGATATCCTAACTATAGAGGTAAAGGAATATATAAGGGGAATATACTTTTAAGCAATGCCGGACTTCAGGGTAAGGGAAATCTTCAATACCTTAAAAGTAACTTCGATTCTGATGATATATTATTTAAACCAAGATTAATGACCGCAAGTGCCAGGTTGTTTAATATTGATGAAGGAAATTATAATCAGGCAGTATTTCCGAAGGTAACCGGCAAGGATGTATTAATTGACTGGAGGCCTTATAATGACAGTATGTTTATTAAAACCAAGCAAACTGCCTTTACTATGTTTCGGGAGGAATCTCATACTTTAAAAGGCTTATTGATCATGACACCGCTTGGTTTAAAAGCTTCCGGGCAGTTAAATTGGGATCAGGGATTTGCAGACTCTAAAAACTTTATATTTGGTAAATTCTCTGCTCAGTCTGATACTTTAGACCTGAAAATCAGGGCGCAGGGTTCTGAGGACCTTGCATTTGATACCCGTAATATAAAAGGAAATCTTGATTTTGAAGCTCAGAAAGGTCACTTCTTAGCCAATTCTGAAGCCATTAGTACTACCATGCCCTACAATAAGTACAAAACTTCGATGAATGAGTTTGACTGGGACATGAAGAATGAAACTATTACTTTTAAAGCAGACCCTAAGAAGCCGGCACTGTTCCAGAGTTTTGCACCTGACCAGGATAGTTTAACCTTTGCAGGTAAAGAGGCTTTTTATGATTTAAAAACAAACCTGCTTAAGATAGGCGGTGTGGGAGTTATCCAAACCTGTGATGCTTATATTTACCCTTCTACGGGAGAAATAGAGATAAAGAAAGGCGGAGAAATGTCAACACTTGAAAATGCTAAGATAGTAGTTGATACCACAACTAAGTTCCATACTATAAACAAGGCTACCGTAAACATCAAAGGCAGAAAGCTCTATGATGCAAAAGGATTCTATCAGTATAATATACCGGGTAAGGAACAAGAGATATTCTTTGAAAACATCATAGGCCAAAGAGTAGGCAAGGGCAAGAAATCTGAAAAAAAGACACTTACTCAGGCGGAAGGGACCTTAAAAGATACTGCTAATTTCTATTTGGGTGAAAAGATACAGTTCCAGGGCAAAATGAAATTAAAGGGCAATACCAGGAATATTGGTTTTGAAGGATTCGCTAATCTAGAGTCACCAGTATTTCAGGGAAAGAACTGGTTTTATATAGATGCTGATGTAGATAGAAAGAATGTGGTTATTCCTTTTAAGAAAACTAAAAACCTGACTGAGGACCCTGTAAGGACAGGTATATTCCTATCAAAAATGACAGGACAGGTCTATCCCCGTATTATGATGCCTACTTATATGCGTAAGGATCGCGCTATATTGGATGTTACAGGATATGCTAAGTATGATGCAGCAAAAACCAGGTTTATCCTGGGGGACAGTACCAAAGTATTAACAGCAGGACTGAGAGGAAATAAACTAACCCTGAACAATAACAATGGCAGAGTGGAGGGGGAAGGCTCCATAAGCTTAGGGTCTTCTTTGAAGTTTATTAAGCTTACTTCTGCCGGTAAAATTGAAACAGAGTTTTCACAGATAGATACTACCCTGAATCCGGAGTTGATTAAAATGCCTGTGGTTAATTTATCTGCTATGGTAGGCGTCGAGTTAATAGTGCCTGAGGCATTAATGACTATAGTGATAAATGACCTAAGGAGCAGTACTTTTGAAACTAACTTTGTTGATTATTCCCGGGATGACTTTTTTGATAAGTCTTTGGCAGAGTTTATACCTGATGATGCTGTACTATCTTCTACTACCAGTATCATGAAGTTGAGAACCCTTGAATTGCCTAAAGAATTTAAAAAATATACTTTTTTCTTTAGTAAACTGAATATGAAGTGGGACCCTGATTATGAGTCGTTTATTACCAATAAGGATGTAAACGGGCTTGCTTCTATCAATGGAGAAATGATTAATAAAATGGTAAACAGTAGTGTTGAAATTAGAATGCCGTCAAATGAGGATGACAGGCTTTATATTTATATAAAAGCACCTAGTGAAAACTTCTACTTTTTTGGCTTCTCTCAGGGTATTCTAAACATCACTTCCAATAATACTAATTTTACAGATGCACTCTTAAAATTGAAGAAAAAAGATCTGGTTCATAAGATGCCTGATGATGAAACTTATGAGATCCAAGCGGTCTCTCCAGAGACTGCAAATCTATTTGTACAAAGAGTTAAATCGGCTGGAACCCCCGTAAAAGAGTAGATATATAAAAAATATTTATGAATTTTTCTAATTATATGATAATTGGCAGATATTTTGTTATAGTATATATGATTGTTGTTGTTTACCTTTGAATGGAGTAACATCACTTAATTGTGAGTTGCTCTTTTTTTTTGTATATATACCAAAAAAACCTACTCAAAACTACCCTGTTTTTTTATTATTTTACTGTGTTTAAATTATATTAATTTACCATTTATTTAGCCAGGTTTTAAGTTTAATCTGGCATCCATTAAGGTTTGGATTTAAGCCTTAATATTCTGTAAGATTGCTTTTATTGATAAGTTCCTTAGTCAGCCATTACTTTCCTTTTGTCAAGAAAATAAATTATTGTGAATTCTCTTCAATATATTTAATGATAATTTTTGTCTATTTGATTATTACATTTCAATATTATATCACATATCTTATTAGTCTTGCATAGAAGCATATTATTATTGTTTATCCCAATACGAATTAATTTTGGACTAGTCCTTCATACCAAATTTTAAAAATATGAAGAGCATACTTACACAAGTGCGTAGAATGTCAGGGTCAATATGCATATTATTTCAGGGTATTGTTTTATTGCTAATGCCTCAATTTATGCAAGCTCAGAAGGATTTAAGTCTTAACTTAATATTGCCGGAAACTCAACAAGAAATAATAAGATATAAGGAATTTAATTTCAGGATTAAAGTTTCCAATTCCGGAGTGATAAACATAGTGCCCAAAGATCTTATAGAGGTAAATATTCAGTTGTTTGGCAACAATGTTTATACTGCAATTGTACCTCATGCTATCTTATTGCCGGGCGATACCATAATATTTGCAGATGATATATCATTTAACTTTTCTGCCGAATACCATGGTGAACAATTCTGTTCAAGTGTTTCAATCCTTAACAACTTTGATCCTATACCTGATAATAACCAAGATTGTAAGCTGGTTGATTTATTGTTATATCCTACAGCAACTATAGAACAAAATGAAATGCTTAATGATCTATCTGTTTTTCCAAATCCGTCTGATGGATTATTTACCCTAAATATGGAGAACACCGGTAATAAAATACACCATATTAAAATATTTGATGCTAATGCGGTATGTATTTATCAAAGCCTGACTGAAAGTAACAGCCAAACTATTGACCTTGCCAAGCACTCCAAAGGATTATATTATATAGAAGTTTTAAATGATCAAGGCTCCTTTGTAAAAAAGATAATAATAAGATAAAGTTGGATATTGATTTAAGTGGGGTAATTAGTAATCGATAGTACTATAAGTTTATTATAAACTTAAAATCACACTGATAATTTTTTTGTAAGTAAGTTAAATTATTCAATTTCTTAAGCCGGATATTCTCCGGCTTATTTTTTTGTTGAATCCATATCGTTGAAAGGATAGAGAGTCCCATAATATGTATACTGAATCTGATTTATAATAGCCGTATTAATTATTTCCAATATTTAACATTTCCACAAGTCACATTCTAATGTTTGAAGGACTCTATCAAATTGAGCTATTGTTTGATCATAAACACAATAGATAAACCCTATTATTAATAAATAAAACAGACCAGTATGTACAAACAATTTACGCAGGTAATTACAAAAATTAAGGTGAAAGTGAATTATTTAATAGTATTGATATTGTTACTATTGCCGCTCTTATCTCAAGCACAGAAGGATGTTCAGATTGAATTACTTTCACCTGTTACCGGACAACAGATATTAAGTAATAAACCCTTCACATTTAAAGTCAGGATTAAAAATGTAGGAAATGAGCTAATATCTTTTAGTGACCCAATAGGTGTGGATGCAAATGTACTGGGCATATTTTTTTACTCTACTATCATACCACATGGCGATTTGGTGCCCGGTGATACAATATCCTTTTCTGATCAGATATCTTACAATTTTACAAATGATCATCCTTCTGAAAGTTTCTGCGGTTCTGCTATCATTCTTGGAAATGTTGATCCCAATATGGGTAATAACCAGGACTGTAAACTTGTTGATTTGCTGCAGCATCCTACTGCAACCATTGAGCATACACAAGATCTTAATCAAATGAGTGTTTACCCTAATCCTTCTAATGGGCAGTTTTCGATTCAATACAATCCCGCGTTAATGAATAATCCTGAGTTGGTTATATTTAATAGTCTTGGTCAATGTATTTATAGTAAAAAGAATATTACTAATAATGAAGCTATTGATATTACCGGTATGCCAAAAGGATATTATAACGCTAAAATAACAGCGAATGACATGCAATTAAATAAATGGATACTGCTTGAGTAATAATAAAAGACAGTCTGACTAATGCATTTTAAGTTATGAACTAAAGCCGGATTCTGTCCGGTTTTAGTTTTTAATAAACAAAGTGTATTTATTGTTAAATCACTTCAACGTAAGCTGTAATTAAATTATCTGGTACTATATAAACTGTAAGCCCAATACATCTTTCAAATTGCCAAGAGCCAAAAGGCAATGGGCAACTACCAACAGATTAACAATGTATTAATGAGTCCGATACATGAGTATCGGCAATTTATTTATACTTTTGCATTTCTTTTAAACAGAAATAGTTAGATACCTGAAGAATGGATAGATCAAAATTGAATAATGCAATAGGCTTTGGCTTAATATTCTTAATACTTATAGTCTGGATGCAACTGAATAAGCCCTCTAAAGAACAGGCGGCTAAACAGAAAATGATGCAGGATAGTATCGCCAATGCTTCCCTGCCAAAACAAGCTGCAGCAAGCATAACAGCAAAAACTGAAACAGAAAAATTACCTGATTCAATAGTGACTAAAAGAATGCAAAGTGGTTTTGGTGGATTTGCCACTGCTGCTATCGGTACTGACCAGTCCTTTGATATTGAGAATGAACTGATGAAAGTTACATTTTCTACTAAAGGAGGAAGAATTATTAAAGTATTACTTAAAAAATATACTAAGCTGGCATTCGACAGTATCACTAAAAAGGATGTAAAACGACCACTTTATCTACTGGAGGATGCTAAGAACCAATTTTCTTATTCTTTGCCTGTAAGAGGTACGGATAATGGCATTGTTAAAACGGGAGATTTGTTTTTCCAGCCAACAGTTCAGGGCAAAACTATAAGCTTTCGGGCTATGGCCGGTGATGGCCAATATTTTGAACAAGTATACAGCCTCGCAGCTAATACATACAACATAAAGTACCAGGTAAATACCGTAGGATTGGGATCTATTTGGAGTCCTGATAAACCTGTTTTTGAACTTAACTGGAACACCTACCTTGATAAGATAGAAAAGAACAGTGGATATGAACGAAACTATTCTACTGTATACTATAAAAAACTAGACGAAAACCCCAATTACTGCAGTTGCCAGAAAACAGCTAAAGATGAGTTAGAAAAACCTGTCAAATGGATAAGTCAGTCTAATCAGTTCTTTAACTCAAGTTTGATTGCAGAAACCGCATTTAAGAATGGGGTAGTATCTACTGAAGTATTGCCTCCAGGTGACCCTGATCTGAAGAAAATTAATACTTTAATCAGGTTTGATAACCCAAATGCCAATAGCCAGAGCTACAAGATGGACTTTTATATTGGTCCCAATAAACTTGAAAACCTCAAAGCTTATAATGTAAACCTCGAAGACTTAATCTCCTTTGGATCATCAATATTAGGTACCGTAAACAGATGGGTAATGCACCCGATATTTATGTTCCTGATGAGTTTACTGGGTAGTGCGGGTCTGGCCATTTTAGGAATGACCTTATTGGTTAAGTTAATACTGTCTCCTCTTACTTTTAAGATGATGCATTCTCAGGCTAAAATGGCTTCACTTAAACCATATATTAATAAGATCAAAGAGAAGCATCCGAATGATACACAGGCCCAACAGGTTGAAACCATGCAGATCTATAGGGAATTTGGTGTGAATCCTTTGGGTGGTTGTCTGCCCATGGTACTTCAAATGCCCATCTGGTTTGCATTATATAGATTCTTTCCTGCCTCTATTGAGTTTAGACAGCAGTCTTTTCTATGGGCCACTGACCTTTCCTCATATGATTCGATCTATAATTTCGGATACAACATTCCATTTTATGGAGACCACATAAGTTTGTTTTCTATTCTGTGGATGGTATCTACATTGGCTTATTCATATTATACTATGAAAGACAATGAGATGATGGGACAAAATGCTCAGATGATGAAAGTAATGCAATATGCGATGCCGGTGGTATTCTTTGTGTTCTTTAATAATTTTGCATCCGGGTTAAGTTGTTATTTAGTATTTAGTAACTTGTTAAATATAACACAGAACCTGGGTATCAAGGCCTATTTCATAGATCATGATAAGATTAAAATAAACCTTGAGAACTATAGGTCCAAGCCCAAAAAGAAGTCGGGTTTCCAGGATAGATTAGAACAGGCGATGAAAGAGCAACAGAGAGTTAAGAACGAGAAACAGAACAAAAATAAGAAATAATGAAAAGGATTTGGGTTGCATTATTGTTAATTGGACTATCAAGTGCTTGTCAAAAAAAGACAGTACCAGTTAACAATGTCAACTCAAGCGGATCTTCAAAACTTTTATTTGAACAAACTCCTGAGCCCTATATTGTTATCAGTATTAAACGCACATCTTGTTTTGGAAAATGCCCTGCATATGAGGCCAGTATATATTCGGATGGTAAAGTGACTTACCATGGTATCAGCAATGTGGAAATGAGAGGTATTTTTGTAAGTTCCATAAATACTGCAGATATTAATAAGATCCTGGTAAAAGCATTTGAAATTAAATACTTTGATATGGCAGATCAATATCCGGTAAATGGAGAAAAGATTGCTGATTTGCCCTCTGCCATTACATCAATAAGCTGTACCGGACATAAGAAGAAAATAACTAATAAATATCAGGGACCAGAATCTTTAAAAACATTTGAAGAAATGATTGACTTGGAGATTTATAAGTTAAAGTATAAAACTACTGACGCTCAAAAATAAAGTACCTAATGGAAAACGAAAATAGCTTATATCTTAAACGGGGTGTATCCGCATCTAAAGATGAAGTACATAAAGCTATTGCTCATTTAGACAAAGGATTATATAAAAACGCTTTCTGTAAAATACTATCTGATGTAGTGGGTCAGGATGATGAATTTTGCAACATCATGCATGCTGATACTGCCGGAACTAAAACCAGCCTCGCATACATATATTGGAAAGAAACTGGAGACTTGTCAGTATGGTCTGATATCGTGATAGATGCTATGGTAATGAACCTGGACGACATGGCGTGCGTGGGGTGTATAAATGATATCGTAATTTCCTCTACTATCGGAAGAAATAAGTTACTGATCCCCGCTGAGGTACTCGAGAAATTAATAAGTGGCAGCTCTGATTTTATTAAGAAATTAAAATCTTTTGGTATAAACATAGCACATGCCGGTGGTGAAACTGCCGACGTAGGTGATATAGTGAGAACCGTAGATGTAGGCTTTACTACTTTTGCCAGGATGAAAAGAGAAGATCTTATTATTAATAAGATTAAGCCGGGTAATGTAATAGTGGGCCTTGCTTCTTTTGGCCAATCAATATATGAAGATCATTATAATAGTGGTCTTGGAAGCAATGGATTTACCTCGGCAAGACATGATATATTTAATAAATTCTATGCCGAGATGTATCCGGAAAGCTATAATGATCAATTACCTGATTCTGTCGTATATAATGGAAGTAAAAGACTCACCGACAACATCCATATTGAGGGTAAAGATCATAAGCTGGGAAAAGTTGTGTTATCACCCACCCGTACTTATATGCCGGTATTAAATGAAGTGTTTAAAACTTTAAAACATAAGATTGACGGATTAATACACTGTACCGGTGGCGGTCAGACCAAAGTCATTAAGTTTATTGAAAATTGCAGGATAGTGAAGAATAACTTATTCGATCTCCCACCTATTTTTGAACTCATCCAGTCAGAAAGCAATGCTGCATGGAAAGAAATGTACCAGGTATTTAATATGGGGCATAGGATGGAGTTTTACGTTGACAAAGAAGTTGCCGCTGAAATCATAGCCATTTCATCTAAGTTTGGGATAGAGGCTAAAATAATAGGTAAGGTTGAAGATTGTGATGTGAAAGAGGTTTGTATTAAATCTCCATACGGAAGCTTTAGTTATTTCTCTTAGGTCTTTAAAACTGCATGCATAATGTCCTTAAGCTGATTTATAATTTTGAATATTCCACTATGTTTTTGGTGTAGAAGCTAAATCGTAAATCGTATATCAATGTCGTTTAGTTAAGGATATTAAACCCCTCAGGGGTGACATTATTATATTATCAATCGATCTAAGTTCTATTAACCCCGTAGTGGGTGGCATTATTTTGAAGGCTAAATAATCAGATATAGAAGTAAATTAATTGGTAGAATATCATTTAAATTTATATCTTCGAAATAATGCCAGCCTTTCAGGGTTAATATGTTGTATTCTTATTTTTCTATAATAATGTCAGCTTTTCAAGCTTGTAGTTTACAATTATTAAATTCTTTTTTCCATAACTAAACGACATTGAATTGTATATCGTAAATCGTACATTCCATCTTTAAATTCTCACTTCTCACTTCTTACCCTTCAAGGCATTCCCTACATAATTTAAAGGTGTAACAGCTTTTAACTCTTGCTTTATTGAATCAGAAACAAGCAACTGATCAACAAATATATTGATTGACTTTTCATTAATCCCTTCTGTGCCCCTTGTTAGTTCTTTAAGCTGTTCATATGCATCTTCAATCCCTTCTCTTCTCAGAATAGTCTGAATAGCTTCAGTAACAACAGCCCAATTTTGGGTTAAATCATTAGCTATTTTCTCCTTATTAATTATCAACTTAGAAAGACCTTTTTCTATAGAACTGATTGCTATTATAATATGTGCAAACGGCACACCCAGATTTCTTAAGACGGTACTATCTGTCAAATCTCTTTGCAACCTTGAAACAGGAAGTTTCTCTGCCAGATGAATAAGCAATGCATTCGCAATACCTAAGTTACCTTCCGCATTTTCAAAGTCTATCGGATTTACTTTATGCGGCATGGCAGAAGACCCGATCTCTCCTTTTTTTATACTCTGTTTGAAGTAATCCATAGAGATATAGGTCCATATATCCCTGCATAAACTGATTAATATGGTATTTATTCTTGCCCACGCATGACATTGGGCAGCAAGGTTATCATAGGGTTCTATCTGTGTAGTAATGGTAGTTCTGTTTAAACCTAAAGAATTGACAAATTCGTCAGCAAATCTGACCCAGTCAATATTGGGATAAGCTACCATATGCGCATTAAAATTACCGGTTGCTCCGCCAAATTTTGCACTATGTGGTATAGTATTCATTAGCTCGATTTGGGATTTTAACCTAAGAATAAATACACTTAGTTCTTTACCTACACCGGTGGGGCTGGCAGCTTGTCCATGTGTTCTTGCCAACATGGGTGTCTCATACCATTCCTCAGATTTACTTCCTAGTTGATTGATAAGTTCATTTAAGCCTGGTAAAATACTTATCTCTATAGATTCTTTAAGTGAAAGTGGAACTGCAGTATTATTGATATCCTGTGATGTAAGTGCAAAATGGACAAAAGGTAATAAAGAGTCAGGTATTTTATCCTTTAGTTCTTCTCTTATAAAATACTCAACCGCCTTAACATCATGGTTGGTTGTTTTTTCTATTTCTTTTATTCTTAATGCATCTTTAACGGTAAAATCAGAACTAATTGAGCTGATAGTAGTTTTTTCTTCCATGCTTAAAACTGGAAATCCGGCTAAGTTTAAATCAGATAATGCCAGTAAATAATCGATTTCAATCTTTACTCTATACCTGATTAAGGCAAATTCTGAAAAGTATTCTCTGAGCTCTGTTGTCTTTGTAGCGTATCTGCCATCTATAGGCGAAATTGAAAAAAGCATACCGTGTTAGTATTTGTGGCAAAGATACTTATATCAATCAAAAAGATTTCAATAGTATTTCAGATTTGATTTTATGATATTAGATATCAGATTATTTTTAATTGAAATCTACTAACTACGCTTAATGAAATTAATTAATAATATTCATTTTAGACCAATATGCATTTGCTAATTTCCTTACCATAGGGCGAGTATAGGGCGGGTAATAGGCGGGTAATAGGCGGGTAAAGGGCGGGTATAGGGCGGGTAAGAATTCTTACCCGCCCTATACCCGCCCTTTACCCGCCTATTACCCGCCCCATACTCGCCTATAGAGTTTAAACTGATATGCAGACGATCAAGTCGTAAAACAATGCAATTAGTTTAAGGAATTTATTATGCTTTATTGTCATACCCTGTATAGCCAGGACTTTAAAGTCCGGCCCATTTAGGGTATTGCATTAAAGAAATGGAATTTAGAAAGTGCTTAGCTAAACGATATTGAATCGTAATTCGAAGATCCTAACTCGTACATCCTTTTACCCTGTCACACTAAGCTGTTAAAAATAGTTGTCGGAGAAATATAACAGCGATAAATTGAGCATGATTGGTGATAATCCTATTACCATCTTTAAGTCCTACAAATATTAAGTCATGGTATTGAGATGTAATACTATGATTCTGAATGGAATGCCCGTAGCAACAGGCATTTCATTTTTTCTATTGCACCCAAAACTCAATTCAGAAACAAATACGTAGGTTTAAAATATTACATTATAATCCATAAAATACATGACAAATGGTAAATAAATTACATTTATCTTTCCTTAGCTTTCTTTGCCTGTTATTTTTAAATACCAGGTCAGACGCACAGAATAATCTGTCACTAAGTTTTAAAGATGCGGCTTCTGCCCCTCAAAATCTCACCATTTGTGGTGAAGCTGCACATGTAACTGTAGCAGTAACTTTAGAACCAAATGGGATTGGTGTTGCCAAGCAAATAAGTGCCAGTGTTGGACTTTTTAGAGGTATGCGATTTGTTTCTTTTGATTTAAATAATTCTACTGCAGGTGTATCACTCATCAATGGTTCAGATATTTTCAATCCGGTATTTGGAATCCCTGATCTTAACCAGAATGGATTAAAACAAGCGTTTATTAGCTTTTCAATAGAAGCCGATTGTCGTTATCTCGACACACTGTCACTAAATGATCAGCTGGTAGTGAAAGACAAGTGGAATTTTGCTTACCAAAATGGTAATAGTAATCCCTTAGTTGAAACAGATTATACATCGGAATACAGAGACGCTTTAAAGCTTCCTTTTATATCAATGACCATCACCAACAATGCCAATAAACCTAAGGCTGGTGATGTATTTATAAGAACGGTGAAGATTAGCAACAGTGGCCTAACAGGTTATATAAAAGGGCTCAACTATGAAAACCTGCAGGGGCAAGGAGTATCCATACTGGGAATCTCCATAAATGGTCATGTGGTAAGTTTTACAAAAACACCCGACTTTACGGGAGATACCTTAATTACTACCACTATTGATGGTAACTTATTTAAAGATAATACGATAGGCGTAGGTTCACCAGGAAATGGAAATGAATTGCTCGAACCTGATGAATTGGTTACAGTAATCGAAACGGGTGTTTTGGTAAGCTGTACCTTGAGTCGTTTGAGTATTCATGCTGCCAGTTGGGGATGTAATAATGAGATCTGTACACGAATAGAAAAACAAGATGATATTCAGGTTGCTGCTGGAGCAGTTTACATAGACTTTAAAAACTTCGGCTCTGTTCCCGATGCCAGTGCCGGTTATTGCCAGGTAGGTAGTTCAACAGTTACATTTACCAATGCAGGAGTAGAAGTGGACCCGGGTACTGCCATGATGTTTAATGTTTCTACCGGTATTGGCTTGGGTAAAGACTTGCTCACTACTGATGGAGGATATAAGATAATTGGTTTAACTATAGCTGGTGTATCTATACCACTTAATCAAATTAGCTCAGATGTTGACCTCAATAATAATCCATTGTTTGGTTCTGATCCTGATGGCCCGGGTGGTTTTACTGATGCTGACGGTGATGGATTTTATGATGACTTGCCTCGTAATGAGCACTTTGAGATCACTATCCTATA
>Ga0193744_1000043_pt1 | contig 54265 bp, 56 predicted proteins | sample L1a1metaG_FD_143056 | JGI IMG/M metagenome (GOLD analysis project Ga0193744, IMG submission 143056) | Soil microbial communities from a riparian zone of the East river system, Colorado, United States - L1a1 | ecosystem: Environmental > Terrestrial > Soil > Riparian zone | place: USA: East River...
GTAGGATTAAGGTCCAACGCTTTTTCATAGTGCGCGACGGCTTCGTCCACGCGTCCGGCGTTCAGAAGACTGATAGCTATGTTGTTGTGACCCATCCAGCTATCAGGGTTCTTGTCGATGGTCGTCCACCAAAGTGTGTCCGAGTTCTTATACATCGCGGTCAACCTCCAGCTCAGCAGCCCGAGAGCCGCCAACAAGGCTCCGCCAACCGCGCCTTTAAGACTTCGTTTCCCTTCTCCCAGCCGATCGACAGCAATGGTGATTCCAGCCGCCGCCACTGCGAGCGGGCCGATGCAGGCGAGATACTGATAATGGTCGGCCACGAAGGAATACCGAAAGGTATAGAGCATGATGAATCCCAAGACCGGGCTAAGAGTTGCAACGAAGAACAGGGCTGCGACTTCGGGACCTCGCCCAAAGCGCCGTCTTGCCAGGTAAACCAGTGCCACCGCGGCAGCCGTAGCCAGCAGCCAGGTATAATCGAGTGGGTTGCCCGCGGAGATAGTCCACCGGGGATAGCTGAAGACAAGGTTCGCCGGCCACACCAGCTTCCCCAGGTAAAACCAAAGCGCCCGGCTGGCCACGAGAAAACGCTCCGCCACTCCAATCTGGAAAAGCTCGCCCTGCGTGCCTTGATGGAAACGCTCCCACCATACCGTTACCAGCCCCATGCCAAGGCCGAGCGCGACAAAGGGAACAATCTCCATTAACCGGCGCCAGTCGATCCGCCGCTCTTTCAACCACAAAACCAGGAGCAACGCCGCTGGGAGTGTGCAGGCGGTGGTCTTACTGAAAAGCGCCAGCGCGTAGCAGACCAACGCCAGGCCGTAAAACTTCCATCGCTCCTTCGCAGACCCTTCCACAAACTTGACCCACGCCAGAAGCGTCAGAAGAAAGAAAAGGCCCATCAGGACATTCTTGCGTTCCGTGATCCAGGCCACCGATTCCACCTGGACCGGATGCAAGGCGAAGAAAGCAGCAGCCAGCCATGCTCCGGGCAGGCGCAGAACTACGAGTAACCGCCAGACGAGCAGCGCATTGGCGGTGTGGAGCAGAATGTTGACCCAGTGATAACCCTCAGGATAAAGGCCCCACAGCGCGTGTTCCAGGCGGAAGCTGGTATAGACGAGCGGAAAGTATTGCGAGGGAGAATCGAGCGAGAACCAGATGCGCCTTAGGCCATCAGGCGCCGTCAGGAGCTTGTTCTCCGTGACGTAAACGTCGTCGTCCCAGATGTAACCCGCATGCCAAACTTGTTGATAGACAAGGATAGTGGCAGCAACCAGGAGCAAACCCCAAAGCCAGTTCTCCCATGCCAGAGTCCGCGGAGCTAGAACTGTCGTCTTGCTCGTCCTTTGACCGCCACGAACTTTCTTCTGGGATTTCCGGCTCATCCCTTATCCTCTTCCTCTATCTCGACCTCTTCCTCTTCTCGTCAGAAAAGAGCTGGATCGTGGTCACGAGCAAGAAATCTTGGGGTTTCATTGGGACGCGCAATCGAAGCAGCGCGAAGGCTACCCTCCGTGATTGCTAATCACAAGACGCATTCCGGCCCGCCCGCCGCCCCCCTCGCCGTTCCAGTATTCGCCTTCTCTTTCCGCTTTCCGGTATCCGCAATCCGGTTCGCCTATCCCCAGCGGGAATGGAGTCCGCCTGAGCCGGAGAGCGGCGCGACATAGACGAAGCCCGTCGACATAGACGAAGCCCCTCACTTGCTCGAAAGACTGATCCAGGCACCGGGCTCGAAGACAATGGTCTCCAACTGCACATCGATCACGTGAACGGCCAACAAGGACCATCAACGGTGCATCGAGGATCATCCAGAAGCTCACGGCAGCCAAAAGCTGAATCGAACGCCTGCAATCTCAGTCCATGAGCATAGCGATGACCCTGCGACATGCCGAATCGAATTGACCGTCGGCGGCATGACGTATTGGCGGATGATCACGCCAACCGAAGCCGACCAAGTGCTCGCACTCTCAAGTCAGTCATGGCTGAAAAGGAAGGCGTGACGACCCTTTAAATATCCCATCCGCTTTGAAACGTGGTAGGACGCGTCAGTATTCGAGGTCTACTAGTTCCGCTTGGTCTATTAGCTCCGCTTGGCCGGTTGCTCGTATTTCGCGGCGGTATCTTCGGCCCAAACAGGTCCTTTACTCGAAGTAGCTGGTCCGCCTTCATCTCAAGGGGCTCTTTCGCCAGAAACCGAACACCGAGATCTCGTTGTATCTTCGCTCGCGTTCTCGCGCCCATGCCATGCGTGGTCGAATAGACTCTTTTACCTTTGAAGTTTTCAGGTCCAAGGAGATGGATGTTATCCTCGTCGAACCCAAACCCAATGAAGTTGATGTAAGTTGAATCCCGAATCATCTTGCCGATCCGCGCTTGAACATCTTCTTCAGGTTCTAGGCGGACAGTGCGAATCTGCTTCGATGCGGTATGCGCCTTTTCAGATGCTCCGTAAGAAACATAGTCCAAGGTTCCAAGCTGACCGTAGACGTGCACTATCTGAATTCTGCCTAGTGCAGTGAGCGCCTCCTCTGGTGACAAAGCACACAGATTCTCGAACTGGTTCAAAAAGTATCGCTCAAAAGAGCGATCGTAGTTGAAACTGATCACCGATAGTTTTCCCTCTTCCAAACTTTCGAGATTTCTTGGGAGAATTTCTTCCGATAGCATCTGATACCAATCGCCGCTCAATTTATCTTCCCGCTCACAAGCTAGCAACACGGCAGCGATGTGGAGTCGAGCAACTTCGCCGAAAGTAGGGTCGTGACGCCGAAGGAACCAATCTATGCTGCGATCGGAACCGTTAAATTTCGCATAAAAACTAGGTAAGGACTCTTTGAAGCCCGCCGCCTCACTTATCAGGTGCAAATACATGTTCCATTCGCTCTCGGGATGTTCGCCATCCGCCCAAGAGCGGCCTGGCTTCTTGAGGGGAAACCTTGCGGCAGTAACGGCTCCTGCCTCCGACCTGAGCGGAAGGATCAAGTTTCGGAGGTCGCGCGTCGTAGGAAGACCATACGGCGCGCTCGCCCCCGCTCCCAAGATTAGGCACGTGGGTTCCTCGATCATTCGGTTATCGGCCCTTCTTGCGCGTTCCCGCGTGGTTGTGTTGGAACGTGTAGAATGTGATCTGACGTGATAGCAAGTCGTAGTTCAGCCGTACACCTCGGGAAGTGCGAAGTTCGCCGTGGAGATCCTGGTATTCTTGAGCCTTACTCACGTTAAAAATGGCAGAGGTGTCGCCCCGGCGCCAAACCATAACCGGGCTTAATCGACTAATCCAGCACGCCGATCTTCATCCAAAAAAGATCGTCCGTACCAAAGCCGGTCGAAGTGGGCGTCCTCGGAACGATCTTGAGCTGGATGCACAACTACAGGATCGCCAGTTTGTGGGTCCGGTGCATACCGCTCATACTCTGTCCAATGCAGCGTTTGATGGTGGATGTCGTCGGCATAATCCTCAATCCACAGATCTTTCACGACGCGTGCTTCCAGCCAGGGATGGCCGCCAGTAGAGATGCGCCCATCGAATTCGCGCCGCAGCCAGTTCGCCGGTGGCTTTGAATGGGTATATCCCATTTTGTCGGAAAACGTCATCTGCTTTTCCGACGCGAACAACACGGGCAAAATTCTTTTGACCGTGTCGTCTGTAAGCCGTGAATTGAGGATCGCAACGACGCGAGGTCTATTGAGATCTTCAAAGTAATCCTGGCGCGCAAATTCCCACATCACCAGCCACGCTTTCCGTCGTTTGGGCTTCCTGTGCCTCGCCATCCACTACGTTATCGCGCGCCAATGCCGTGGACAACTCCGGACAAAAACTTGAGCTCTTGCGGCCAAATTTGAGCACTCTTGAGCACCGTGGGGACAACGTGGTTCGGACCGGCTCAGTGCTCCTAAATAATGCGCTGCCAATCGCTTGCTGAAGTGTCCCCGGCGGGAATCGAACCCACATTTAAGGTTTAGGAAACCCTCGTTCTATCCGTTGAACTACGGGGACGCTTTGAAGGCGAACGTCGAACATCGAACGCCCAACGTCCAACGCCGAATTGCAGCAGGAAACGCGACCAGCGGGCCGTAATGGGGAACGATTGACCCTCTATCCCGCGATAGCTGTCAGTGATGCAAGGGCGTGAAGGCGTGATCGTAGACGTAATTACCAACGCGCCGGCCCTGGGCGATCCCTTCGGTCTTGTCGAAGGACCAGTGAATCCCGAGATAAATACGGCTCTGGCCGTTCTCTTCTTCCGCTTGGGAGAGTCTCGAGAAACTGCGCGGCATATACGGACGCACATGGCCGGTGTTATCTTTGGTTACTCCGTCAAACTCGTCGGAGACGAACGTAAAACCGAGGCGATCGGTTCCGTAGAAGCGGCGGAGAATCTGGAAGATAGCGCCGCCAAAAGTGGCGTGGCCTGAAGGATAAGCCGGGAACGGAGGAGTAAAGTTTGGGCCTTGCAGGTTGCTGGCTGGCGCGCCGAGCGGCTTGAAGGTTACGTCGCCGATAGTAGCCGGGTTGCCATCGCCTGCGCCAGTCGGACCGGTGCCGGGATCGGATTCGCGTATCCCGGTAATGGGTCGCCAGAAATCATAATGATATTTCGACTCCCACGCGGTCATCGCCGCCTCAGCCATCGCGACATTGACCAGCGCCAGGAGCCGGGCGAACTGAACCGGCGGGAGATTAGTCCTGTCGGCGATTTGAACTGTGATCTGGTTGTAGAGTCTAGGTGGCGCGCAAAGGCTCGGTGTACCGTCGTAGGCCCAGAAGACGCCGACGAACGTTTGCTCGGCGGTGCGCTGGGTCGGGGTAACAATCCCATCGCCGCCGAGATTCTTGACCTCATTGTAAGCGGTCGTGTAGGCGGCGCTCGTCATGGCCGGCGGAGGGGGGATGCGAAACTGATGCGTGGACTGGAGCACGAAGGGCAGGCACTCGCCCCAATGCGCGCCCAGGGCGAGCGGAATCAAGCTGATCGGGTCCTGGCGCCAATGACCCGGCAGATTACTGGTGAAATAGTCGACGCCGACGTGCGGCTCTGGAATTTCGGAGCCGTCGTCCTGCCGTTGAGCGAGGATGGCAGCGGCCACGCGCCGGCCCAGATCAATGCCGTTCGCTTTTTCACGTTGGTTAGGAACCCGCGCAAGGTCTTCGGCGAGCCGCGCGTCGAAGGCCGCAGTCTGCGATGGATAAAGCGCAACCAGAGTATCGCGCGCAGTCTGACTGACCGCGGCCAGGAGCGAGAGCGGATGACGCGTCGCGTGAACTCCAGTAAAGCTGTGATAGCCGCGGTCAACGGCGTTGATCGTATCGAAGATGGCGATGTGCACGATAGCCATGGCGCGGCTGGCCCGGCCCGGCCCGAGTTGCTCGCCGAAAACGCGCGGGTCCCCGGGAGCAACCGGCGTATGATCGAGACCGCTGGCATCGATCGCGATCTGGTTCCAACGATGAACCGGATCGGGTCGCGTATGATGGTCCGGAAGCGGCGAAGCGGGTTGATTGCCACTGAATTGCTCACCGAACGCGTTTCGGAAACTCTGATCTTGTCCCGGCGCGGTGACAGCGAAAGCGGTGACCGCTAGTAAGATGGCGAATGAAAGTCTTTTCATAATGATTCCCTCGATGCTAAATGCAGCAGAAAAAGGACCAGCCGGGGTGCTTGTTCGGAGCAAAACTCGCTTTCGGAGTAGACAGAATTGCGAAGTTAAAAACATTGTTCAATCCGGTGACGCAGACCAATCGCGACTGCGGCGCGATGACCTACGAATGCGGTGAATGCTGAGCGGAGATTTCGCTTCTTCTCCGCCCCCTTCTCTCATACAAAGAAGCCTCGTTCACGACAATGACAACGATCCCCCGCTGCCTCCTGCTGTGCTCCTTGCTGTTTGCGGTCGTCGCGCGAGGGGAAACTCTGGCCGCACCCAGGAGAGTCTTTGTCTTTCGTGGAAGAATCCAGGCCGTAGATTCAGCAGCGCGGACTTTGACCCTCCAAGCAGAGAGGAAGACTTACGTCTTCAACGTCACAGACAAGACTAAAATCTCTCGTACCGGAAGGACCCAGCAATTTATCGATCTGAAACACGGCCAGGATGTGGAGATCGAGATGAAGATTGGCTCTGACGGTAAAGGCGTCGCGCTTTCCGTGAAGATAGGTTCGGTTGACTCCGTCGAGGAGTTCCTTTTTGCAGCTACGACTCCCAGCGGCAAGACCTTGTCGGCACGTCAGCTCAAACCGCTTGTTCTTCATGCAGCGTGGCCGGCGGCCACATCTACTCGGGTCCAATGGCATCTTAAGCTTGGCGTTTTCTTGCTGGCGGTTCGCAGCGATGGAACGGTGGAGAAGGTAGAGAAACTTCAATCAACCGGGCACTCCGTTTTGGATAGCGAGATCATGACAGCTTTCATGAAATGGCGATTTCGTCCGAACTCCGTTACCTCGGTGAGGGTGCCGGCGCACTACGCCGTTTTGAGGTGGTGATTGGGCGATTTGGGATTAGTTAGTATGCCCTGGCTGGCCAAAGCGAATTGGATCGGCCGAAGCTGGCACTAAGTCTTGCCACCTGAACCATCGAGGCGAACGTTCAACCCTCCTCCGCAAGGCTACGGCGGGCAGGCTGGCCACCGACAGGAGCGGAGACGGGCGTCGCTAATCACGAGTTGGCGCTCATCTTTGGAACGAGTTTATCGCTTGGGTCGATTAGCCGCGGGAGGTCTTCGCTTCAATCTGCGAGCAAACTCCGCCTTGTTTTCTGACCAAGGGTGATCAGGATCGCCATAGACCGGTCCCCACAGCAGGTGCCCGGAACGCCGCCAATTATCCAGGAGAATACCTTGCGCAAAAGGTCCGCCATTGGCGGTGACCACGATGACATTGTGCTCGGTGTCACCGCCTGGGTCGGATTCAGCCCAATGGAGCTCGAGCGTCTTCAGCTTTTGCGCGTCCAACCGGGTCAGTAACTCCCCCGCAAATTGGAAGCAGTAGCCAGCTTTCCTGGCCCCGATGATAATGAGAAAATTCTGCATGGTCGGCGATGAGACGACATCCCATTCGCGCGCTAACTCTCGTCCTGTCGTGTAGGCGACATAGGCCACTCGCCGCGCTTCTTCCGGGTTAACAGTGGGCGCGAGCCGAACCAGTCGCGTTCTTAAGGCCATGTCCTCCGCGGAAGTCGCCAGAACCAATTCCCCGCGCTGACTTGCCGCGGCCGGGGCAACGTAAGCAGCGAATGCGATCGGAATCGCCAGGGCGAAAATGGTGACACTGGAGCAGAAACGGCGCGGGAAAAATATCACGACGTTATGCTTAAACACGGGTCCCACTTTTCGCGAAAGGAAAATCAACCGCGTCGGCGAAATTGTTGTGCCAGCTCCTATTCGGCGTAAACTGTTTCAGGGTGTTAAAGGCGAGCGTTTCAAGTTGTTTGGTTTTCCTCCTCGCCCTGACCGTTGCCTTGAGCCAGGCCGCGCCGCACCAGCCGCTCCCGACGGAGGGGCTGGAAAAATACGAGGACGCGCCGGCGGCCTTCGTCTGGCGGACAGAACTTTCGCCGGGAATGGTCTCGCAGCACGGCGCTTTCACGAGCTATCAGGTGAACGTTAATGCGAACGGCCAGAACATCGCTTTCGACGCCGCGAACGAACCGTCGATCAGCGTCGATCCAACGAATCCGAGCAAGATGGCCATCGGCTGGAGGCAATTCAACAGCGTGAACTCCAACTTCCGGCAGGCCGGCTGGGGATATACCGGCGATGGCGGCGCGACTTGGACGTTCCCCGGCGTTCTCGAGAACAACGTCTTCCGGAGCGACCCGGTCCTGGCCGCCGACGCTTCAGGGCAATTCTTTTACCTCAGCCTGCTCCAGAACTTTTTCGACGACATGTGGCGCTCGATTAACGGCGGGCAATCCTGGACGCGCCTGGCCCCCGCGACGGGAGGCGACAAGCAGTGGTTCACGATCGATACCACCAATAGCAGCGGTCACGGATTCCAGTACCAGTGTTGGAGCATCGCCGGGAACAATTACGGCGGCCGGCAATTCACCCGTTCCATCGACGGCGGGTTCACCTGGATGGATCCCATCAACATTCCTAACTCACCGGCCTGGGGAACGCTGGACGTGGACGCGGACGGCAACCTCTTCATCGGCGGCGTTAATCTGAACACCGGCGGCATTTGGTGTGTTCGCTCGACCAACGCCAAGAACGGCGGCGTCATCCCGAGCTTCGACCACGTTACCGCGATCAACCTGGGCGGCTTCATCGCTTCCGGTGAATCGATCAACCCGGAAGGGATCCTCGGGCAGGTTTTCCTGGCGGCGGACCGTTCGGGCACCAGCACGAACAATAACGTTTACATGCTGGCCAGTATCAAGGCGTCGGCCGCCAGCACCGGAAGCGACGTGATGTTTGTCCGCAGCACGAACGGAGGACAAACCTTCAGCGCTCCGCGGCGGATCAATGACGACCAGGGCAATTCCGGTCTATGGCATTGGTTTGCCACCATGTCGGTGGCGCCGAATGGACGCATCGATGCCGTTTGGCTGGACACGCGTAACTCCGGGAACAACTTCGATTCGCAGCTCCTCTACTCTTATAGCAGGGACGGAGGCGATACCTGGTCGCCTAACGTCGCGGTGAGCGATTTGTTCGACCCTTCGGTCGGCTATCCGAACCAGAACAAGATCGGGGATTACATCACGATGGTTTCCGATAATGGCGGAGGGAATGTCGCCTACGCGGCCACGTTCAACTCCGAAGAAGACATCTACTACGTGCGCGTGGCTCCGCCCACGCTTCATCTGCTTAATATCGCCACCCGCACCCATGTTTCCACGGAAGAACAGGTGCTCATCGCCGGCTTCATCATCACGGGGACTGATCCCAAGCAAGTCATCATTCGTGGGATAGGCCCTTCGCTTAATGGTGCTGGCGTTACCCTGTCCGATCCGACCCTGGAGCTGCATCAAGGCAACACTACGCTAGTCTTGAACGATAACTGGAAAACCAGATCCGACGGCGCCAGCCAGCAGGCATCGATCGAGGCTACGCACCTCCAGCCTACGAACGACTCGGAATCGGCCATCCTGATGACTCTTAGTCCGGGCGCTTATACCGCTATCCTTGCGGGCAAGAATGGAGGGACGGGCGTGGGCGTAGTGGAGGTGTACGACCTGACGCAAGGGGTTAACTCCCAGCTGGCGAACATCAGCTCGCGAGGATTCGTGGAGACGAACGATAACGTTATGATCGGCGGACTGATTATAGGAGGCGGCAGCGCGAGCGGAAACGCCCGGGTCCTGGTTCGCGCGATTGGGCCATCGCTCACCAACCTGGGTATCCAGGGAGCGTTGGCGGATCCCACTCTCGAATTGCACGACGCGAATGGAGCCACCACGGCAACTAACGATAACTGGAAAATCAACGATCAGACGCAGCAATCACAGGAAGCCGAACTCCAAGCGACCGGTAACCCGCCTTCGAACGATCTCGAATCCGCGATTGTCGCGACCTTAGGCGCAGGCCCTCACACTGCGATTGTGCGAGGAAAGAATAACAGTGTTGGGGTCGGACTGGTGGAAGTCTACAACCTGCAATAACAGACCTACTCTCACGCAGGCAGGCACACTGGCGCTTGCGAGCGTCTAGCTTCATTTATCGTTCAGTCATCCTTCAACCTTGGATGCCTCCGGCCAGCTGGCCGAATCGCGAATGGAGCGGGCGAGGACGCGGCGACTTTGGGGGCGACGGCGAGAGAGCGGGAGCGAGTGAGTTGATCTTTTCAAGGGGCTGCAGCGATTGGTGCTTCTGGAGGGACCTCAGAAATAATCAGCTTGCGGCGCAGGGCCAGAAAGATAATCGCCCCCAGCGGGACTGCACAACCCAGCACCCATGCCGCGTACGGGCTGGCGCGAAAAGCGCTGGCGCCGAAGAGCAAGAACGAGATCGACTGGAAATCAAACCGACCAGTCGCCCAATCCAGCCGAACCTGACCAAAGCCGAAGAGAATAAAAACGATCCAAAGCCACTTGCGCCGGACGCGCGAACGAATGCAAACCACCAAGGCAAAAAGAATGAAAAGAGGAATGGCGATACAAGCAGCAAAGAAGACATATTGAGCGCCCGACTTACCGGCCAAGGTAAAACGATTGAGAACCTCCAATGAGTCCGGTATGGGCCGAAAATGCGAACCGAGGACATAAGCAGCCGGATTGTGGCCGAGATAGACTTCCCCTACTGCCCAGGAATCCGGGAAGTGGATTTGATAGGTGAGGCTAGTTGTCCGTGTTGTCCCTTTGCCTGTGGTGTTAACGAAGACCCTGCAACCAATGGGTTCCATTGAAATTGGCGCACTGTGCGCCAGCACCCCGTGGAGCTCTTGTAGTCCTGTGGCTGCCTTTTCACCTTGAAGGGCCGGGTCCAGCATCTGTTCTGCGGCGCCGTAGTCGCCAGCGCGAACGGCATCGATGAAGTGCCGTGCGAAAATATCGTCGCTTTCCGGTATGAACTTCTTCAACCACGCCTTTTGGTCGCAGCCGCTCAAGACCATGCTCACGCAAGCAACAATCCATAGGTTTCTCCACATATGGCGTCAATCAGCCTAACGAGACTGGAGCGGGTTAGCAAGCCATGACCGAAACCTACCGCTGGGATGGAAACTTAGTTGCTCCTGAACACATCGGTGCTCACGTACTTCAAGCCAGAGTCGATCATCAACGTGACCATTTTGGCCCCTGGTCCCAGCCGCTCACCCACTCGGATCGCAGCGACGACATTGGCACCGGAAGAGGTCCCCGCGAAAAGCGCCTCTTCCCGCGCGAGGCGCCTCGCCATCTTCTCCGCGTCGTTCGTGCTGACCGCCAGGATTTCATCGACGAGAGAAGGTTTCCAAAGTGGAGGAGTGCGGCCGATTCCGATTCCTTCGATCTTGTGCGCCCCAGCCTGACCTCCCAGCAACACTGAGGATTCCGCCGGTTCGACGACGACGAGCTTCATCCCCGGCTTGTATCCCTTCAGCACAATGGCAACGCCACGCGAGGAAGCCGCGGTCCCCACACAGTGAACGAAAGCGTCTACCTCCCCGTTCGTCTGACTCCAGATCTCCTCGCCCAATGAGTAGTAACCCGCGATGCTGTCCTGGTTGTTAAGCTGGTCGACCCAGTAGGTGTGAGGTTCCTGGCTCAACCTTCGGGCGGCCTCGATCATGTCCAGGATCAGTTTCCTGGTAGTAAGGCCACCCTCGCTCCGGATGAGAGTTAGCTCCGCCCCGAGCGCCGTCATGTGATCCCGCTTCTCCTGGCTGAACGCATCGGAGGTGACGATCTGGAGACGGTAGCCTTTAGCGGCACAGACCAAGGCCAGAGAGGCCCCCGTGCTGCCACCGGTGTACTCGACCACGGTGTCGCCGGGCTTCAGCCGGCCGTCCTCCTCCGCCCGCGCAATCACAGCCTTGGCCATCCGGTCCTTCATGCTGCCGGTGGGGTTCTCCCACTCGAGCTTCACGAAGATCTCCGCGCAATTGAACGGAACGACCTTGCGCAGCCGAACCATGGATGTGTTTCCAATGGCATTAAGAATGTCCATGGATTTAGCGCTCCTTAGTCCTGTGCAGGTTTCTCAACCTACACAGTCTACTACGCTCGTAACGCAGTGTCACTCAAAGGTGGCACTCGATTCGTCACAATGGGTACCGTGGCTTCATGGTGTGTCCGGCGCGTCTGCCTTCTTGCGGATAACGCGCGCCACATTGATGGCAGTCACGAGCAAGAGCGAGAACGCCATGACGGCAGTGCCGAGAAAAAGACCCCAGATCATCCCCACAGCCGCCGCGTAGCGAACGAGAGAATGACCCGCCGCCGACGCTGAGGCGGAAAACAGACCGCCGACGAACTCGGGCGAGATCAGGGAGACGGCACAGGCGAAAATTCCGCCCAGCGCAGAGGACAGAAACGCGCCGCCTACCATGTAGAAGAAGTATCGCAGAAATGTCATGATGAATGTCTAACGAGAATGAAGCGAATCGCCAAGCTGCTATTACGAGCTTTGGAAAGCGTGTTCGCAGAGCGCGTAGCTGCTCGCGGGATCGTTCGGTTGTGTGGTTGGCGCGTGGTGTCAATGATTGCCCAGAGCGAAAACCAACAAGAGGAAAATGAAGAGTGGAACTAAGAACAAAACGACTGCCGCGAGATGGATTAGGATGAATGCAAGCTTCACGATCACGGAGTATCTCGTCCGCCAGCTAATGCCCAAGCCGATGAAGCTGAAGAAGATCAACGGGATGGACCCTACCCAAATGCGCGTCACAACAGGAACGCGAAAAGTACCGCCAAGACCGTACCGAAGCAGGCACGTCAGCAAAATCAACACCACGGCAACGCTAGGGATGAGCAGCCAGCGATTGTAGCGGGGATCCAGCGACTTCAGCCGCTGGTCGATTGCAGTCAACGTTGCCTTCATTGCCTTTCTCTAACGACCGCAAGCTCAGCGACTCCGGGCCGGGCGCGCGGCTCTGAGCACGGCGGCGCAAGGCGAATGCCGGCGCCTCGTAACTGAACTTCAAAGCCCGGTGTTCGCTGCAGTGCATGGTCAGGCGTTTCGTTCGGGAGCATGAGAGTTGTCTGCATTAGTTACGCGCTTTCGATACAGTTCGTAACCTGTCCGAATTTCGGCTTTCGAGATGTACGTATCGGGTAGGGGCGCCTTGGCACTCTCTTTTAGCGTTGCGAATCTTTCTGTCAGTTCTTTCAACTCGTCGAATCTTGGGTCGTCCTGCTTAGAAGACGCTTGTGCCGAGTCCGCCCGTGCAGCTATCCCCTCATAGGCGGGGCCGAGACGAAGGCACTCCGCCTGGTACTCCTCGCACTTAAGGCTTTTATGAATGGCCGTCAAAACCGCCGCAAGACCGGCCAGCCCTGCCGCCAAGAACTTGGACCAGTTCGAATCCATCCCAACCCCACCGGCCGCAAAGATTGCAGCGGCAGTGGCGCAAACAGCCGGCAAGACCACCAAGAGCATATTCGTCCACCATAAGCGCCCAACGAGCCGAAGCCGATAGGCTTCGGCAAGTACTTTGGCTTCGTGCTCTATTTCTTTGAATCGTTGCTTGCGGGCTTCGGAGTTGTCCGTTTTGTCTGGCATCGTGTGTTTGGGTTGATACCTCAGGTTTAGAGCATGGGCCTAACGAGAATAAGATCAGCTGCGGCGGGCGGGAGAGCGTGTCGAAAGCAGCGGAAGCGTTTTCATAATGTGAAGGTGGATACTACGGCTGCCCGCCGTTAGCTGCAGCGCCTGGTTAGACTGCGGTCGTGTCACAGGACGGTGTTGCGGTAGGCGTCAATAAGAGCATGGGCCGCTGCTGGCAAGGCTAAAGTGCCGCTGGCTCGCCAGCAAAAGGAAAGCGGCACTCCGACTAAGGTGTGAACAATAATCAGAGCGGGAATTGCTGCTGCAAATGCCGGTGCGCTCGGAATGGAGAGTGTGGGCAAGTGCCAGACACCCCACAGAGCCGAGACAAAGATCGCAGAAAACCAGGGCGAACCAATCGCCTGCCCATCGCTTCGAGGCTGATAAATGTGTGAATCAAGAGCACCACGAAATGCCACCTCCTCCAGCGCGAACGACACCGCAAAGTAGAGCAAGAACTGCTTCAGCAAGAAAAACAGCTTGGGAAGTGGAAACCCGATCGAGTGATGTCTGGCTAGAGCGCCAGCCGCCATGATGGCTATGCCGATGACCACCGCTGCTATGAAACTTGGCAAACCGCGGCGAGCTGCGTTTGCCTCCTGTTGACGGAGCGCAAAAGCCGCAAACACAGCGCCCGCCAAAGCGCACAGAAGCCACAAGGCAACCACCCATAATCTCTTTGGTAGCGCGACCACCACCAAATCGTATCCAGGGGCGATGATAAGAAGTGCTGCGAGTACAATCCCAGCCAAGCCAAGTCGAAAAGACGTGGCATCGCGAGCCCAGAGCTTTTGCAGTGGCTGGCGGCGAATGAAGAGCTGAAAGAGCGCGACCAACGGAACGCCGAGTAGTAAATAAGCGTTGGCATCGAGGCGGAATATCCAACCGGCAGCCATCCAGACGGCGACGAACGCTAGAACCTCGATATATTTTCGTGGCGCGGGCATACGCGGAGCAGTCTAACGAGAACAAGATGAGCGACGGCCACCGGGAGCGCGCTTCGCTTTCATTTCATCCTTCATAATTCATCCTTCAGTCTTGATCCAATGCGGGTGACCGTTCGCTCCATCGCATGGTTAGGCGACGCGGATTCACAAACTAAGTGCAACACGGCGGACGTGTGGAGGGAAAGGAAAAAGAAGAGTTTGGAAGGGGCCGAAGAGTGGCGGGAAGATGGGGATGAAGTATCGGCAACTCAATGGGGAAGAGCGGAGCGTGGTGGCGGCGTTGCGGCTGGTGGGGCTCAAGCCGGCGGAGATCGCGCGCGAGCTTGGGCGGCATCGCAGCACGGTATCGCGGGAACTGAAGCGCAACGCGGCACCCTACGATGGATGGTATCGAGCGCGGCGCGCGCAACAACGGGCCCAGGCGCGGCGTTATCGGTCGCGGCGCAACAGCCAATTTGGACGCGAGCAATGGGAGCGAGTAGAAGGGTTGTTGCGCGAAGAGTGGAGCCCCGAACAAGTCTCCGGGCACTTGCGCTTGAAGCGAGAGCTGGCGATCAGCCACGAGACCATCTACCGGCACATCTGGCAGGATCTGAGAAGAGGAGGCACGCTGCACGAACATCTGCGCGGTGCGCGCAAGAGCTGCCGGAAACGCTACGGTCGTTACGACAGCCGAGGGCGACTGGCGGGAAAAAGAATGATTGGGGAGCGGCCAGCCAGGGTGGAGCGGCGGCGTCAGATCGGCCACTGGGAGATCGACACGATGATGGGCGAGAGTCCCGGGGAGAGCAGCCACTGCGTGCTGACCCTGGTCGAGCGCAAGAGCGGGTATCTCATGCTGGGAAAACTTCCAGCGCGCACCGCGGCCGAAACCAACCGCGCGTTGCTGGGCCTGATGGCGCGTCATCCCGGGCGGATGCGCACCATCACGGCGGACAACGGGACAGAGTTCCATTGGTATGGCCAGGTGGAAGCAGTCAGTCCGGTCAAGTTCTACTTCGCCACCCCCCATCACAGCTGGGAGCGCGGGACCAACGAGAACACCAACGGACTCATCCGGCAGTATCTGCCTAAAGGAGCAACTATGGCCCGAGTCACCCAAAGCGAATGCGACTTAATCGCCGAACACCTCAACAACCGACCAAGAAAAAGACATGGCTACAAAACACCCAATCAATGCTTCCTTCAGACCTAGCAGATGTTGCACTACAAAGTTGAGCCTAGGCCCAGCGCAAACGATATCAGTACCCGCTGACACGATACAAAAATGTGACTCCATGATCAGAGGAGAATTCTTGGAGTGCTTTAATCGTGGTCGTGGGTCCCGATACAGGCAGTGTTTTGAAAACAAGGCAGCCCGAGTCCCAAGTCACTTCCGTTCCGGGCGGAAGGGCCAGAATGGCTTCTCTGAACTCGCCGACCGTTTTCACACGCTTTCCTCCAATGTCAAAAATATGCAGGTATTCGAGAGCGCTGCCATGCCAAATGAAGCCGTTGTCGCCGACGATACGCATGACAATCTTCTCTCGCTTGGACGAGTCGGTGGCCGGAGTCGGGGAGCCGCCCTGAGCGAACGGCGCCGCTACTGACAGCAGCATCAACATGGCGAAACAGGCGTAAACTCGGCGAGGGCTCATGGGCCTAACGAGAATTAGACGAATGTTCGTCTTTAAAGGCGTAAAATTCTACGTCTATCACGAGTCGGGATGGAGAGGGGCCTCGTCGATGGGGCTGCGAACGTTTAAGCCGGGTTTATTACAGACATGAGTGTAGATCATGGTGGTGGCGACATCTTTGTGGCCAAGCAGTTCCTGCACGGTGCGAATATCATACCCACTCTCCAGGAGATGGGTAGCAAAACTGTGGCGAAAGCTATGGCAACTCGCCGCCTTGGGCACCCCAGCAGCCCGAATCGCTTCTTTGACTGCGTTTTGCAGGTTTCTTTCCGCGGTGTGATGACGCCTTTTCTCACCGCTGAGCGGGTCGATGGATAGTTTGACGGCCGGAAACACATACTGCCAAGCCCATTCACGGGCGGCCTTGGGATATTTTCGGCGCAGGGCGCTGGGGAGGTAAACGGCACCGCCACCGCAGGCGAGGTCCCGCTGGTGGACTTCCTTGATCCGGGCCAGGTGCGCTTGCAAGGGTCCGCGGAGACGATCAGGCAGAATGGTCACGCGTTCGCGCAGGCCTTTGCCTTCGCGCACGGCGATCTGCCGGTAGCCGAAATCGATATCTTTGACCCTTAGGCGCAGGCACTCGAGCAGGCGCAAACCGCTCCCATAGAGAAGGTGAACCATCAGGCGGTACTCGTCTTTAACGTGGGCGAGGATGGAGCGGGCCTCGGCCCGAGTGAAGACGACGGGCAGCTTGGGCGGGCGGCAGACGCGCTCGACGCCGGCGATAGATTGGAGCTTTCGACCGAGGACCTGCTAGTAAAGAAAAAGGAGGGCGCTAAGGGCTTGGTTTTGGGTGGCGGCGGCGACGCGGCCTTCGATGGCAAGATGGCTTAAGAAGAGGGCGATCTCGAGTTCGCCCATAGTTTCGGGATGACGCTTTCCATGAAAGAGGATGAAACGCCGGATCCAGTCGGCGTAAGCCTGTTCGGTCCGAATGCTGTAATGCTTGACCCGCAAATGCCAGCGGACCCGGTCCAATAATTTTGGGGGACATACGGGAGGCTCAGGGGAGCGGTCATTCGCGGGAAGGGGAGATTGGGGTCGAATCCGAGTATGGGAAAATCCGGTAGACCTTCAAGATCTAAATCGGGCAGAACCAAATGATGAAGGCGGGAAAACATTTAGCGAGCGGGCGAGTTAGTGATTGAGCGATTGAGGAGGAGAGAGGGAAACACTTAGCGAACGGGTGACTTAGTAAATTAGCGATTGAGCAGGAGAGGGGCTGGGCGACGGAAAGATCAAAAAACTTAGCGCTTCTCGTTTGCGGGGCTTCGAACTAGATTGGCCAATCCCGTGAAGTCATTTTATAAAGCAAGTCGGTCGAGCGCGATGGTGGGGCCGGAAGGTGGCGTAATGACGCCGCTCATAGAGCGGCGGATACCGGGCGGTCCGAGACAGGACGATCACGCCGCTCACAGAGCGGCGGCTACAGGAATAATCGGCCGATCATGAATAATCAACCGCCCGCGGTCGTAAACTTCAATTTGCCCAAGCCTCCGCTGCGACTGATCGGCGCTATTCTCGTGGCGGTGATCATCCTGATCGTTCTCTGGACGACCTACTACACGGTGCCAGCGGAATCGGAGGGAGTGGTGCTGCGGTTTGGGAAATTTCTGAAAACGGTGGAGCCAGGGTTGCATTTCAAGCTCCCACTCGGGATCGACGAAGTAAGTGTGCTCCCGACGCGGCGGCAGTTGAAGCTCGAGTTTGGCTTCTACACCTTGGGCTATAGCAATCCCGATCAGCCGACCCGGGAACAGGTGGAAGAGAAGTCGATGGTGACGGGCGACCTGAACGCGGCCCTGGTGGAGTGGGTGGTCCAATACCGGATCGACGATCCGAAGGAGTATCTCTTCGATGTCCGCAATCCCGGCCAGACCTTGCGCGATTTGTCGGAGGCGGCAATGCGGGAGGTGATCGGCGATCGCACGGTGGATGAGGTGATCACGATCGGCCGGCAGGACATCGAAATTTCGGCGCTGACCCGGATGCAGGAGCTGGCCAAGCGCTACAAGCTGGGGGTGCGCGTGGACCAGGTGCAGTTGAAGAACGTGAATCCGCCCGCGGAGGTCCAGGCGTCGTTCAATGAGGTAAACAAGGCCCAGCAGGACCGCGAGAACGCGATCAATATCGCCAACGGTGATTACAACGAGGCGGTGCCCAAGGCGAAAGGCCAGGCCGACCAGACGATTCGCGGCGCGGAAGGTTATCAGTTCAAGCGGGTGAACGAAGCGGAAGGCGACGTGGCTTCCTTCAACGCGATGCTGGAGCAATACATCAAGGCGCCGGAAATCACGCGGACGCGACTTTACCTGGAGACAATGGGGGACGTGCTCCCTTATGTGGGTTCGAAGATCATCATCGACGATTCGATGAAGCAACTCTTACCGATCCTGCCGCTTTCATCCAAACCCGTGGAGGTCAAATGAATAAGCGCGGTTGTCTTTGGCTGCTGGCGATCGCGGTGGCCTTTCTGGTCTTGCGCGCTTTGTTTGGTTGTTTCTACGCCGTGCACCAGACGGAGCAGGTGATTGTAACTCAGTTTGGCAAACCGGTGGGCGATCCGATCACAGACCCGGGCCTGCATTTCAAGCTTCCTTTTATCCAGGAGGTAAATCGAATCGATAAGCGCTTCCTGGAATGGGATGGCTTGCCGGTAGCTATCCCGACCAGGGATAAGACTTACATTCACGTGGATACCTTCGCGCGCTGGCGCATCGACGATCCGAAGACCTACTTCGTGCGTTTGCACGACGAACGCAGCGCTCAGTCGAGACTGGAAGATATCCTGGGCAGTGAGACTCGTAATGCCATTGCCAAGCACGACCTGATTGAGATTGTGCGCACGGACAAGGACCGAAAACCGATGCACGACGAAAGCCTCAAGGCGGGGCCGGTGGGAATAGGAACGATCGGGGTGCTATCGCCGATCGCGTATGGGCGATTGAAGATTGAAGCCGAGATCAAGGCGGCGGCCGCGGTGAAGCTGGGTGAGTTTGGAATCGAGCTGCTCGATGTGCGCTTGAAGCGGGTGAACTACAACCCGGATGTGCTCGACCGAATTTACCAGCGCATGATAAGCGAACGCCGGCAGATTGCGCAACGTTTCCGTTCGGAGGGAGAAGGCGAAGCGGCGCGCATAGCCGGGCAGAAGGAACGCGATCTCAACGAGATTCAGTCAACGGCTTATCGGAGGGTGCAGGAGATCCGGGGGCAATCGGACGCGAAGGCGACGGAGATTTACGCGCGCGCTTATACGCAGAATCCGCAGGCGGCCGAGTTCTATGGGTTCTTGAAGACGATGGAGATTTACCGCAAGGTCTTGCCTTCAAACTCGACGCTGGTGCTTTCGACGGATAGCGATTTGTTTAGCCTGCTGAAGCGGGGGAACGCCCGGCCGAGCGTTCTGCCACCCTTGGCTCTGCCGAAGACGCCTTAGGATAGGATGGACGCCGCCGCGCCGCGTCCCTACCAGGGGCGACACGGCGACAGAGCGCCGTGGCTACAGCATTCAAGGAGCGGCGGTTTACAAACCGCCGTCGTTTGGGTCGGCGGGCTGGAGACCGCCGTTCCTTGGGACGCTGGTCCTTTCGACGGACAGCGATTTGTTTAGTTTGCTGAAGAGGGGGAACGCCCGGCCGAGTGTTCTGCCACCGTTAGCGCTGCCGAAGACGCCTTAGGATAGGTAGCGGCGCTCGGGTGCGGAATTGTAGGGCGTCTGGGTCAGACGCCAATCTTCGTGGTGGCGTTTCACAGAAACGCCCTACAAGTGGAAATGCAGGACACGAAGCTGTAGGGCGTCTGTGTCAGACGCCGAATCTTCGGGCTGGCGTTTCGTAGAAACGCTCTACAAGATAATGGCGAATGGCGAGACCCCCACGCATTCCGAATTTATTACCTTGGGAGCAGCGTTCGGTCTATTTCATTACGTTCTGCGTCGAACGACGTCGTCCGGTTCTGGCAAATCGCGACGCATGGGAAATCTGCTTGAGGACATTCTTACGTTTGGATCAATGGACAACACTGGCCGCTATTGCCATGCCCGATCACCTTCACGCCCTCGTTGCTCCTTTGAATCGCGACGCCTCGGTCGCCGTGTTTTCCAGATGGTTCAAACGCTGGTTCAACGAAGAGTATTGTGGGGCGTCTGTGTCAGGCGGCACACCCTTCAAGCAAACTGGAAATGGCAAGAAGGCTGTTTCGATCGGTTGCTTCGTTCGGATGAATCGCTTTCTGATAAGTGGGAATACCTGAGCCAAAACCCTGTTCGCGCCGGCTTGGTTGCGAATCCTGATGATTGGCCATTCCAGTGCGCATCTACCGGCGACAAGTTATAGGGGCGTCGGTGTCAGGCGGCACGACCGCGGAAGACGGCGTTTCACAGAAACGCCCTACAGCCAGAGTGCTTCCGAGCACGAACACAGCCTTCGCCAGGCTACGGCTTGGCTGGGGAGCAATCGCTTACTTATGCTCGGCGACGTGAACGCCGGTCCATTCTGCTTCGGAGGGACGCTCGATGAAGTGGAAGCATCGTTGGATGTATAATTTACTTAGGGCGTCGTCCGGTGAATGTCGCAGACAATTCTCGAAGAGGGCCAGGGCTTCCTCTACCTTGCCGGCCGTGTAGCTGACCTGGGCAAGCTCGTAGGCTTCAAGATAAGCCGCCATCTGTGGATCAAGGGTCGCATCACGACGCGCCACTACGGAATAAACCCGGAGAGGCCTGGTTTTTCCTTTCATGGTGACGCGATCCACAAATTGGAGCCGGAACGCATCGGTCACCAGATCGGCGGCGGCTTCGCCGATGAGAAGATGACGGCCGTAATCTTTCGTGAGCCCTTCCAGCCGGGAAGTTACGTTGACGGCATCGCCGATCACAGTCGGCTCCATCTTTCTGGACGACCCGATGTTGCCGAAGATGACCTCGCCGAAGTTGACGCCGCAACCCATCTCAAAGGTCCTGAGGCTGCGCTTCCGCCAATCCGCGTTCAAACGCTCGAGGCTTTCGTTCATTTGCAACGCGGCCTCGATGGCGAGAGTAACGTCGCGCGCGGGACCTTCGCTTTTAACGTGACCCCAGACGGCCAGGATCGCGTCGCCGATGAACTTATCGACTGAGCCGCGCTGGGAAAAAATGTCGTCGACCATGAGCGAGAGATACTCGTTTAGCTGGGCGACGAGCTGATGTGAGTCCATCTCCTCGGACATGGTAGTGAAGCCGCGCAGATCGGTCACGATCAAGGCGACGTTGGCGCGCTGCCCACCCAGCTTGCTCAGATAACCCTCGGGGTTATCGAGCACTTCGCGCACGACGTCTTTCGAGACATAGGCCTCGAGGGTGCGGCGGATGCGGAGTTTTTCGAGAGTTTCATGAGTGAAATCGTAAACAAAGGAAACCAGCCCAGCCAGGGCGAAGGCGAGAGCTGGCGGGATAGTTGGAAGGACGGTGTTGCCATAATCGTAGGCAAGCTTGACTGAGAATAAGTAACCGGCGGCAAGAAGAAGGAAGGTGGCGAGACGCAGCCATGTTTTCCGGACGAAGATGGTCAAGAGCCAGGCGGCGATGACTCCAAGAACGATAAGGAAGTCCATGGCCCAGGGAGGCAGCTCTCGAATAAAGGCCTGGTGGAGGAGCGCGTTGATGGCGTTGATCTGGACTTCCGGACCGGGCATGACTCCGAACGGGGTGATGTGCTCGTCGTGCGTCCAATTTCCAGCGGGACCTACCAGCACGACCTTGTCACGAACAGCCTCGCCATTGCCAAAGTTTCGCTGCCAGTAATCCGGCACGAAGACCTGATACACAGGGATGGCGGTGTAGGTCCCAGCGGGACCGGAGTAACGAAACAGGTGAGGCTCGAAAAGACGGCTAAGAGTAGCCGGACCTAATTGGGAGGCGGCCCGAAAGGAAAGGGACGAAAGCACGGGGTCAGGACCGCCCGCCACCGGAGGCGAGCCGCCTTCCAATTGCGCGATGGTGGCCCGGTATTGAGCGCTGCGGATGACGCCGTTGAACCCCGGCCAGAAATTGACGTAGCCGATCGAGGGATGATCCGGAGCGAGGTCGGGAACCACGCTGGAGACGGGAAGACTCACCGCCCAGGCTTGCCGGCCAGGGCCGATGGTCTCCTGGACGAAATTGCTGCCAAGGACGATCCGGCCCGGATACTGCCGAATCGTGCTCTGGAGAACGTCATCACCCACTCCGGACTTCGAGAGAAGAAGATCGAAGACAACCGCGCGAGCCCCAGCCTTGAGCAGGCGCTCGCTTAGAAGCGCGTAAACTTCGCGAGAGAAAGGAAAGCCGGCCGCGATGAGACTTAGCGCGCGATATTCGGAGCTGTCCGGTGGGATGTTGGCAAAGAGGGTCTTCATGTCCGTTTCGGAGAGAGAGACTGAGGTGCTATCGATGCCGAGAAAGATCAGCCGGTTATCGGGCGGGTTAAGCCGGCCTGTCTTGGTGATGGTATCGCGGAAGCCGAACTCCCAATTGCTGAGCGTCCAACCCGCGTGACCGGTTTGTTCGAGCCGGTAGAGACCGCCGATGATAAGGGCGACACCAAGGGCGATCAGCGCGTGGACCAAACGGCGGGATCGAAAGAGGCGCACGGAGCCTTGGTAGCAGACGCGCTCCCGGGAGGCGAACTATTTGCCACACTAAAAGGCTTGACTAAAAGGGCGGAGAAGATTGCGATTAGTGCATGATTGCCCGGAAATGCCAGAAAACCGCCCTTGGCCAGCGGTGGTCGCGTTCCCTCGGTCGCGGGTTGGCTCTTTTTGTGAGCTCACTTTGCGTGGCGAGTTTCGCCTCGGCCGCGGACCTTTCGCAGGCGGTGGTGCGCCAGAAAGTGAATGTCGTGACCGTGGCGCCGAGCTTGAACGCGCAGGGGCAGCCGGCGGCGCAAGGAGCGGTCATTCACGATGAAAACGTGGTGCGCACGGGAGTTGAATCCCGCGCTGAACTGGAGTTTTCCGATCTGACGCTGGCCCGGCTGGGTGCTAATTCGATCTTTTCGTTCGATGCCAAGGCGCGGGCGATGAATTTCAACCAGGGCGCGGTGCTCTTCTCGAAACCGACCAAGTCCGGGCCGGTCGAGCTGCGCACGGGAGCGATCACGGCTGCGATCACTGGATCCACCGGTTTCATTTCCAATGTCCGCGGCGCCCACGGCCAGTCGAAGAAGCAAGGCGGTACCACGCTTGTGGGCATGCTGGAAGGAAAGATGAATGGAGGAACACGCTGGACGGATAGCGCGGGCCACGAACACACGACTCGTTTCCAGCTCGGTCCGGGCCAGTTATTGGTGGCAAGGCTGGACGGGCCGCCGCGGATGGCGCAGTTCGACATCCCGCGATTTCTCCGGACTTCCCCGCTGGTGAACGGCTTTAGCAATCCGTTGCGAAACATGGCGGAGATCAACCGGGCCGTGGCTGATTACCGGGCAGATGAGCGAGGCGGCTTCATCGACCAAACGAATATCATGGTGGTTTCGACCAAGTCCGGCACAGTGTGGGACCGCCAGCCTAACATCCCGATCGAGGTGAGCGTGGCGGAACTGAACAAGAACGCAGGCCCGGGCTTTCTCCCCGTGGGTACGACCGGCGTCATTCGAGGCCAGTTGGTTTGGACCACCGACGCCGATCTTGACCTTTATCTTACTTTGCCCAATGGGCAGCAAGTCTCGTTCAAGAACGTGTCCGTCACCTTCAACAACGGCAACGCGATAGCCAAGCTGGATCATGACAACCTCGGCCGCACCATCGACATCCAACCGAACATCAGGGTCGAAAACATCGTCGTAAACGGCGTTCCTCTCGCGGGGCTATATACTTTCCTCGTGAACAACTTTGGCACTCGAAACGCTTCGGATCCTTTCAAGCTTACGGTCAACTTCAACGGGCGGACGCAGGTGATCACGGGTAACTTAGCGAACGGCCAGAACAGTCCGCCAGTCATCGTGAGAGTTCCCGGCGGATAGTCTTGTCCGACCCATCGAATATCGCCGCCGCCGATGCGCCACACCTTCAAGCGGAACCGACCGCTCGTCCTGCTCCTTGCCACCTTGGCGGCGATGGCGGCGCCTGCTTTCGCCCAGGAAGATGCGGCCCGAATCGAGACGGAGCAAAGAACCAGGGCGCTTAACAGGCTAAAGCCGGGACCTACCCCGGAGTCAGAGGAAGTAACAGATCCGGAGCTGGGCGACATCAGCCTGGTATCGCGCGCGCCGCGCCCGAAGATGTTTACGTTCTGGACCGGCCAGACCATTAACTTCACCAGCAACGCGTTCCTGGTCCCGGACAACGAACAAAGCGCCTTCTACTGGAACGGAAGAATCGGAGCGTCCTATGTCCCCTATGCGACTCGGAATTTCACTCCCCGCCTCACCTTCGAACAAGACTGGTTTCGCTACGATCATCTCACGTCCCTGGATTTCGATTCGCAAAATCTGCAATTGGATCTGAAATACGACCTGACCCGCGACGATACCTGGTTCACGAACGCTTCCTATGCGGTCTCCCGTCTTTCATCGTCGGGCGATGAGTTCTATCGCTACGGCCTGGCTAATCTTAGCGTTACTCGCTTCGCGCCGGTTGGGAACGCGCCGTTCTATCTGGGCGTGACCGGTGGCGGCTATTGGCGGCATGGCGATGCTTCCGACTCCGATCGCGTCAGTGCTTATATGAATGTGGTCGCGCTCTATTATTTGCGCGAAACCATCCAGCTCTCAGGTTTCACCCGGCCGGAGTTCCAGCATTACACCCACGATCCGAGCGGGTCGCGGGACGATTTCAATATCACGGTAGGGGCGACCATAAGTTGGAATCCGAAGGAGTACCTTTCGTTTGGCGCGACCGCAGCCTACATCGGTAACTTCTCCAACGTGAGTGAGCGCAGATACGATCTGGTGACGCCAAGCTTGCTCTTCGGCGCTCAGTTCGCGTTTTAACGCGGACTTCGATGTAGAGGCGATTGTGCCAAGCGCCTGTTGTTTGGTCAGGCGCTTGGCACAAGCGCACAGCCGCGTCGTTATTCGCGTAGAACAGCACCTTCGAAGTGGCTTTCAATTGAGGAGCTAGCTGTCATCCTGTTGTAGGGCGTTTCTGTGAAACGCCATCTGATGGAGTTGGCGTCTGACACAGACGCCCTACAATTCTACAATGCGCTTACAATTTACCCCCCGGCGAACGCGTACTGGTATGGGCAGTCTTTGGTCAGACGCTTGGCACAAGCGCACAGCCGTGTCGTTATTCGCGCCCAACGGCACCATCGAAGCGGTTTTCACTTAAGGAGCTAGCTGCTATCCTGTTGTAGGGCGTTTCTGTGAAACGCCATCTGATGAGTTGGCGTCTGACACAGACGCGCTACAATTCACCGCCGGTGGACACGTCCTGTGGCAAGCCTTTGGTTAGGCGCTTGGCATCAGCGCCTCTACACTTAGGCGAACAAGAATCGCCCCTCCTAGTTCAGATTATAGATTTCGACCAGTCCAACTCCGGTTCCGCCATTCTTCCCGAAAACAACGGCGGTATAACCTCCCGGCGGCAACGTGGCGGCAAGAGCTGATTCCCGATCGTCGGTGGGCGCCAGGCCAACGATCTTGATCAGGTGCGCCTGCGCTTCGTCATCTTTCCAGTCGTCGTTCGAAGCCAGCACGTTTCCGTTGGCGTCATGCAGTTCCAGGGTCGGATCCGTGAGAGTATTACTAAGGCCAGCCTTGGAGAGGGAGGGCCCAATGGCGCGCACCACCACCGAAGTGTTAGAGGCGTTCCCGCCAACGATGAAACCACCGATGAGAACGTTGTTTCCCGTCAGAACAAGACCACGGGTGCTGATGTTCGCGAGTTTCGAATCGACCGCCTGATCAAGGTCGTAGATTTCGAGCAGGGCGACGCCGGTCGTTTGATTCTTTCCGCTTAGAATGGCGGTATAGCTTCCCGGCGGCAGGGTTCTGACAATCGCCGATTCAAGGTCGTTCTTCGGCGGGATACCGGTGGCCTCGATGTCACCGCGCTGGTTATCCTTCCAGTTATCATTCGCTGTTATGAGCGAACCATCGGAAGCGCGGAGCTGAAGCGTTGGGTCGGCCAGTGCATCTGGGACGCCTGAAGCAATCAAGGAAGGGCCGAGAGCGCGGATCAAGATTTTTCGCGGCGATTTGCCCGTGATGATAAATCCACCAATGAGGACATTGTCCCCCAGTTCCACGCGGCCACGCGTGGAGATGTTCACGCTTTGAGGAGGGGTGGGAGTGGGAGTCGCGGTAGGTGTAGGCGTAGCTGTCGGTGTGGTCGTTGGGTTAGGAGTAGGAGTAGAGGTGGGAGTAGCCGACGGGGTCGTGGTCGGGGTAGGTGTTGCGCTTGGAGTAGGTGTAGGTGTGCCCCCCGCCGCGTCATCGTTGGTGATCGTACCCGTGGCTGCAGCCGGTGCACCGGCCAGGGTTGCGCCCGACGGGTTGCTCAGGACGACGCGAAAGGTCTCGTCCGGTTCCGGAGTGGTATCGCCATTGACTTGGACATGTATGGTGCTGCCCGCGCTGCCCGCCGGAATGGTTAGGATCGTATCCGGAATCCCAACATAGTCACTACCTGCGGCTGCCGTCCCGTCCTGCGTCACAAAGTGGACCGTCACGTCGCTGGCCGACGTGGTCGAGAGCGTGAGCGCAAAAGGAAAATTCGTCACGCCGCTATTACCTTCCAGCTGGGTGGAGTTACCGATGGTTAGGGTGGGTTGGCATTGCCGTAACAGGACCGAGACATCGTTTGTATTCTGGTTCGAAGAGACGAGGTCTTGCTGGCCATCGCCGTTGAAATCACCTACCGCCAGGGATTGGGGAGCACTGCCGGTGACGAAGTTGAGCGGGGCACTGAACCCGCCCGTGCCATTACCTAACAAGACTGAGACGTCGCTTGTATTACCGTTGGCCGTAGCGAGGTCCTGGTTGCCGTCGCCATCGAAATCACCTACCACCACCCATTCCGTGCCCGCGACGAAGTTGACGGCTCCGCCGAAGCTGCCTGCCCCGTCCCCCAACAAGACTGAAACGTTGTTTGTGCCACTATTGGTAACCGCCAGGTCTTGGTTACCGTCGCCGTTAAAATCGCCTACGGCCAGTGAGAGAGGGTTAGTTCCCACGGCGAAGCTCGTAATGGCATTGAAAGCGCCCGTCCCGTCGCCCAACAGAATCGACACCGTGTTAGCTGCGCTTCGATTGGTCACTGCCAGGTCCTGGTTGCTGTCGTCGTTGAAATCACCCACCGCCACGGTAAAAGGACCGGTCCCAGCCGGGAAGCTGTTGACCGCGAAACTACCCGCTCCATCACCTAACAAGATAGACACGTTGTCGGACCCTGCGTTAGCCACGACTAGGTCCTGGATGCCGTCGCCGTTGAAATCACCCACCGCGATTGAGCGAGGAGTGGATCCAACGTCGAAGTTGCTGGCAGCGCTAAAACCGCCCGCGCCATTTCCTAATAGAACCGAGACGTTGTTTGAGCCTGCGTTGGCCGTGGCGAGGTCTTGGTTGCCGTCACCGTCGAAGTCCCCCACCGTCACTACCTGGGGAGTACTGCCAACGGCAAAATCAACCGCTGCACCGAAGCTACCCGTCCCGCTGCCCAACAAGACCGACACGTTCGCTCCACTGGCGCTGGTCACGAGGTCTTGCTTGCCATCGCCGTTGAAATCGCCCACAGCCACGGAGCGAGGTAATGTGCTGGCGCCAAAATTCGCTGCCGCCGCGAAGCTGGGCGGGTTACAGGTGGCGGGCGTCGTCACCAAAAGGCTAAATGTTTTCGTGGTAGGTCCGCCGTCGCTATCGAATGCTGTCACCGAAACCGCATACCCGCCCGCGGGATGCGCGTCGGTCACTCGAACGGCGCCAGTCGCGGGGTCCCCTTCCAACCGGCCCTTGAAGCTGGTCGAAGTGGAGACGCTGATGCTCGTCGTGTTTGTCGGCGCGGCACTGGACATGACGATCGTATCCGAACTGAGCTGCACCGATGTGTCCGCATAGGCGCCCAAGGTTGCGGCTGAAAGCGTGACGTCGGTGCAGGCGGAAAACTCGGAGGTATTGTTGCCCGGATCGGTCGCAGTGGCCGTGACTGCTTGACTCGGCGCGGTTGCACTCGCGAGTGTTCGCTTCACGCTGGCACTGCCGCTGGCATCCGTGGTCACGATGGTCGAGCCGAGAAAGGTCTGTCCCTGGCCGTTACCGGATTGGTCGCAATTTGGATTGGAGAAGAATTCGATGCGGTAGGTGGTGGAGGGGGCGGAGTCCAGAGTCCCATCAACCGCCGTTTTTTCGCCGTCACTTACCGCGAATCCAACCACGGGAAAATTTTGCAGGTTGTTCTCGCCCGTATCTGCGTCACCGGCATCGTTAGGTGTGACGCCGTTATCGCCCAGATCAATACCTAGAGATTGGGGAGGAGGGGGGCCGGAGTCGAAGTTGCCGAAAATGGAATTGGAAAGGATGGCAATACCCAGCGCACCGAAGCCAAGATCGACCCCAATTCGGTTGAAAGCGATGACATTACCCTCGCCCGGATTAGTTCCTCCGATGGTGTTATTGTTCCCGCCATTAATATTGATTCCGTTATTGTTGCCATTGCGCAGAGAGGCCGTGCCATTGATGTCCGTGCCAATGAAGTTGCCTTGGATGGTATTGCCGATCGCGCCGCTGCTGCTGATCTCAATGCCACCCAGAATATTGCCTGAGATCAGGTTTCGGTCGGAGACCAACGGGCCGCCGATCACGTTGTTCGGAGCGTTGGCGATTTGAATGCCAAGCGCACCGTTGCTGAGGACGCTGGTGCCAGTCGCGTCCGTGCCGATGTAGCAGCCTTTAATAGTATTGCCCCCGTTATTGCCGATCTGGATGCCGTTCGCTTGAAAGCGATTGATGATGAGAGAAAGGATGGTGGTGTTCCCTGCGGTGATCTGGAGCCCGTTGCCTCCCCCGGACGAGTTGAAGCCGTTGAGCTCGACCAAAGGCGCATTAGTAAAGCCGGGTTGCGTGGTGCCATCGATAATCACAGAGTCGGTGATCGGAGGCAGTGGGCTGTTTACTGAGATGGTTGTCCCGACCGCCCCCGAAATATTAAAGATAATGGTATCCCTGAAGCCAGTGTTGGCGTTCGCATTGAGGATGGCCTGGCGCAGTGAGTCCGCGCCGCTGTCGGCCGTGTTCTTGACGATAAAGGTTTGCGGCGGTGCGTAGGCTGTCTCCGGGAGAGTCCACAGAGCGATAGCCGCTGCGCAAAGAAGAAGTTTGAAGAAGATGGGCGGCAGGGCCTTTGCGTTGGTCTTTGTCTTCACGTTCAGTTCAAACTCCTACCCGAAGATTCAGCCCGGCTGAAAATGCATTGAAACGTCGGGTGACGTAATCGGCGTAATTATTATGAGGCTCAGGGGACAGTGTCGAGCTTTATTTCCGCGAGCCAGAGCGCGATTTCTCCCGGGTCGCGTGCCCGCAAATCGAACCGGGCGACTATCTTGAGTTAAAGGCTTGAGTTCTTGTTTCCGATTTCTGCCTTCTGACTTCCCATTTCTGACCTCTGACTTCTTCCCGCTTCAGCCAATACACTCGCGATACACCGCGGGATCAACATTGCCTCCGCTCACGACACAACAGACTGTCTGGTCGCGAAACTGATCCGGTGCGGCCAGGAGTGCTCCTATCGCGAGAGCGCCTGTCGGCTCGACCTTTAGATTTGCCAGACCGTAAAGCAGCCGGAGTCCTTCTCGAATCTGTTCTTCCGAGACTTCGATGATGCCCGCAACATGTTCTCGGATGATTCGCCAGTTGTGCTGTCCGAGACTGATGGTGCGGGCGCCATCAGCGATAGTCTTAGGCTCGTGCTCGTTTACGATGATGCGTCCTTCGCGAAGGGAGCGAGCAGCATCGTTAGCAAGAGCGGGCTCCGCGCCGAAGACCTTGGTCGCGGCCGTCGCGCGCGCGACGCTCTGCGCTATGCCTCCGATCAACCCGCCTCCTCCCACCGGCACGACGATCGCCTCAAAACCCCGCCCGAGCGCGATCAACTCATCCCCCAGGCTCGCGTTGCCATCGATCACGAGTGGGTCGTCAAAACCGCTCGCGATATAGGCCTCGCCGGTTTCAGCCGCGAGTTGTTGCACGCGTTCGCTCCGCCTAATTTCGCGCACATTGATCAGATCCACGGTCGCGCCATATTCGCGCACTGCGTCTACTTTCACCTGTGCGGAGTCATGCGGCATCACGACAGTGCACCGCTTGTCCGTCAACTGACAGGCGTAAGCCAGCGCCTGCCCGAAGTTCCCCGAAGATGCGCCGATGATATGATGGTTAGGCACATTCAAAGCCACGTTGTAAGCAGCACGAAACTTGAAGCTTCCCGTCCACTGAAACGTCTCGCTGGCAATGACGACATGAGCGCCGAGTCGCTTCGACAAACGCGGCGCTTCGATGATCGTCGTCGGCCGGATCGCTTCTTTGTGTGGGAGCACGGGCTTTTTGGAGAGGCTACAAAGGTTAAACGTTACAACGATGATAGAAGCCTGGCGTCACTTTTAGCCTTGCCGCACGCTTCTGTTACCAACGGAGTTTGTGGGACTGAGCTTCTGCTGAAAGAATAAGACCGGTCAAGTCCCGCGATCAACCCTGAATCCGTCGATCTTCACAGATTCGCGAAAGACGAATTCGCCGTGGTGGACTGATCCCTTTTGTTGCGCGACCAGAAAGAGCATCATCGCTCGAGAACGTATCGCGAAGAATGCTCGCCAGGAGAGCTCCGAGAATGGTTGGCGGACCATGAATATCCCCGCAAAGACACAAGACAACGGCTCCGGCAATACCACCGATCGCAAACAGCTGCGCTGATCTTGGAAGCTCGCGCCGGTGGAAAAGAACGAAGACGAACAACCCGCCGGTCACGCCCGCAAGGCCAAGCGACGACCCGGCGCTGTAGGGGCTCCAAAGGTATCCGAAGATCTGCCCTAACACTCCCGGGATAAAGTAAAGCGCCAACAATTTCTTCCCATAAAGCCGCTCCGCCAGAGGGCAAAAAATAACGGCGGCGACCAGATTGACGCAACCGTGCCACCAGCCATAGGCCTGGACGAAAAGCGGCGTCACCATCCGCCACCACTCTCCTGCCAATAAGGCCTCTCGATTCCGTCGAAGGGCCGTGAGGACTTCGGGAAAAACAAACTGCAGGCCGGTTATCAGCGCCGTCGATCCAATGATGAGCACGGTGATAATCGGCAGCGACCTTCTCTTTCCCGCGGAGGTCCGATACAATTGAACCGCGGTGCCGAACGCCGCCACGGCCACGAAGAGGTTTGCCAACGGCCTGGGGATGATTTCGAGTTTCACAAACGCCCTCGCAAGATGACGAGACTCACAGACCTACCCGTACCGCCTGCCCCAATGTCAATAGTAGTTCTAACCAACTACCCCTCCATCCTATGACTCGCGGCTCTCAAGGCTCGGGAGCCAGCCGCCTTCACCATCGGACCGGGCGCCCAAACCACCAGCTGAGGGTATAAGTCGTGACGGTCGGCTTTCCATTGCGGTAGCCTGGCGAAAAGTCGAGAAGAGGTATCACCTTCTTCACATAGTCGCCCAACTGATAGCCCGGCGGTTCGCTGACCACTTGCACGTTCAGCGTCTTGCCATTCGCATCGACGCTGTGTCGGAGCTTTACCACTCCGGCAGCTTCGTCATGTGTCGCTACGCTCGGATAATGCGGCAAATCGGTGAGGTAATGATTTGGGACTTCGATCAACTGCGGCGCGACGAAGTCGGTCCCACGTTTGATTTCATCGAGATCCTGATGGGCATAAATCCGGAGATGCGGCTGTCCTTTTGCCACGACGAACACCAAGGTGCCGGCGAACCAGGCGGATGTTCGTTTATGGTTATAGACCGCCGGGATGAATCTCGTCTGTCTTAATCGTTTCCTGACTTCATTCCTCAGGAGACCCGCGTCCGGTGACGCGGTAAAGAAATCACTTCCGAAGGCGATCCCGTCACCCGCCACTCCACATTCAAACATCACCCACGCGTCGCGCTGGCCCTTCTGGAACAAGGCTTGGGTATCGATCAGGTTGATGAGCGACCCCGGCCCCGACCCAATCAGCGCGGGGCGGCTGTCCGGCAAATTCTCGGCCCACAGATTAGGCGTGAACGCACTGAACAAAGCCAAACTAGCGGCGACAATCATTCTGGTGGGGCGCATGTTTCTCACCAAAACACGAGATCGGTCAATTGACACGATCAAATCTGAATGGACCGACCGGTTCGGCCCTTCCAACCGTCCTTCCCTCGCTTATCTCCGCATGCGCTGCAGGGTGAAATGGACGCCATGCTGGCCGGCATACTCCCGGCGAGCGCGCCATTGCCGCACCGCGTCGAGCGCCGCCTTGTCGAGGTTCGGAAACCCTGAGCTCTTTACTACTTCAGCCGCGGAGACCTGACCATCAGGTCCGATCGTTATTCTCACATGGGTCACGCCTTCGGCCTTCACTAGCCGCTCATGCGCCGGATATTCCGGGAACGGCGCGTAAATCCAAATCTTCGGGCCTTGGAAGCTGCCAAAATAACCGACCCGATCGCGATAACGCGCTGCCGCCGGGGCTTCCTGTCGGAAATCGATGCGTTGCTCGCAGCCCTTGGCCAGGTACTCAGGTTTAACCGCCGCGGGATTCATCTTCCACTTGAGTACTGCGGTTCTGGCCGCCTCGTCCAGTGTCGCATCGCCACTTCCCCTCGCTATCGTTGCGCGTGTCACAACGCCGTCCTTCGCGACGTAGGCGCGCACGATCACATAACCCTCGGTGCCTTTTCGCAACGCAGTCTCCGGAAACTTCGGCTTCGGCGCGGAAGCCCAGAGCGAAGCCATCGTCTGGGACGGGCTCGCCAGGAGAATAGCCACTGCCAAAAGATTAGTGAATAGGTGTCGATTCAAGCGCGCATTTCGGGCCGAGGTCTTCAAACGAGGGATGTCCTACATTTGATGTTCGTTCCAAGGCGACTTCTCGGCTGCATCAACACTCACTCGTGATGAAACAAGACAGTCTGGTGGAACTCATGCGAAATGATTGAAACACAGCGCCGCTCAGTTTGCATCTCGAAATCGAAAATGCCGAAATTCTGAGATCATCCTCCTGCGTTCTCTCCTCTGGGTTTACTCATATGCAAACCACCAGCCATGATCAATTATCAGCCCGCCATCATTGATGAAGAACATGAAGTCGTGTCCTCCCCTCCAGTGGTAAACCAGATATTCTCGATCTCGCTTCGCCCTGGGCTCTCGCCCGGCTTGCCTCCGCTCGCGCTCATAAATCCCCAGATAACGAGCCATCTGGACATCGTTCTTAATGGCATCGGGCTCTCCGAGACACCCGACAATGATTTTCTTCGTGTAAGGAGGATGGCCAAGCTCCGTGCCTAATGACTGGAGAACTCTGTGTAGCTTTCCGCCGTGATCCCGCAAGTCCTTGTCATACGCTCCATCAGGCAAATGTCGCCGCCGCTCTCGCAATTCCTTATATTGGTTAATCAGGGCGACTACTGTCTTATCCAATCCCTGGCATTGGCTGTCGGACTGGTTCGCGCGCGCAGCTGGTAGAGCAAGGATGATCGCCATTACGCCAGCGAGAAGGATTAGCCGCACGAGGTGTAATTCTATTTCAGCGTTTGTTTCCCATTCACAAGCTGACCCGCTGTCCGGTCCACCCAACAATTTGTCCGCAGACGGACGCAGATTTACGCAGATTTGGTGAGCAGCTCGTGTTGGCCAGAGCGCTTAAGAAATCTGCGCTAATCTGTGTAATCTGGGGATAACACTTCTGCTGCTTCTACCGAGAAGCAGGCGTCTTAAGCTCGACGAGGATCATGTGCATCGTGGTGTTGCCGATGTTTTCCGCGGCATGGGTCAAAGGCTCGCGATAGAGGATCTCGCCGGTCTTTAGCTCAGTCTCGGTCGTCTTGCCGTCCGCGGCGTAATTGCGAACCTTCCCGCCGGTCTGAACATAAATCACGTAGGCTGGGTGCGAGTGCACCTGCTCTTTGACGCCGGGCGGTAACTCGGCTTCGAGAACGCGCACCCGCTCGTTCTCGAATTTCACTTTGATCGTCTTGGAATTGACGGCCGCCGGATCTTGCGCCGAGAGGGAGGTTGTCCAGACGATGGCGGTACACACCGCGATAACTGCAGAAATAATGAATCGCATGACTACGAGAAAGGCTTCCTCGATAGCGAATTGCAAGCCGTTAATACGTCCGCAGATTGGCGCAGATGTACGCAGATTTTTTGCTGGGAGGATGCGTAATCAGCCGATCCTCCAGAATCTGTGTGAACCTGTGTAATCTGCGGATCGTTGCAGCGCCTCGGTGGCATCACTCGTCGAGCCAATCGAACGAGCCTGTGATCTTTTTGCCTTTGATAGAGAGGACGGCATTTTTCTTCTTCGCGGAAAAGGAGAACGTAGGCGGCAACGCCGGATCTTTTTTCTGATTTGTGAAGTGCATGACCAGGACCTGCTTGTGCTCATCGAACTTTTCAATTTTGAGCTGCTCGCGGGGGACAGAAATCCAGTCTTTAGCTCCGGGTGGCGTAAAACGAACCTCGGCCACGGTCGAGCCGCGATCCCCGTCTCCGATCAGGATGTAAAGATTGTACCCGCCCTCGTCGAAGATCAGAGCTTCGGTGGCTTGCAGATTTGAAGAGGCAACAAAGAGCAGAGCTGCCGAAAGAAGAATGCGTTTCATAGGGCGTCTGACGAGAATTAGACCAATGTTCGCCCTCAAAGGCGAACATTATTTCGCCTCACTCGTCGGACGCCTTGCAGATATGATCTGGGTGCGAAGGGGGCCAGATCGACTTTGTAGGGCAAGCGCTCCCTGTTACGCCGCAGCCTTGGCGGAAGGCGGCCGCTTTCCGCCGTAGCCGGAGGATGGTCCGCAGATTGGCGCAGATTAGGAAACCAGGAATGAATCTGTGTGAACCTGCGAAATCTGCGGACCGATACCACCGGGTCCGCGGCCAAAGTCGTTGACACAAACTGCGCTTTCCGGCAGAAGGCACATGATGAATGTCCTGTTATGGGTCCTCCAAGGCCTCGCCGCGCTCCTCTACGCGGCGTCGGGCGTCATGAAGGTCTTCATGTTCGACAAGATCAGCGCGGAACAACCCTCCTTTGGCGCGTTACCCCGGGGAGCCTGGACGGCGCTAGGCATTCTCGAGCTCCTCTGCGTGGTCGGGCTGATCGTCCCCTCCGCCTTCCGCTGGCATCCGAAGCTCACTGTGGTGGCCGCCGCCGTCCTGGCGATCGAGAGCCTCGTGTTCATCTGGGTGCACGTGAAGTACGGCGAGATCCCGCCCATCATCATGAGCGCCGTGCTCGGCCTTCTCATGGCCTTCGTCGCCTACGGCCGGATTATCCTGAAGCCGATCTTCTGATCGGCGGGCGGTCAACGAGTTCCGCGGAGTGCCGAGATTCTAGGACTGACCCCCTTTGTCGTTCGAATCAAATGGCAAAACGGGAACTCAAACTCGGAGTGAGCCGCGAAAACCTCTGCCGCTGTAGTAAGAGTCCGCGCCGTTGTGCCCCACAAAGACGCGGCCGTAGCGGCGATCACAATAGAGCGCGCCACCGAGCTCTCTTATTTCGGCGGGTGTCTTTATCCAGCTTGACCTCTTCGTATCGAACTCACCCAGCTTTTGCAGTTCGAAATATTGTTCCTCCGTGAGAAGCTCCACGCCCATGGCGGCGGCCATGCCGAGCGCGCTGCCTTTCGGCTTATGCTCCTTTCTCGCGGCCAGCGCTTCATCGTCGTAACAAAGACTTACCCGGCCCTCGGGGGTTTGCGGCGCGCAGTCGAAGAAAATAAGCGTTTTCTTGTCATGACTAACGACATCCGGTTCACCGCCGGTCCTTTCCATCTCGCCAAGCGACCAGAGTTTGTCGGGCTTGGCCTTCAGCCTGGTTTGGACTTTTGCCCAGTCGAGCCCTTTATGACGACTCATGTTTTTCTCGAAACGAGCCTTCAAGGTCTTCAGCAACTCTTCACCTTGCCCGGATGACAATTTCTTCTTATCGCTCTTAGCCATATGTATATGGGATGTGGGGTCAGTCCTTAGGATTGTGCGCGAACTTGGAATCGCCGTCAATCTCGCGGACGACTTCAATGGCTGCGCGATGCGATGACACTCTTTATCCTAAGGACTGACCCCTTTTTGCCTTTTTCGGCTGAAGCGGTGAGATTAGCGGAGGAGTCAGTTGGCGTCTTCGATTCGCTGGACGAGCTCCTTAACTTTGGCCTTTAAGTCGAGCTCGTCCGGAACATCGGTAAATTCGCGAGCGATCCGGCGTGCGAATGCTGGTTTATTGGCGGAATAGTCAAAGCTGGATCGCCATGCTGATTTGTAGGTCTTTTGTAATATCCGCTCCATTTTCTGGTATCTGCCGAGCGAGATTTCTCGGTCAACACCAAGTAGCGCGTTGTACGCTTTCGCGATGGATTCCGTCGGCAGATAATTCTCGATTTCTCGGCCAGCGGTAATCCAACAGAGGACGCCCGACTCCCTGCATTCTTTCTGAATTCTTTTCTTTGTCTCATTCAGGTCCGTAGTGCCGGTCGTTTTATCACTGTCGATAATAATCGCGGAATGTTGGTTGATCCGTAGGAGCTTGATTAGCTCGGCAGTAGATATTAGATCAGCGTCTTGTTCTAGGCTCAAATGCGATAGTAACCGGCCGCCATAAAACATAACCGAATAATCAATTCTCTCCGTAAATTTAGGTGCAGCCAACCTTAGCCATGAATTTACATAAATCCGGTCGCTTGGGCCTTCGACCCATATGACAAAGTTCGCCTGCAAGATGTCGGCGGCCCGTATTCCAAGATCACGCAATATCTCAAGAATATGGCTTGGTGCCTCGACACGCCGATTTTTGGTTTCACCGTTCTCAAGCCAGAGGTGAATGATGTTGGATTCGTTAGGACGACTTAGAAAGGCGTTCGAATGGGTCGTGATGAGGTAGCGATTTGTTGTTTTATCGACTAGGAAACAAAGGAATGCCTTTTGCAGCAATGGATGAAGATGAATCTCAGGTTCTTCTATGCCGATGACTGCGTTCTCTCGCGCGAGAACGGCGATCGCGAGAATGATCAACTGATGGATACCGGTTCCATAATTTGTTAGCGGCAGACGAAGCGTGCCGCGCTGAACCAACAAGTGTGACCCCTGACGGGAAACATCTAGGGTAATGTCATCCATCAGAAGCAGCTCGCGTAGAAAGTTCTGAATTTTATTGAAGTGATCGCGATCCGAGTCTTTGCCGATCTCGGGAGATTGCCATTGGCCCAACAACTCTATTACCCCTGTGCCGTCGATGCTGTATTCACCTGATACGATTCGGCGGAACTGCGGGATGACATGAGCCTCGGGTAGCAAGTCTTGCAGTGGACCAAGGAAATGGGCGCTGACGCGTCTTCCGTAATCTCGGAGCTTTTCGTCATTGGGAATGGAAACCCATCGTTCTCCCAGAGTTTTTAACACGAAGGGTTGAAACTCCCGGTAATCCATTGAATCAAACGGAGTCTCCAACCACTCCGAGACCGAACCGCCAGACACGCGAAACTGAAAGCGACTTCTGCCTTCGGGCAAGTTAGCGCCAGGAGCGCCTTCCACGTCGAAGATCAACGTGAGATGACGAGTGGTGTCGCGGCGATGAAAATCTGTTTCCGAAAGAGCAACCTTTTGAAAGCCTTCTTTTTTTAACCGCTGAAAAAGATCGAGAACATTGGACTTGCCGGAATTATTAGCTCCTATCAACAAGTTCACGCGCTTATCGAGATCGACAATTATCGGAGAGGAACCTACACTGCGATAATTGGAGAAGCCGATGCTGAGGATCTTCATAAATTACGCGAGGAGAAGTAGGGTCAGTCTGTGAATCTCGTCAAATAGACGGGACGGGGACTATCCGGGCGTTCCGAAAATCTGCGCCTTATTTCCAGGGAATTTCTTTCTTGGCCTGGGTTTGTATGTTGATATCCCAAAACCGTATGACCTTCGATTCATCGGTTTTGGCGATGAGGTGCGTTACCGAAATCATTCGATACCCGATGACTCCCTTGACCACCAGGTCTGGCAGCTCGAGCGCTTCAGCAACCACGTAAAGGTCCGTCCGATCATTCTCATCGAGCTTGTGATTACCGTCAGTGTCCTCCGTGACGCAACGAAACAACGATGCTTTGATATTCTGCGAATCGTGCTTGGCGAAAACGTCCTTTTCGACGACCAGACCGTCGTGTGTGAGAAGTGTTTTCAGCGGTTGATCACCTCTCGAAAAAACAACATTCACTATCTCAGCCGGAATAGATGCGTTGTCTTCGCTCCCCAGAAAGCCGCTGGACTCTTTTCTCCATTGTTCCGCCGTTATGACGCGCTTCTTCAGTCCGAAGACATAAACGCCTGAGGATTCGCCAAGAAAAGTGACGTCGTTAATCGCGCTCTTTTTTGCTTCCTCGGCCGATTGCGCGATCGCGACGCTTGGCGGCTCGTAAGGGTGTCGTCTTTGGTAGGTGTCGTAGACGAAGTACGAGATCCAAAGTGCTAGTCCTAATATGAGAAAGAAGAGCAGCACCTGGTTTGCTTTCGTGATCCAGTCGTAAATGCGTTTCATCGTAATGGGTCTAATTGGGAAGTTCCAAAAATCCGGTGCGAGTGTCGTCGAATTCGCCGTTCAACGGAACCCTGGGTCCTCGATTTCTTTGGTCTCGATGAGATCGAGGCGGGTGGCTTCATAGCTACCTTGTTGGGGAGCGACCTGGGTCATTTTGCCGCCGCCTTTCCAGAAGCCGGGAACGATCTCGATCTTTAGGTAGACCTCCTGACCGGGCTTGAGGTCGACGGTGGTCCCGGACTTCTTGTCATCCATCTCGAAGGTGTGATGTCCGGGAGAGAGCGCAGCTACAAAGACTTTGCCGTTGCCGATGTTCACGAGGTCTTTGCCATCGAGGACAACGGTGGCCGGAGAGCGGCGCCCATGTATTCGCGAGGGCGATAGATGACCATGGTCGCCCTGGTCTTATCGATGGTGTGCAATTTCGCGAGCACTTGTGGGTTGGCGGGTTTGGTGGCACTCGAGGTTGCGCAGGCGCCGAGCGAGGCGGCAATAAGGATGAGGACAGCGAAACGCAGGGTGGTTTTATTCATAAGGGTCGAGGAGAAGGCGGGGCTGGGAGGAGGTGGGTTGAAGCTACCGCGGGGGAGAAAGAGAAGGGCGGGGCGGGGATTCAAGCACGAAATGTCATCTGCTGGGGAAAACGCCGAACATCCAACGCCGAACGCCCAATGTCGAAGGCAGATAGCTAGTCTTGCCGCACCGCCTCGGCGAAGGCGATGTCGCCGGACTTGAGATCGAGCTTAGCTTCGGCGGGGGTGCCGAAGACTTTAGCGCGGTAGTCGTCAAACTCGCCTTCCCAGCGCGCGACGACGACGGTGGCGAGGCAGTTGCCGATGAGGTTCACACAAGTGCGACCCATATCCATGAGTTCATCCACGCCGAAGATGACGGCGACGCCGATGGGGCCGAGGCCGGCGGGGAGAAAGCTGTTCAAGGTGGCGAGCAGGATAACTAACGAGGCGCGCGGGACGGCAGCGACACCTTTGGAGGTAAGCATGAGAGTCAGGATCATGGTGAGCTGCGCGCTGAAGGGCAAGTGAAAGCCCATGGTGGTCTCGGCGGCTTGGGCGACGAACACGCTGGCCATGGCGAGGTAGAGGGTGGAGCCGTCGAGGTTAAAGGAGTAACCGGTCGGCATGACGAAGCCGACGATGTGGCGTGGGACACCGAAGCGTTCCATGGCTTGCATGGCTTTTGGTAACGCGGATTCGCTCGAGGTGGTGGCAAAGGCGAGCACGGCCGGTTCGCGCACAGCCCGGATGAATTGGCGGACCGGGATTCGGATGATGGCGATGACGGCGCCGAAGACGAGGACGATGAAAATGATGAGCGCGGCGTAAAGGGAGAGGATGAGATTGCCGAGGTTAACGAGGACGCCGAGACCTTGCGTGCCGACGGTGTGGGCCATGGCCGCGCCGACGCCGATGGGGGCGAACATCATGACGTAGTTAGTGAACTTGAACATGACCTGCGAAAGACTTTCCATCGCGCGCACGATCGGTTTCCCTTTTTCACCGATGGCCGACACAGCCATGGCGAAGAGAACGCCGAAGGCCACGATCTGAAGCACGTCGCCGTGCACCATGGCTTCCACGATGCTCGACGGGAAGGCGTGCACGACGGTTTCGATGAGCGTTTTCGGATGGCTTTGTCCGATCGTCTTCGCGATATCGGTGCTGCTGGTGGCGAGGGTGACGCCGATGCCAGGCTTGGTGAAATTGACGATGGCCAGGCCGATGAAGAGCGCGGCAGTGGTGACGATCTCGAAATAGATGAGCGCTTTCGCGCCCATGCGTCCGACTTTTTTCAAGGCGCCGGCGCCGGCGATCCCGACGACGAGGGTGGAGAAAACGAGCGGGGCGATGATCGACTTGATCAGGTTCAGGAAGATGTCGCGGAGGAAGTAAATGGAGTTTCCCCAATCGGGCCGGACGTAGCCGATCACGCCGCCGACGATGAGGCCGATGAAGATCTGGGTGGTGAGGGAAGGGCGATACCAGGGACGGCGCATGGATCGGGTCGCAGGCGTGGGAGCGAGGGCGGCCATGGCTAGCGCAAAGCTAAAGGAGATCGGGCTGGATGTGCAAAGCGGAAACGTCGTGAATTTCTTTGCCTCCTGCTCTTGATCCTAATCCTGATCCTGATCTTTGGGGAGAGCAGGAGCACGATCAGGATAAAGACGGAAAGGGCGAAGCTTTTCAACACGCCGCGATTGCGCTCAATTGCGGAATGTTTCTATCTCATCTGAGCTGGCTGCGGCACGAATGGGCACGCCTCCAGAACTTGTGCACCGCCTGTCAGACGCGTTGGTCGAAGAAGCAGTCATCGTCGGGTGATTCGAGACAGGATTAACAGGATTAACGGGATTGGGAGAAGCGCGCGTTTCGGGAATCTGGAGGAAGGACAGGATTAACGGGATTTACTGGATCAGGATTTCTGAATCCGGCTGCTGAATTCCAATTCTGGAATCCTGTTTAATCCTGTAAATCCTGTCTGTTTTTCTTCACAGAGATGCGCTCAATTGCGGGATGTTTCTAACTCATCTGAGCTGCACGGCCTGCCGCCTAAGACATGAAAGCTCCCAACTGCAGAACTTGTGCGTGGCCTGCCAGAAGCCGCTCTTTCCGTTTTATGATCTGAAAGCAGTTGGGTGTGCACTCACGCGTGAGGCATTAGCCACGCGCGAGAAATCGTTGTGGCGATATCGCGAAGTGCTGCCACTGCCGGCGAACGTTGAACCGATCTCGCTCGGTGAAGGAGGAACACCGTTGCTTCGGGCGACGAGATTCGGCGATGCCATTGGCGTTCCGGACTTGTGGGTGAAAGACGAAGCGCAAAACCCGACTCAGAGTTTCAAGGCGCGGGGGATGGCTGTGGCCGTTTCCATGGCGAAACACCTGGGTGCCACCAAGCTCGCTGTGCCGACCGCGGGAAATGCGGGAGGAGCCCTTGCGGCCTACGCTGCGCGCGCGGGCCTCGAAGCGCACATCTTCATGCCGCGGGATACGCCGCGGGCCAACATCGTCGAATGCCGCGAGCTTGGCGCGCACGTGGTCCTGATCGATGGCTTGATCACCGATTGCGGCGCGGAGATCGCGCGGCGAAAAGGGGCCGAGGGCTGGTTCGACATGTCCACCTTGAAGGAGCCCTATCGCGTCGAGGGTAAGAAGACGCTCGGCTACGAATTGGCGGAGCAACTCGATTGGGCTCTGCCTGATGTCATCCTCTATCCCACTGGCGGCGGCACAGGTCTTATCGGGATGTGGAAAGCTTTCGATGAGATGGAGGCGCTGGGATGGATAGGTCCCGCGCGTCCGCGCATGTTCTCGGTGCAAGCCAGCGGCTGCGCGCCGATCGTGCGCGCGTTCGAAGCGGGACAGGCAACCGCCGATGAGTTTCCCGACGCACATACCTGCGCCTCCGGACTGCGCGTGCCCAAAGCCGTCGGTGATTTCCTTATGCTCAAGATTCTGCGCGAATCCGACGGTGGCGCTGTCACTGTGGAGGACGACGCCATGATTCGCATCACTCGTGAAGTAGGGTCAGCCGAGGGCCTTTTTGCTGCCCCAGAAGGGGCCGCGTGTTTTGCCGCTTTGAAATCGCTGCTACGCGCGGGAAAGATCGCATCGGACGCGCGCGTGGTGATTTTCAACACCGGTTCGGGGATCAAGTACCTCGATTGTTACGAGTGATTCGCGGTTTCCGCATTGCCGCCGCCATCGACATGACCTAGAACCTTCCAATGCCAGACGCGCCCGAGATTCCCGAAGCGAAAGACCCATTTGAGAAAAGGGTCGCGCTGACCATTGCCATCCTGGCGATCTGTCTCTCCTTCGTCGCGAACCTGGGAGACAATTCGAAGACGTCTTCGATCCTGAGAACGAGCGAGGCGTCAGATCAGTGGGGCTATTATCAGGCGAAAAGCACGAAGGCCCAGCTCGCGGCCATGCATGGAGATCTTCTCATCCGGCTCTCGAGCGGGGAGCGCGGGGAGGACGTCAAAAAGCAAGCGCGCCATCTCGGCGAGGAGGCGCAGCGATACGATCTGGAAAAGCTCGACATTAAGAAAGCGGCCGAGTCATTGACGAACCAAGCGAATCACTTTTCCGCGATCAACGATCGATGCGATCAAGCTGCGCTGCTCCTCCAGATCGGGGTCGTGGTTTGCTCCGTCTCGATCCTGGCTCAGTCCCACAAGTTTTGGTGGCTCGGGATAATTCTCGGAGTCGCCGGCATAGGTCTAGGCAGCACCGCCTTTTTCATGTAACTGGCTCAGATCCCCATGTTCGACAGGATGGTGGCAATCTGATTAACCACCTCAGCCAACTTCGGATGAGAGGTTTCGAGGGCCTCGACTGACGCGGTCAGTCCAGTCAGAGATGCTTCCACTAGCTTCGGTTTTTTCTCGGTTCGAGTGGCCTCATGGGCCGAAGCATCCACAAACCTCGCGATGCTCCGGGCATCTTCGTCGTGGCTCTGGGCTAGCGTGTTTACCTCATCCTTTAACGCCGCCAGCAATTTCAAGAGCTCTTCTCTGGCCGGCTCCGGGATGTTGGCGGATTCTTGCAGCCGTGTTTCGATGTTCCGAATGCGATCTTCGATCATAGTCTGCCCATAAGGTGGGTGTCGTTCGACGATTTGCCAGCGGATTTCTGTTCTTCGGTCGAATGGGCTGCGTTAAGGCCTTTTGTTGGTTTCGATCCGCACCAGCTTGATGCGTCCGGAGGCGCCGCTCTTGATCGCTACCGCCGATTTGGGACATCCGAACTGTCGAGCAATCAACGTTACCAGTTCCTTATTAGCTTTGCCGTCCACGGGCGGTGCCTTCAGTTGTGCGAGCCAGGGCCCGCTGCCGGTCTCTTGCAGTATGCTAACGCGTGCATTGGGCTTCACCTTGACCTGAATGATCTTCACGATGTCACTACGTTGGGCAACCCAGGCTTGATGGCGCCTGCCGGTTCAAACGTTCGGCGACATGCCATTATGCTTTTACTTTGTGAAGAACCGCAAAGTTCGTCATCACCGTGAGCCTTTCGATTGGATACTCAGTATAGGCTCCCGCCGCCGTCAGGGCCTGCGAGTGATCAAGTAACTGTTTGACCACGCCGATCATGCCGTTCTGATGGCTTGGAAAGACTTTTAGCATCCCAGGCAGTCCTATTTCGGGCGGATTGAAAGGCGCCGCATCCCATCCGCCGCCGGAGGTGAAGGCGGTGCAGGTATCTTCTATGACATAGATTCCACCCGGAACCAGGTGCTTTGGGAAAAGGTGAGCGAACGACCTGGCCGTATGACAACCGAGGTGAGAGCAGTCATCGATGATGATATCAAAAGGGCCGCCGGCCACCCCCATGGCTTGGTCGAGCAGGGCCGGGTCGTCTTGCGCGCCATGCATGAAATGAAAACGGGAGTCGGTGGGGAATGACGCGGGCTTAACTTCACCGTCGAGTCCGACAATAGTCGCGTGCGGAAAGTACTTTCCAAACATCACCACCGAAGCGCCCTGGTGCACGCCAAGTTCGAGAAGGCGGATGGGAAAAAACCTCAGGGGCTCGAAGAGACGATGGTATTCGTTCAGATAGATATCAGGTTTCCGATAGGGATCGCTCCCATAGAGCGCGGAAGCCAGTTCGATCAGTAGATTAGTTTCAGTCATTGGTCTATTGACATTCTATGCTTAAGAAGAGCGGCGCGCCCGTGCATCTGATGGACGTGTTTCAAAAAATAAAGCGGCTAATGACCAGCAACTCTCGTGCAGTCTGCGCCGAAACGGAAATTGCTATACACGAGACCAAGGCGTCGAGGAAAAAACGTCTCAGCGTTATTCGTCTAACGAGAGCAAGGTCAGCCACTCCCAACGCTTTCCGAGTTCGCGGCCCCTCGACCAAATGCTGGGGGCCTTGAGTCTGTCGAAACGGCATCGCGTGGTTAGATCATTTAACATGACTATTCATTTCACGTTCTGCGTTGGCTAAATCTTTCTTTGCGAGTCGAACGAATTCTTTTTGCCGTGTGGCCTCAGTGTCGGTTTGGGCCGTCCGTCCGTTGCCTTCGAGCAATTCAAAAAGTGTTTTGTAATACGACGCGACGTCTGTGAAGCCGTGCTTGGTGACAGCGCCGTACAGATTGCCCCAACGCGTGCTCCCATCACTCCACAAAGCACAGCGCATAAGCTCAGCGGCGCGACCGTCCCCCGCAAGATAGCGATCCCGAAAGAGCGTGGGGTGCTCCAGCACCGTGTCAAAACAGGCCCATTTGAACATCAGGCTGAAGCCCGCGTCCGTCATCGAGCGATAATGGTAAGCGGCCTCCCAGGATTTGTTGTCTGATGGCGTGTTGGCAATCAGAGTCAAAAGCTCCATTGGCGTTTGCTTTCCAAACTCTGCGCTTTCAGGAGCACGCCCTAGGCGCTGGCTTAGCTCAGCCAGGTTCTTGGAGGCCAAGACTGCATCCGCAAGCGTATCGCTACCCGCGGTGCCATGCGCCGCGTAGCCAACCACGAACAACATCAGAAGTAATGGGAATCTGCGCATCTGCTTGCGAGATCTAACGAGAACAAGATGAGCGACGGCCGACGAAAGCGCGCGTCGGTCGCAGTGAAAGCGTGGAAGTCATCTGAAATGTGAACACAAAACGGTCCGCCGTTCGCTCCATCGAATGGTTAGATGCCAACGACATTACGCCTACCCGAACAACTCTAAATGCCATCATTGATTCCAAGTGGACCACGCCTTCTCACTCGGCAAAGGCCAGCGGTAGCCGCCAGACAACTTTTCCCCATCGACAAGCATCGCACCCATTTCCGGCCGGCGTGCGAAAAACCTGTCTAGTTCGTCCACACGCGACGAAGGAAAAAGGACAATCCATTCGATAACCCATCCTTTTACTTTTCGCGCGAGCGGTCCCGTTAGTCCCGGCCATTCCTTCGGCCAAACGAGTGATCGTTCCGACGCGTAACTGTAATCCGACCATCCAATCTCGACGTACCCTGGGTCCCAAGGAGCAGTGTGTGCCGGAATTAAACTTTTCAGCAATTTCATGCAATCTATGAACGCTCTCGGTGGCAATTGATTTGACGAACCGGAGGTTAAAACGGCGTCAACAGTTACGGTGATCGCACGCTTCTTCGGAAGCCGGACGGAAATGGTATTATCTGGGAGTTCAAGAATAATGTTCGGATCGGCGTACCTCGATGAGAGCGTCCAAAACTTGTCTTGAGCTTCGAATTTCGCCACGGCCGCACGAACGCTCTCTGGGCTAAGCCGGCTCTTTCCGAGCCGGCTTTTTGCACTAGCGTTTGGCACAAGCGCCTCTCCGTTTGCGAACAGGAGGAATTTTACGCCAGGCGCGCCACCGCCCTCCGTCCATGAAACAAGCGGCATATCATGCTGATTATTCGCAGCGTAAGCCTTCTTGATTTGCTCGACGTTGATCGGCTCCGCAGCGACCTGCGCAGCCGTGAGGGCTTGACCAGCCACCAACAGAAGCATGACCGACCTTAACCGGGAGAAGCTCAGCATCTAACGAGAACAAAGTGAGCGACGGCCACCGGGAGCGCGCATGGCCCGGCGGGGTGAGAGTGGAATTTCATAAAAAGTGAGGAATCGACGTTGCCAGCCGTTCGCTCCATCGCTTGGTTAGACCGTCCGGCGTGCCAACAAATATCCGGGAACGAGCGAAACTGGAATGATGGTGAGCACACATAGGACGATATACCAGGCAGGATAGGCCGAAGGATCAAAGAAAACGATCAAAAGGGTCGAGATGATGCCGAACACAATCGTGTTCAACACTGAGTGCGGGCGAGACATGCGCGCGACGATGTAAGCACCGAGGAACGTAAAGGCGGTGCCATACACGTAACCGGCGACCCAGTACAGCGAATTGGTCTCGAGCGCATGCACCAGGTCTGCCGACCGCTGACCGCTTGAACGGTGGAGCACGACGAACCCGAAGACAATCGCCGCCGACACGATGATGGTACCAATGAGGTCTGCAGCTAAGCCAGCAATGAGAGCGACGATGCGAATGCGCTTCACGGTCTAACGAGAACAAGATGAGCGACGGGCACCGAAGGCGCGCGGCGCTTGCAGAAAAAGGGTGGAAGCGAGAGCGAGCATGGACCCGTGGCGGGTGCTCGTTCGCTCCATCGCATGGTTAGATCTCATTTGGGAATCAGGGGAAGCTTCAAATCCGAGGCCAGTTTCTCAAGCGCCGGGATATCATAAACCTGACCGTCAACGGACGGTTCTGCGAGAGCGCGGGAACAGTCGAAGCACAGCTCAATCCACGCAACCGGCTTATTGGCTGCGCTATAAAAAACGAATGCATGACGGGGATCGAAACACATGATCTCCGTTTCCGGCCGCCGGCGATAACCGGTAACAGCTGCAATCAGCCGACGGGTCTGCTTGGCGGTCAACACGACACCGTGCCTGTTGAGCACGGTCCGGCTTAAGCGGCCGTTTTCAATAATCAGTCGGTCTGGAAATCCTGTTTTGTTGTATGCGAATGCTCGCACCTCTGCGTAGGGAAGGCCCGGCCAGTCCTGCGCAGTCGCGCCTGACGCTGCAAAGACTGACAAGGCAACTGCAAGAAAGGAGGAGCGCATGAGATCTAACGAGACAGAGCTCAGGTGCCGCTGGCGGGAGCGAGCGTAGACTGCAATGAAGGAGCTTTCATTATCTGAAGCGAGGCATCGGAGCGGCCAGCGGTTGCCTGCAGCGATTTGTTAGATCTCATCGTTACGATCAGTGGACGGTGATTCTGGCACCGCCAAGGGCCCCACCGAGTCCTGTATCTCTGCAAGTATACAAAATCGTGTACCGCTTGCCAGAGCGCTTGTAAGTAAATTCGGAAAATAAAGCAAGATTCAGAGATGTGCCTTTCTTGGCAGCAAAAGTCTGCAACTCCTTGAGCGTTCCAGGATAGAGCTTAGACGGATACTCCTTGGAATAAACGTCGATAATGGCTTCGACGTGCCGAAGAGCGGTTTCGCAGCGCGGCCGTGCCGTGGCCACAGACGCCAAACACAAGAGCAGAGCGGCGGAAAGCACAGTGACTAAGGAAACGCGCATAGATCTAACGAGAATTAGACGAAAGTTCGTCTTTAAAGGCGAAGAATTGTTCGCCTAACTCGGAGGGCAGTGAGAAAAGCCGGGAGGGACGCACGGTCAATTATTACCGCCGCATGCTCGAAAAAAGCAAGCCTTCCTCATCATGAAGGCGATTCGCCTACAGGGTCAAAACATTGTGCGACCGTGCCTGCCGCGAGATTCCCGGGGAGGGAACGGGCCGGGACCTCGCGTCAGGCTCGTGTGGGGGGACGCACGAACTCTTCACTAATAACTACGACGTCTGGACTGCTGAGTTTAAAAAAATCTGCGATTGCTTGCGATTTTTTTCGAGCCACGGATGGATATTTTCATCTTGAGGACGGATTCCACCCGGATCGGGTGCGACCGCGGTGATCTTGTTGATCTCCGGGGCGACCAGCGGCGAAACAGGTGGACGCTCGCCACGGCGGAGCCCGTCCCACGGCGAAGGCGGGCTTGCGACGCCGAAGCTTTAGGCGTAGGCGAGTTGGGCGTTGGCCGTGATCTGCCTGAAGATGAAATCGAAATACGACGTTGTCCTCCTCGGAGCAGGACATAACGGTCTCGTGGCGGCGGCTTACCTGGCGCGCGCGGGGTTGAGTGTCCTGCTCCTGGAGAAGAACGATTACATCGGCGGCGCAACCACGTCACAGAAGGTGTTTCCGGATTACGACGCCCATCTGTCGCGCTATTCCTACCTGGTCAGCCTCTTCCCAGAAAAGATCATCCGCGATCTGGGCCTTAATCTCGAGCTCCGCCGGCGCGCGGTCGGATCCTTTACCCCATACGTAAAGGAGGGCCGGCATGATGGCCTGCTCTTGAGCAACGTGTCGGAAGAGGAGAGCCGGCAGTCGCTCTTCGCGCTGACGGGAAATGAGACGGAATTCGAGCAGCTGAAGAAGTTTTACGATCTGGCCCGCGTTTTTGCTGAAAACGTTTGGGACACGATGCTGGAACCGCTCGCCGCGAAAGAAGATTTCCGGCGCCGGTTCGACGCCGATGCCACCAGCCGCGAAGCGTGGCGCAGTCTGGCGGAAGAGCCGCTCGGGCGCGCGGTGGAACGTTATTTGCAAGACGACCTGCTTCGCGGCGTCGTTTTCACCGACGCCAAGATCGGCGTCTTCACTCATCCGCATGATGAGACCCTGCTCCAGAACCGTTGTTTCCTTTACCATCTCATCGGTAACAAGACCGGCGAATGGAAGGTGCCGGTCGGCGGCATGGGCAATGTCGCGCGCGAGTTGGAACGGGCCGCCCGGCAAGCCGGCGCCGAGATGCAGACCAAGGTCGATGTCCGTGCTCTCGACGTGACGGGAAAGACTCGCAGCGTGGAATTTCAGCTGAATGGAAAAACGGAGACGGTCGAGGCGCGGTTTCTCCTGGTAAACTTCGGCTTGAACATCCTGGCGAAGTTGCTGGGCACACCTTATCAACCCAAGGACACGGATGAAGGTTCGGTGTTCAAGATCAACATGCTCCTGCGGCGGTTACCGAAGCTAAGAGCTGCGCGCTACCCCGAGGCCCAGGCCTTCTGCGGCACGTTTCATATCGACGAAGGCTACGAGGAAATGAAGGCCAGCTATGAGCAAGCGAAGCAGGGGAAGCTCCCCGACAAAGTTCCGAGCGAGGTTTACTGCCATACGCTAACGGATGACAGCATTCTATCGCCCGAGCTGCGCGCGAAAGGTTTTCATACCATGACGCTGTTCGGTCTCGATACGCCATGGCCCTTGTTTGCCAAGGACAATGAAGCGATGCGCCGACAAGCCGAACAAAGATTCATTTCAGGTTTGGATGGGTGGCTGGCCGAGCCGTTGGAAGATTGCCTTGCCGTAGCCCGCGACGGCAGTCTCTGCCTCGAAAGCAAGAGCCCGGTCGATATCGAGGAAGCGCTTGGCCTTTACCACGGCAATATTTTCCAGACGGCGCTGACTTTTCCTTACGCCGAGAGTCAGGAACAGGCAGGGAGGTGGGGTGTCGAGACCGAATACGAGAATGTGTTGCTTTGCGGCTCAAGCGCGCAGCGCGGCGGCGCCGTCAGCGGCATCCCCGGTCACAACGCCGCGAAGAAGGTGTTGGAAACAATCCGGAAGTGAAAACGCGCGGCCGCTGAAATGGAGAGCGCTCGCCGCGGCGAGCGCCTCTCCATCCGCACACCTTGAGCAGGCTAGTGGGGATGAACTGGCTTGGAGGCGGGACTCGGCGTGGCCGAAGCCGAGGGCGCGGCAGAGAGTCGCGGCGAATTCGCTGTCGCGGGTGGGAAAAGAGCCCAGTAACCGATGGCCAACGCCACCGCCGAAAAGAAGAAGATTGTCAGCAGCCTGTTTCCAGCCGGGAGGGGACTAAGCCGCACGTCGCCGCTTGCACCACGGCGTCTCGCGATTTTGCCCCTGAACCTCTCCGGCAACTGCGAGTTCCCGATCTCATCAGTGGAGAGATTCATCCCCTTGCGAGGAAGCTGCTCCCGCGCCACATCCCGCTTTTTCCACCATCCGCAGAGGGCGCTTCTCAGACGCAGGCGGAGGTCGGTCGTCGCCGTGCGCTTTTGCGAAAGCGATCCGCACCGCGGCAAGCGCGCATTCAGGGAGTATCCGACGGCAGGAATCGCCTACTGAACGTTATAAACTTCCACCAGGCCAATGCCGGTGCCGCCATCCTTGCCGGCCAGAATCGCGGTGAAGGCGCCTACGGGTAAGGACCGGAAGATTGCCGGCTCCTTCGGATCGCTCGGAGCCAGGCCAAGGGCAGCAAGCTGCGAAGCGGCGGGGTCGTCCTGCCAGTCATCGTTAGCCACCAGGAGGAGGCCGTTGCCGTCGTGCAGCGCCAGAGTGGGATCGGCCAGCACGGGATTGAGACCCAACTGGGCTAGCGACGGTCCGCGTCCCCGCACCACAACTCGCGTGTTGTTATTCCCACCCAGGATGAACCCTCCGAACATCACGTTGTCATTGATCAGGACAAAGCCGCGGGTGCTAATGTTAGCCAGTTGTGAGTCAGCCGCCGCGTCAACATCATAGACTTCTACCAGACCTACCCCGGTGCCGTTGTCCTTCCCGGCCAGGATCGCGGTGTAACCTCCGGGCTGGAGCGTGGCCACGAGTGCTGATTCCTTCGGATCATTAGGCGCGAGATGAAGCGCAGTTAGTTGCGTCGCTTGGGCTGCGTTATCCTGCCAGTCGTCATTCGGCATCGACCCGCCATTACTGTCGCGCAGCTCGAGGGTGGGATCAGCCAGGAGATCGCCGATCCCGAATTGGGCCAGCGATGGTCCTATGCCACGCACAACCACTTTCTTGGGCGCATTCCCGGTCACGATGAATCCGCCAATCAGGACGTTGTTTCCAGTATCGACCCGCATCCTCGTCGAGATATTCAAAGCGTGGGCCGGGGAGGGAGTAGGAGTGGGTGTAGCGGTTGGGGCAGGGCTAGGTGTAGGTGTGGCCGTCGCGGTTGGCGTAGCTTTAGGTGTAGCGGTAGGCGTAGGTGAAGGTGTAGGTGTAGCGGTAGGTGCAGGTGTAGGTGTCGCCGTAGGAGTGGCGGTTGCGGTAGGAGTGGGCGTAGCTGCCGACGCTTCGAACGAACCAATGTCGACAATACTGGCCACGATGCGCGGGAACCCTGTTCCACGCTGGTCAAAGAAGGGAGGTCCAATGAAAGGAGGGCTGGTTACGGCGCCATTATCGCCGGCGTTGAGGGCCGGGCTGGTACCGCTAAGCGCGCGCGTCATGGTGGGTCCACCATTATTAGCCAGGGCGCCCAGCTCTGGGTCGAGGGGGGAAGCACTAGTGCCGACCAGGTCGCCGTTAGCACCCGGAGTGAAGCCTGTACTGCCGTCATTGCGGCCGATAAGGTTGTGACCCTGGGTCGTGAACGCGCCGTTGACATCGGGACTACTCGTCCCGCCCGTGTTTAGACCGACGATGCTGTTTCTGATCTGAACGAGTCCGCTGCTTAGGTTCACGATTCCACCGCCAATATCAGCGGTGTTATTGGCGATCGTGCAATTGGTAATATTAACTGTGCCAGTACTCTGATTAAGGATACCGCCGGCCCGGCCGGGGCCGCCAAACGCAGAGGCAGAGTTATTACTTATCGTGCAGTTGGTGAGATTAACGGTCCCGGTGCTGGAATTGCATAAACCCGCGCCTCCGCCGGCAAAGAACGAAGAGTTATTGCTCAACGTACTGTTGACGATATTGATCGTGCCGGCGCCGTTGAGGACGCCGCCTCCACTGCCGGGGGTGGAATTGCTGTCCAAGGTGCTATCGATGATGTTGATTATCCCCGCTTGGTTCCAAACGCCGCCCCCGCTGGTGCTAGAAACGTTGTTACTCACAAAACATCCGGCAATGTTCAGTGTTCCGCTTCCGGAATGGGAAACGCCGCCCATTGGGCTAGCGCCGTTCTTCAACGCTAACCCTGACACCATCACGACCGTCGGAAAGACCGGAGCCGCTTGGAATACAGCGCCACCATTCGCGACGACGGCCAATTGACTGGCTCCAGGTCCGCTTATTGTAAGGCCCTTGTCCGTCCCCAACGCGCCACTAGTTAGCGTGATCGGGCTCACGACCTGGCTCATGTCGAAGGTGATAATGCTGCCGGGACAGGCGTCATTTATCGCTTGGCGCAACGATCCTGGCCCGCTGTCTGCATTTGTCGTCACCACCGGATTAGGCGAACATGCCGGTGTAGGTGAAGGTGTCGGCGTCGCCGTTGGTGTTGGGGTCGGCGTTGGCGTTGGTTCTGCCCCAGTCAGAAAAGCATTTCGCACAGTCTCCGCTATGCTTTCCGAACCGTTGTCCAGGCCACCGCGATGATAGCCTCGCGCGCGAATGTAAAAAGTTTGCGCTATCGGCAAGTTCAAGCCGCTCAAAGACCAGTTACTCCCGGCCGCAGTGCCATTACCTAAGGCGGAATAGCTTACATTGTCGGTTGAATATTCAAAAGTGACTCGCGCGAATTGGGGGCTCGAGCCGGCACGGTTCCAAGTGATGATGTGTTGCGTAACCCCCAGGCTTTGCAGAGCGGGGGTGTCATTGGTCAAACGAGCGAGGCGGTTGCGCGGGTTTCCGCCTATGTTGTTGAAAGAGCCACCTACTAAAATCTTACCGTCGGTCTGCACCGCGACTGACGAGACAACATTGTCCGAATTCGGATTGAACGAATCTGCCAGGCCTGTCGTGGCATCGAGCCGGGCAATGAAGTGGCGCGGCTGGCCACCGATGCTGTTCGGTCCGCTGAAAGAGCCACCTACTACGATTTTGCCATCTGCCTGAGTTGCGATTGAAAAGACGTTAAGGTTGGCATTTGGGTCAAACGAATCAGCCAATCCGGAGGCGGCATCGAGCCGGGCGATGTGGCGCCGCGTCAGCCCGCCAATGCCGCTGAAAGCGCCGCCGGTCAAAATCTTGGCGTCCGGCTGAACGGCAATGGAATAGACTGGACCGTCGGCATTGGGATCGAACGAATCAGCCGCCCCTGTTGTGGCATCGAGCCGAGCGATTCGATTGCGCATCTGTCCTCCGATGCTGTTAGCCCCGCTAAACTCTCCGCCCGCCAAAATCCTGCCGTCGGCCTGCACGGCAATAGACCGGACAGTATTGTTAGCGTTAGGGTCGAACGAATCAGCCGAACCTGTTGTAGGATTCAGCCGGGCCAGACGGTTTCGGTTCGCTCCGCCGATGTTGGTGAAAGCGCCGCCCGCCAAAATCTGGTTGTCTCCCTGTAACACGATGGTCCAGACGTCATTGTTCGCGTTTGGATCGAACGAATCAGCTAATCCCGTAGTTGGATCAAGCCGGGCGATTCGATTGCGCGTTTGTCCCCCGATGCTGTTCGCTCCGTTGAAACTGCCGCCCACTAAAATGCCGCCGTCCGGCTGGACCACCATGCAAAGGACCTCACCATCCGCGTTTGGGTTAAACCCGGGATCGAGCGTACCATCGGCGTTCAAACGAGCGATGTTATTGCGAGGCACACCCAGGACTTGGACAAATTGACCGCCGATGAGAATTTTCCCGTCTGCCTGCACAGCCGTAGCGTTGACAGTACCGCCAAGAATGTTTGGATTGAGCGTCTGGTCGAGCCTGCCGTCGGTCTCCAGCCGGGCGATGTGGCTGCGCGTAAGCATCGCTCCCCCGTTGGGTGTAAGCGTGGTGAAATCGCCACCCGCCAAGATCTTGCCGTCCGCCTGGATTGCGATGGAACGGACAGGACTGTTTGCTTTTGGATCGAATGAATCCGCTAGGCCAGTCGTGGCATCCAGCCGGGCGATGCGGTCGCGCATTTGCCCGCCGACACTGGCGAAAAAGCCACCTACCAGAATCTTACCGTCCATTTGCGGAACAAGCGAACGGACTTCATCGCTCGCGTTTGGATCGAACGAATCCGCCAGGCCGGTCGTGCCATTGAGCCGGGCAACACGACTTCGGGTCTGCCCTCCGATGCTGTTCGCTCCGTTGAAAGCGCCGCCGACTAGAACCTTGCCGTCCGCTTGTACTGCAATCGAATAGACTTGATTGTTCGCGTTAGGGTCGAACGAATCAGCCATCCCGGTCGTGGCCTCGAGCCGTGCAATGCGGTTGCGTGTCTGTCCGCCGATACTACTCGGTCCGTTGAAATCGCCGCCCGCTAAAATCTTGCCGTCCGCCTGCACCACGATCGCATTG